>JACCDR010091313.1_pt1 | contig 10535 bp, 12 predicted proteins | sample 7446431 | NCBI WGS metagenome assembly JACCDR01 (sample SAMN15323443, study PRJNA562643) | freshwater metagenome | isolation source: river surface water | place: USA:Blue River Watershed | collected 2017-08-17 | reverse complement strand
ATCTGACCAGTGCGTACCGTAAACTGCGGTTTGACCTGTAGTGGAGTTTGTCCACCTGCACCCCTTGCATATCATGTTGTTAGCGGTAAGAGCTTGAGAGTCTGCACCGTCACCCCATACGCATTCTGCGGTAATGATGTTGTCTGAGTTAATCATCGTACCAAAAATAGAAGTACGAGTGTTCTGTGTGTAAACTCTTTGCACTTTGATGTTTGAGTTAAGACCGTTGGCTTGGACGAGTACACCAACTTGGTTAGCCGAACCACAATCATACGGACTTGAAGCAGTACCGATGTTTCGTACCTTAATTCTCTGACAGTTTGATGAAATGTTTACTATTGCTGTGTACGGATGTACGTTAGCAAGTGAATCAAAGTTAGCAAATCCCGATACCGTAATGTCTGTACAACCAGTTGTTATATCTATAGCAGATACGGGGTTTGTTGCGGTTGTTGTAGTACCCATCCTGTCCCAATATTTTGTATTTGTAAAAGTAAGATTCTGACACGTCGTTACAAGAAAACGCCCATCACCAGCAACACAATCAGTAAATGTCGAGTTAGCGACACGGGTAAGACCCCATGCGATAGGTGTGTTTGCACCTTTTACAGCAGAACTGAAGCACCATACGTTATCAAAAGTAAAACCATCTAGGTCGGTGAAGATTCCAATAATAACCGATGCAGAAGCCATTGTTTGACGAACAAACTTACAATCTGTAATTGTTCCACCGGCAAAACATGTCGTTACTGATATTGGTGAGCCAACAGTAGCAATGTTAGTGGCAGGTAATCCAATATGGCACTCGGTTAAAGTTACAGAGGTTGCAATCTCAGAGAATGCAATCTGGTCTAGAAAAGCAGAGTTCGTAACAGATAGTGAGTATGCTTGTCCTGCGTTAATATTAAAACCAGCACCAATACACTTATCAATACTAACAGCACCTGCTGATGTGGTGGTTAAATCCCACCTTGTAGCAAGAGTTGCGTTTACTGTGTTAGTAGTAAATGATGCTGATGTCGAGCTTGAAATAATAATGTTCGGTATGCGAATCCTTGCACCTGATGTTGGTAGAAAAGCTGCGTTTGCTGGAGTCGTTGTTGAGCCAATTCTAAGTAGACCACCAGAAGATATAAACACGACTTTTCCTCTGTCGTCTGTTGTTGTCGCAGGGTAGTTAGTCGTTGTTAGTTGTGCGCCTGCATTCGGGTAGAACTCATATACCCCTGTACCGTTTCCTGTTTCAATCCAAACACCAGGGTATTGATCTGCGACCGGTAGCTGTATGGTCTGGTTTCTAGCACCACTACAAGTTGTCTCAAGAACAAACCAGTCACCAGTAATGTTTAATGCACCTAAACGACCAACTGTAATTGTCTGCGCTTCTTCGCCTACAATATGAATCCAACCACGCATACCGCCAGTTGATGAGTTCACAACAGCTTTTGTAACACCTGCGACTTGTAGGTTCTCGTTGTCTTGAAATGTGCCTGTTTTACTGCGAAGTTTAATATATCCAGTTGCAGGCATAGCACCAGCAGGAGCTGATGGAGCTACTGCGTAACCAGTAAACACCCCAATACATTCGCCCGTTGCGCTAGAAGTTGCACCTGTTATGGTATCACCGTCGGCAGGTATGGTTGATGTGCCACCGTCAAAAGGTATCCACCACACGGTAGTACCGTCAATATTGACCGTTCCACCTGTAGCAGTAGAGATTGTAATGTTCCCAATTACAGCAGCTTGTTGCGCCCATCGAACATCTGAGTTAATAGTCAGTGTTGCGCCTGAGTCTACGGTTATATCTTCACCGTCAGCAAGACCTGCAATAGCTGCGTCATCGAAGTTTCTGTTGACTGATACTGTTTGGTTAGCCACTGACTAACTCCTTTCCTATTCGTCTGATGTTCTAATTGCTGTTGTTGAACCACCTGCACTTGAAAGCGTACCTGTTGATTCAAACGGCTTGATAGGTGTTACGCCACCGTCACGTACACGTATAAACAATGTCCTGTCGCTTGAGTACACGCTTGTAAAGCTAAGTGATGAGCTAGAGGCTGTTGTATCAATGTAGCTAATGAATATGTCGCCACCAGCAGGTGCGTTGTTTGTACTAAAGTCTGTCGAGCTAATGGTAAACGTCGAACCAGTCCATGAGGTGTAGGCGTGTTTGCTGTATGTTCCGTCTGCACGTTCTAGGCGTATTGTGCCAGTAGCAGGAGTGTCGGCAGGTATTGCAGTGTCAGATACAATTGAAGTAACCGCACCACCAGTAATAGCTGATGTGTGTACCATTTGGTTGTAGTCAATACCAGTATCGTCGTTAGTAACGAGTACTCGGTCGCCAGATACAAGACCGTTTACCGTAAACGTAACGTAGTTTGGTGCTTGTCGTAGTGTGTTGGTAAGGTCGAATACTTTATCGCTTGCAGATAGGTCGAGTGCTTCAAGTGATAGACCGTATGAACCAATAAGTGCTGAACCTGTTGATACACCAACAAAAGGCGTAGAGATGCTTCGTTCGGTAACTGTGACGTTTACTAAACAAGTTGCTCCTGATGTACCACCGGTAATTGTTTGGTTATCTGTTGGCGCAACACCTGTAAGTAGTTGAATCCACATCTTTGTAGGTGCGTTTACATCATTGATAGCTAACATTTGACCTGTACCACCGCTCCAAGATACAGCTTCTACTGCTGAGAAATCTGTTACTGATGGAGTATCTACAGTAATTTCGTGGGTAATACCTCTAAAGAGTTCGCCACTAAGACCATACAAAGTTGAAGCTGAACCGTCACGGGTAAGATACTTCATTCTTTCGTAGAACTGGTTTATTGTGTAGGTATCCTTGTTCCATTCAGAGTAGTAGTTCTCAACAGAGCCATCGTTGGTTACATCAATTTGTCTAAAGCCCTCTGTGTTGGTAATTGTTGTCCATCCACCTACCGTACCCGATGCTGTTGTGTTGTTAAGGTCGTCTGAGGTGTTAATAGCAAGTACGTTGATGCCTCTTGAAGTACCGTTTACCTTAAACTCTGCGTATGTCTTACCAAATACCCTAGATGTAGCAACAATACGCCTACCGTCTATGTCTGCACCACCTGTGCGTACTTTGAGCATAAATCGGTGTGAGATACCGTTAGCTGCGTCTGGGTTAAGTCCACCGCCATAGTTCCACCAGTCGTCTGTAATAACTGCACCGTTTTGAATAATCTGAATAGCGGTAGTTGAACCGATGTTTTGTAGACCGTCATATATAACATCGCCACCTGATTGAATAATAGAACCGTTGTACAAGTGTTCTGAAGCAGTATCGTCTATATTAAACCCGTTAATGAGGGTAATGATGTTATCTGTTGAGCGTTCTGAAGGGTTAGATGAAACAATGTCTAGTTCATCGTCGCCTGATGCAGCTTCTTGGTCTGCATAATCTTGTAATGCACGGTGCATTTCAATCACCGTAGCGTATGATGGTGCGCCACCAGAGTGGTCGTCACCGATGTATCGTATGTTGCCAGTCTGTCTGTCAATCGACCAGTCTGTAGCTGTCCATGCCATTTTTATTTCTCCTAAAACGCCTCGTCAAAGCGCCCGTATGTTAATGTTAATCTGTCTGTCCACGCATCCGTGTAACTCGTCACCGTAGCGTTATTTGTTACAGTGGCGTATGACACTGATGTGTCGGTTAATTCTTTTACAAGCCACGTGCCGTCAGGTTTTGTATAGCCAAAATATGAGGTTGTTGATTCTTCTATGTCGTTTACGTTGAAGTCCGCAAGGGTTGACGCTGAGGCTGTTATAGAGCCGGTAATTGGTAGCGCACCGTCTACTAAAAATGGTGCGATTGATGAAGACCCACTCGATCCACCAGTTGGCATTTCCTCTAAGACTCTAATTGCTTTCTCAACGGCCTTTGTAGTGTTTTTCTGTTCTTTGACTACCTCTGATACATCAAACTCTGGAAAGACAATCGATTTAACAGCTTTAAGAAATGACTTCTCAAGGTCTTTACTGAGTGGCTTCAAGTCAGGAGCGTCTACATGTATGTCCGGTGCTTCATAAGTAACTATTGGTGCTTCCGCAACAAGCTTTTGTGCTTTTATAGCACTCATTACTTCTTTTGTTGCACCTAGCAATTCTTTAAAAGCGTTTGTGTAGTCCTGTTGTTCAGGAAAAGTTATCTTTAGTTTATCTTTGGGTATAGATTTAAGTTCAGATACCGCTTCTTCTAGAACAGTAACTACTGGTGTTAGATCTGTATTTTCGTGTGTCTTTAGTTCTTTGTTAATGTCTAGCAAAAACTTACCAAGCGACTCCATATCATCAGAAGTCGCATAGTCTTTTAGTTGGTTCATCACTATTGTTTTAGTGGTGTGACCCTCTATAAATTTAGCTAAAGATTGTATGGATTTGACAAACACTTCCTGCATACGCAAGTTAGCTAAGTCTTGGCTATGTTGTGTAGCCTTTTTGTTAGCTTCTTCTACTCTTTCGAGGTTTGCTGATTTGAGTTTGCCAAAGTCCATATTATCTATAAGAAACCGATAGTTTACTTCCTGCTGCGGTTACGATTGTTAGTCCGGTGCTAAAAGCTACGTCAAAAACAAAAGTTTGTTCTGCTATAGAGGCTTTTAATACGGCTATAACCGTTCCTGAGCCAGCAGTGTTGTCGTATACAGTAATAGCTCCTGCTGCTGTTTCACTTACAGTGATGCTGTGTAGTTGTCCATGACCTGATTTAAGGGTCGTGGTTGTTGCAGAAGAGATATAACCGTTACTAAATGGTGTTTCAATCATTTTTCTTTCCTCTTGGTTGCTCTTTTGTTACCGTAGCGTTCTGCCGTCTGTCGGTACGCTATCTGTGGTGTATTAAGAGCGTTAAATTATTTAAGCCTCAAATGTGAACGAGCCACGTGCTTTTACAATCGCCCATCCGTTAGCGTCACCATATTCAAGTTCGATGAAGCTACCTGCTGGTTGGTTAGTGAAAATAACATCTTTGTTAGCTGCGCCTGCACCAGAGTTAGCTGCGCCTGCACCTGCAATAAGGTCTGCTGCGTTAGGACTAATTGTTACTGTGATTCCTGGCTTGCCTACCATTACTAAGTAACGGTGCATAGTTCCTACTGCTGGAAGTGTAAGTGTAGCTGTAGCTGTGACGTTTACTGCTTTACCACTGTGGGTAGTAAGTGCAAGTGTCGTGCTAGTAGCTACGTCTACTGATTCCAAGTGTCCGTATCCAAATACGTTTACTGACATTTTTATTTACCTTTCTTGACTGAATCTTCCTCGGTTTTCACTTCGGTTTTCGCAACAGTTTTTTCAGTTTCTCTGCGCTCTGCTTCCTTGACGGCTTCACGTTCTGCTTGCTCGATAAACTCCTGCTTTTCGGCTTTCTGCTTTTCTCGTAAGCGTCGTTCTTCCATGCGGAATCTGACCATAGTCGCTGCTGCTGCTTGTGTTTCTAGTCGTTCTTTTTTAGTTAGTGCCATTTACTTAATTTCCTTTCGGGTTATTAAGCTGTCTTGTGGATTCCGATACATCCAGTAAGGTTTGTGTCGACAAATGCGTCGTAACGGTGTCGGTACTCAATCAAGTAACCGCTCTTACCTGGAGGATTGTCATGAACTTTGTAATCTACAAGTTTTTCAGGTGCTACACATACGCTAGGGTGACTGATGATTAGGTCAGTGTTAGCTGGCATACGGTTGCTAGGTACAACAACGATTTCAACTCCATCAAGTTTGCCAATAGAGCCTTTCTTGCGGTCTGCAAGTCCAGTGTCGCTAGAGTCAAAGACAGTAGTTTGCTTCAATTTGTTGTAGTAAGCAGGAGTCATAGCTGCAACACGACCTTCTTCAGGAGCTTCCTGATCGGTAATGTCAGCGTTGATGTCTGCAAAGTTTGTGTAAGCGTTAGATGTTGAGGTAGCAGCGTCAGCAACGATGTCATCTCGGTTGTCTAATTCACCTGCAGTAACGATGGTCTGGAAGATATATGTATCAATTTCAGGAACCATTTTGTTTTTTGTAACCTGTGCAAGATATTTAGCTGGTTTCTTGATACCAAGCTTGTCCTGCATAGATTTCTTGTCGATTGTTTTTGTCCATGCACGGTCTCGTGACAGCGTGAATGTTTGTTCGGTGTCTTCTACTTCTGTAGGTTCACCGTAAGCTCCGGTAGCTACGTTCGGGTTATAGTTACCAACTGTAGGGTCAGTAAGCGTTGTAACAACGATTGTATCTACACCATCCCAGTCCCAATCTTGGTTGGTAAACTTTGATGACTTGCGTCGAGCTACAAGAAGGTCTGATGTTGCCTTCTCATATTTGGTTGCGTAATTAACAGCCATTTTAGTTAGTGCCTTTCTTTAAGGCTCTACCACTTGTTTGCTTCCTCCGCAAAAGCGTCTAGTCCATCATCAGATGGAGCTTCTTTTGGTGTTCGAGTTGGTTTCAGTACAGTGCGTGTTTTTTCGACTGACTTCTTCTTTGTTTGTTCTCTTGCACCACTACTTCGGAAGGACTGGATAGAGTCCATTTCTTCTTTTAAGTATTGGTACACATCACCTTTAACTTCGACGATATTTCCCCTTTGGTCTTTGATAACTCTCGTGGCTTCAAACTCGTCTAAACGTCTACCGATATAATCAGTAGTTGCTTTGTCCATGTTCTTTAGTCCTAAATCTAAAACAGCTTTTTGCATGTTTACATCTAGTTTTTCTTGTAGAACTTGGGAGCGTTCCTTGTTAAGTATGTAGGTGTTTACCACTAATTGACGTTTTGCAAGTTCATCGTCATCATCTTTAGCTTCATCTAAGTAGCGTTGTATGTTGGCTTCTTCTTGCTTTTGTTCAGCTTCACGCAACTTGCGTTCGGCTTCCCGTCTCTTAAAGGCTTCGTGAGCGATTGCCTTTTGAGTCTTCTCATCAGGTCTTTCGTCACTGTCGGAGGTTGTGTCTTCCTCCTGTTCATTGGTCTCTTCCTGTGAAGATTCCTGCTGAACTGGTTGGTCGGTTGCCTCTGCTTCATCAGATTCTTCAGTTGTTTCTTCTTCGGATTCCTCAGATTCTTCAACTTCTTCTGATTCTTCAGACTCTTGCTCTTCGACTTCTTCCGTAGTTTCTTCCTCGGTGTTGTCCGATTCAGGTATTACTGCGTCTTCGTCATCGAAAAATGCTTCGAGTTCCGATAATGCTGAGTCGTCTACTACGTCTTCAGCGTTGGCGTTTTCTGCCATTTTTGCTCCTTCTTCACTCTTTTAAGGCGGTGACTGCCATACGTTGTTTTTAGAGGCGTTTGAACCTCGTGCTTGTTTAAAGTCCTGCCTACGGACATGGGGTTGCGGAGTAACCCTTGTGAACCTAGCTATTTTGGCTAGGCTCGCAACGACTACTTCATCTTGTAATGGCGGTGGTTTGGGTGTCCTGCTCCTTCGCAACTTAAAATCGTTCCTCTATCTACCCATCGGTGGTTTACTTTTGGTAGGTTCTCAAGGTCTAGGGTTGATTCATTTCTACTCATAAGCTCTTCATGTATTTGTTTGCGTAGTTCTTCAGATGGTTTTTGCTTATATTCAGTGTTTAGTTGTTCTAGCCGGTCTTCCATCACACCTCCACTCGCATAATTGTTGACAGTCTGCTTTTTAATCTTGAGAGTGATTCTTTGTACAGTTTTAAGGCTAGTGCCATAGCTTTAAAGTCTTCATCGCTACCATCTATAAGGTCTAGTTGTGCAAGGATAGTTGCTTGCTGTTCCTTTTCAATCTCTGCTATGACTGGTTCGATTGATGGTGCTATTTGCTTTTTAACTTTAAGTTTTGCGTCTTTTTTTAGACGTTCTTTCTCTTTGGCTCGTTCTACTTTAGAAATAGAACTAGAGTTCATTCCGGTTAATAGAACAGAATCAGATCGTGGCATTTTGCATCTCCATATCTGCTTTCTTGTCTTGAATAGCTTGTAGGATTACTTCTGGTGATTCGCCTTCCTCTTCCATCATCAATGCTTCAACTGCGGTGTTCTGGTCTATGCCGTGCTCGGCCATAACAGCTTCAATATTGGCCTGTGCTGTTTCGGGGTCTATAGATTGTGCGACTGGCTGTTCTTGCGCCATAGCTGGGTCTTGTGTAGGGTCTACCATACCTTGAGCCATAGGGTCGCCCATCATTCCTTGCTCCATCATGGCTTTGTCTTCTGCGCTTATCTCTTCTACAATCTTGTCGTTCTTGGTTATTTTCTTCATTAAGGTGTAGTAAGCTTCACCAAGGTTGAACTTATAGCCGGACATTTGCATAGCCATATCAAAGTTAGGGTCAGCAGAACGTAATTCAAGTGCTCGTACCATGTTTTCTACTTCTTGCTCATCAGCTAGTTTCTGGTCTTCTTCAGCTTCCAACTTGAATGTGAATGTAGAACGAACTTCATCCCATAAGACTTCTAGCTCGTTAGTCAATGGTTCGCCAGTCATAGGGTCTAGCGGTATTTCAAGTCCTGCGCTTGCAAGTATTTTCATTTCATCATTTGAAAGATTGAGCATGTCACTACCTTGCATATTTGCAAAGGTTAGGTTAATCATGTTCTCTGCAACAGCTTCATAGGTCATGTAGAGGTTGTCTTTAAAGTCGTTATCGTCAATAGATAATTGAGCAGCCTCTAACTTTACCCCTGCAGGCGTGCGTGAGCGTTGTGGGTTGCCTGAGTCTGCAGAGGTTATGGATGTATCACCCATAGGTATAAAGCTTTGTAGTGAGGCTTTGTACATCTGTATGGTGTTACCGAGTTGCTGGTATACATTGTTTGCCATGTCTACTGTTTCGACATCAGCGTTACCCACATACCAAGGTTGAGCTTCAGCGTAGATGAGTGAGTCTTCGTCTACTTCGTCTTCATTACCTTTAATCTTGACAGGCGGACGAATACCAATCTGCGTAGCAAGCACATGGAGTCTTCTTAGGTGGTCAAGTACATTTTGAGTACCGCCCGCAAGCTTAACGATTCCTATACCGTATGGATTGTTGAAATCTTGGTAACAGTACAGATATTTGATAGGGATGTCGCCTGTTGGGTCTGGGTTTTCCCATTCTCTTATAACTGTGTCGCTTGACCAGTGGTACATATAGAATGGAGCTTTTACGCCACGCTGAAATGCGATACAGAACTTAATACCACCCTTGGTAACTGATTTACCTTCTTTGCTTTCGTGATCTTCGTTTTGGTCTCTATCCTCGTTATCGTTTTTAGAAGATAGTATTTGTTGTATAGCTTTCGTGTTCCATTTGTTGTAACCATCTTGAGGGTTCTCTTTCATCTCACGCTTAGCTTGTTCGAGCATGTCTCGTACTTGCTTGTGTGTGTAGTACACGTCCCAAAAGATAATGTCACTGTCTAGGTCAGATACTTTGCCAGGCTCTAAACGAACGTCTTGAGCGTATGGTACGTCTATGTCTACCTTTGTGCCACCCTTACCATCATCTACTAGTAGTGATATTACTGGTTGACCACCATATATAGCGGATTTGCGAACAATATCTTTCCATTTTCTAGCCCAAGGTGCCTTGTAGTTAGCTTCCGGAATGATTTTGTTTTCCCAGTAGATGTTGGCAAGCTCAGTTACCCATGCTTCGTCTGCACCTCTTGAGTTAAATCGTCCTTTAAGGTCGCTGTTTACAATTCTTTTAGGTAGCTTGAAAAGACCTGCCGATAGCTCACCGTCGTTAATCTCAGGTAGTGTTTCGTCTAGGTCGTCTATTAAACCGTTATCTGCAAGGCGTTCTAGTTCAGAATAGTCTTTACGCCATTGATACGATTCGTCTTTAGCTCTTGAATATAAGTCTTTAAGTTCAGATTCTTCAAAAAAAGCCATCTCGTTCGTGATACTCCGCTAATTAGCGGCTTCACGAAACGGACAGCCTTTGTTCTCGCTTAATTATAGCACATGTACTACTGTTTTGCCACTTGTCTTTTATCTACAACATACTTCTCGACAATCTTAATACCCTCTCTACCCCTGTTGTCTGCTTTAATGGTTATAATAACTTGGGGTGATTCTTTGCTGGTAATACGTTCTAGTGCTTTGTCTAGTGCTTCCTTTGCACTAAACGCAGTCAAGTTAGTATATGGTTTTTCTATTTCTTCTAGCACGTGTGATAGCTCCTCGTAATATGATTTAGTTGTTATTTTAATTGAACCGTCGTCTTGTTTCTCATAAGAGGTGACTTTACAGTGTTTATGAGTCATACCACCTCCACGTCCATAATGTATTCGCCTGTGAAGTACAAGCATACACGTTCATTGATCGGTGTCGTCTCGTCGTAGTCTTCTTGTTCTTCTAGCCCGTCTATGTCTTTAAGTGAACGGTATTGTGATTCGTTCATAACTATCTTGTCGGGTACGAGGTCGCCTTTGTAATAATCTGGGTTATCTACAATCTTTGTAATCATTTCAACTAGTTCTTGACCTATTTGCGGATAGCCCGTGATGTTTATATCGTTCATCTTAACCCCCTACGTGTAGTTTTAATCGTTTTACTTCTCGGTGT
>JACCDR010088051.1_pt1 | contig 10535 bp, 15 predicted proteins | sample 7446431 | NCBI WGS metagenome assembly JACCDR01 (sample SAMN15323443, study PRJNA562643) | freshwater metagenome | isolation source: river surface water | place: USA:Blue River Watershed | collected 2017-08-17 | reverse complement strand
GTAAATAGCGACCCCGCCGTCTGATTTAATTGGTCTATTATGCGCAACGGTTGGCGTACCACACGCCGCGCCATCGTATGTTTTAAGCCACTCAATCGTTTTAGTCGGTAAATAACCAATAGGCTCCTGCTTAATCGCTTCAAGGTGAGCGCGGATATTGTTAGAAATATCAAGTATCTTTTGGGTAGTTTGATCACATACCCCTTCATCCATCATATCTTTAGAATAATCTTCCAACCATTGTGCGTTCTTTTCCAGTTGTTCAGCGTCAGTCATTTTATAAATTACCCCATGTCTGTTGCGACGTATTGATATAGATCAAACATTTCCAGCAATTCAGCCATTCCTTCATCACCAAATATCTTGCGCACTTGCTCAAGCTGATGAGTGCGGCAAGCGGCCTTGGCGTCGTCAAGGGTTTTATATGATTTTTTCCCGAAATAATATTCATTAGGGGACTCATCAAAATAAGTTATTTGATACCCTGTTCTATCTAAGCAATAATTACCTAAAACATTAGAGCCTATCCGCCAATCCAGCGACTTCACAATGCTTTCAAGGCATGCGCGTTCTTCTGGTGTCATTTATGAAAATCCTGCTTAGAAACGATTAAAGACCACCTTAATACATTGAACGTATAGTGCCATTGCCCCTTCTTACTATAGGGTGGAATGTAAAATCTATTCCCATTTCTGCACCCTACAGACACACTCCAATGCCATGTTAACGATGATTTTGGGTGCTGCGTGTAGATAATTAGCGACCCATCGCTTGCTCTCTGAAAGAATTTCATATTAGTCCTTTTTCTTTCGCTAGGCCCTCTGGTATGGTAACAATGGCAATTGAACGCTGCTTCTTCTCTATCTCTATTTGTGATAGAGGTAGCCATACAGCGTTGCCTTTTTCACCGTCTAAGGATACCAGCACATTCTTCGATGATCTCGGTGAGATAATATTCTACCGGTGTCATTTGAGCAAAGCCTTCAATCTATCAAGCCACGTTAGTTTTATTTCGGCGAAGACTTCGCCACGGTACCTTGCAGTGCGGCGCAAAGCGTCCATTTTCTCGCGTGCATCTTTTATATCGTCGGCATGAATAGACAACCCATAAGTCGCCCCACTATAAGTGTATTCAAACAGGAATTTTCGGTCTTGTGTCATTTGAACCTCGCTAATGCTTTTTCAGCTATGGTGCGCATATCAATTACTTTGCTGGTTCCAAGCGGGTCTTTATGGGAACGCTCAATGATTGCCTGCAAGGCTCTCTCGTAGTCAATGCATCGCTTGCGTTCAGCTAAAACAGCTTCGTGGATGGCCACCTCAATAATTTGTAATGGAGCTAGTGAGGTCTTATGATATCCCGACGCTTCCATCCAAGCTTGTTTAGCAAGAGTTTTTATCTTCCTAGTCAATACGTCATTCAAAGCCGTAATCCTTATGTTGTTCGGTAGGTACGAATTTAAACCTTTTTACAACTTCTGATAAAACACCAATGAAAAGTTTACCATTATTGAATTTACCCACAAAACTGTCATTAGAAGTGCACATTATCGTAAAGGCTGTGTTTGTAGACCTGTCTAGCCAAACCTCATCAACTTGGGGTTCACGTGGAAGGATTGAGTGAATGTCATCAACATGAGCAACATAAACCGAGCCTTGTGAACCAATTGCACAGCGAAGTGTGCCTCTGTGTTCTCCTTTTTTATCTCCAGTTGAAATAACTGTCATCTTAACAAGAATTTCATCACCGATTTTCAAATCTTTAATGTCGATTGTCATTTTGTTTTCCTCTATCAATTCAAGTGAGTTTTCTGGATAAATCTGTACAGGCCCATTCGGCTTCTCAAGTTGAACGTTATATCCAGCGGGAGTTTGTTCTGTGCTGTAAAATCCGACGATACGCCCTTCCCACCATGAACCAGACTTCTTTTTTACTCTTTTACCAAGTGACCATTTAAATTCATTAGGTTTAGTAATCATTTCATCGTGTGTCATGGTTTATATCCTAATTCTTTGGCTTTCTCTAAAGCTGTCACACGTCCTAGGTTGCGTGTGCCATGTTTAGCTGTGATGAAGTCATTCGCCACATGCAAACAGTGAAGCAACTCTTCAATCAGTTCATCTTTGGCTTTGTCGGCTTCTATTAATTTTTTAATTCGTCGAGATTGTATTCCAGCGCCATTGCTTTGAAGTGCATTTACATTACCTTGAGCAATTTCCAATATCTCACGCGCTTCCTGTAGTGTTTCTACTGTTGTCATTTCGTCCTCAATATTTGTTGAATTTTGTAGTTAATTTTGGGCGTATTACATGGCCCATATAGCGTATTTCGTCCGGCCTCTCTTTCGTCAAAGGGTCTGCCACGAACGATAACTCTTTATAAATTGCATCAATGAAATTCTCGTATTCCTCGAAAGGCAATTCAATAAGAAGTGTAATGGCGTCGGTTAACCCAGTGTTTAACAGTTCGTAATAGTTTCTGTTAATCTCACGAATAATTTCAGTGTAACTTCTCATAATTTATCCTCACGATTTGGTGTTGTTTGTATGGGTTCTGAGGCTCTGCAATGATCAGGGATGCGGTTAGAAACCCGAAGACCATGTAGCCCAGCAAGAATGCGGCTTTTGCTATCTCACGGCGCTCTGATCGGGTTTTACTAGCCGTGGCGTTTGACCGTGCATCCTGCAAAGTCCGCTGCATTGATTGCCACTGGTTATATTTCTGTGCGTTTGGTGTCATGTCTGTCTCCTTTGATAAAAACATCATGACACAGACACATTAAAAAACCGTTAGCGGTTGAACGATTTGAAATATTCTGATTTTTCTTTTTGGGAGGCGTGGAAATCTAAAGCTTCTTGGATTTCATCCTGAATTTGGCTTGCCGCATCAGGAATGAATTTCTGGATGATTAAAGGAATGTTGTCCTTAAATTCTTCCAGCTCCTGCATTCCCATTCTGTCTAGCGCTAAAGCTAGCCATTCGTGCGCAACCCTCTGTGAAATATCCTGTGCGATTTCACCAATTCTGACAAACAAGACGCGCACAGCATTTTCGTGGAAGTGTTGACCTTCAAAGTAGTCATAGGCAATTGTCCACGCATCTCTTGGAGATGATTCGTCCTCAAGCTGATAGCTGTCCATTATATCGCCACGTTCATTAATCCACATCACCCAGCTATTCATTTTCGCTCTCCAATTTCTGGTCTGTATCCATCCGAATAGGCTTTCATAAGCGCGGAAACAACTGGCGTAATACCAGAAACGCCGCGCTCGTACTTGCTTACACGACTCTTGTCATCGAGGCCTAGCCATCGCGCCAATTCGGCTTGAGTGATGGCTAGACTGTGTCGGATTTGTTTAAATTCATGTGGCGTAATAGTCATCAAGTTCAGCTAAAATTTCATTAATTGTCATGGTTGGCGCTTCAAGTGGTTTCTCCCCAAAAAAGCAATATCTTTGCGAAAGTTCAGCCGCTCTATCGCGTTCTTGACAATTCTCAAATCCGCCACGGGTCTCATATTCTTCACCATTTAAGTCATAAACGGTAAATTCAAACTTTGAAGCGTCACTTCTATCTCTCGATCCAACCCACATTGCATACCACCTTTGTTGATGACCTAATATGTAGCATCTAATGCTACCTGTCAACGCCCTTTTTGACATTTATTGAAAATGTGCGTAAATAAATTGCGCTCCTCGGCACACCTCCCGCTTTGAGTTGAGTGCATACACACTAGCCCCGGCCCGCAGTGATGCGCGTCGGGGTTTTTTTCTTGACGAATTAGAATGGATGTGAGATTTATTGTTTGTCGAAAGCTGGGCTGAGGGGTTAATCATCCTCACGATGGCAGAGCGCCAGAGACGACCGCACATGCAGATTGATTATCTGATAAGTGCGTGATACTGAGCGCGAGTTTCGCCAGTGATGGCGTCCGTGCAGTCAGAAACCCACGGTTCGAGTCCGTGTTACGTTCAAGGGAAGAACACTGGCCCGCAACGTACGGTAAATTCGTGACAGCCGGAGAGACGGCGAGAGTTTCGCCAGAAATGGCGGTTGAGGTAGATCGGTGGACAGCACGAAGCCCAAAAGGTGGATACAAGTACCGACTTTGTCTGTGGGATACGGAAACAACACAGACGAGAAAACTTTAAACTTCCGTACAGTTTCGCCGAAAGGCAAAGAGTTGGAACGCATAGCTCAATTGGTTAGAGCAGGGGTGTAAAAGCCTCGTGTTGCAGGTTCAAGTCCTGCCTTGACGGATAGGTTGACAACCTAGCACACCAAAACAGTTTGACGTGATGCTGGCCGGTGACGGTTCAGAACTCGCGGGATAAGCCAGATATTCCCGCAAAACCAGCCTGACTACTGGATTGGGGCTGGCACGTCAAAACAGATAGCGCTTTGGTTTGGGGATTCTCGAACGGGCGCTATAGGGCCTGCCCCCGGTAATTTCTGCTTAAGCTTCGGCTTGTGCGGAGTGGAGAAATCCCGTGCCGGGGGTGGGCGTTTTAATTACTGCCAGCTCTGCATTATTCAAAACATGATGATACCCCGCCTTTTAACCGAGGCGGGGTTTATTTTTGCCCAAATCACTTGCGTGAAAACTCCATACACAAATTCCTGTCAAGGCCATCATCCCAGCTTATCCCCAGAACCAGCCCAAGAAACACAACCCCCAAAAAATAACCACGTGACACAACCAAAAATAAATGTCCTCGTACTCCTTATTGCATTGGAGCTTGCTCATGCAATGTGTCTGGGTTCAACGCTGTCAAAAACCGCGGGCCGCGTAGTGGGAGCATCCCACAGCGGGAACGAGCGGGCAAGGTTTTTAATATATATAGTAATATATAATTTATTAGGAAATTTCCTTGAAAATTAAAGTGCCTCAACTTAAAGACGAGTCGTTGGCATTGTTCTATAAGGTCTGCGGTGAAGACATTCCAATGAAGCAGCCAACACCTCAAGCCAAAGCACTAATTGCTAAAAATCTGGCTGAATGGCTAAAAGATGAAAAACTTTTCAGGGTAACATGGTATGGTGGACAAGTACTCACAGAGATGGTCTTGCCAGATAAAACAGAAAAAACCCTGCAGGCCTCTAGAAAGGCAATCGAAGGGCTAAAAGCCATCCTAGGCTCTAGAGGTGTCAAGGTTGCTAAAATTCAACTCAAGCACGACATAAGAACCCTCTGCGCTAAAATATTCGAGGTCGCAGGGAAAACCGAAGATGAAATTTACAGCCAAATATCAGCGATCAGTCAAAAACGCAGAGCAGAGCTATTTGCCAAAAACAAAGGCCTGATTCCAAAATGCCAATAGTCATCATCGACGAGAAAAAACTTCACGACCCTGACATGCTCGAAAGCTTGATAAAACATCAAGAACATGTCACAGTGCAAACTCACGAAGGCCCAATCAGCCTTGAACAATATCTCGCAAATAGAAAACAGAAAGCGCAATGACAAGCCCAGAAGAACGTAAACAGCAAGTAATAGCCATCATAAAGATGATGGACGAAGGTGCTTCTGAGCGTTCTGCTTGTGAGAAAATTGGAATATCAAGAAATACTTTCCGATCTGCTGCGCTAAAAATGAATGCGTCCGACCAATACGCAAAAGCTTGTGTTGCAATCGCTCAAGATCAAGTAAATAAGATAGAAGAGGCTATTCAAGACATGCGCGAAGGCAGAATTGACGCTGCAATGGCTCGTGTAGAGATTGATGCACGAAAGTGGACAGCTTCAAAATTATTTGGCCGACAGTACGGTGAGAAAGTAACCAACGAGCACACAGGTGCGGATGGAGGGCCGATTAAAACTCAAACTTTGTTAGAGCTCACCGATGAACAGCTTGCAGCTATCGCCACAACAAGCAGCCGCTGAGTTGCTTGCACGGCGGAAGGCGCGCGCTTCTTTAGTGGAGTATGCAAGATATATAGAGGTGCCGGGAGCACCCCTTGAAGACCAGGACGAGCAGAGCGATTCGGTTAACAAAAGAATTGAAACGCAACTTGCGAAACATCATATCCTGACGTTAGAAGCCATCCAGCGCTGCATTGAAGAGCCATCTGGCCGCCTAATGATATTTCAGCCTCCCGGCAGCGCAAAATCAACATATGGGAGTGTTGTTGCTCCTTCATGGGCTTTGGGTAGAACACCCGGCTTTAAGGTCATCGGCGTGTCATACGGTTCGGATATGGCTAAAAAATTTGGCCGACGAACACGATCCGTAATTAAGCAGAAAAAATATCATTCATTATTTAATACGCACCTTTCTGGAGATCAGGCAGCAGCGGACGAATGGGCGCTTGATAGCGGTTCTGAGTATATGTCTGGTGGTATTTTATCAGGCATTACTGGCAACCGCGCTGATTTTGTGGTGATTGATGATCCTATCAAAGGCCGCCAAGATGCGGATTCAGAAGTAATCCGTCAAAGAACAAAAGACGAGTATGAAGAATCCGTTAAAACTCGTCTTAAGCCAAATGGCTCCATCTGCATTATTCAAACACGTTGGCATGAAGGAGACCTTGCTGGGAGTATTTTACCAGAATGTTACAATGGTGAATCAGGACGAATACTTTGCCGAGATGGGTTTGTCTGGGAAGTTGTATGCCTTGCAGCCAAATGCGAAAGGGCTGACGACCCTTTAGGGAGGGGGATAGGAGAATATATTTGGCCTGAATGGTTTAATGAAAAGCATTGGTCTAACTTTGAAAGACAGCCAAGAACATGGTCAGCTCTCTTTCAGCAAAGGCCAGCACCCGACACAGGAGATTACTTTAAAAAGGAGTGGATTGTGCCAGTCGAACAATCTCACATCCCCCCTTTATCTGAAATGACTATTTATGGAGCGTCTGACTATGCTGTCACAGATGACGGTGGAGACTATACAGTCCATGTCATTCTTGGAATAGATTACGCTGGGAACATGTATCTTCTTGACTTGTGGAGACAGCAATCAAGCTCTGATAAGTGGGTGGAATCATTCTGCGATCTTGTCCACAAGTGGAAGCCTATCGCGTGGGCTGAGGAGACAGGACAAATCAAATCAGGCGTTGGCCCTTTTCTAAATAAACGACAGCTTGAGCGTCAGGCTTATGTTGCGCGTGAACAGTTCTCGACAAATAGAGGCAGTAAGGCTATTCGGGCGCAGTCGATTCGCGGTCGCATGGCACAAATTGGCCTTCGTGTTCCAAAGCAAGCGCCTTGGCTTGCAGATTTAATGTCCGAGCTTATGAGCTTTCCAGTCGGCGTTCATGACGATCAATGCGACGCACTCGGCTTAGTTGGCCAGCTTATTGACAAGATGTTCTCACTGCATAAGCCTGAGAAGAAGAAGGAATATACACCAGTCGATTATCGGCCATTTACAACGGAAGAGCCAGACACAATTATGGTTCTTTAACCATGCTTGATTGCATATTTTTTTATGATATATTGCAATAACAATGGAAGAAGAAGCAATCCTCATTGAAGCTTCAATCGCTCCAGATATTGGAGAGCTTAAGAAGCAATATAATAACTTTGCGGCGAATAAAGCCGAAGAGATTGAGGAAATGCGCGAGGCGCGCAAATATTATCATGGCGTGCAGTGGACTGGCCATGAAATAAAGGTAATGAAAGAGCGAAATCAACCGGTTGTCACCTATAACCGCATTGCGCCAAAGATTAATGGTATTGTGGGTGTACTGGAAGCAAGGCGACAGGATGCTAAAGCTTATCCTCGCACACCACAGCAAGAGCAGGGAGCAGAGCTTGCAACGCAAATCATAAGATATGCATTAGATCAAGCGCAATGGCCAGAAGTTGAAGCCGAATGTTTGCGGCAAGCCTCTATTTGTGGCATTGGGGTGTGTGCATTAACGCTGGAATCGGGAGATCATGGCGATCCAGAAGTTGGATTAGAGGTCATAGACAACGATCAGTTTTTCTATGATGATCGCTCTTATCGCGCTGATTTCTCTGATTGCATGTTTATGGGCGTTGCCAAATGGCTTGACCTTGATATTGCGCGGTCATTATTTCCAGAGGCCGATGTTGATTTAACTAATCTGGTTAATCAAGGCCAGATGGATAACTGGCAGCAATATGAGCGTGAAAAGTCTTGGGTTAACACTGATAAAAAGCGGTTGTTTGTCGTTGAACACTGGTACAAAGACCAAGGTCAGTGGAAGTATTGTTTCTATGCCTCTGGTGTTTTACTCGGGTTCGGTGATTCCCCATATTATGACAAGAAAAACCAATCTATTCCAAGGTTTAAAGCTTTTTCTTCTTTCGTTGATCAAGACGGGGATAGATACGGATTTGTCCGAAATTTGAAAAGCCCACAGCAAGAGGTTAACAAGCGGCGCTCTAAAGCTTTGCACATTCTTGCAACCAACCAGATTTTTATGAAAAAGCAGGACGCGACGGATAAAAACGCAGTCCGGAAAGAACTGGCACGACCGGACGGTATTATTGAATACGTTGAAGAAGCGCCACAATTAAATACTGTCCTCAAGTCAATGGACATGCAAGGGCATTTCCAGTTGCTGGAAGAGGCAAAGGCCGAGATTATGAATTTCGGGCCAAATCCAGCTTTGCTGGGAGATGCCAAAAACCAATCTGGCCGCGCAATTGCATTATTGCAGCAGTCTGGACTAGCTGAGTTGGGGCCATTCATCCGAGCATATCGTAATTGGAAACAGGATGTCTACGAGACTGTCTTTTCAACTGTTCAACGCTACTGGCAGGCTGAGAGATATATCCGCGTGACAGATGACCAAGAGCTTACGCAGTTCTTGCAGATAAACCAGCTTTCTTTTGATCATTATGGCCAGCCTATTATTGTGAACCCGCTTGGCTCTCTTGATGTTGATATCATCATGGATGAATCTGGCGATACTGTTAATACAATGGCCGACACCTTCGACCTTTTGGGGCAACTCGCAAGTGCTGGCATTCCAGTGCCTCCGCAGGTCGTTATTGAGCTTTCATCGCTGCCATTTAGCGTTAAGAGTAAGGTTATTTCAATGCTTGAGGCGGCCAGCCAGAAACAGGTTGATCCAATGTTGCAGCGTGCACAGGAAGTCGAGATTGCCAAAACTGAAGCTGAGGTTGGCGCGACACAGGCAAAGGGGTTGAAAGACTTCGCTCAAGCCGCGCAGACACTAATCACACCGATTCCTCAAGAGCTTGTTGACAGCCCAGAGCAACAGCCAATGCAGGTTTCGCCGCAGGAGGCCATGAGTGCCCCGCAACCATTTTGAGTTCGGACGCTACCACGAAACGGGGCATTTGACGCAATCGTCCAGCGATATGGGACGCAAACGTGCAAACGACGATACAGTGAGAAAAGACGATGAACGAACAAATGAGCAGTGAGGAATTCAAGAAGGCATTTGCTGAGCACGATAATGTGCAAGTTGATGCTGTTGTTGAAGGCGCAGATAAAGAGACTAATGAGTTCTTTGAAAGTGCCCCGCAGCCAGAATACAAGGCTATGGAGCAGGAAGAAGATCAGCAGCTAGAAACACCCGCTGTTGAATCTCCATCCAAACAAGAACACATGGTTCCTCTCTCTGTAATGATTGCAGAGCGAAAAGAAGCTCAAGAAAAGGCAGAACGACGCGCCCAAGCAGAAGTGCAGGAGTTGCGCCGACAGATGCAGGAAATGCAATCTTCTTGGCAGAAGAGCCGAGAGCCACAACAGTCTAAAGAAATTCCCGATCCGCTTATCGACCCTCAAGGATATAGCCAGTACTACCAGTCTCAGATTGAGCAGCGTCTTAATGAGTTCAGTGCAAGACAAGAATCTCAGAGAGTTGAGTATAGTTTACAAAGAGCTGCAAAACATCACGGAGACAAGTTCAACGCGGCTTATGAAGCTGGCCTGAATGCTGACCCCGTTACTCGTCAGAGGATTTTGAACTCTTATGACCCCGGGGAAGAGCTTATCAGTTGGCATAAGCAGCAGGAAACATTGGCAAAGACTGGCGGAGACCTTGATTTATATCGTTCGTCTCTTGAGCAAGAGCTTTTGAAAGACCCATCTTTTTTGCAAAAGGCAATGCAGGCAGCCCGCCAAAATGCAGCGCCTGCAACTCAGATGGGACAGCAACCTCCACGTCCTCACATCTCAATGCCTTCACTTAGCAAAGCACCAAGCGCTGGCAGTGGATTGCGGGCTAAACTTAATGATGCCTCATGGCAAGATGTCATGGAAATGGGCAAGATTAAAAGGTGAATTAAATGGCCGTTACTCGCGTTGCGCCTAACAACTCGGAAGTTGTATGGTCGAAGCAGCTTCTTATTGAAGCAAACCGGAAAAACCTGTTTGAGCCTTACGTTGGCTCGAATCTAACTTCTATCATTCGCCGCGTTATGGATTTGACCAAGAACGCAGGAGAACAGATTAACATTCCACTGGTTGAACAGCTTGAAGAAGACGCTATCGGTGTCGGCTCTCTGGTTGGCAACGAAGATCAGATCGACAATTACGGGTTCCGACTCTGGATTGATTGGGCACGTAAAGCGGTTCTTACCAAGCGCT
>JACCDR011491638.1_pt1 | contig 10536 bp, 11 predicted proteins | sample 7446431 | NCBI WGS metagenome assembly JACCDR01 (sample SAMN15323443, study PRJNA562643) | freshwater metagenome | isolation source: river surface water | place: USA:Blue River Watershed | collected 2017-08-17 | reverse complement strand
GGGTTGTATCGTACTTTTCAGGTGTGGCGGGAACCGACCCCGCACCCGTTTTGGCCGATGGCGACATTCAGTGCTGCGGAACCGTGCTAAAGCGCCTGCGGAACTGGGCGCCGAACAACTACTGTTACGCGCGGACGACTCCGTCAAGCAACGGCCACTCCCAGGTTCGTTTCGTGCTCGAGATCTGTGCATTTGTCAACGCGGTGCTCGTTGCGGACTACCACAAGTCCGACCGCGAAAAGCTGACGGCGGCCGGCTACTTTATCGAGTCCGGTTCAGTGAAGCCGCTGGCCGTGGACCACACGATCTTCCGCTACGCACGCGGCGACATCGAAGAGACTGTTCGCCGCGTGCGCGAGTGGGACAGGATGAAGAAGCGCTCGCCCGAGCCCGTGCCCGTTGCGGTCGCGGAGCCCTCTAGCTGAAGGCGGACCCTTCGTGAGTTTCGACCGCCTTAGCCCTGATTAGAGGAAGTGGCATCCCGGGTGTCGTAAAAACGGACTGAAGCGTCTCTGCGCGTTTGGCGTACGGGTGGACCGGGGCGCTCGTGACGGGGAGCCGGAACCTGGAAGCCTCGTGCAGCCCCCAGGCAAACTGTCGGTCAATCTGGAGAGCGTGTGCCGAGCGGGGCACAGGCATGCGCTTCGGCTCTGGGGGGACCTCGTGCCGCTTTGCAAACCGCACAATGATCGGCAAGAGAACCGAAAGTGCCAGACGGCACGACTCTTCGTCAGGGACGCCCATGATGTTAAGCGAACCGGTCGTCCAGATGTTGCACGTGGCCGTTCTTTCTTCTCTGCGTACCACGATCTGCACGGTCATCGTCACGTACTCGATGTTATCGTGCATGATGCAGTAGAGTTCCGTGAGAGCGACAGCCAAGGCCTGGATGTCAACGGTCGCCCCCGGAATTGAGCCGACAAACATCGTGTTGCACGAATGCGAGTCTACCATGCGATAGCGGATACCCGTGAGCTGGTAAAAGAGCTCGTACACACACGAGTTGGCCACAACGCACGCGGTCGCAAAGTCCTTGACGCCGAGGATGCACATTTTGCATGTGGCCTGTTCGGCCGGCACGGGGTGGTCGTCTTTGTCGTCTCGCGAGGTCATGACCGTGAACTCGATCCCTAGGTCCGGGTTAAAGAAGCGCATGGAGTGCTGGATACCGTAGCTCTCGGTACGGGCTACCGCGTTGACGTTTCTGAGCGCGTCCCAAATGGCGTTGGGCCGGAAAAGACCCGGTCCGACAGGACGCGCTCTCACGTGCATCACGTAGTTCGTGGAGCTGACTGCCATGGACGCACCAACAAGCGCGCGTTCGGCTTCGGTCAGGGGCCGCAACCCAAGAGCGCGCTCCGGGTTGACCCATGACTCCGATACCCTAAGGTCCATTTATTGTGAGAGAAAGAGAGAAAAAATCAAAGACACTCGGTCCAGATTGGGTGCGAGGTAAGAGTAGGAAGAAATGCCTTGAAAGGATGCGTGTGTCTCACTCGTTCAGAAACCCGCCCGGGCTCCACGGAAGCCTGTCGTCGGCGGTCGGGCTTGAATGCTCGTACCCGCCGGCACCGTCAGGAGAGTAAAGAGGAGGCAGGTCACCAACGTGCATGACGGGGTCGGTGCTCTTCAGTACGGAAAGAGCCGCGAGCACGTCTGCGGCACCCCTCTTCTCTGCAGCGGCCCGTTTCGATTCCAGGTAGAGCTCATACGCTGCGTAGGCGGACATGTGACGCTGCTTCATCATGGTAATGACGTAAGCGCCTTCAGCAGCCGGCAAACCTCGAGGGAAAGTGCGCTTGTAGTCGAATTGAATGTCGAGTTCCTGCGCCCGGCGCCTGTCCTGTTCCCTCTGCGTGACCTCCTTGGCGTACTCCCTTGCTGCCTGCTCTTCAGCCTTCTTGGCGGCCTTCTTGGCAACCCTGTAAGCCTTGTCCGCGGCCTTCTTCTTCATGTACGCAGAATGATCCGGGTGCAAGGGGTTGGAGCGAACCTCTGCGTACTCGTGCCTCGCCTTCTCGACCTCCCTCTCGAACACCTCCTCAGGGTCCTCGTCGCTCTCGGTCTCCTCCTCCTTCTCGCGCTTAGCCGCCGCTGCCGCAGCCTTCTTGGCAGCCTCGGCATCCCTCTTGGCAGAGGCAGCGGCGCGCCTTGCCGCTCCGCGCGCACGCTGGGCCTCCTCCGCTGCGCGGTTAGCCTCCGTGATCGCCTTGCGCTCCTCGGCGGCCCTCTTCCTGTCGAGCTCTTCCATGATCCTCCGGTGCTCGGCTTCGGTCTTCTTCGCGATCATCATCTGGCGGTAGATCGCAAGGGCATCCTGTGCCTTGCTCTTCCTCTCAGGATCATCGACGGAAAGGCTCATGGCGGCGTGGTACTCCGGGGCAATCTCCGCAATTGCCTTAGCAACCGAGTAGGTCTGATCGGCTTCCTTCCTTGCGTTGTAGAGCCTCCTAGCGCGCTCGTTGATGCTTGTGCGAGCAAGCTCCATCTCACGGTCAAACTCTGCCATCCGGTACGCCCGCATCTCCTCAGCCGACATCTGAACGCCCAGCGAAATTCCCGGCTTGATTGCCGGGACGTAGCTGTAGACATCAGGTGGAGGCACACGCCAGGTAGCGAGCCGGGGGTCGCGCCACGGGTTGTCGGGTGTCGCAGGCGCAACAACCTGGAACGCACTGTCCCCACGCGCGGCCGGCACGGCCGACTCCGGGAGCTGCGACATCTCCCTGATGCGGATAATTTATCTGGGAAGCACAAAGATCGACAGCACATATGTCACACGGCTTCCGGAAAGGTCAGTCCAGGTCTCCGGCGAAAACGTACTCCGTTCCGACTCGGTCGATCAGGCCGACGCGGGCGAAACAGGGCGGACGAACTGACTTGCGAAGAAACATGCCAGCAGCCATGCTGAGAGGAGTAGCCAGGGACGTGACTACGTAGAGGCGAAGTTCCTGGGCCCCGTTGCCGTGGTTAGCCACGATGGCGCGCAGAGCGGTGTCAATGCCGGTCCGGACCTGGATACAAAGATCGTCTGACGTCTCGGGACTGTACACGTAATCGTTGTGCAGCCCTACGGCGGAGACGCTCTGGACAACCCCGGGGATGCGGAGTCCCTTGTAGCCGATACGGGAAAAGTCCCCGCCGCGCTGCTCCGTGCCCAGGAAAAGCACGTGTACCTCGTCTCGAGAAACCTCGCGCGGAGACAACTCAAGCGGAGGGCCGGGAACGTAGGTGTAGACCACCATCGGCACTTCAAGTCCGGGGTGGGGCCCGATCGGGTGCCCAAACCCGGGAACCGCGTGTCCACCCACGATCACGGCCTTGCCGACTCCAATTGCGGCCCCAATCTGCATCGCGAGAGTCAGAGGCGCGCGGCCGGGGATGCTGTAGGAAGAAACCCCAGCCTTGTTCATGTCCGCGAGAACCTCGTAAATAGCCGACTTCCACTCGGTGTAGAAACGCTCAGGACGCATGTAGTCGACACGAGGACGAATCTCCCAGACGTTGTTCTTGGTGCGCAGCTCCGGGTCAGGCTCATCAAAAACACAGAGACTCAGCGTTTTGGCCCCGGAAGAATCTGGCACAGCAGCGGCCTGGGGTACGGCAGGGGCACTGGAGTCGGCCATTTGGGTTCAAAGTGGGAACAAGCTGCAAGATTTTTATGACCCGGACTCCGGGGTCTTGTTACATCGTACGAATTTCGACGATAGTCTTGTAGGTGTCGTACGGCGTGTCGATAGGGATCCGAAGCCTTTCCTGTACAAGGTGGAGGATCTTGAACGCGTCAACGAGCCTCTGTCGGCTGAGCGGGCTCCTGCTTCGGTCCGCCTTGGCTTGGGTCATGGCAGCCGCAACGCCGTAGTAGGCGGCAAACCCGAGCTCGTAGTCCGGTCGGTTCGCGTTAAGGAATGCACTGACCGTGCCGTGCCCCACTCGGGCTTCCGAGATCCAGACACGAAGCCGGTCTCTCTCGGAAATACCCGACGCGGCCATTGTTTCAAGAGCGGGCTCGACCGACACCGCTCATATGTCATTCTTCATTAGATGCGAAGGAGGTAGCGCGTGAGCCTGACAAAACTGGCCAGACACTCGATTTCCTCGGCAGATGCACCTTCCTTGACCGCATTCTTCAGCTCCCGCTTCAGTAGCTTGAGCTTGATGATCATCAGGGCCCGGTTGCGCGCCCTCTCGGCCGGGGTCATGGACTTGATCGTGATGTCGAAAGTCGTAGACGCGTTCTGCATCCACGGCTCAAACGGCTGACGGAGGACTCCGCGGGAAATGGCATGCGAAATCAGATCAGAAGTCGAACTCGACATCGTCTTCGTCCGAATAAGCCGCAAGAGTGTGAACCGGGGTCGAATTTTTTTTGGAGAAGCGCAGTCGAAACTGCCGGAACTGTTCAACAATCCGGCTCCACAGGGACATTCCGGTTTAGGTTTGACTGTGAATTTATAGCTTCACATACTAGCGGGTTACTTCTTCGCGGACTCTTTCTTGCTGGCGGGGCGGATCCTCCTGAGCTCGTCCGTGAGGGTTGCAATCCGCGCGCGAAGTTCCGCGTTCTCCTGTTCGTACCGCGTTGCGAGCTGGACCGCGTTGAAGAGAGACGCGTTAAGACGGTCGACGCCCTCGAGGATGCGCTTCATCTCCGTCTCGCTGCTGACGACGGGATCCGCGGCCGGCTCTAACTCCGATGATTCGGACGAGTCGGTCACGGGAGGCGCCGATCGTACGAGGTCCAGCGCCGCCGCGGCCTCGGCCATGGCCCTTTTTCCAGCCGCCTCGCTTTCCTCGAGGTTTTTTTCGGCTCTGAGAAGCCGCTCCTCCAGTGCGTTTCTCTCCTGCTCCATGCGTTCCATTTGAGCGCGCAGGCCGGCATGGTTCTCCGCGTGCTCCCGCGGTACGGGAGCCGTCGTGATCGACAAGGCGCTCTGCCCAAAATTTAGCGTCGCCGCCGTGGCCGAAGGCTCTCCTGCCCGCGAGTGGACCATGATGCGGACCACGCCCGTGCAAAAGGCCCCTGCCAGCGCCGTCGTGAGGAGTGACCGGCGAAAGGGTGGCTTGTCCGACCCAGAAGCCATGGCCTGGACAACCTGGCCCAGCGCCGAGAGGGCGCTGTTCGTGGCAATGGCTTCGCGGTGTCCGGCCGCGGACTCAGTGGCCTCGTAGCGTTCGGCACCGGCCAGGTCGCAGAAAAAGACCGTCGCGTTGCGCACCATGTCAAGTCCGTGGCGTACGTGCATGGCTGTGATCGCGTGGCTCCTAGACGACTGCTTGTTGTAGTTGGTTGCGCGAACCGCGCGTCCGCGGTTGGCGTGCTCGATCACGTGGCGCGCCTCGGCTCCCGACGAGACATGAACAGAGTGCAGCGGCCGAACCTCGGACCGGTTTCCCGAACCCATGTACATCCTTGGGGGTTCCACGCCTTCCCTGAGGAGGTCCGTGACGCGCTCGCGGCCGGTTTCGTCTGCGCCGATCTGGAACGCCGTTAGGTGGACGCGGAGGTTTTCAAGCCTCGACGCCAGGATCTCCGTGACGGCACGCGGCACAACACCTTCGTTCTCGGGCGTACCGGTTGCTGTGTGTGTCTTGCCGGTTCCTGTCTGGCCGTAAAAAAGGATGGCGACGTCAAACCCTCCTTTGACAGCCCTGGCCAGGTCCCCGCACAGCATCTTGTAGGCTTCTTCCTGGCTCGCTGAAGGCTGCAGGGCACCCGCGAACTTGTAGGCCGTGGACCCACCCTTGAGGGAGACCGTGTCTCCCACAACTAAAATGTCGTTGTCCGCATCTGCCTCCGCTGGCCGGGGCCTGAAGTAGACCCGGACGCGGCCGTCCATTTTCCACCAAGGCGCGGGCACAAGCGTCCGCACATACTTGGACGGCCGTCACGTGGTCTTGTTCATTCTTGAAAAGGCGTCGCTCTCGACCCTGGCCAGCATTTGTAGCATTCGGATCGTGTCGACCTCGGGGCGGAGCATTTCCCCGCTAGGTGACTCGTTAATGGCCGTTTCGAACAGCACCTTTTTGAAAGCGCGCGCGGCACGGACCTCGTTGGCCGCACCAAGCCGCGGGTCAAGTTCGTGCATGAAGTAGTGGTTGTAAATCAGGGCGGCACTGCAACGGAACCCCTTCTTCACAAAGTCTTCGTCTGACGCGGCCCGCGAGAAAATCTGTTCCTCTGCGTACACGGCCATTTCGCTGAAGAGAGCAAGCGGGTCCGAAGTCGTGGCACCCTCGCGAGCCGACCGGTCCAATGCCGCCTTTTGTGCGCAAGTCGGGGCCACAATGCCCATTTCACAAATAAAGCAGGGAATCGAAGAGGGGTCAATCGGCGCAGAGCCGGCGCCTTCTGAAAGCTCTTCGACCAGTTCTTGGAGACCCTGTTTCACCCATCCAAACCCAGGGAGAGGAACGGGCTTGTTTCCGTTGAACTCGGACGACTGGTCCAGCTGGAGCAGCGGCGCGTTGGCCCCAATCGGACCTTCTCCTGGTTCGGCGAACATGTGGGCTACACTGGTTCTAAAAGGGGCCAGTGCTCATACTATGTCATATGAACAGCCTTCACAAGCGGAAACCGCTCCGCAGCTATACACAAATGGCAAGCACTATTTCGCGCCGCGAGTCCGCGGGAGCACCCGCGGAGCGGTACGTTCCTCGGTTTTTGTACGAACCCGCACCCGCCGCAGTGCTTGTCCCTGTTCTACACGGACACGGACACTGCACGGCCGATTGCTTTGAGAGCGACTCGTCTTCTTCGAGCGACTCGGACAGCTCAAGCTCATCTTCGAGCGACTCAGACAGCGACTCGGACAGCTCAAGCTCATCTTCGAGTGAGTCCGAGAGCGAGTCGGAGAGCGAGTCCGAGAGCGAGTCGGAGAGCGAGTCGGAGAGCGAAGACGACGTCGAAGCGGTTCCCGCGGACGACGGTCTCGCGATTCTCATGGTCCAGACGTACAAGAGCAGCGGGGGTAACGTGGAAGCGGCGCTCGGTGTGCTCCGCGGACAAGTTTTTATTCCCCTGTTTATCGAGAAGAGCACATGCATGCGGGTTTACCCGAACCTGATCGACGCCTTTAAGAAGGCTGTCGAGGAGAACGCCACCCTGTGCGACTAGAAAGGCCGGTCAACGTTGACGGCGCAGCTGTAGCGCAGTCTGCCCTCCACAAAGGCAATCGCGTGTGGTGAGAGAGGCCTGTCAAAAGTCACGACGACCGCGGGCATGACGACGTTCGGGTCTCCCTCGCCCGCCTTCTTGATAAAGACGTAGTTCTCCGACGGCGCCTTGTTGGACCGGGCGAAAAACACGTGCGGCTTGTCCACGGGCACATGCGTGGCGTTCACACACACCTCCAACCCGTCGTCAGATATGGAAAGGGAGCACTTCTGGTAGACCACTTCGTACGAAGGATCAGGGGAAATTGGCGGGACCGGCTTCTGCTGGCTGTGAAAGTGGTTCAGGCGGACAAACAGGATCTCCTCTTTTTTGCCCGGTTCCGTCACAAACGCGGCCGTCTTGATCGGGTACATGCCCGACACCCAGGCGGCGTGAGACGGTCCAAGACCCGGAACCCTGTAGACCGTAAGCCAGCTGCAAAGCAGGTTGTAGGCTGCAGCACCCTTCTTGGCTGACTCGAGCACGGCGATCGCGTTCGTGTGTCCTTTCTTGACAAGCGACACCAGGAAGTTGTTCTGTGTGCAGACAGTCACGAGTGTCCGTGGGTCTCGAACGGCGCTCTCAATCAACCCCGTGTCAAACTGACTCGCGTCAAACCCGTACAACTGCGGCATACCCATCTGCGAGTCCACCATGATCGCATCGCTCATGGGAGTAGGTACGATACACGATGCGTGAACGAGTACGGGTTCCTTTCCCAGTTCCTGGACCAATGTCACCTTGGGGCTGTTGTCCGAGCCGCGAAGCGAGCCAAGCCCAGAGTCGAGCGGCGTCCCGCACTTGCCGCAGATAAGCCACTGGCTCAGCTTCTTGGTCGTTTGTCCGGTGGAAAGAGCCATTTCAAAAGATCCGCAAAGCGGGGCAAAAAAATTGTGGTTCAGTCTCCAAAATGAACCGCAACGTAATTCAGCTTTTTGAGACGTGCCAGATCCCGTACGCAGAAATTGAAGAAGTCGCAGATCTCGTGGCCCGTAGCCAGACAGATGTGAACCAGCTGCGGAACCGCATGGGACTGCACGTGATCATGCACGCTATCACGGGAAGGAACCTCCCGGTTGTCAAGTACTTTTACTCGATCGGGGTTGAATACCAAGACGAGCACCTTATTTGGGCGGCCCAGATTTTAGCTGACGACGTGTTTATATGGCTCGTGAAAAACAAGCTCACCCACCCTCTTACGGAGCGACATCACGCGTTCTTGGTCGAAACACGCGACAGAATCACACAGCTCGAATCAACCGCGATCTACTTTGAAATGGTCCTTGTGATCGAACAGGCGATTGGAAACACTGGCCGCGGACTGGAAAGCCCCGACACAGTCTGGATGACGATTTCAAGCATCGACTACTGTATAGAATCTCACGTAAGCACACGCCACTTAGAAACACTGGATCGTGCGATCCAGTACGCCGGGCTGCCGATGCTGGACATCCTTGAACGCATGCGAGTTAGCTACCCGCTGTTCCCGCGAACCCGGCGCGTGCTGCTAATGTTTTTGGCCGGAGGAGCGCGAGCCGGTCTCGAGCACGTTCGAGCGGACGAGATGCACTCGGAGTGCCTGGACGAGTGGGACCAGCAACGGAACCCGCTTCAGATCCTGACAAACGCGGTTGGGCCGGCAATCGGGGACCACACAAACCCTTACATTGCGGCCGACATGATCAAGTATTTGGTCAGCGACCCAGAATGAAACCACTTTTTTTTAGTCACCCCACACAGAACATGTCGGAAGACGACTGCGTCCTGGTAACTCGGAAGCGCAAGAGTGTGGCTGTCCCTTTGCCTGACGAGGATATCGCCCCGGTGCGCAGGCGGAAAGTGCAGCCGCTGGTCCCTGAGGATTTGCCGCCGGTCAGGCGTCGCAAGGTGCACTTTGACCCAGAACCGGCGCCTTCTCCCCCGCCTTCGCTCGCGCCGCCGCCCGTGGCGCTGCCGGGTCCGACAGAGCTGCTGCGAAACCAGGCTAGTCGCCCAAACCCGAGCCCGGTCAGCGCGTACATGGCGGAAGAGCCGACGCCGGGGCGCACCGACACGACCCCATCCGCTTCCCCCAACATCTACAACGCGATCGAGTCTGCCGCGAGACTGCTCGGCTCTCAGGTCCGAGGCGTTATACTGGGCGAAGGCGGGCACGTGGAGCACTACCCGACTTCCAGCGTGCTCACGGACGCGACCGTGATTACCGGACCAAACGAGGACGAGGCCATCCTCTTTGAGTACGGCACGCGGCCTTCTCAGGAGAGCCCGGGGACGCAAGTCTACTACCCGATGTGCGCACTCGGGGTAAACTGCGTTTCTCACACGCACAGCTGGCCGGGGCTCAAGCCCGGCGAGAAGGGGCCGATCCTCCAGGTGGCCATGACTCCCAGTGAGCTCTACCGCGTCGAGACGGGGAAGCTCTACTCGGGAGACACGTTTTCCGGGCGCCTCTGCCTCCTGGACCTCTGGCTGCTGCTCAGCAAGATCAGCATCATGATGAACATCTCCTCCGTGCTGTGCAACGGACCGTCGATGGTCATTCCCCGCTGCCCCCGCGTCGGAGACCGCGCCAGGTCGGTGGAGACGGACGACGTGTACGCGCCCAACACGCTCGTTGTGCCGTCTGTCAGTGGCACGAGCCCGTTTGCGCAGCCGTTCCCCAAGCTACGGATATCTGAGGTCTACTTTTTCCGCGACCCAAAGCTGGGCGTCATGCGCTGCTCGCTCAACGCTTACCGGCTTTTCCCCAAGAGGACTTTTTTCTGACCGGGGGCGACGGATCAATCGTGCGAGTCAGTCCGTCGCCCCTCCCTGCGTCTTTCATCCCCGCGACTCCAGAAAACTGCGTTCCGGGAATCGCGGCCGCGGTCGCCTCCGACCCGGCGTCGTTCTTCAGCAAGTTTTCCCCGTACCAAGGCGAACGGTACAAGAACGACGTCGTTCGCGCCCTGTGGCGCCACGCCAAGCCGGCGCACGCGCGGGGTGCTACGCCTGAGGACCGCCTCGCCGCGATCATCAAGGTCCATCCCACCGCCAAGGCTGCCGTGATCGGGGCCTGGTGCGCGCGTGCCTGGGGGCTCTTTGGAGACACTCCAGAAACCGAAGAGAGTGGTGCCGTTCGCATCTCTGCCATCCGCATCGCATGGAAGACGCGGATGGAACAGGACCCTGTCCTCCCCGCGTGGGTCACTGCGTCTGAGTTGCTGCTCGCGTGCCAGCAGCTGGTTGCGCACGTGGTGAGCTCGTGTCCGGTTCTCGCACGGCTCGCGCAAGACGCCGGCATGTGGGAGTCGGTCAGTGCCGTTTCTGTGGCCGGGGCCACTGGCAGCACCCACGTGGCCGGGCGAGACGGCCTGGGACAGCTGCCCTGCGGCCTCATG
>JACCDR011776653.1_pt1 | contig 10537 bp, 18 predicted proteins | sample 7446431 | NCBI WGS metagenome assembly JACCDR01 (sample SAMN15323443, study PRJNA562643) | freshwater metagenome | isolation source: river surface water | place: USA:Blue River Watershed | collected 2017-08-17 | reverse complement strand
TGGCTCGAAATACCATTGCAGCAAATCGCGACTTCGATACGCCTTTGACAGTAAACCCTACATCATGCAAGTAATCCTTGATCTCAGTCGAGTTCTTGAACTTCTTGCCGATCTTTTCCAGCGTGTCAGCTATAGCCAACGCGGCACTGGAAACTTTAGCTGGTTCCGACCACAGTTTCTTCAGGCAGGTCCAACAAACCTTTGGTGCGACCCCTCGCCACCAAGTCTGTGTTGCGATGTAGCCATTGTGACCTGCATCACAAGTAGTGCAGGTCCATTCACCAGGGAATCGAGTTTGGATCATGCGACTGAGACCTCTTCGATGTATTCGGGAAGAGAATGTACAAAACCACTAAAGCCTTTGTTTTCAGTAATCTTTACTGCCAACTCAGAAGCGATCTGATAAGCAGTCTTGCCTTCGACGTCACCGTCAAAAAACTTCGCAAAGGCGAATCGTTCGTAGCGATTTCTCGACTCCGACCACTTAGCCACTTCGCAGTAGCAACCTTCAGATCCCGAGAATGCAGCTTCCGCGCACACCATCGGATCAGCTACCAGATCATCAAGTGGAATATTCTTCCATGGCTTGCCATACAAGCAAAACGACTCACTCATGATTCACCTCGACTGTTTCAGAATCACACCCTCTTTACAGGCGTAAGCTGTTGCGAGATTAGGCGCTGGCAACAGACTGAATTTCTTCAGCCGAAACTTCCAAGCCACCGGCTGGCTTCCACTCGATGTTTCCGTACCAACTAGGGCTACAAACATTAACCAGCCCTACCTTCTGACCGCCAGGAGCATAGACCTCGACAAGATCCCCAGGCTTGATCGCGCTGGAGAAATCCTTCAGTGCTTTGCAGGCAGAAAATAAAGCATGAGTGAAGGTTACTCCACTTTTTGGCTCGCCATCTCCAAGCATCTTTGTTTGCTTGTTAAGCGGACCAACATGCGCCAGCCACCCAGCGCCAATTGTAGAATTACCGTAGAAACAGACCGTACCAACAACCTTGCTTTTCATGATACCTTTCCCTCCATGGTAAAAGGCTCGCGATGTTGCGAGGTAAGGCGCAATTATCTAGGAATATCCTGTCGTTTTCTGGAAATGACCTGCTACAAGCTTATGGATCGCGATTGAACAGAAATCGGCAACTTTTGGAAAGCTAGGATGGCTAACCTTGACGGCTACGAAGTCACGAAGGACCTTCAGACTCGCCCCACGCATCACGGAATCGCTTGGAACGTGCTTGTTGTCGACCAGCCAGCGGAACGCTACAGAAGCGAAATCGCTCGCATCAATATCGAGCCCTGGAATATGCTCGATCGGAATAGCAAATACCTTAAGAGTTTTCATTCTAGTCTTCTACGACATATTCGCTTTTGGTTGCGTCAGGACGATCACCGTCGATCATAATCCCTCGCTCGTTCGCCGCCCCCTCAGGGCATTTCTTCATCTTGACGTTTAGGTGCGCAACACCCTGCAACGGGTGAGGCTCGATAGAAGTACACTGAGGATGTCCAACCGCATCCAGCGTGTCAGCCTTACTCTCAACAAGCCAGTGATTGCCACCACTGAAGATATGGACGTTTCCATACGTGTCAAAGTAGACCTGAGTTGGCCCATTAGTCAGAACGTCGATACCTCCAAAGTACGTTCTAGGGCTCTGCGCTTGATCCCCAGGAACCGGGAAGAATCTACCCAACACCTTGATCGAATCAGACTCATAGATAGTCGATCGCTTGTACAGCTCGCCATCGAAGTCGAATCTAGTCCCGTCTTTTTTCGTGACGTGTACGTCGCCGCCCGCTTCAGGTTCTGGCATTGTCTATTCCTTTGTTTTTCTTCTCTTGTGACTTCCGACCTGAAGGTTCTCGGCATGGAATTCTTCAGCGGCCAACATAAAGTCTGCCCACTTAAAGTACTTTTGCCTAGATCGTGGATCGGCATAGAACGGTCGAAAGTCTCCTGGAGTGTACGCATCAACGTTAAGAACCTCAATGATCGGAAGCGTCAACGAACGCTTAACCATGCGACCCCAGATTCGCTCTGACTCCTGCGACCAATGGACTGTGACCATTCCCTTGCGAATCGAAGACACCCGGCAAATGTCAGGTGGACCGCTTCCAGCGTACTTTCCTGATCGAGTTTCATAGCTTTCCAGATACCGATTTTCAGCCCTCTCGATTCTGGCCAGCTTTCGCCATGCAATAATTGGTCCAGATATGTTCGATCCAACCTTCAGCGAAGCATTGAGACGATCCCGGTATTCTTCAAAGCTTGGCTCTGCCCCGTGGTGAATCACGTTGGCACCGTCGTACACCAGCTTGATAGCTTCCTCGATTCCTTTGCTGTCCCAAAGTCGAACGCTGTGGCAAGGCTTCAGTATCGACGTACGATCGAACAGTCCTTGGATCAGTAGCGATACTCGATTGTAGTCCTGAAGCTTGGAAGCAATCGCCTGCGCCATGTCGTCATAGTAAACGCTGGACCGATCAAACCGCTCCAATTCCTTCAGCTTGCGATCGGGATAATCCTCTTTGAATGGATTGTTCCACTGCCAAGGCTTGGCCCTTTCTTTCTTGCCCTTGGGCTCGTTCTCTTTAAGCCATTTCTTTGAGTTTGCAACTCGCTGATTCTCTTCGGCAACTAGAACCTCATACTCTCGTTCAGTGATGAACGAAATTTTGTCGTTTGATCCATCTCGCCACCAACTATCCGGCTTGCCGCGCATCGGCTCGTTGCAATTGATCTCGCATTCGTCTGGAAACAGGTGGTCGCCGAACTCATGATCGGAGATTACCCGATACAGGTTTTCTCCGTTGCGAACGTAAAGGTAGGTGTACTTATCATCGTCGCGCATCTGCATGTTGATGTACACAGAGTAGAACGTCCCGTCACACTCTCGATCCTTGTCTTTCCTGCGAATCTGAAAAGCGACCATGCACTTAGGGAAGGGCATCAACCGATCAAAGTTCTCATCTTTGGCCAGCCATCGATCGAACTGCTTGATCGAAGAGAACTCGATTCCTCCAGTCGTGTAAGCAGCCAGACACTCTTCATCCATGAACAGCTTGCGCTGCATGACGTGAAGCCTGTTATCCGCTCCAGCAGGATCTCCCTTGCGAATGTGATCGATCTTCTCAAAAACCCCAACGTAGACCGAAAAATCCTTCAGCCGATCCTTGATCTTGTCCACTGCGTTTTCAAGGTAATCCGCGACAGCCATATCGCCACCAACCTTGGCCAGCAACCAATTCTGCATGTATTGAGTCTTGTTTGAGATCTCCCTGCGCGCTTCATAGATTTCAGTGTCCTTCAGCTTGATCAGGTTTTCCTTATAGACCTTCGTGTTATCGACGCCATTGAGCGCGATCAACGAACCGCTTGAAGCCGAAGGATTCTGAACCGATGTTCCAAGGTTAGCCCCTGGACTGCTAAGAGAAAGGGACCGCATTTTCTGATGGATCGCTCGCATCGTTTGCTGAATCTCAGCTTGAAACTCAGCGATGTATCCGTCGATGACGGACTGCGCGTCAGGCGCTGGCTTGCACACCTTGAAGAATTCATCGAAGTGGACTCGGCCACTATAGGATGGACTTTCAAGATAGGCGTAGTTCGATCCAGTTCTTGCCACGCAGACCAGATAGGTATTCTTGCCTTTGGTAAGCCAGTACCACTGCCCCAGCTCGATACTAACGTAGGCATCCGTCTCTGTTTGTTTGACGTTCGAATCAATCAACTCACTCATCGACTTTGTTCCATGAAGGCGAAAACTCAGTGATTTCCCCGGTAGTCTTCTCAAGCTTTACAACATGGTCGGCAATCCCTTGAGACCAGCGAGGATTGAAAAACGCGCAGTCAAACGTCAGTCCGTACAACTGCCCTAAGTCTTCATCGGATTCATGACAAACCTCGACTTTGCCATTAACCCGAACCATCACCACAAGACAATCGGAGCATCCAAACCCAGCCTCTTTGACCAGACGATAGATCGTTGGCGGCAGAAAATCAGCCTGATCAACATCCCGCAATGTAACCGCCAGATCCATCGCATTATAGCCGTCGCAACCAACGACTACCTTTGCAATTACTTGACCTTTCTCGGTGACCGAAACGACTCCATTTGTAGCCATGCTAGTTCCAGTTCTGTTGTTTATCGCTAGGAGAATAGCCTTCATTACGAACGACCGTATGCGGGCTGATCAATCCAGCCGCGATCAGGTCTTTCGTGAAATCTGCTTTGCTTTTGACGAAAGTCAGTACAAGATCGGCAACTACATTGCTTTCGCCCTTTCTACTGAGTTTCAATCGAGTTGTTCCACCACTCACGATCGCATCAAACGTCTCGTCATTGAATACGATAAGCGAATCCATTCCCTTAATGCCCGCAACGTTCTCCGAATCCTTCGGGCAGTAGGTAATGCAGAAAACGAAATCCTCCCCTCCCAAGTCTTTCAAGTTCAATGCGATCGGTCGATTAAGTTTCAGTTGCTCAATGTTTCCAGACTCTAGACCTACAATACACAGGTCTGGCTGACTTCTGTCTTTGCTTTTGGCAAACGCTTTGATCACTTCGATGTTCCGTATTTCTTGATGTACCGTTTGCGACAGGCTTGCTCTAATCGCTTGACTTCGGCTATCGCTTCCGATTCATCAAGGAAATATTTGTACGGGTTCATCGCGCCGAAGCCACGCAGAGATCGCGAGACAGTTGGATGTAGCGTGCCCTTAACATCCAAGAACACACGAGCGGCAGTGTGATACATCGCAAAGACTGGCGTTCCAATCTCAAGATTGTCGCAGAATGGAGTGCGAACATTCTTCGACTCTTCTACATGCGACTTGCGAACGCCCCCAATGAAACCGATCTTCCGACCGCGCTCGTCGATAATGTCAGACCAAACAGTCTCAACTGAGAAAACTATCGTCGAGGCTCGTTCTGTCAGGGAAATGTACTTGTTCATGTAATTCTCGCTTCACCGGTCGCTCTCGACTCCCATTCTCCACACCACCAGCCAAACAAAACCCATGGAAATTCTGAATAGACCCCATTTGTTTCGTAGTCAACATTTTTGGGAGGATACCTTCGGCAAAGACCGCCAGTGCCCCCGGAACCTTTGTCCCATAAAAATCTGCAATTCTCACATCGCTCGGACGATGAACAACGCAATTCACCCGAGTTGCGGGTATCGCCCATTGGTTCGCTCATAGTTTCCTCTCCGCACGCGGCTGATTGATGACGTTACGCGCACACAAGATCGTAGAACGATCCCCAGCCATGACCTGACTTGCTGTCGGTTTTCTTCAGGCCAACAACCTTTTGACCGACCGGGATATCCTTGCCCCTTACAATGTCACCGGCGATGTCTCGATAGTTCCATTTGCCGCCATGCGCCATGTCTTTCGGCAGATAATCTTCTGGTTTTTTGCCGGGTTCGAACCCGTCGACAATCGCCGCTATGTTGTCGTAGGTTACGTCTCGACTGCAAAACACGTACTGAGGATCGCCGAACACGCTCGCCCAAACAGCATCGTCATTGAAATCGTAGCTGTCGGTCATTCCGTTGAAGCTTCCAGCCTCATACTTGTTACAGATCGCATCAACCTTTTCAACGCTTGGCCCGTTATCCCAAGAGATCCTTACGCTGTTGTAGTCACTCTTGACGGAGAACTTCACCTTAGGGAACGCTGCCTTCAACTCGATTCGAATGTTCTTTGCAGCGCACTTACCAGGGCTCAGGTTCGATCCTGCAATCTGGGTCAGATGAGGATTCTCAGCCTTAAGCTTCTCAGCTAGTTCGGCTCGTGCCTTCGACTTCGCGGCTTCCTCAGCTTTCTTTTCAGCGATTGAGTTCTCGCAAATCTCGATCGCATCAAGAATTTCGTCATCACTCGCAATGTCAGGGAAGATCTTCCACTGAACACCGTGAAGGATGGACTCGGGAAGCTTAAGAGACTTATGATTGCTGAAAACGATGTCGAAGTAGGCATTTCCGCCAACCGCGATGAATCCACCAGCCGAACCTACCGACGCTGGCTTCTGAGCGCCATGAATCGCTATCACGATTCCGTAGCTGCCACCGTACAGGCCGCAGTAGACCTTCTGACCAACCACGAGAGGCTGACCTTTGACAACGTTCTGGCAATTCTCAGGGCAGAAGACTTCTTTTTTCATTCTAGTGTTCCGTTCCTATCCAGTGACTTGTTTCACCCACACTATTAAAGGCTTAACGAGTTGCGAGTTAAGGCGCTGTTTTCTCAAAAACCTATGAGCACTGTTACATTCTTGGATCGGTCTCGCTCTAGTACATTGCCAAAGAATATCGCCTCAAAATCATCGCTGACGTAGAAATCGCCTTTAGCAATCCAACCCTTGACGATGCCTACTAAATACTCAATTTGTTCAGCAGTTGCTTCCTGCCATCCATTGTTGCCATCACTAGCACAACCAGAGACGACTTGCTTAACGACCAACTCAAAGCAGCCATCATCATGGTGCATGTCCGCAAGCACAACCAATGAGTCTTGCGGTGAATCTTTCGAGTCTTCAGTGTCAACGAGAAACTCAATCGTTTTCATGGATGTCCGCCCTAACCGAAGTACATGATTTTTAGAATCTTCACTACATGACTAGCGTTCGAAACATCCAAGCCTTCCGCTTCCGCGTTGGCGAGAATCAGTTCCTTCAATCGTTCGTCGCAATCTGGATTAGGCTTGGGAGTTCCTTCGAACCAACTTGCAAACCAGTCATATTCTGGCGGAACACCCTCCCCGTATTCCTTGGAAAACTCCGATAGCTTTACTCGGCATTCCCAAATGCTCAGCGCGATAACCGTTTCATTTGACATTGGATTTTTCCCTCCAATGTAAAAGGCTCTACGACGTGCGAGTTAAGGCGCTAAATCGTAAAGATCGAAAAGCATGGGCTCATAGACTGGAGCTATCGACCACTCTAGGTATTGCAAGAACGGGGCTATTCTCCAATCACTTACGTCCTTGTCGGCTGACCTCACTCCTGGACGTGTTTCATCACCTCCGTGACGAAACCAGCCTGACGAGTCACAGGAAGTAACCCCGAGTCGATGTAAATGCTTGAGCATGGAAAGGCTATTCACCCGCCCGAAATGCGTCGGAATCCCAGCTTCGACGTATTCGCCGACCATGCGCCGCTGTTCGTCAGAATCGCCTATAAAGGCAGTTGTGTCCTCTGGGATGTCGGCTGGAGTCATGCCGTCGTGACATACCATCGCCACATTGAATCCCATTCGTCGCAGCCGTGGACTCCACTTTTCGAAGTCCTTCAGAGTTCCATCGCGACTGCCGAGCACGTCGGGGACAACAACCCACATAGGCGGATAGGGGCTATCGATTGCCTTTTCAAGCATCACAAGCCAACCCGCCTCATCCCACTCGCGACCTGCTTTCGTGTCGGCATAACGACCGTTGTCGATCGAGTACGGAAGGAAATGATGAGGCTTCATCCACTTGGTTGCTGGAGAAACCATCGTTCCAACCCGACCTGGGAAGCGACCGGCGAGATAACCAAGCATTATGTTGCCGTTAGCGGCAGGCATCACGATCATATTTTGCTAACTATGCAAGCGGTTTTCGCCATGTATCCAATTCCAGCATCAGCTTCATTGACCCACTGTGGGTACCAGAAGTTAAAACTACCGGCAATACTCAAAACCGACCAGTAAGCCTTTGGGCAGAAAGCATAAGCTTCGGTTTCATCGAGACCAAGTTCTTTGATTTGGTGAGCCAGCTCGATGATCGATATCGAACCTTCATCGCCCATCTTCACGTTGTAGGATTCAATTTCTTGGCTCGCATGGACCAATCCATACTTGGCCGAAAGAATGAACACGTTGTCGATTCCAAACTCCGCAATTGCTGCCTTTAGGTTTCCCTTGAAGAAACTGCCAACGTAAAGGTCAGCCGCTTTGTGAACCCCTTCCAGCTTTTCAGCACCGCAACTAATGATCGCAATCGACTTCATGAATTCCCTCCAATTCAATAGGCTCGATTGCGTGCAAGTTAAGGCGCTAGGAAACGATAACGCCGCTCGAATCGGTTTCCTTGATCTTTACCGTGCAAGGCCCTGGAATTCGATGCGTAACCATCCGATGGATCTCGATCGCTAGATTCTCGCAAGTTGGCGGGACCGGTGCCATTGTCACGTTCAGATCGGTATGATCGAACCGCTTGGCAACCAATTCACAGGCAACCCCGAGCCGATCAAACGGTATCGATATCCCGTTACCCTGAACCTCAACATGGACCGACACAGTAACCCGGTACGAATGCCCGTGTTTCCTGGCGCACTTATGGTCGGGACCAAACGCATCGATCGAGTGCGAACAGTAAAGCGTGAATTCTTTGAAAACATCAACCATTCTCATGCCGCGTACTCCAACGGGTCTGTTCGCCCAATCATTCGAAAAGCCTCTAACCGTTCGTTGCAAGATCCACACTTCCCGCAAGCAATCTTGTCAGAAGTGTAGCACGTTCTGGTCAGACTGTAGTCGACCCCAAGCTCATACCCAAGATTGAGAATCTTCGCCTTGTCCCACGTTGCGAATGGCGACTCAAACGTGACCTTTCCCTCGGTTGCATGGTAGAAAGCTTGTTCCATGCTTGATAGGTATCCAGGTCGACAATCAGGGTAGATGTGATGATCTCCTGAGTGAGCCCCAACCAACACGCAATCGATATTATTCGATTCAGCAAGCCCCATCAAAACAGAATTGAAAATCGTGTTCCTCCCTGGAACAACAGTCTTCTTCATGTTCTCAGCAGCATAGTGACCGGTAGGTATCTCTCCACCGGAAAGCAATAGATCGCTTCTGAGCATCGCGAAGATTGAACTCAGATCAACCACCGTTCTGTTGACGCCTAGACGCCTACAGAACACAAAACCCGCCTCCAACTCTTCGGCATTATGCTTCGAACCGTACATAAAGCTCACGGCCACTACGTCGCCACGGGTCTTTGCCCATGCCAGCAGAGTCGCCGAATCCATGCCGCCAGAGAATGAAACTAACTGTTTGATGATTTACTCCTTACCTGAAGTTTAGCCTGAATTTCATTTGCCAACCGAATGACTTCGGCGCTTGGATTGACGATTCCTCCACGAAATAACACAGCTAGCGAATCACGATGTTTCCATGCAAGACATTCCGAGACTACCCCCTGCGCTACGATCCCGAGAAACTGAAACAGATCTATCGACTGATAGACATTCAGGATATCGGAGCGACCCACAACCTTCGCCTTGCCGAAGTATTCAAGCCACGGACCGTCCCATTGATCGTAATGAACGAAGCGTTCTTTCGGTAACTCATAGATGTCGATGTAGCAGTCATCCATAGGAACCACCATCGCGAAATCAACGCGGTAGCCAATCAAAATTTCAGAGTGGTTGCCAACCCGAATCTTTTCCTCAACGCACCGAAGTTCGTACTCAACTGCCTTTGGCATCTAATCCTCCAACCTGACGTATTTCTTATTGCACTTGGCGCACAATTGATTGTTCGTATCGAAGTCCCCTGGAAGGTCTTCGTACGCAACAGCGCCGCACTTTCCACACCAGAAGTATCCCTCGCTGTATGAATTTGTCAGATGGTCGTGACCTCTGCAAACCTCAAGCCGAATATCATGCTTATCAAGGTAGGCAGAGAACAAGACAATCACGTCTCTGGCTTGCGCAACCGTGAGAGGCTTTGAGTCAAACGAGATGCCCTCAGACTCACTTCCTCGCATCGCAGAGTACATCGCATCCATGCGTCTCTGGTAATATTCCCGAGTCCATTTCTCTGGAGGAACGCTTAATATCTTCAGTCCGATGAAAAGATTTTGAGCCTTGTAAGGATCGATCTTCTCAGGCCTGTCCTTTGTTTTCCAAGCCTTTGCTTTTTCGCATTCACCATAGAACCATCGAACCACATCGTTATGGCGATCAACGGTATCGCAGTAAACTTCGTCGCTAACTTCTTTTGCAAACTTAGGAAAGCAGCTCCACCGACAATAACCGCCATAGTATTCTCTTCGAATACCAAGCTTTCGCTCTGTGTCGTTGACCTGCATAAGCACGCGATCAAATGTTCCAGAACGAAAGTACAGTGCTTTCTTAAAGCCAGTCGAAAAGTCAAAGAACACTCGAAAACTCATAGTCTTCTCAACTCCGCTTTGTGATACTTGCCCCTGAAACCGCAATCACACTCGCTCGGACCTTCGTAGTAGATTCCTTCGCAACCTGGACAGACGTCGATGATCTCAACCCTTTCAACCGGCTTGATCAAAATGCTCTCGTCGATCTCCCAAAGCTGTTGCTTGCCGGTAATCTTCGGATGGTGACTGATCCTCTTAATATCCTGAAGAATCCAGCAGTATGGTCCTTCGGTGTGAATGTGATTCAGAAGGAACTTCCACGAGTACCGAGACGATCCATTGATCTTTAGATCCATGGTATCGGGATTGCTTCCCATCTCTTGAATCGACTCGATTGACAGGCAATCAATCAATTCAGCTACGGCA
>JACCDR011167317.1_pt1 | contig 10537 bp, 10 predicted proteins | sample 7446431 | NCBI WGS metagenome assembly JACCDR01 (sample SAMN15323443, study PRJNA562643) | freshwater metagenome | isolation source: river surface water | place: USA:Blue River Watershed | collected 2017-08-17 | reverse complement strand
GTAAGCCATCTGTCCTATTTATTCAAAGATAATGTAACACTTGGTCTCATTGCAACAGTTGTAGTCCTACTAACATTATATGATTGCAAACTCGGTGTTGCATTTGCATTTGTGGTGGCAATCATTGCAGTTAACCTGCAACAAGAAGGTTTTGAATCTTTTGCAGATACCAAGAAAAAAGCACAACCTCACCGACCAATTATTACAAAACCCCCTCCGCATCCGATTATTACTCGTGTTAATACACAAGTAGAAACCTTTCAAAATATGGCTCCTGAACAAGGTGCAAATGTAATCGCTGACAAAATAGAAAAACAAATGCAATTGCCTGCTACGCCAAAATGCAATGCCAGCGCAAAAGACTTTAACACATATTCCGCTGGTAAAGATTATCACGGTTATGATGTTGCAGGATGCCGTTATGATTTAGAAAACAAAACACAAAATGGCACCGTATATGGCCCACCCCTTTCATGGTGTGCAACATATGGTAATACTGGGTTACCAGTTCCATTTTATCCATTAAACGGATAAAAAATATCTTTGTGTTATTAAATGTAGTAATTAACTAATATAAGCAACGTCTGGATTGATTTCTTTTAGTTCACCTTTTTTCGTCAACTTATGGTAAGATGAATCTTTATATACAAGATGATAAACGATATTTTTTGCAAAATTATGATTCGTTTTATAAAATGCTTTATTAAAATCAAATGGGTCCATTATAAAATCGAATGAATTTGCACTATACAGACAATTGTCACAAGCGCCCGTTTTAACTAAATGGTGTACGTCTATATCTGTAATATTTTTGTCGCGTGTTAGACAAATTTCATATCGCGATGTGCTGTCATATTCTGTATTAAAACTAATGTATAAATAATTTGATTGCAACTCAAGCAGGAAATTTTCACACTCGGAATCACCGTTCGGTGTTAAATTAAATGCATATAGGTCAAGAAATTCTGCATTTTTCACGTCAATATCCCAAGTATAATATTTATAATCTGTATATTTACCAAACTTGTCCTTTACCTCTTCGATTGTAGTTATAGGCTTTGCTTCTGCAAGTCTTGCATTAACAATTTGCTTGTATGTTGATAATAACATGTTAGGCAGGCGTTTAATAAGTTTGTGTGTAATAACATTTAATTTATTTAGGAAAATCATTTTTTAGCCATACCTATACTAAAGCATAGATTTCGGCATTTTTGTAAATAAATTAAATGTTATTATGCAATAAATAATATCGCAAGAAATACTAAATATATTATACAAAAACATAATACATGTTCTATGACTTATATTGGAAATTTATAAAGAAAAACTGGAAACTCTATATCATATATTTTATAGTTCTCCTATCTATTCCACTTGAAAATACGGCAATACCTCATTACTATGGTGAAATCATCAATGTGCTTAAAGGGGGCAATTTTGTAAAAGGGAAGGTGCTCTTTTTTGTATTGCTCGGTATATGGATTGTCATTCAAATATTTAACTTAATTGGTAGTTATCTGAACACATATCTTATGCCCAAATTTCAGTCATTCGTGCGGCAATACTTCTTTAATAAAATCATTGATTCATACAGTCAGGATTACCAAGAATTAGAACTCGGACACATTATCTCAAAGATTATCCGATCACCAAGCGTTATTCAGAATATCTTTATTGAAATGCGTGACTTCGTGTTTAAGAATATCTTCGTTACTGGGTCAAATATTATATATTTGTGTTCACACAACCCGTTGCTCGGCCTTATATTCGGTGTATCTATCGCCGTTATTTACGGGTTATCATATATGTATTATGTAAGCTGTCATGGTCTCGTCACCAAGACCGAAGATGCATTTGATAATATTCACGAACAAATTCAGGACACCCTAAGCAATTTATTAAGTATATACACATGCCAAAAGAGCCATGATGAAAAGAAACGCGTCGAAGAATTCAATAAAAAGACATCAGAATTCCAGGTTGATACAGGTAACTGTAACAATAAATACCGGATACTCTTTAGCATATTCTATGTCTTTGTCTTCTTGGCATTGAATTATGGTGCATATTACCTATACCAACAAAAGAAGATTGACCTCAAAGCTATTGTCAGTATCTTTATAATCAACTACAGTATATTTAATCATTTGGGTGACTTCTATTATGATGCACATACATTTATGAATGTGTATACCAAGGTTAACCATATTACAGAATTTATGGAAAGTCTGCCTTTATTGCCTCATGGGTCAGCCAGGTCTATTCCTAACCCAGAAGGTATAACGGTTGAATTTAAAGATGTAACCTATACACCACCTAAACAAACCAAACCGGTATATACTGGCCTAAATCTTGTTATCCCACCTAAACAAGCAATTGCAATTATGGGCAGTATTGGTTCCGGCAAGAGCACTGCTGCAAAATTATTAGTCCGCTTACAAAAGCATCAATCTGGCCAAATTCTCGTAAATGGAGTGGATGTCGCCGAATTAGATGTAAATAATTTGCGCAATCACATCATATATGTGCCACAACATCCTATATTGTTCAACAGGACATTGTGGGAAAATATATCTTATGGCTTGGACCCCAAGATAACCCGAGAAGATGTGTATAAGTTGCTCGTTGATAATGGGCTTACAGACCTGGAACAAGTATACCGTGAAAAGATGGATAAACCTGTTGGTAAACTGGGCTCTAATTTATCAGGTGGTCAGCGGCAAGTAGTATGGTTGATTAGATGTATGTTACGGCCAAGCAGTATTATCATCTTGGATGAGCCAACAAGTGCACTGGATGAACAAAGCCGGCGTAATGTGGAATTATTTATTAAGGCGTTGAGTAATACACGCACCCTTATGGTAATTACACACGATAAAGAATTATTGCGGCATATGGATCGTATGATTTATTTTGATAAGGGCCAAATCGTCGAAGATACTATGTTAAAGAAAAAATAAATGGACAAAAGAATCAATAACAAGTGTGACAATTAATAAAATACATAAAATTCCTAATTTTATTACGAGGAATATGTAGGTGGCACAACACCGTTTAGATAATATAGCAAATTAAATGCCGTCGCAAATATACGCAGTCTTGATTCGTCTACTGAGATAATGCTAATATTTTGATGGGTTATTATATTTCTACGACATAATGGACATGTGTTTTTTGTTAATAGCCACGTATCTAAACATGAAGTGCACATTTTATGGTTACAGTTAGTTAACTTTGGTTCCATTATTTCGTTAAAACAGATTGGACACTGCTCATAAATATTATCTAAAGATGTGGCTATATCTGGGTGATAACAAAGCTGTAATAAGTTTGTGCCATTTTGTGCCATTTTATTAGTTATTTATTAACTTTTTATTACTAATACACTTAAATTATTTTGCACTTAAGCCGACATTTATTATTAACTTAGGACAACATTAATACAATTGATATATAATAATAACCTATATAACAAAGTATATAACAATCTATAAATATGTCGGAACAAGAATATTTTAAACCTGCTCGCCGTGAGCAAAATAATAATGGAAATGGTTACGCCCGCAATAATACTTCTGGATATAATAATCGCCGCAGAGACTATGATAATCGTGGTAGATATAATGAAGGTTCAGAACGACGCGATGGTTACCGGCAACATGGCAATGATGGATATGATGGTAATTATCGAAATGAAGAAGGACGTCATTATAATAAGGGTCCTCGTCAGCCATATGCTAATCAGCATGTTGATCAACCAAGGTCTCATGCACCTGCGCAGCCGGAAATTGTATTTACAAAGCCTGTTTGCCCTGAATATACGGCGGAAGAGATTGAAGAGATTAGGCTACCAATTGAAAACTTTGAAGATATGAAGGTTACCGACCAACTAAAGCGCGGCATTTACAGCTATGGTTTTGAACGTCCATCTGCAATTCAGGCGGTAGCAATTAAACCAGTGCTTAGTGGCAAAGATGTTATCGCACAGGCTCAATCGGGCATGGGTAAAACCGGTGCATTCGTTATCGGAACTCTGGGTCGTCTTGATGAAAACGTAAATGCGACGCAAGCCATTATCGTGGCACATACCAGGGAACTGGCGCTCCAAATTGACACAGTATTCCGTCAAATAGGTAAGTTCACAAATTTTAGGTTCGGGCTCTGTGTTAAAGGGGTTCCCGTTGCTGAAAACATTGATAAATTATCGGGTGCACGGGGTGGAAAGCCTCATGTTGTTATTGGAACCCCTGGGCGTGTGTTAGATATGCTTAATCGTAAAGAGCGTGATACAGGATATAATGTAATTAATAAGTCAGCTCTGCGGGTATTTGTTGTAGATGAAGCTGATGAACTGCTTAGTGCCAGCACAGATGCTGATGCATCAGAACGTGGGCATGAAGGTGAATCTTCAGGTTTTTTGGACCAGCTTTATAATATTTTCCAGTGTCTTCCAACAGATATTCAGGTGTGTCTGTTTAGTGCAACGATGAGCCCACAGTTCTTCGAGACGACTGCCCGTTTTATGAGAACACCCCTTGAAGTGCTTGTTAAGACGGAAGAGCTAACCCTTGATGGTATTAAACAATATCAAATCAATGTTGAGAAACAAGAATATAAATTTGATACGCTGTGCGAGCTTTATGGTCTCTTGACTATTAACCAGAGCATTATTTATTGTAATAGTCTTAAATCGGTTGAATATCTTACAAGAGCGTTAAAAGCGAATAATTTTATGGTATCATCAATTCATGGTCATATGACGCCACAAGAGCGCGAACTGACGATGTCTGATTTCCGAAATGGTAAATGTCGCGTGCTCGTATCTACAGATTTACTCAGCCGTGGTATCGATGTGCAACAGGTGAGCGTTGTAATTAATTATGATATGCCGGCTAAAATTGAGTCATATCTACATAGAATTGGCCGCAGTGGACGCTATGGGCGTAAAGGCGTTGCAATTAATTTTGTAACCGAGTATGATGATAAACGTATTGAAAGTATTCAGAAGTATTACTCGACAATGATTGAACATCTGCCGCAAAATATTTCTAATTTGCTTGATTAAGTTAATTAAATAACTTAAATAATAATACTAACACAAGCAGAAGCGCTGCATATATAAATGGACTAATATATGATAAATATATAATTATAAATATAATTACCATAACTTGGACAGCCATACCGCCTCCATTTTTATACGTCGCCGGATCATTACCTACCTTAATATATATGGCAAATGGTATATAAATTAAGAAGGCAGTCAGTGCAATTGTAAATACCAGCAGTAACAAAGTTGTCAGTTTAGAACTGTTGTTGGATACATCCTGAAATGGCTGTCTAACAACATTCTGTGCAATAGATTCTAATATAGTGCCCTTACTCTTTTCTAATAATTGTAGTTCTAACGTATTAATCATTTATTGTTCTATTTATTATTTTAATTACTTTATTTATTTTACTTATTTTATTTAATTGTTTAATTTCATAAGTAATTTCTTACCACTTAATTTGCAACTTGGGGTCCATTCTATACTTGCATCATAAAGCAAATTTAGCGTGTTGATAACATTTAGACTATCATACTCAACAAGCTTATCAAGAACAGAAGGCTTGTTATTCTTTACCGCGAATTTAATGAGTCTTGTAAAATCTTCATAAATTATGTATAGCTCAATATCTGTAAACAAGTCTTCCAATGGTGTATCTGATTTTAATAAACTATAAACTATTTCTAATAATACAAGAACTATATTGATTTCTTTTTCATCCTTGGTAAAGAATTTATATTTATCGGTTAGTTTATCCCAACGTTTTAAATTTGTCATAAGTATATTTATATAATATTGATTGCCTAAGCGTAATAAATCTATACTGTAAAGACTTAAATACTGCATTATTTTATGCTCGATATCCTTATATTTTTTATCTTTCTGTAATTGATTTAGTGTTTCTGACCATTTTTCTACTGGCCGTGCCATCAAATTATGTTGACTGTAAAAATTTAGCATACTTTGCTTGACATAAAGCCAATATACCTCAATATCATGGTCAGGTAATTTGTGACTTTTTAGTTCGTTACTTGGTAAAGGATCAACGTTAGCCATATTACTCATTACAACTAAGAAATATATTTAAAAGTATATGATGTTTAAAAGATAATAAGTTATTAATAATGTAATGAGTTATTTTAGCTGCAGTAAAAACAATTTTATTTAGGGTTAGGTAACTCGTGATGCTGTGGTTGTTCAGTTGCAACTGGTTGGTGTTCAGCATCTTTAAGATATGAACTTTTAATTTGCTTGTGTGTCTTTTTATCCGGATTTGGCTTTAGTTTACGTTTCTTTGTATATTTCTTATCTTTAAGTGTCTGTATTGCAGCATTATCAAGACCTGAACCTGCAAGATGGGCTTTGTAGTGTTCACTAATTTTTTTTTCTTTTTTCTCTTTAATCTTTTCTAAATTGCTATACATTACTGGACTTATTATATTTATTATTTATTAACTTTATTTATTATTCAACTTAAGTTTAATAAAACAATAAATAGTATACTAACTAAGTAATACATACTTATACTTCACACATTAATTTATATCACTTCAAATGACTGCTACATCACATGTAGGTTGGGATATTGGTATCAAAAATCTCGCACATTGCCTTATTAAAAAGTTGCCCACTGACCAAAACATTACTGGTATGTCAAACATCATTACTATTAGCGGAAACCATTATCAAATACCGGTGGCAACATGGGATGTCATTGATTTTAGTAAGGGTGCCGGTGACAAAGTAAATGAACGCGGCGAAATGATGCTTATTCAGCGTCCCTTAGTCCTTTGTAAATATGATACCGGAAAATTGAAAAATGGAACAACAATGTGCAATAAGAGCGCCAGTTATTGCAATGTAGACCGTTGTACAGCTGGAACATACCACGGCTACTGTGCCAACCATTTTAAGAAGGCAAATTTAGACTTAAGCCAGGTTGTGCTTACTAAACTTGGGTCATGCACATGTTTTGCACCCGGGCTCAAAGACGCAACAAAGCGGTGCAGTGCCAAAGCATGGTATTTAGAACGCAATCATTTATACAAGGGATATTGCAAAAAACATTATAACCTATTCACGAGCGTTAAAAATACCCCAACTCCGCGACAGGAAGACGAATTTTATAAGGTTATCAAGTCTAAATGCGTTACTGCGCTCGACTTAACACTACTTGCCGAATCACTGTATAAAGAATTAGACAGTAAACCCGAATTAACGCATGTGTCTCAAATTTTGCTTGAAAACCAACCTGTATTTAAGAATCCGACCATGAAAACGATTCAGTCCTTGCTATATGGATATTTTATCCTTAAGGGACGTATGATTCCGGATAGTGTGAATAAAACAATTCAGTGTTATTTTGCGGCAAATAAACTGGACCTGGTTAAATTTGTTGATGAAGCAAACCGGGAAATTATGAAAACGGCACTGAAACAATCAAAGGACCAATATGCAAAAAACAAAGCGCTTGCTATTCTGCTTGTAAACTATTATCTGGATAATTGTTCAACTAATGCCGCCGAATTAAAAACTAAGTTTGCTGCATGTCCTAAAAAAGATGATATGGCTGACTCACTACTCATGACGCTGCATGCACTTGAAAAGCCACGACTCGCAAGAATAAAGAATGTCGACGTGTCCAGTGTCGGCCTCAACAAGCGAAAAAAGAATAGTCCGCCGGCAACAACTGATGATGAATGTATGAATGCAACTGGGACCACAGAACCTGTTGATGATGAACTCGCTGAGCAAGATGTTAAATATGACGGCGTAGTACCGGAAGACGAACAAAACGAATAATTTTTGTTACACCAAAGCAAATTTTTTTTTAACTTTTATGGTTCTTTAGATTACTAATCATAGCAATGATGTCTTCTTTTGACATATATAATAGTATTATATTATAAAGTTCTATCGGTAGTGTATTTGTAGTTAATGAATTAAATAATTGATCCATATATTCATAAACATCATCGGCTGTACAGTCTTTGCGAATAAATACATCTATTGAGTCTGCATAAATCTTATATTTATATTTTGGCGCCTTACCTATTGGAATTGCGGTTTCATGTATATTTGAATCGTGAGAGATACAAGCCCATTTATTATTATTTAGTACAAAATACATGTTTTGAAATGACTGATTATTTTCACTAAGGTGAAAATCTTTATAATAGTCATCTATATAGTCAGCTATATAGTCAGCTATACTCAATTCCAAATATAATTGCGCATATTCGGGATCATGTATTGCCTTATTAACATCACATTTAACAATTTCATATTCATAACCAGATCCTATCCAATTAAGTTCATATAGAAGTATTTTACCTATGTCACTGTGTTGCCATGCATTATCTAATTGTATTATGGCTTCATGCTCTGGATTTATATCAGGTAAACTATAAATATTTACTTGTACCAGCGAGTCAGCGATTTGTGATGTAGAAGCATGTACCGGATCTTCATATTTGCTTAACAATCCTAAATATTTGCCGTCAGGTTTTATAAATATACTTGTGTTATAAGTCACATGTATAGTCATATATTGTAAATATTCATATTTTTTTGTTATGTTGAAAAAGTTTCTAATTTTTTTTATCCTTGGACTTATACCCTTTGAACTATTAATTATATTTTTATTTACTTTAATTGTGTTACGGTTATACATTGATTATTTAATGTAGTATGTAAATAATTGTCTTATACTAAGATAATTTACCACTCTATTTTTCTATTGGGTCTAAAGACCCAAGTAAAAAGAGAACAAAAAGAAAGAGTCTTGCGTTATATTTATTTTTTTTATTTAACATTAAGTTTATAGAATACGATAAATTTACATACATAATGGAAAATGAATTCGACTTAGATGCGTTTGACTTAGATACTATAGACACAAGCTCCGCAACAAAATCCATGGATATCAATCCGTCATCGCTATTTAAAAATATTAAACCTACTCAAAGTGCTGGTTTGTTATCAATGCCTGGTCTCGGTGACAGTGATGGCGAAACCGATTTCGGCCTTGACTTATTGATTAATCGAAGCAAAGCCCGCAAGGATAGTCCGGCACTTAATCCATCTGCGACACCATCAGCTCCTACAATATCGACTGCGCCTAAGCCAAATACTGGCGGGTTATTTGGGCGGTTATTTGGTGGTGATAAAAGTGTATCTACTGCTCCCGGTATGTCATCCGCACCAATTATAAATAAAGTTGAACCAGTTGTCAAAGATATTGATTTAGATGCTGAAATTAATTCATTAAATACCGGTCTCGATGCTAACCTTAACAAAATGAAATCTATGAGTGGCCCCAGCTTTCCAAATCTCGGAAGCGTATCTCCAATTACTACATTGCCACAATCAACCAGTTTCGGCGCTCCTCCACCCGTAACACAACAAACAGCTACCGGGTTTAATCCCGGCAATGACAGCCTCGGTATGTCATATGAAGAAATCCAAAAAGCTAAGTTCGATTTGCTTTGCAAGTTTGAACGCCTTCGTGACAAAGGGGTTAAGATACCAAAGACGTTTAGTATGTCAAGTGATTATGATGAAATGAAATGTGAATATGAACGCTTGCTTCATCAACGCAAAATGGATAATAGCGTTAAAATGCAACGCAGGATGCTAATCACCTTTGTTAGTGGAGCTGAATGGCTTAATGGCAGGTTTGACCCATTTGATATTAAACTTGACGGTTGGTCGGAGACAGTCCATGAAGGTATTGGCGAATATGATGATGTGTTTGAAGAACTTTATGAAAAGTATCAGAGCACTGGTTCAATGTCGCCGGAACTCCGACTTGCTTTTATGGTTGCAGGGTCAGCGTTTATGTATCATTTACAAAATAGCATGTTCAAGAGCAGTATCCCTGGTGCGGAAGAAATATTACGACAGAATCCCGGCTTAGCACAACAATTTACTCAGGCGGCAGTGGGTAATATGCAACAAAAAACGCCCGGCTTTGGAGGATTTATGAATATGTTCGGCATGGCAAAACAGCCTCAGCGAGATGACGGACCGCCTCCTTTTCCTGGCATGGCTAAACCGCCACAGCAGTCTAGTGGCAATGTAAGTAATTCTATGCCCGATTTAGATAGCATTCTTAACGGTTTGTAGAAAAATTAACCTGAACGCTCTTCAAGAACAAACTTCTCATTAAGTAGTTCAATTAATTCTGATTTTGCACATTTGGCGGCATCGGCCTTTGTCATAATTTTAATTTCATTACATAATAATACCATTTCGCGTTTGGGCGTTTTTTTATTAAAGGGGTAATTAAACCATGCTTTGCCAACATTGCCATTCATTTCATAACGGAATGATTCTTGTTCACAATAAGTTAAATTATTAAGTTCATAGTAAAAAGTCATACCATTCTGATGTGATAGTGGAATATAAATTTGTTGAAAGTCACTATATTTATCTAAAATAGGCTCATGTTTATATGCAAGAAGATCTTCTGGAATCTTAAAATC
>JACCDR012386509.1_pt1 | contig 10538 bp, 6 predicted proteins | sample 7446431 | NCBI WGS metagenome assembly JACCDR01 (sample SAMN15323443, study PRJNA562643) | freshwater metagenome | isolation source: river surface water | place: USA:Blue River Watershed | collected 2017-08-17 | reverse complement strand
GGCGTCGGACTCGATGGCGCCCGACAGGGGGTAGCAGCCGAGGGTGCGGAAGCGCACGCGGCGCGTCTCGGGCACCTCGCCGGGCTCCAGGCGCATGCGCTCGTCGTCGACCATGATCCAGGTGCCGCCGCGCCGCACCACCGGCCGCGGCGCCGCGAAGTACAGCGGCACCACCGGGATGGCTTCCAGGTGGATGTACTGCCAGACGTCGAGCTCGGTCCAGTTGCTGATCGGGAAGACGCGGATCGATTCGCCCGGGCGCTTGAGGCCGTTGTACAGGTGCCAGAGCTCGGGCCGCTGGTTCTTGGGATCCCAGGCGTGAGCGGCGTTGCGGAACGAGAAGATGCGTTCCTTGGCGCGGCTCTTCTCCTCGTCGCGCCGGCCGCCGCCGAAGGCGGCGTCGAAGCCGTGCGCATCGAGCGCCTGCTTCAGGCCCTGGGTCTTCCAGACGTCGGTGTGCAGCGCCGAGCCGTGGTCAAAGGGGTTGATGCCGGCGGCCAGCGCCTCGGGGTTGCGGTGCACCAGCAGCCGCACCCCCGGCAGTGCGGCCACCGCGTCGCGCATCGCGTACATGTCGCGGAACTTCCACGTCGTGTCCACGTGCAGCAGCGGAAACGGCAGCGGCCCGGGGTGGAAGGCCTTGCGCGCCAGGTGCAGCATCGTCGCGCTGTCCTTGCCGATGCTGTAGAGCATCACCGGGCGCTCGCACTCGGCCACGACCTCGCGCAGGATGTGGATGCTCTCGGCTTCGAGGCGTTGCAGGTGGGTGAGGCGGGCTGCGTGGGTTCGGTCCGTGGACGGCATGGGGCAAGCATATCGCCCGAGGTCGCCGGGGACGGCGGCTGCCGATAATCGCGCACCCCGTCGCCATGGACACGCTTTTCATCAACGGCAAGTTCTGCGCGCAGCGCACGACGGGCGTGCAGCGTTTTGCGGCCGAAGTCGTGCGCGCGATCGACGAGCAGTGGCATCAGGGCCCGGCGCCCGTGCTGCTGACCCCGCGCGATGCCGTGGTGCCGGCGCTGCGCCACGTTCGGGTGGAGCCGGTCGGCCCGGCGGGATTGCCGCTGCACCTGTGGGAGCAGGTGGTGCTGCCGTGGCGCGCCCGTTCGGGCCGGTTGCTCAACCTGTCCGGCAGTGCGCCGGCCTGGGCGCGCGGTCGCATCGCCACGCTGCACGACGCCGCGGTGTTTGATCACCCGGAGGCCTACACCCGGCGCTTCCGGGTCTGGTATCGCTGGTTGTTTCGACGCTGTGCCCGGCGGGACGACACCGTGCTGACGGTGTCGGCGTTTTCCCAGCAACGCCTGGCCCAGGCCCTGGGGGTGGCGCCCGGCCGGTTCGACGTGATCCCGGGCGCCGGCGACCACCTGGCCCGAGAGCAGCCCGACGAACGGGTACTCGCGCGGCTGGGCGTGGCGCCGGGCCGCTTTGCCCTGTGCGTGGCCAGCGCCAACCCGACGAAGGGTTTGGACCTGCTGCTGGACGCCTGGGGCCGCAGTGGCCTTGCCGCGGCCGGCGCCCGTCTGGTGCTGGTGGGGGGGCAGCACGGGGCCGTGTTCCGGTCCGCGCCCCACGAGGAACTGCCGCAGGGCGTGAATCATGCGGGCGCGTGCTCCGATGCCGAGCTGGCCGCGCTGCTGCGGGCGGCGCTGCTGCTGGTGGTGCCCAGCCGCTACGAGGGCTTTGGACTGCCGATGCTCGAGGCCATGGGCGTGGGCTGCCCGGTGGTGGCGGCACGAGCCGGTGCCCTGCCCGAAGTGGGCGGCGAAGCGGCGATGTGGGTGCCGGCCGACGATGCGCCAGCCCTGGCCGAGGCGTTAGCGGGCGTATGGGGCGATCCGGTGCAGCAGCAATGGCTGCGCGAGGCGGGCCGCGCGCGCGCCGCGCAGTTTGGCTGGGCCGCGTCGGCACAGCGCCTGTTGCAGCGACTCGACAGGCCATGCCCGCCTCCGGCCCATCCGCCGGGCCGGGGGGATTGAGCCTCCACAATGCGCCCCGCGCCGACGCTGCGGCGGCCTCGAGCACTCCTTCCCATGACCTCCGGCGCTTCGACCTTGCCACCCCCCGAGACTTGCGAGGCCGACTTCGCCGTCTGCTTCGACGATGTCATCGGCCGCGTCGACGGCTGGCTCGCGCGTGACGAGGCCGAGCTGCTGTACCGGGCGGCACGTGGCGCGCAGGGAGGTGCCATCGTGGAGATCGGGGCTTACCGCGGCCGCTCGACGGCGGCGCTGGCCCTGGGTAGCCGCGACGGCGCCGGGCTGCCGGTCTACTCGGTCGACCCCCACGCCACATGGACCGGTCCGGGCGGCGGCCAGTATGGCCCGGCGGACCGCGAGGCCTTCTACCGCACGGTGCTGGACGCGGGCCTGGCGCCCTGGTCCCGCCTCGTGGGCCTGCGCAGCGCCGACGCCGCGCGCGCGATCGACGGGCCGCTGTCGCTGCTGTTCATTGATGGCGACCATGGCGTGGCCGCCGTCATGCAGGACCTGCGCGCCTGGGCCCCAAAGCTGGCCGCCGATGGCCTGCTGCTGCTGGACGACGTGAGCGACAGTTTCGAAGGGCCGCGGCGGGCAGTCGACCGCTTGATGCTCGAGGGCTGGACACTGGCCTGCCCGGCCGTGGGCAAGGTCGTGGCGTTGCGCCCGCCCCAGGTGCCGGCGCGCGACGGTGCCGTGGCTCCGTCCACCGTCGGCGGCGTACGCCGACAGGCCGCGCACGAACTGGTCACCGCTGCGCGCCTGGATCTCGGAGCCAAGCACCTCTATGCGCGTCTGGCTGGCACCGAACCACCGGTGCAATGGGGGCGTCGCGTCTACCTGGCCCATCTCCAGGTGTGGAACGGCTTCTTCGAGCATGTGCCGCGCAAGCGCAGCGCGGAGGACTTCCTCTCCGCCTTCGACCGCGTGCTCGCTGACACCGCGGTCAGCGCCGAGGAGGGCCTGGACACCGTGATCCCGGTCACCCTGGGCGGCTCGCCGCTCAACGGCGCCCACCGCATCGCGGCGGCCCTGCTGCACGGCCGGCCCCTGCGCACCATCCCGGTTGAGGTCGTGCCCGACAACGCCCGCTACGACGGGGCCTACTTTGAGCGCCTCGTGGCCGAACGCGGCGACGGCGGCGAGCCCCGACTGCTGTTGGCCATGTGCCTGGAGTTCCTGCGCATCGCGCCAGCGTGCCGCCTGATGCTGCTGTTTGGCCACACGGAGCACCATCGGCCCGAGGTCGATGCCGAGATCGCCGCGCTGGGCCAGATCGTGTGGTCCTTCGTGCGGCGCTACGACACCCCCGCGGAGCAGCGCGCACTCGTGCGCCTGATGTACGAGGGCGAGGCGTGGCTCGGGCGGGCCGCCGACGGGTTCTCGGGGGCGGCGGGCAAGGCTGACCCTTGCTTCGCGGCCGGCCCCGAGGTGCGCTTCCTGCTGGTGCTGCCCAACCGGCGGGACTGCGGGCCCGAGGACTGGGCCGCGCTGAAGCGCCGCATCCGCGCGCTGTGCCAGGTCGAGAACCACAGCGTGCACGTCACCGACACCGTCGCCGAGGTCGACCGCCTGCTGCGCACGGCCGCCGACGAGTCAGCCTTCGATCTGTACGCGGCCTCCCGTGGCCGTCCCATGCCCCGCTTCGATGCCCAGTTCGATGCCTTCCGGGCCCTGGTCATGGCGCAAAGGCGCCAGGCTGACGTGGTGGTGACCGGCAGCGCCGTGATGGCCTTGTTCGGCCTGCGCGACAGCGCCGACATCGACTACGTCCACCAGGGGCCTGCATTGCAGGCCGGCGGCCGTCACGACATCGGCAGCCACAACGACTATGCCGGTCTGTTCCCCGTGGGGCTGCGGGACCTGGTCGAGGATCCCGGCCTGCACCTGCTGGTCGACGGCGTGCGCTTTCTGCGGCCCGAGGTGCTGGCCGCCTTCAAGGGTGCGCGTGGCGAGGCCAAGGACGCTGCCGACCTGGTGCTGCTCGGCCGCCTGGCGGCCGCTCGTCCGCAGACTGCGCCGGCCGTGCCGCGGCGGCCGCGGCTGTGGCTGGTGGACGGCGGGCGTGGCCATGCCCATCGGGTGGCCCGCCTGCTGGGCCTGCGTCCGGACCTGCCGGCGCTGCTCGATGTCGAAGTGACGGCGCCGCCCGCCGACGACGTGGGTGCTGACGTGCAGACCTGGGCCAACGCGCTGTTGGCGACCCAGGGGCTGCGGGTCCTGGTCGTGCTGGACGGCCTGCCGGAGGACCATCTGCTGCGCCGGCTGGGCGAGCAGCTGCCCAAGGAGAAGCTGCTGTTGATGAACTGGCAGTCGATCGACGGCTGGCGCGAGGCCTTCCTGGCCGGCCTGTCCGCCTTCGCCGGTCTGCCGCAGGACGCCGACTGGGCCGCAACGGCGCAGCGTCAATGGGACATCGTGGCCGAGTCCTCCGCCTGATGCCCGAGCGCATGCGGGTTCTGCAGCTCAGCAAGTTCTTTCCGCCCGTGATGGGCGGCATCGAGACGGTGGCCTGGGAGCTGGCCGAGGGCCTGGTGCGCGCCGGAGCGCAGTGCGACGTGCTGTGCTCAGCCGACTCGTGGCGCTCCAGCCACGAGCATTGGCCGGCCGGATACCGGGTGCTGCGCTGCGCCAGCCTGGGCCGCGTGATGTCGACCTCGATGGCCCCGCGCCTGCCGTTGCAGCTGCACCAGACCCTGTCGGGTGCCGACGTGCTGCACGTGCACATGCCCGACCCGATGGCGGCGGCCGCCGTCTGGCTGACGCGGCCGCGCGTGCCGGTGGTGCTGCACTGGCACAGCGATGTCATCCGGCAGCGCCGCGCCCTGCGGCTGTACGAGCCGCTGCAGCGCTGGCTGCTGGCGCGTGCGGCCTCGGTCGTGGCCACCAGTCCGCCGTATGCCGAGAGCTCGGCGGCGCTGCGGCCCTTTCTCGACAAGGTGTGCGTGGTGCCCATCGGCATCACCGATCATCGGCCCGCGGCCCGCAGCGAGCGAGCGCTGGCGTTGCGACGCCGCTATGGGGGGCGCCCGCTCGTCTTTGCGCTGGGCCGCATGACGTACTACAAGGGCTTTGACGTGCTGATCCGCGCCGTGCAGCACATGCATGAGGACTGCGCGGTGCTCATCGGCGGGGACGGCGAGCTGTTGACGCCGCTGCGCTCGCTGGTGTCGGAGTTGGGGCTGGGCGCCCGCGTGTTCCTGCCGGGCCACGTCCCAGACGACGAGCTGGCCTGTCACTTCGAGGCCTGCGACGTGTTCTGCATGCCATCCACGGTGCGCGCGGAGGCCTACGGGGTGGCCATGCTCGAGGCCATGGCCATGGCGCGGCCGGTGGTGGCCATGAACATCCACGGCTCCGGCGTGCCCTGGGTCAACCGCCATGGCCAGACCGGGTTGAACGTGCCGCCGGGCGAGCCCCACCCCCTGGCGCAGGCCCTGGACCGCCTGGTCGCCGACCCGGCGTTGCGACTGCAGCTCGGTGCCGAGGCCCGGCGGCGGTACGAAACCGAGTTCAGCGCGGACCGCATGACGCAGCGCCTGATCGAGGTGTACCAGGCGATCGGAGTGCGCGGCGCCTGAGCCGCGCGCCGCCCGGCGCTCAGTGGGGGGGCGTGTGCCGGGCAGCGCGACGCCCCAGGCCGGCCGGCTCGATCTGCCGGCCTTGCTGCCGCCACAGGCAACCGCCGCGGCCGTAACTGGGGGCGGCCGGGCAGCTCGGATCCCAGAACAGCAGCACGGCGGGCGGGTCCGGCGCCAGCAGCGCCAGGGCGGCGTCGATCTGCCGCAGCGCGTCGGCGTCGCCCATCGACGGCGGCACCGGGTACCACTCGGCCCACCAGATCGGCAGCGCCGTGTGCTGCCGCAGCCAGCGCTGAACGGCGACGAACTTCTCCAGGGCCTGCGTCGGCGAGACGTCGAGCTGGCCATCGCGCGGCATCACGCCGCCGTCGACGGCGACGAAGTCGGCGCCGCCATGGTGGTCGAGCCAGTGGCGCAGCGCGTCGAGCGATCGCCGGTCCAGCGTGCCCCAGGGACCCGAGACCTCGGAGCCGAACTGCCGGGCGCCCGGTGAGCCGGCACGGTGCGAGTCCATCACGATGTAGGGCCCGCCGACAAGCGCGTCCGGGCGCACAGCCTTGATGGCGGTGCGCACCTGGCGGTACTTCTCGGTGTAGCGCTCGATGTCCCAGCGCTGGCGCTGCCCATCCCAGTAGCCCTTCAGTTCGTTCCACACCAGGAAGTGCCGCACCTGTGGATAGCGCGCCGCAATGCGTGCCGCCAACGCGGCGAAGTCGGCCTGCCGATTGCGGGCGGGCGTCTGCTCGAAGCGTGTCTGCGGGTCTGTTCCCGGCGCGTCGTCCTTCATCCACTCGGGCGCGCAGCACAGCGTGATGACCGGCAACGATCCGCTGGCCAGCATCATCGCGACACGCCGATCCAGCGCGGTGAAGTCATCAACGCCGGGTGAGGGCATCGGGCTGGGCAGTCCCCAGCCGAGGATCTGCGCGTTCTGCACCGACGCGTGGCTGCGCAGGAGGTCCATCGCGAGGCGCTGCTGCACAGGGTCCGTCATGCGGTCGGGTGACCCGCGCTCGTGGGTCCAGCCCAGCAGCGGCGGGCCATGCCGAGCCGGTGGTGGCTCTGACGGCGGCGCGGTCGAACATGCGGCCAGCGTGACTGCCAGCCAGCCCGCGATCCATGCACCGGGACTCGGCCGAGCCATCGCAGCTCCTTCAGCCGACCGATCCGGACGCTGCGAGCTCCTGCAGCAAGACAGCGGCGCGAGCGCCACGTGACGGGTCGTCAGGCGATGTCAGCGCGTTCACGAGGCTGAGCAGCGCCTCGTGGTGCCGGCCGACCGATTCGGGCACCGACAGCGGCCAGGCGTCGGCGCACGAGTCGTCAACAACACACTCGACCACGATATCTCTGGCCATCCAACCCAGAAGCCGGCGCGCATGCTGGCACCATGCTGCCCAGAGCGTGTCGGGCGGCAACGCCACCTCGCCGAAGCGGCCGTCACCGTAGAGTGCCAGCAGCACCTCCTGGGCCCACGTCACCGGGTGTTGCAGGCGCGCCTGCAGCCGGATGTCGGGACTTCCGCGGTACCAGCATTCGACGAACAGCCCGGCCCAGTCGTCAGGCACCGTCTCACCGGGCGACGCGACGGCCTGGAGCACGGCATCGGGCCACGGCAGCAGCGGCCATACCGCGGCGGGCAGGCCGGCCGTCAACCGCGACCACAGCCCATCGCCCAGTACGGCCCGCGCGGCCGCTTCCAGCGCGGCGGCAGGCGCGCGGTTGTCGTCGTCGCCCGTGGCCAGACTGGGCATGGCCACCACCACGCGACGGCCAGGCAAGGCTTCACGCCGGGCCACGATCCGGATGCCGTAGGCGGAAAAGTCACGGCGGCCCGGGTGCCGCCGCTCGAGTTCGGCCTGCATGGCCTCAGGAACCGGTCGGTGCCACAGCCCCTCGACCGACGACGTCGCGAACGGTGAGTTGGCCATCACGGCCTCGTACTCCTCGAAGAACCGGCGGTTGACGAAGCCCGACTCGTAGAGCTGGTACAAGGCTTGGTGCAGGTCGTCGCCATCGATGCCCCCCGCCCGCAGCAGGTCGGCCAGCTGTTCACGGGTGTAGCGAAGGTGGCCCCAGGGCGGCATCGGGTCCGGTGCGTTGAAGCAGAAGTCCGGGCGCACCCAGAAGTGGCTGCCGACCTCGCACGACCAGATGGGCCCGAACTGCGAAAACAGCAGTCCGCCCGGCCGCAGCGCCTTGTGTGCGCGTTCGACGACCCGCTCCAGCGGCACCACATGCTCGAACGCGTTGATCGAGAAGACGACGTCGAATTGGCCGAAGAAGCCTGCCGGGATGTCGGCCGCCGAACCGTCGAAGATCTGGTAGCGCTTCGTGCCGGGGCGCGCATCCGGCGTCAACGGCAATACGCCAACCTCGGCGTAGTGGTCCTTGTTTTCACTCTGCTGGTAGGCGCCGCTGGCGTGGTTGATGATGTCCACGCAAACCCACTGTCGCGCGCCGAGGGTGTCGATGACGAGTCGGCGCGGCAGTGCACTGCCGCCGATTTCCAGCACGCGCCGACCCTCGAAGCGATCGTGCTGCCCGAAATCGTTCACCGCATTGAGGTAGTACCCCGGCACCAGATCGGCGAACGACTCGATGGCGGGCGGCTTCGCTGCGTGTGAGAGGTTCAATAAGGCCTCTATAGGTGACGGTCGTCGAGGGCGCAGGGTCTCTGGCGGCGTGAGCCGCTCCAGGCACGATGCAGGCCAGAGCCGGATGGTACTTCGACACCTTGCAGGGTACGGGGCAGCGGCTCCTGATTTCGATTCGCGGCAGCCAGCGTGCGCGCCATACTCAGCGGCTGTTGCGTCCAGCCCAGGGCAAGCGCCTGCCGATGATGTCTGGCAGATCCCGGTTGGCCTCGAGCAGGCGTCGGCGGATGATGTCGAGTGCGCTTCCGCGCTCGATACCCAAGGCCTTCTGAGCCGGATTGACGTTTCGCCAAGGCACGCTCACCCGCGGATCACCTTTGCGTCCGACGAATTCTCTGAGCCAGGACTGCATGGCTCGCGGCCGCTCCAAGTCGGACATGTCCAACACCGAGAGTCGGTGTCTGCCGAGACGTTGCATCCACCGGGTGATCGCAGGTACGTAGAGGCTCTCGGTGAAGGGGATCAGGTAGTCGTCGCCGTGCCAATCGGCGGCTTGCGAGTCCGAGAGCTGCAGGCGGTCAACGATCGACTCGGCGTACTCGGCGACGCTCCGGTGTCCCCGGTCTATGCCCAGCCGCAGGTCGTGCTCGAAGTGCGAGACGAAGCGATCGAATGGATCGCGAACCATGACCACCACCAGCGGCACCGGCTTCAGCCGGGCGATCGCAGCCAGTGCCCCGTCGCTGGTGATGTACCGCGGGTAGGCATCGACACTGAATGGTGGCGAGTCCCATCCGGGCGCCTGGGCCGGGAAACAACTCTTGTAGAAGTCAGCGCCCAGGCCGCGGCCCCAGGGCGCGCCGAGCCAGCCGACTTCCTTGGTGGCGGCCGGCAAGGCCCAGGGCTGCTGGATGAGGAAGTCGTACAGCGCCGTCGTCGCACACTTCATGAAGCCGGCGATGACCAATGTCGGCACGGCCCCGGACCTGACACTTTCGGCGGCCGTGACCTTCTCCGCCAGGTAGGCCTGCCGTCCCACGCTGAGGTTCGCCAGGTGCGTTGCCCACCGCCTGTCTCCTAGCAGGCCCGCGAGTCGCAACCCGGCGGTCACGTACTGCGAGTAGTCGAGCAACTCCTGCTGGTGCGCGCGAAGCACGTCGGCCATCATCTGGCGCTCGGCTCGCTCGGCGGGCCACTGTACGAGATTGATGATGGCCGACAGTGCCGACGCGGCCGCCTCGAACTGCCTCTGACGATGGGCGTGCACGACCGTGCAGAAGAGGGCGAAGAAGGCCTCCGTCTGCTGATGCTGGCTGTAGAGCGTCAAGCCGGCTTCATGCAAGACGCCGCTCAGCGCAGAGGCGCTGGATTCACTCATGACGAGACGGTTGACTGCGAGGATGCCTCGTGACAGTCGGATTGGAGAAACAGCACTCTTTGTGAGGGACAGCGTGGTTCAAGCTCGCGTCGGGCCCATTCTCGACCCGGGTGGGCCGGCGCTCGTGCAGGCGCTGGCCGTGAATGTGCAAGACCTCATGGTGCCCCTGGCCGCCGAGAGCATGAACTCGCACGGCGCTGCGCGCCCGAGCGACGAGCTGGTCCGTGAGGCTGATCCGGCAACATCGGTGTCCATTGGTGCCCGAGGCTGCCGGTGTTGGCACGGTTCGGGCATGGCTGCCCCTCCCCGGCTTGGGATGCGGGCCCGGTTGGTGTCAGCGTGCACGCCAGCGCCGCGCCCAGGACTTGCCGGCCCTCCGACAAGATCGGGATGGCCTTGGCCTGGATCGGCGTCATCCACCTGCAGCCGGCCTGGGCCACCTCCTTCAGCAGCGAGCGCGCCATCTGCAAGCCCGAAAACGACAACCAAGCCGGCGGCGTGGCCGCCGGTCTCAGGCCAGGACACGCGTCGTGCCGGCGAGGGCCTTGCGGAGCGACTCCCGGCGCCACAGGGCCTCCCAGCCGGCGTCGGCCTGGTAGCGCTCGTGCTCGTTGCCCCTCGGGTGTTCGCCCGTCGCCATCAGAGCCTCCAGCCGGGCCACGAGCTGCCGGGCCGTCCACGGCTCGGCCATGGCGTCGTTGAGCGCGCCGTGCGCCGAGTCGTGCCGGATCGGCCGGTAGGCCACGAGGAACGGGATCCTCAGGCGGTGGCAGGCCTCCTCCAGCAGGGCCACGGATCCCGGCAAGAGACTGACGTCGACCACGAAGCGGGGGCGTCGCTCACGCGCCTCCAGCCCGGCCAGCGCCTGCTGCCAGGTCGAAACGTGCATGTGCACGTCATCGCGCAGCAGTACGTTGAACTCCTGCGCGGTGTCCGAGTCGGTGGCCACGAGCCGGGTGCGCAGCCGGCCCGGCTCGAGGGCCTGGAGGGCCAGCCGGAT
>JACCDR011825493.1_pt1 | contig 10538 bp, 36 predicted proteins | sample 7446431 | NCBI WGS metagenome assembly JACCDR01 (sample SAMN15323443, study PRJNA562643) | freshwater metagenome | isolation source: river surface water | place: USA:Blue River Watershed | collected 2017-08-17 | reverse complement strand
GGGAGAGTCTAGGGTGACTGTCTTGGTCGCGGTGCCTGCAGCGGTGGCGATGGTGCCTGTCATGATGCGCGGCTGCTTAGTGGCCAGCGCAGCATTCATCTCTCCCAGCGTGATGACCTGGGTGTTTGAGACTGCTGCTGTTCCGAGCTGCTGACGTGCCATTCTTGGACCTCCTATCCCTTATTGGGAGTTGGCACCGGCCCCTACAGCGGGTAGACTCGCGACCATGGCAACAGTCCTACTCATTATCGCAGGAATCTTGGGCTATTTTGGCTCAGGCTTCCTGGCCGCTGTCCTCATGATGAGGCTAGAAGAAAGGAAATTTTATCGGGAGAAGGGCTATTGGAGGTCCAAGCGACGGGATCCTTTCGATACGGTGGTCCCATGCATGCTCTTCGGCCCTCTTTCCCTACTGGTATGGATCGGGATGGTGGCCGCTGATCGCTTCAGTCGTCGTAAGCGCAGAGGTGCGTTGTGGGACTTCGTCTTCCAGCCCGCCGCCATGAGAAAGGCCAAGGCCGAATGAGCATCCTTTCAGGAGTCCTTGTGGGCGTTGCCCTTTGGCTTCTCTGTGGCTTTGTCGGCGGCATCTTGGCTGCTCGTCAGGACTCTCGCGTTTACTACCAGGATAACGGGACGTGGCCTGAGGACAATTCTGAAACACTCGGAATGATTATCATGGTCTGCCTTGGGCTGGGACCTCTCTCTTTTCTCATCGTCATTGGCATCGCTCTCCATAACGCTTGGGAAAACCGAAAGCACAAGGGCAGTATCACGAACTGGCTCGTCACCCACCTTTACACCTCTGCAAAGCAACGAAAGGCTCAGAGCAAGTGATCGCAGAAGCACTACTTTGGACGGTTGGCACCCCGACCTGGTTAGTGGGCGGAACGATTACCGCCAAGGCCGCTATCGCTCAGGCCGAGCGATACTACATCAACCTCTCCTACGAGGAGTGGAAGAAGAATGCACAGCACACACCACAGGAGAAAATGGATGCAGACGATTGGATTGGCGCAGGTCTCTGGGGAGTCGGAGCGTTTGCCGTATGGCCGGTGGTCGCTGTGATCTGGATCCTCAAGTGGCCATTCAAGCAGGCGTACAAGCCTTTCCGTAAGATCATGTTGCCCCCACAACAGAAAGCTTACGAGCAGAAGTGGGATGCCATCACCAAACAGAAGGAGCTGGTGCTCAGCACCGCACAGCAGTACAAGGAAGCGCTGGAGTGGGATCCCGAGGACGACCCGAACCGGCAGTTCATGCTGCAGCACCTGCAGGAGCAAGGTGAGGAGCAGCTGAGGACTCTTCGTGAGCTGCTGGATCCGAACAACCCTTCCGGTCGGGACATGGATTACCTGGATTCGGCCAAGGACGAATTGCGCGCTCTGACAAGGGGATCGAGATGGTAGACTGGCTCGTCCCTATCGGATGGATCGCAGGCTTCCTCTTTACCTCACGCTATACCTGGTGGTGGCTCCTGGACGGCTTTATACATCAAAAGCCAGATGACATGGACGAATACGTCATCACCGGCCTGTCAATGTTCTTAACGTTCCTTGCCTGGCCCTTGTTTATGGTCGGCATCTTCGTGCGCAGATTCTGCCAACTACTAGCCAGGACGCCAATCGCGAAGGTGGTCAAGTGGTTCTACGCGGAAGACCGTGAAGAGCGCAAGAGAATCCTCAACGGGGAGTAGGTAAATGGATATACTCTGGATTGTCCTCTACTGCATCGGTGGAGTATTCGCGTTCCGCTGGATGGCAGGATTCATGATGTCTGACACCATTGATGGCCAAATCAGTAGTGACCCTGCAATTATCGTCATGTCAGTAATAGCAGGCCTGATTGCGGCACCTTTTTGGCCCGCCATGCTAGGTTTCTTCATTCCGTACTGGATAACTAAGCTAGTCAAGAAGACTCCGCTGGCCAAGTACATTCGGTGGTTCTTCACTCTAGATCGCACGCAGCGCAAGGAGATCTTCAGTTGACTATCTGGGCAATCATCCTCGGCTACTTCATCTTTGGGGTGCTGATAGCCAGGTATGTACGCATCCTGTTGCTGCGACAAGCCGTCGAGCACCAGCGGAAACGCGAAAGGCACCTTAAGGAAAGGGGAGGTTTTCGTGCTTCCGCTTTCTGCTACGACGGATACTACGGAACGTGCAGTAAGTGCTCTACAATCGCGGCAGAGAGCTACAACATCTACGCCTTCATGTCGTTCTTGGCGTGGCCGGTAGTTTTTGCCGTGCTGATAGGTATAGGCTTTGGTAAGCTCATCGAAAAGCTCATCCTAGGCCTGATACAGGTCGTCAAGATCTTCGCGCACACCTTTTCTCCGCTATGGAGATTCGTAGCGGCTGTTAATCGTTGGTTTTGGCAGGATCCTCAGGATCGTAAGAAGTCTCGGAAGACGACCGCTTATTGAGCCAGAAATTGCGAGTGGCCCATTCGCGTTCGTCACGACGAATCTTGTTGGCAAACCAACGCAAGATGGCGATGAAGACGGCTAGGCTGACCAGGGCGACAACGAGTTCCATGAGTGGACCTCCTTTGTTACGGGGTTGTACCCTTTACCCTGGTCAGACCTTAGCCATTCCAGGAGTCCCAGTCTACCTTTGTTGAAGCGCGATGGCGACCGACATACTCACTTTTCGGCCTTGGGCTAAGCAACTGAATTACCGACTGCCGTACCTTGGTAAGGCTTCCTGCACCAAGGGATTCCAGGATGTCCACAGCTCCACTTTTCCCCTCACGGATCAGGCCGAGCAGAATGTGCTCGGTACCGATGTAGTTGTGGCCGAGCTGCAGCGCTTCACGCAGCGATAGTTCCAGCACCTTCTTGGCCCGAGGCGTGAAGGGGATATGTCCAGTAATATGCTGCTGGCCTTGGCCGATGCTCTCCCCTAGGCGTTCGTTTAGTACGTCGATTGAAACGTCAAGGGACTCAATAGCTTTCGTTGCCACACTCTCGGGACATGACATGATCCCCAGAAGTAGATGTTCGACGTCGATGTGTTGGCTATTGTGGGCTCGTGCCTCTTCTTGGGCCACGACAATAACCCGACGAGCCTTGTCGGTAAATCTTTCGAACATTACTCACCCTCCGATCCGCCGAGGCGGTCTATCTCAGACTCATAGCGCGCCAGCCTAAGTAGCGCGGCCGACAGTAGAGAGTAGTCTGTCAGCGGCTGATTGCGCTTGACGAAGTCGAGAACCATGATGGTGTACAGGACCCCATCAGGGTGCTTGCCCTCTAGGATGTCCAATCTAAGGGCGTCAAGGATCATGTCGAGATCTTCGTCGGCCTTCGCCTGAAGGGTCTCGCCACTGGCACGAGCCCACGCAATAGCGTCGGGGTCGCCAGGAGTTGTGTTGGGCGGCTTGGGAATTCCCAGATCATCAAATATGCTCATGAATATATCTTAGGGCACCCAATGCATTTTATCTGTGCGCCACGCTGAGGATCGTATCGAGTATATGCCGTCACCTTGCCGGGACCTAGCGGGGTGTCCTCAAAAGCCACGATGGCGTAGAACCATTGGCTGCCGCATTCGCACTCGAAAGGCTTTGGGCCTTCCCAGGATACATCGTCATCATCCTCGCCAGAATGGTTGACGGTGGATGGTATAGTTATACCAGGCTTGAAGGCAATGACATTGCCCTTGCGCTCGCGCTTGGGCTCGGATGTCATTTCCAGTTTTCCAACCCTTCGCTGACGAGAATGCCCATGAGACCAGCCAAGGCGGTGATGGGTGAATCTGAGTCGAGCCACGAGAGAGATTCATAGTTGGCGTGGGTGGCTACCCAGGATTCATCTACTGGAGACCATGCTACTGAGAACATTCTCGTGCCCTAGCCTTTTCCATCATCGCGATAACGTCTTGTTTCGTAGTCGTCTCGCGGTCGTTGAATCTCCAGACGATATCCATGCACAAGCTAGGCTTAGCAATCCACTTTGCGCGGATCTGCTCCTTAGTGCCCATGTAGTCGAAGGATGATGCGTGCTGGTCTAGGATGACATGAGCTAGGTCTGTAACCATTTCTGGCCCAAGCCCTCTACTAAAGTCTTCCCATGTCCAGTCTTTGGCTACGAGACCTATAGCGCCTAAAACACAATGTTTATCGCCCTCGGGACTTCTCTGCTTGAAAGACCCCTGGCACCAACTCTTTTCGACGGCTGCGATAGCTGTATTCCAGGCTTCTTCTTTATTCATTTGCTCCCCATTCTGAGAATTTCTTGAGCGATCTCGCCGTCTTTGTAGTCGTTTCCATTGAAGACGTATGCTCTATTCAAGGAGAAGAAGAGCGCCGCCAGTAGAGCGATCACTTTTCCATCCCCCTTAGGGTCTTAACGGCCTCGGCCAGGATGTCAGACGCACGCTGTGCGATCTCTAGACGCTGAGTATGGTCGCGGGACAGTCCCAGCATGGTATCGATGATGGCGTTCGCCTGATCTTCAGTCATCTCTTCAATCATCATAGTCCGTCGTCTAGTAGGATAGCGGGGAGCGGGATCTCCTCAGAGTCCCAGGCTAGCACCGAACCTGGTGTGAACCAATAGGTCCCGAAAGGGAACGCAGGCTTACCGGCGTGCCTGCACGGCCAGCCAGAGTAGGTGGTGAGCTTCTGGAAGACCTTGAACTCTTCGTAGCTCAGTACCGTGGCGCAGTCAGGAAGTTTTTCTAGCTCTTCGACCGTTTTGATACGGATTCTCATCGGGATTCGATTCGGTCTGCAACGAATGGAAAGACGATATACCCTACCGCCCAACCCATTACGAAAAAGGTAAGAAAGTAGTCGATCACTTCAGGAAGACTTGTCACGACCAAGAGAGTCCGTCCGCATTTTTGTGAGTATGCTTGCTGCCCTTGGCCTGTATGCATGGTCCACCACCAATGAGGGGGTGTTTATCCATGCAGAGCTTTTCGCCTCGGTAGGACTCGTAGGCGGCTTCATAAGTGAGGCGATCTTGCTCGCCGCCCTCAATGGCCTTCTGTGCCAACTCAATTAGCTCCTCATAATCCATGAGATGATCCTAGCATTAAAAAGACCCCACCGGAACTAGGGTCGGAAACCTATCGCGGTCCGGTGGGGCCTAACTGTTAAGGGGCTCAGCACTTCCCCAGGTTGTCAGCCTAGCTTGCCGATACTCCAACGGATATGGTTGTGTGGAGTTCTTACGCGCTCAGCCAGCCATCGACGCGATTCATCTAGTCTTGTGCTGGGTCGTCGCGGCCCATTACCCTGTCAATGGCTTGTCTTAGCTCCTCCTGGAGATGCTTTTCGCGCAGTATTGTTCCGGTCTGGACGATAGCTCGCTGGAGCATGTGTTGAACCATGCGCCCCAATAGCTTTCGGTCTCCGTCGCCAGTGATGGTGACGTCGCCGTTATGGCCATTAATGTCTAGGGTCCAGCCGCCCTTTTGATACAGCCATGTGAGGGAAGTGTCGATCATTTCAAATCCTACTTCTACATCACTGACCTGATCGAGTGGCTCCACCAGATTCCTCCAAAACAGTTGTGGGATAACCGAAGCAATCGCACACATCGCAGGAGGCTCTGTCTGGTCCAGCTTCGCCGTTACGATGTAACACTAGACCACTCCAGGGACATAGTCCACGATCTAATGACTCCTCCTCGTGGCGTGTCACATCTGAGTTAGTCATTCACTTCCTCTACTGGCCCGACCTGCCTACGAACCGCCTTGCGGCGCACTGCATGGATAGGCGCGTTGGATTCTATGCACTGTTTGGCCCATGCTTTGCCCGCAGCTTCGTTCATATACTGGCTCTGCCAGATGATCTTGGTTACCGTGCCGTCAGGATTGGTTTTTTCATTTATGCGAAGTGAGGTGGGAGCTGAATCGTATTGCACGCCATATTCGTAACTAGTCGACATACTTAGAGCACCATCCTGCCATGTGAGGATTTTCGTGGCATCGATTGGAGTCTATGGTCATATTAATCCCCGTGATGACTAGGATGACCCCGAGGGGAATGCAGACGACAGAGACTGCCCGAGCGATTGCTATCGCTTCATTCAAGACTTGCCTCGGATTATCTCGAATCGCCAGCCCGAGCTTGATGAGCGCATACGCAGCCCCCGGCACGAGGAATGCTATACCCACCCAGAATGGTGTCTGCATCAGAAGTGCTCCCTACTCAGCGTCCGAATCACGCGGAATCCATTCTCCGCTATTGGTTTTCTGCATGCACTGACCCCAGACCATGAAGTCATTCTTGACCCATTGGACGTCTTTCTGGTGCTCTGCGCCGTAATTCCGGCACGCTCGGTCCAGCACGACATTAGATACCAGGGCCACGGCGGTTACGGTGGCTACCACGATGACAACGATGACCAAGACCCTGCTGGCGACGTCCTTGAGATTGCTCATTGGTTGATCGTAGCTTACGAGATCACGTGATGGTAGCTTTAATCTTGTCGATCTCGGCCTGGAGCTTGTCGATCTGAGCCAGCTTCTTCCGCCTTTCGTCCTCTAGCCTCTTCTCGTGTGCGGCAGTCGCCTCCTCAACGGCCTGGAGGTGAATGTCATCTAAGGTGCCGTTATTGGTGACGTTGTAGAGGTTGATCAGGTAGCTTATCGTGACGTATAGCTGGTCCTCTGAGGTGCGATAGGCGCTGGGCTCCTCAACACTGGAGACGCTACCGACATGGGGATAGCCTTTACGGTCCCAGACTCTACCGATGCGAATCTGTATCTCGCCAGCGAGGTCAGGCTCCAGTGCCAAGGCAGAGAGGATTTGTTTGCCCAGCCTTTCGCCCACGATGTGTGGTGGCAACTTCCAGCCGTCGTAGGTCTCCACCTCAGAGAGTTCGAACCAGCTCATGTGCGCCGCCTTCCGTTGCGTACGAAGGGATTTCGGCCGTCTTCGCCGAATGGCGAGATGAAGAAGGGCAGCCAGGGGTTGTTGACGTAAATTCTCCTGGGCACATTCTCGTAGCCGTTACTGCCGGTGATTTTTGCGACCTCATCATCGCCGGTCCAACAGATGCCACGCAGGTCACTATGCAGACTGATAGGGCCGATGATGAAAAGTCGATCCTTCCAATGGAATTGGAAGTGTTTACCTAGCCTCATGCCTTAAGCACCCGCATTTTCTTCGAAAGCCGGTTCAGGACAAGGGTTTGTCCGATCATGGCAAAGGCCAAGAGCCCCGATGCTACCAGCGTGAGACCGGAGTGGTTGGTCTCTACGCCAAGCAGAACGGCCAATGCGAGTATGATGGTGCCGAAGACAACGAGCTTGCTACCCCTGGTCACTTTGATGCCTCTCGATGGTGACGATGCGATACTTGTCGAAGTGCTGGTACATCTTCCACCTTTCGAAGTCTTGGATTTTCTTCTCTGGCTCGGCCGGAAGAGCTTCGTCGGGATATCCGTTGGCGCGCAACACTTCTACACGCTGACGGTACGTCTCGTAGGACTGCAGAGCCTTTTGATGGTACTGTTCGGATTGCTTAACGTACTGCTCGTAGGCCTTCTTGGGAGTGGACTCCAGTTCTTCCAGCAGCGCGTAAGCTGCGTCCTCGTCGGTAAAGTAACCGTAGTCCTCGTTGATTTCCCAATCGTAATGGCCGTAGTCGTCTTCGAAGCCGTATTCGATCATGTAGATGGTCATTTCAACGCCTTTCGAACGGGCTCGGGAGTGACAACCCGAAACCACACCTTGTCGAATTGCACCTGTCGCGCAACCCATCTCGGGAAGGTATAAAAAGTGCCGACGAGAATGACGAAGGGCCACAGGAGGACGTAAATCCCTCCCTCACTCCAGACTTCATGCTCTTCCAGGACGTATCCACGCACCCCACCAAGACGATTTTCTCCCTTAGCCAGGTCTTTCTGGTAGGTTTTCAGTCTGTCCTTTTGCTCTAAGCGTATCGAGGGAATGCTGACGATCAGTCCTATCAACAGATAGGCTAGAATGATCAGGAGCAGGATTCCACCGATCTGCCAAGGACTCATACCTTTACCTCCAGTCCGAGCGAGCGGAATTGGCGTAGAGCTTGCTTGAGCGCGTTGCCATCTCGTGGGGTGCCAGAGATCGTCGTCAGAAAGTGGCCGTCTTTGTGATAGACCTTGTAGTGGCAGCGCCGAGTAAGTTTGACGACACAGCCGAGTTCTTCCAGCTCCCTGACGAGCGCCCTGATCTCTTTAGCTTGACTTGGCACGTCAGTATCCGTTCGGGTACTGCTGGAGGAAGCTCTTGCAGTTGTCGGCATTCTCAGACCGTGAGGCAAAGCCGGGGTCGAAGCAACGATTGTTGAGGTTGGAGTCGATGAACCCAAAGATCATGACGAAAGCTCCGATTGCACCTGCCGCAACCGAGACCAGAAAGAGTACTGCCCCCACAGCCTCCATAGACCCACGGGGGTCTTTTCGGACCTCCAACCCTAGCAACACTAGTCCAAAGAGGATGATGGGCGTAGCCATCCATAGGCCCGTCCAGAAGGTCTGGTTCATCCTTTTCTCCATTCGCTGAGTTGCACAGAACGCACTAGAGGCTTGCTGTACTTCAGCGTAACCGAGGTTTGGAATCGCTGCAAGGCTGCATTCCGCTTCTCCTCGCTGGGGTACTCCAAGATAATCCCGTCAGGAGTCTCGATAGCGTACTCCTCAATCCTCTGCACGGATCTCTCTTTCCGACTCATCGTAGTTGGCTAGGTCGTGTGGATCCTTGACCCGCTCTCCACGATAGCAGAACCACTCGTCCAGTTCATGATCTTCCATGTCTGCCAAGAGGGTTCGTACCCAGTCTAGGAAGACCTTGACCGGCTGCTCATAGAGCTTGTCAGGAATCACTGCGCCCTTTGAGATTTCGATAACCTCATCAGGATTACGAGAGTTGTCTACTAGCATGTAGATCCAGATCGTCGGTCGTGACCGCGTGATCGGCACCTCGAAGCTGAAGTCAGGTTTGTACGTGATGTACTTGACGAACTCGTTGTAGAGCTTGGACTCTTCTTCCCACTGCAGCTCTTGATTCATTCCACGACCTCCCAGTGCATTTGGCACTTAACCAATTCCGGCCAGCGATCTTTGTCGTCGGGTAGATTCTGCTTGGCAGCATCGATGCTGGAGTCATACCAGTCTCGTGCCTCGGCCTCATCATGGAACAGGTAGTAGGCAGGCTCGGCCGGTCCAGCGGGATTCACGTCATTGCGCTTCAGTGCCCACTGGACCTTGCCGGGATAGAACTTCTTCCCATCGGCCGTGCTGATATCCCTGACCGAAAAGTTACCTGCCCCAACAGCTTTCGCCATCTGGGCGTATTCCTCCTCAGTGGGCCTGCTCATAGCTTCATCGCCTTCGTAGTGTCGTAGCCGACGATAGCCTTGATGGCCTCGCCTAGAGACATGGCAACGCGGATCGTCACATCCTTGTACTTGCCGCACTTGCACGAGACACCAGCCGCGTTCAGGCCGACTTCATCCCTGTTGTTAGTGAAAGTGCCACAGAACTGGCTATAGGACTCTTCCTGCACGATGGTCCCCTCAGGGATGACCCATTCGCAGGGTTTGGTCTTCTTGACCCTGGATCCTGAGTAGTCCCGGCCGATGATGTGGTCGTAGGAGTCGGTGTCGTGCCAGCCGTAGGTGCTGACGGTGGGTTCGCCACCCCAGCCTTCTTCGAACTGGACCATTCGGCCCTTGTCCGCCAACAGCTTTCGGATGCCAGCCTTTACTTCGTCACTCATCTTGTCTTCCTTGGAAGTATCCTTGGGGATAGTCGCAGTTCGGGTCGCACTCATCGCAGCACCAACCCTTCCAGTCACCTTTGCCGCAGATGGGGCAGGGTTGGACGGTCATGCCCACTGCCTAAAGCCGACAGTCTTTTGATCTCGGTCAAAGGCTGCGATTACTTCAGTGCCCACCTGCTCGGCGTGCTGAGCCAGGGCATCAGCCAAAGATGCTGCCTCATAGTGAAAGATGTGTTCCTGGTTGTTCTTTCGCTCGTCAACGCCTACGTCGAAGACATAGTAATTGCTCATAGTTCATGGCTCCAGTTGAATAGGCCGGTCCACATGGTCCCGCAGAACCAGACCGGAATGCTAAGGGCCACAACGACTTCCACGAAATCAGGCATTATTTCCCTGGCCCTTTCCAGGCACCACCTGGCTTCTTCCAGGTGATGGTGACGCCATTGCCTTGATCGTCGGTCCACTCACCCAGGACATAGCCCTCGGGAAGATTGAGAACTCGAAGCACTTTCGCCTTCGTGTCGAACTCGATCTTCACGTCGGTCTCGGGTAGGTTATAGAAGGTCATGTTCCCCCTGTCGTGACGATGTGATAGCAGTCGGGCTCGGCCTTCGTGCCATCAGGGTTAGCATGACATAGGCGCTGGGTCTTTGTCACCCCGAATGCCAGTTGCTTGGTATGGCTGCCGGTTACCGTGTCAGTGCGGCCACAGCGGCTACAGGCCATCTTCCTGGTCCTTCAGGAGGCGCTGCCGCTCATCCAGAGATGCAGCGCGGGTGATTTTACCGGCCTTGGCCTGCCAGTCATAGGGGAGGAAGCC
>JACCDR011873176.1_pt1 | contig 10539 bp, 6 predicted proteins | sample 7446431 | NCBI WGS metagenome assembly JACCDR01 (sample SAMN15323443, study PRJNA562643) | freshwater metagenome | isolation source: river surface water | place: USA:Blue River Watershed | collected 2017-08-17 | reverse complement strand
GCCCGCGACCGCGGCGCTGCCGCACGATATCGACCAGGCCAAGGCGATGGCGGCCGAGATCGGCTACCCGCTGATGCTCAAGGCCAGCTGGGGCGGCGGTGGGCGCGGCATGCGCGTGATCGAATCCGAGGCCGAACTGCCGGGCCAGCTTGAAGTCGCACGACGCGAAGCGGCTGCCGCCTTCGGCAATGACGAGATGTACCTCGAAAAGCTGGTGCGCCGCGCGCGCCATGTGGAAGTGCAGATCCTCGGCGACACCCATGGCACGCTGATCCATCTGTTCGAGCGCGATTGCTCGGTCCAGCGCCGCAACCAGAAAGTGGTCGAGCGCGCGCCCGCGCCTTACCTCGATGACGCCACCCGCGCCGAGCTGTGCGAGTCGGCATTGAAGCTGGGTCGCGCCGTCAACTACACGCATGCGGGCACCGTCGAATTCCTGATGGATGCCGACACCGGCAAGTTCTACTTCATCGAAGTCAATCCGCGCATTCAGGTCGAGCACACCGTGACCGAGCAGGTTACCGGCGTCGATATCGTGAAGGCACAGATTCGCGTCACCGAAGGCCTGGCAATCGGCAAGCACGCGAAGGATGCCGAAGGCCTGGCCGCGTACATACCCAAGCAGGATGAGGTGAGGCTCAACGGCCATGCGCTGCAATGCCGTGTGACCACCGAAGACCCCGAGAACAACTTTACGCCCGACTACGGCCGCCTGACTGCCTATCGCAGCGCGTCCGGCTTCGGCATTCGCCTCGACGGCGGCACCGCTTATTCCGGCGCGGTCATCACGCCTTATTACGATTCGCTGCTGGTGAAGGTCACGGCGTGGGCGCCGACCGCCAATGAAGCGGCAACGCGCATGGATCGCGCGCTGCGCGAGTTCCGCATCCGCGGCGTGTCGACCAACCTGCAGTTCCTCGAGAACGTCATCAACCATCCGCTGTTCCTGTCCGGCGAATGCACGACGCGCTTCATCGACACCACGCCCGAGCTGTTCAAGTTTGCCAAGCGTGCCGACCGCGCGACCCGCCTGCTGCGCTTCATCGGTGATGTGGTCGTCAACGGCAATCCGGAGATGAAAGGGCGCAAGGGCTCGGACATCATCCTGCCGCATGCGCCGCTGCCCAAAACCGGCCGCGGCCTGCCGGTGCCGGCCGGTTCACGCGACAAGTTCCGCGAGCTCGGCCCGGAGAAGTTCTCGACGTGGATGCTGGAGCAGAAGCAGGTCCTGCTGACCGACACCACGATGCGCGACGCGCACCAGTCGCTGTTCGCCACCCGCATGCGCACGGCCGACATGACGGCGATCGCGCCTTACTATGCGCGCCTGCTGCCGCAGCTGTTCTCGATGGAATGCTGGGGCGGCGCGACCTTTGACGTATCGATGCGCTTCCTGAAGGAAGATCCGTGGGAGCGCCTCGCGCTGTTGCGCCAGGCCGTGCCGAATGTGCTGTTCCAGATGCTGCTGCGCGCGTCCAACGCGGTCGGCTATACCAACTATGCGGACAATGTGGTGCGCTATTTCGTGCAGCAGGCCGCAGCTGGCGGCGTGGACCTGTTCCGCGTGTTCGATTCGCTGAACTGGGTCGAGAACATGCGCGTCGCCATTGATGCGGTGCGCGAGTCCGGCATGCTGGCCGAGGGCGCGATCTGCTATACCGGCGATCCGTTCGACCCCAAGCGCAGCAAGTACAGCCTGCAGTACTACGTGAAGATGGCCAGGGAGCTGGAAAAGGCCGGCGTCAATATCATTGGCATCAAGGACATGGCCGGCGTCTGCAAGCCGGCTGCAGCGCGCGCGCTGGTGAAGGCACTGAAGGAAGAAGTGGGCCTGCCCATCCACTTCCATACCCATGACACCAGCGGCATCTCGGCCGCCAGCGTGCTGGCGGCGATCGAGGCTGGCTGCGATGCGGTTGATGGCGCGATGGACTCGATGAGCGGCCTGACTTCGCAGCCCAACCTGGGTTCGATCGCGGCCGCACTGGCGCACAGCGACAAGGACCCGGGGCTGGACAAGGATGCGATGTTCGCTATCTCGCAGTACTGGGAAGGCGTGCGTCACTTCTACGCGCCGTTCGAGGCGGATATCCGTTCCGGTACCTCCGACGTCTACCGCCACGAAATGCCGGGTGGCCAGTACACCAACCTGCGCGAGCAGGCGCGCGCGATGGGTATCGAACATCGCTGGAATGAAGTGTCGCAAGCCTATGCGGACGTCAACCAGCTGTTCGGCGATATCGTGAAAGTCACGCCGACCTCGAAAGTGGTGGGTGACATGGCGCTGTTCATGGTCGCCAATGACCTGACCCCGGCCGAGGTCGCGGACCCGGACAAGGAAGTCGCTTTCCCCGAGTCGGTGATCTCGCTGTTCAAGGGCGAGCTCGGCTTCCCGCCGGATGGCTTCCCGAAGGCGCTGGAGAAGAAAGTGCTCAAGGGAGGCAAGCCGCTCGAAGGCCGCTACGGCGCCAACGTGCCGCCGGTCGACCTCGACCTGGCGCGCGCCACGGCCGAGAAAGCCGTCGACCGCAAGCTCAGCGACCAGGACCTCGCGTCCTACCTGATGTACCCGAAGGTCTTCACCGAATATGCGCAGCATCGCCGCAGCCATGGCGACGTATCGGTGCTGCCGACCGACGTGTTCTTCGAAGGCCTGAAGGAAGGCCAGGAGATCTCGGTCAGCATCGACCAGGGCAAGACGCTGGTGATCCGACTGCTGGGCCGCACCGAAGTCGAGGACGAAGGCCAGAGCAAGCTCTTCTTCGAGCTCAACGGCCAGCCGCGCATGGTGCGCGTGCAGCATGCGGGCGTGGTATCCACAGTCACCCATCCGAAAGCGCAGGAAGGCAACCCGGCCCATGTCGGCGCGCCGATGCCGGGCATGGTGGTGACCGTCGCGGTGAAGGCCGGCCAGAAGGTTGCCAAGGGCGATCCGCTGGTGTCGATCGAGGCGATGAAGATGGAGACCATGATCCGTGCCGAAGTCGATGGCGTGGTGAAGGACGTGCACGTGAAGCCGGGCATGGTGGTCGCCGCGAAGGACTTGCTGCTCAATTACTGATGCGCCTGCATGTTGCCGGAGGCCCTGTCTCCGGCAGCATCTTCTCAGGCATGACTGCATCCCGGCCCGGATGCAGCGCCGCTGCATGTGCCCCGCCTTGGCGGGGCTTTTTTTGTACTGTTTTTTGGCACGTTTTCAGGTGGGGGCGTCGGTCGCTTGTGGGCTGAAAGGCCTGTGTTATCGTTCGCCGTCGGCCCCGCGACAGGGGCACGGCACGCCCGGGCGACAAGACGGGCCGGCAGCCCTCGTGCTGACCAGGTCTGCGATGCCCGACATCCATACAAGACAGAGCCGGCAGACAGCCGGCCGATGGAGGAGACATGACGGTGGCAGCAGCTTCCGCATCCCACGCCAGCTATGACGTGATGCATGCGATCGATGAGGCGAAGTTCTCGCCTTTCCAGAAAACGATCTATGTGCTGGCCGCGCTTGCGCTGGTGCTCGACGGCTTCGATGGCCAGATGATCGGCTATGCGATACCGATGATCATGAAGGAATGGGGCGTGACGCGCGCCGCCTTCTCGATAGCGGTCGCCACCGGCCTGGTGGGCATGGCCATAGGCAGCCTGCTGGCCGGCGTGATCGCCGACAAGGTCGGCCGCAAGCCCGTACTCATCGCGAGCATCTTCCTGTTCGGGATCGCCACCACCATGATAGGCAATGCGCCTGACGTCACGGCGATTGCGATCATCCGCTTCTTTGCCGGTCTCGGCATTGGTGCCGCGCTGCCGGCCGCCACCACGCTGACCGCCGAATTCACACCGGGCCGTTTCCGCACCATCGCCGTCACCACCGCGATCGTCTGCTATCCGGTGGGCGGCATGCTGGCCGGGCTGGTGGCCGGACAGGTGTTGCCGACACAGGGCTGGCGTGCCTTTTTCTACATCGGCGGCGCCATGCCCATCATCTATGCTGCCTTCCTGATGTTCGCGCTGAGCGAGTCGCCCAAGTACCTCGCGCGTCAGGCTTCGCGCTGGGAAGAATTGCGCACGCTATTGACACGCATGGCGCATGAGGTCGCGCATGTGGCCGAGTTCACCGATGGCGTAATCGACTCGGTCAAGCGCGGCAGCGTGGCCGAACTGTTCCGCGAAGGACGGGCGCGCGACACGCTGTGGCTGTGGCTGAGCTTCTTCATGACGCTGCTGTCGATTTACAGCGCCTTCAGCTGGCTGCCGACCATGCTCACCACCGAAGGCCTGTCGCCCGCACTGGCCGGCATGGGCCTGACCGCCTACAACTTCGGCGGCATCATCGGTGCCATTGCGTGCGCGCTGGCGATGACGCGCTTCGGCTCGCGCTGGCCCATGATCATCTGGGCGGCGATGTCGGCCATTACCGCGCTGGCGCTGAATGCAGTTAGCATCACGGCCGACCCGCAGACCTTCCTGCTCGGGCTCGGCGTGCACGGGCTGTTCATCACGGCGCTGCAGTGCGCGCTGTATGCGCTGTGCGCCCACATGTACACGACTTCGATCCGCGTCACCGGCACCGCATCGGCGCTGGCCTTCGGCCGCCTGGGCGCGATCCTCAGCTCGTTCGCCGGTGCTGCGATGATCACGGCCGGCGGCGCGACCGCTTACCTGAACCTGCTCGGCGGCTCGATGATCGTGACCGTGATCGGGCTGGCGATGATACGCAACCATATCAAACCGCATTGATCCGGCGGCACGGGGCCGGTCTCCGTGCCGGCCCGATGCATGGCCTGCACCAGACCGGACAAGGCCAGTCAAGGTCATTCGAGGTGATTCATGGCGAGTCAAGGCAGGGAACTGAACATGGCGAAGCCCGAAGGCGGACGCTGCCCGTTTGATCATGCCGCGCCAGCCGTCGCAACCGCAGCCGCTGCTGCTGCTGGGGCGGTCGCTGGCTGCCCGCTCAGTGCCGGTGCGGCCGCATTCGACCCGTTCGGCGACGCCTACCTGCAAGACCCGCCGGGCCAGCTGCGCTGGTCGCGCGAGCAGGAGCCGGTGTTCTTCAGCCCGACGCTAGGCTACTGGGTCGTCACCCGGTATGACGACATTCGCGCGGTGTTCCGCGACCATGACAGCTTCAGTCCGTCAAACGCGCTGGAAAAGATCACGCCGCCGACAGACGCCGTATTGCAGGTGCTGGCCAGTTATGACTACGGTATGGCGCGCACACTGGTCAATGAAGACCAGCCCATGCATCTGGCGCGCCGGCGCTTGCTGATCGAGCCTTTCAGTCCCGCCGCCGTGCGTGAACATGAGCCTATGGCACGCGAGCTCGCGCGCGCCTATGTCGATCGCTTCATCGATGACGGCAAGGCCGATCTGGTCAATCAGATGCTGTGGGAGGTGCCGCTGACGATTGCGCTGCATTTCCTCGGCGTCGACGAGGACGACATGCCCTTGCTGCGGCAGTATTCGATCGCTCACACCGGCAACACCTGCGGCCGGCCGGACGAGGCCGAGCAGTTGAAGGTCGCGCATGCGGTCGGCAACTTCTGGCAGCTGTCCGGGCGCATCCTCGACAAGATGCGACGCGATCCGTCCGGGCCGGGCTGGATGAAATTCGGCATACGCCTGCAGGCCGAACATCCCGACATCATCACCGACTCTTACCTGCATTCGATGATGATGGCCGGCATCGTCGCCGCGCACGAGACGACCGCGAACGCCACTGCCAATGCGCTGAAGCTGCTGCTCGAACATCCGACGGCATGGCGCGAGCTGGCCGCGGATCCTTCGCTGATACCGAATGCGGTCGATGAGTGCCTGCGGCTGTCGGGCTCCATCATTGCGTGGCGCCGGGTCGCGCTATGCGATGTGACGGTCGGCGGCGTTGCGCTGCCCAAGGGCGCGAAGATCCTGATGGTGATGACCTCGGCGAATCACGATGAAGCGCATTTCAGCCGGGCCGACTTGCTGGACCTGCGCCGCGACAATGCGCGCGACCATCTGTCCTTCGGCTCTGGAAGGCACCAGTGCATGGGCAAGAACCTGGCGCGGATGGAAATGCAGGTGTTCCTCGAAGAACTGGTGCGTCGCCTGCCGCACATGAAGCTGTCGGAGCAGCGCTTCAGCTACCTGCCAAATATTTCGTTCCGCGGACCCGAGCATCTGTGGGTCGAATGGGACCCGGCGCTCAATCCTCAGGCAACGATAAGGAACGGTAGCAATGGCTGAAGCAGGCAGCAGCGGGCAGGGGCGCGGCAGCCCGCCATCAATGACGTATCAGCGCAGGAAATGCGTGGCCGTCTGATAGAACGCATAGCTGGCCACCCAAGCCAGCGCCAGCGGCCAGACCACGGCCAGCGTGGTGAAGGCGGCGCTGCGCGACTCATTGCGGATGGTCGCGATGGTCGACAGGCAGGGGGTATAGATCAGCGCAAACAGCATGAAGCTGTAGGCCTCGATCCAGCCCACTTGCTGTGACACCAGTTGCACCAGCTGGTCGCCGTCGCTGCCATAAATGACGGCCAGCGAGCCGATCACGATTTCCTTGGCGACGAAGCCGAACAGCAGCGCAATCGTCAGCTTGGGATCGATGCCCAGCGGCCGCAGCACCGGCTCCATCCAGCCGCCGAGGATGCCGGCCAGGCTGTCTTCACCGCCGGTGGCCACGCCCGGTGGCAGGTTGGTCAGCAACCAGACCAGCACCACGCCGAGCACGATGAAACGGGTCGCGCGGTCCAGGAAATGGCGCACTTCCTGCCAGCCGCGCAACAGGATCTGGCGTGCGGTCGGGAAGCGGAACGGCGGCATCTCGAGCACGAAGGGGTCGTGATTCACATAGCGGCGGCGGAACAGCAGCGCCGTGCCCATCGCCGTCACGATGCTGGCCATGTACAGGGAGAACAGCACCAGCGGTGCCTGTTCGGCGCTGAACAGCGCCGCCGTGAAGAAGACGAACACCTGCAGCCGCGCCGAGCACAGCGAGAACGGGATCACCAGCATGGTCAGCCAGCGCAGCCCGCGCGAACGGATCACGCGTGTGCCCATCAGCGCAGGCACATTGCAGCCGAAGCCCATCAGCAGCATCACGAAGCTGCGGCCATCGAGGCCGAAACGGGCCATCAGCGCATCCATCAGGAAGGCGGCGCGGGACAGGTAGCCGGTGTCCTCGACAATGCTCATGAACAGGAAGAACAGCACAATCAATGGCACGAAGCTGGCCACGGTCGCGAGGCCCGCAAAGACGCCGTCGAGCAGGAAACCATGCAGCAGCGGCGGCGCATGGGCCAGTGCTGGTTCCAGCGCACCTTCGCGCAGCGTCGTGAACAGCCAGGACATGCCATCCTGCAGCGGCTTGCCGATCGCGAACACACCTTCGAACAGCAACAGCATCACCCCAAAGAAGATGGGCAGGCCCAGCCACGGGTGCAGCAGCACCTTGTCCAGCCGCTCCGTCAGGCGGTGGTTGGCCTGCAGCGGCATGTCGATGTGGCGCTGCAGCGCAGCCTCGATGTCCGGCGGCGCCAGCGGGTCTTGCGTCGGGTCCGGCGTTTGGCTGAGCGTCTTGCGCAACTGGGTGTGCAGGTCTTCCATGCCCTGGCCATGCTTGGCCGACAGCAGGCAGACGGGAATCCCGAGCGACGCCGAAAGCCCGGCAACGTCGATCGAAATGCCGAGCGCACGTGCTTCATCGGCCATGTTCAGCACCGCCAGCAGCGGGCGGCCGAGTTCGATCAACTGGCCCAGCAACAGCATCTGGCGGTCCAGCTGGCAGGCGTTCAGAACCACGACGATCAGGTCGGGCGACTGGTCTTGCAGGAAGGTGGTGACGACTTTTTCGTCTTCCGAATAGCCGTGCAGGTCGTAAATGCCGGGCAGATCGACCAGTTGCACCATGTCGCCGCCAATCAGCAGCTTGGCAGTCAGCAGTTCGACCGTGATGCCAGGCCAGTTGCCGACGCGGGCATGGGCGCCGGTCAGGCGGTTGAACAGGGTCGATTTGCCGGCGTTAGGCATGCCGAGCAGTGCCACTTGTTTCATGGGGCTGCTCTCAGGGGGTAACGGTGTTGGGCGTGACGCTGATCAGCGCGGCCTCGGCGGTGCGGAGAATGATCTCGGTGGTGCCGATCCGGACATGAATAGGCCCGCCGAAAGCGGCGCGGCGGATTACCTTGACTGCCTTGCCGACCCGCATGCCGAGCGCGACCAGTCGCTTTTGCAGCTCGTGGTCGACGTCCAGTCGGACGATGGTGGCGCTTTCGCCGGTGGCGAGCTGCCGCAACAGCAGAGGGGTTAGGGGCTTCACGCTGTCCGAAATGAGAACAAGTATTGTTCAGTCGATTCTACATCGAAACATCCCGGCCGCTTTGGTGCGGTACGGCGCTGTCCGGTGTCAGCACACGTGCAGCTCGCTCGAAAGTCTCGGCGCTCAGACCTTGCCGGAACGGCAGGCCGCCATTTCCAGCCGGACCAGGCCGGAGAAGATCGCCGGCCGGCAGCTCAGTTCGAAATCCTGCCGGTATTCCGAAGGCGGGCGCCAGCCGCGCTTGCGCCACAGGCTTTGCACGTCGGAGCGGGCGCGCGTGGGGGCCGGGACGTCGGGGCTGTAGTCATAGGCAAGTGCTGTGCTCATGGGGCGGACTCCTGATTGGAACGGGCTACCCGGGATGGGCGGCCTGGCTGGCATCAATACTGTATGGATGTACAGTAAAAGTCAAGCGCCCCGGCAACGCTTGTCAGTCCGGCAAGCTGGTGGTCAACGCTCAGCGCTCAACGCTCAACGCTCAACGCTCACCCGGCCCCGGACACGCCGTGTCAGCGCGCGCTTTGCGCACTACGCATGGCCCCATCCTGATCGTGGCGTCCGCGCTCCCGATCCACGCATTCCAGCGTCATCCGCCAGAACTCCATGCCGTTGCCGCCATATTGATCCGGCAGGTTCATGATGCGCAGGTGAGCCGCCTCGATGTCCTTGAAGCGGATCGCATTCATCAACCCGCGATCCTGCATCTCGATATAGGCCGCACAGTTCGCGCCGATCTCGGACAAGCGCTTGTCCTTCGCGTGTGCGCATTCATGGAAGAAGATGAAGTCCCACATCGCTGCCATTACGCCCTTGCTCTGCTTGTAGGCAACGGCGTCAATCAGGATGGTCGGCCTGTCCTGCGGGTCGAACCGCACCACGGCCACTGCCTTGCCCAGTTCAGGGTCACGCTCTGACAGCGTCTTGTAATCCACCCAGCGCTCGGTCGCCGTCGCAGATGTATCGTCGCGGCTGAACTGGCATTGCACTTCGTTGCCGTCAGATAGCGTAAAGGCGTGGGAGGAGAAGGGTGCCAGCACGGCAGCTAACAGGACGGCCTGAAGGACGGCCTGCAACGAGGCCAGGAAAAAGAAGCGGGTGGCCCGACCCGGCACGAGGTCCGGCGCCGGCCGCCAGACTGCAGTCTGCGCCATGTGCAACTCCCGGTGCGCGCTGCGCACCTGCAAGATTGACAACCCGTATTGCGATCTTTTTCTGTTGTCCCGGCATCCTAAACGGAAATGCCGGCACTTGCAGAGGGGGCCGGTTTTGCCGAATTTGCCGATGTTTCGTTTGGCCTTGCAGGCCGGACCAAAACTTTAGCCGCAACAAGTGTAAAGGCTGCAAAGAAGAGAAAAAGGTGTAAAACGCGCTAAAGTTTTCGGAGCGGCTGTTTTGCTGCGTTAGCCTTCGTTACATCTGCAATAACGGAGACCGCCATGCTCATCGGAAGCAGCGCCAGCCCCTATGCATCTATCGCGGCGCTCAGGAGCGCCAACACCGACGTCGCCAGGGCAACCGAGCGCATCAGCACCACGCTGAGGATCAACCATGCGGGTGACGACCCCGGTGGGCTGGCGATGGCCAACCGCCTGAAGGCGCAGCTCGGGTCGATGGTGAAGGCGGTCGACAACGTGAATGCCGGTATCGCCGTGCAGCAGCGCGTCGACAGCGCGCTGACCAGCATCAGCGACACGCTGCAGAGCATGCGTACGCTCGCCACCGCGTCTGCCAGCGGCACGGCATCGGCGGCGGACCGTACCGGCAACCAGCTGGCGATGGCGTCCTACATCAGTCAGATCGACGCGCTGTCGGCAGCCACCACCTGGAACGGCAGTTCGATACTGGACGGGACTTCATCGTCCATCACGGTGCAAAGCGGTACCGGGACCGCCGACACGACGACACTGAAGCTGTTTTCGACGCTGACTTCGGCGCTGGGCACCGGCGACGCGCTGACCGTGTCGGCTGCCGGCAGCTATGCATCGGGCACGGGCGCGCTGACGGCGATGTCGGCCGGCGACCTGACCATAGGCGGTGTTTCTGTCGGTGCGACGCGCACGACTGACGACACCTTGTCGAGCTCGTCAAAGACTGGCAGCGCGATAGCGAAGGTGGCCGCGATCAACCGCTTGACCTCGACCACCAATGTCGCGGCCACCGTCGGCACGACCACCGTGTCCGGCAGCACGATGACGACGGCAGCAGGCGGTAGCTCGACTATCACGATCAACGGCACCGATATCTCGCTGACGCTG
>JACCDR011462211.1_pt1 | contig 10544 bp, 2 predicted proteins | sample 7446431 | NCBI WGS metagenome assembly JACCDR01 (sample SAMN15323443, study PRJNA562643) | freshwater metagenome | isolation source: river surface water | place: USA:Blue River Watershed | collected 2017-08-17 | reverse complement strand
TCCATCATCATTTGTACTGCATAAAACTGTCGTGCTTCTGCGATTTGTACTTCGTTATAAAAATTGACTACTAGATTTTCATTAACGATACCATCACTTGCAGCAAAAAAAGCAAGAACATTTTTAATAAAATATTTCTCATTCTCTGTAAGCTTTGTATTCCAATCCACCAAGTCGTCCGTAAGTCTAACTTCTGCAACCGTCCAAAAACTTGCCAAATGGTCTTGGTAAAATTTCCATAAATCGTGATGTTTTAGAGGAAACACCGTGTATCTTTCACTTCCTTGCTTTTTCAAAACACTTTCCATTTGACCAATTGGATTTAGATCTTATATAGATTTTAAATAAGAATAATTTACTTTTTTATTAAATGTAAGGTTGTATTTGAAAAATAAAGTTTATTATTATCTTAAATACAATCATAATGCAAAAAGAATTGTCTTTAAAAATAATCGGGTATTACGGTCACGCCAATGCCGGCGACGAACAATACAAACAATCGTTCAAAATGATTTTCGACAAGTTTTTACCACGAGATTCTGGTACTCAAATAACAATGAATTTCATTGATGCTGATAAATTACATCTAGAGCAGTTCCTAGACATAGATATTATTGTACTTGGAGGAGGTGATGTGTTGAATGATTATTTTTTAGACAAGATTATTTCAAGGTTTTATGGATGCAAAAACAAAGTACTTGCAGTATCCGTTGGATTACCGTTTACTCCAGTTCTTACAGACACAAACAAGTTGAATATCATTGACTACATCTTTATTCGTACAAAACAAGATATTGAATTGTTTGAAAAATATTTTCATCCTCACAGAATTTTATATTTACCCGATATTTCCTATATTTTAATGGAAGAAGAAAAACCCCAACAATTGAAGCCTTCTATAAAAACCCAACTTCAAATTGCAAAATCTCAAGGTAAACGAATTGTTGCATTGTCGCTTTCTAGACACGTATACCACCCAGATTATCACAACGAGTATAATACATTTATTGTTTGTTTGACTCACTTTGTCAAATATCTACTCAATTTCAACTTTCATGTAGTTTTTGTTCCTTTTAATACAAATAAGACCAACGATTCAGAAAATGACATTTTAATTCACAAAGACATTCTTGATTCTATTCTTACAACAAACCAATCAATTACAGTGGTAGAAGAACAATTAAACGAAATTGAATTGATTAATCTGTTTAATTTAGTAGATTTTAGTGTTCCAATGCGATTTCATGCTTGTTTATTTTCAATGTATACAAATGTACCTTTCCTGCCAATATTTACAACCAGAAAGATTCTAAACTTGTTATTGGACGTTGAATGGAAACACGGATATCAACTCAACACGAATGAAAAGGGCATTCCTATAAATATGGATTTATCGGTGCTTCTAAACAGGTTTGTTGGACTACTAGACAATCAGCAGTTACGCGCCAAATTAAAAAACTTGAACAAGGACATTTTTGGCAAATGTTTTAATACAAATATTCCAAAGTTTATGGACATTGTTTCATTACCATATTCCAAAACAAGTGTCCAAGCTCTTACGACACATTACAAGAGCGAAATCGATCAAAAACTGCATTTAGTTTTTGACTCTATACAAAAATTTGCTCAATCAAAAGGATTTACAGATTTCCGTCAAGTAACAGATGATTCTATGCAAAATATAATAGTAAGTGTGGTGAGCTATCATTTAACCAATGGGTCTGTGAATTCCAAGTACAATTATGGACTAAAGTCGAAAATGTTTTCAGAACATTATAATTACAACGAAGAATGGAGGTGGATAATACGTAATGAACAATTAAAGCGACCGTGTCAACTTTTTAATAATCCATATGGTTTATACAATCTAGGGTTTGTTGACCAAGTGGACTATTCTGGGTCTCACAGGTCTGGGTGGCAGTTTGTATATGACAATATAAAGTACATGCACAACATCAATAGTGATTTACTCCTCGACATGTATGTCGATCGAACTTTTCATTGGAATGCAGATGTTAACAAGTTACTAAACATTATACCTTATAAAAAACATTGGGTTGGTTTTGTACATCATACATTTGATACATCTTTTAGCGAATACAATTGTTATAACATTTTGAAATCTTCAGAGTTTTTAGAATCATTAAAAGTATGCAAAGGTCTGATAGTATTGTCTCATTATTTGAAAAAGACTTTTGAAACTCAACTCCGAAAAATTGGATATGGCAATGTACCAGTATTTGTATTGACACACCCAACAGATACATCTGTTCCTAAATTTTCTATAAACAATTTGATAAAGAATAATGACCAAAAATTAGTACACGTAGGAGGATGGTTGAGAAATACTTTTACATTTTACAATCTTGTTATTCCGCAATCTATAAAATTCAATTACAAAACGATCGAAACATTAAACCTATCAAATAAAACAACAACTTTTTTGAAATTTCGTAAAGTAGCTCTACGGGGAAAAAGTATGAATAATTACTTTCCTACAAACGATTTCATCGAAAACATTCATACCGTATTATCGCAAAATTGTCATCATTCAGGTGTCATTGGTAATGTCAGTCAAAATGTCAGTCAAAATGTCAGTCAAAACGTCAGTCAAAATGCCAGTCAAAATGTCAGTCAAAATGTCAGTCAAAATGTCAGTCAAAATGTCAGTTGTCCGAATTTGAGTGAAATGAATTGTATATCAAAAATAGAAAACAATTGGTACAAGTTTTTTTATGAAGATTTGTGTAATAAAATAAAAAGCATTGATTTTATAGATTATTTAGATAACAACCATTACGATGAGCTATTGTCTGAAAACATTGTTTTTGTTCATCTTGTCGATGCATCAGCAATAAATACTGTAATTGAATGTATTGTGAGAAATACACCAATTATCATTAACAAACATCCTGCTGTTGTTGAAATGCTAGGCGAAGATTATCCATTGTATTTTTCAAACTCTGGTAATTACTATCAGATAAACAATGAAGTAGAAAAATTGCTTACAGATAGTTGGAGGATTAAGAAAGCACATTATTATCTTCAAAAAATGGACAAGAAAAGGTTTTCAATCAAACACTTTATTTCGGATTTTATTCGAATTTTGGAAAGTGTGTGAAATTATGTGAATTTATTTTAATGTATTTTGTTAATGACTACAAGACACAATACACCAACCGGTAAAAGAGCCATCTACTACCATTGTAATTGGAGTTGTTATGCTCGCAATTATCAAGTAAAAGACATTCCAGAAGATGTCGTCGATATTGCTTATGCATTTTATAATTTAGATTCGTCAGGAAATATTCAAACAGGTGATTCTTGGGCGGACACTGATAAACGTTATATTGGTAGTGATGGTATTCCACCTGCAGATTCATGGAATGACAATTCTACATCGTTCTTCGGTAATTTTGGACAATTCAGAAAAATTAAGCAATCAGGAAGACCTTTGAACATTCAATTGAGCATAGGTGGGTGGACTTGGAGCAGATATTTTTCAGATGCAGTTTCTAGTCAAACTTCCAGCAGCAATTTTGTTAATAGTCTCATTAAATTGTTTAAACAGTATCCAATTTTCAATGGAGTTTCTTTAGATTGGGAATATTTATCCAATGATGGTGTGAATTATGGGAATGCTGGAAACACGGCAAGAAAAACTGACCCAGAAAATTTCGTATTATTTCTAAAAGAATTGCGTGAAAAATTTGACAACAACGATATGAAACATTACATCATTTCCTTTTGTTGCGTAGCTGCTCCAGAAAAGGTTAAATGGAATGTAAAGAGCCTTGTACCATACATTGACGAATTCCATTGTATGACTTATGATTTCCATGATGGTAATTGGGGTGAAACAATAACGTGTCATCATACAAATCCTAGAAAATCGAGTTTTGGGAAATGGTCGTGCGAAGAAGCTGCAGACTATTATATCTCTCAAGGTGTTCCTTCTCAAAAAATTTTTATTGGCGGCGCATTTTACAGTAGAGGGTTTGCAAACACCACAGGACTAGGTAAATCGGCAAATGGGGGATCTCCAGATAAATCTTGGGAAAATGGTATAGTAGATTATAAAGAATTGCCGCTAACAGGTGCTACAGAATACATTGACCCCGAATCAAAAGCTGCATATTCTTATGACCCTGTTCGAAAAGTACTCAATTCATATGATAACAAAGAATCATTGATTGAAAAATGTAAAATTATTTATGAAAAAAATCTTGGTGGAATCATAATCTGGGAAAATTCTGGCGACAAACGCAACTACAATGATCCAAGAAATTTAACAAGAGTTCTCAAAGACAATCTTACACACGGTAAACCCCAATTAGTTACACCTACCCCGCCCACAATTGTTATTACACCTGTTACCACACCTGTACCTGTTAATCAACCGACATCACAAAATACAAATGTCTCACCTAATCCAAATACACTGTCTCCTCCTCCTGTACAAAATACAACGACACCAACATCACTACCGCAATTGTCACCAGCGCCTCAACCTCAACCCACTATACAAAATCCCCCGACACATACAACACAACAAAGTGATTGTATATGTAAAAAATTCAAAGGTATGAAATTGACCTTTGATATTTCATTAAAAGATGGTAAAGTAAATGTACCTGAAATTGAATACAAACGGTAAGATTGAATACAAACGGTAAGATTGAATACAAACGGTAAGATTGAGTACAAACAGTAAGATTGAGTACAAACAGTAAGATTGAATACGGTAAGATTGAAGTAGTTTTGACTTTGTTATTAATAATGAATAATAACAAGATTACTATTTGTGATTTACTATTTTAATTTCAAGACGTGCACATCATACACGCTTCTTTATTGTCAATAGAGCACAATAATGTTTCTTCTTTCTTGGTTAATTTTTTACCGGCTTCTTGTTTTGCGCGGATTTTCTTTTCCAACTCTACATCTACACTAAATTTACCAGCTGATGCTGAATTCTTGCTTCGAAGATAATACATTCCAGTTTTCAACTGATTTTTCCAAGCATAAAAGTGCATACTTGTCAATTTCTTGTACGTTGGATTAGACATGAATAAATTCATGCTTTGCATTTGATCTACAAAGACACCGCGGTCTCGGCATTGTTCAATCACCGTTTTCATACTCAATTCCCAAACAGTCTTATAAACAGCTTTAATGTCATCTGGTATTTCGGGTATATTTTGTATACTTCCATCGTGGGCGATGATTGTGTCTTTCATTTCTTTGGACCATAATCCTAACTTTTCTAGGTCTGCTACCAAGTATTTATTGACAACCATATATTCACCGGCCAAGACACGTCTTTTGAAAATACATGAATCTATGGCTTCGAAACATTCACTGTTATTCATAATCTGCGCACTACTTGCTGTGGGCATTAAAGCAACCAACATACTATTTCTTGCACCATACGTTTTCAAATTCTGTTTTAATGTATCCCAATCCCAACGTCCAGACAAGTACTTTGATAAATCAATCTTATCAAATTCTGCAGCCAAATCGAATTGAAGTTTGCCTTCGCTAAATGGGCTGCCCTTGAAGCTTTCGTATGCTCCATCTGTTTTTGCCAATTCAATACTTCCTTTAATACATCCATAGTACAATGTTTCTGCAATTTCAATATTTAGTCGTTTGGCTTCTTCGGATTCGAATGGTAAATGCATTTTACAATATACATCGGCAAGACCTTGAATACCAATGCCAAGAGGTCGGTGTTTCATATTAGAAATCTTTGTTTCTTCTGTAGGATAATAATTGTTATCAATCACTTTGTTCATTGGAACGATACTATATTCTGCCACCTCTGCCAACTTTGCGTGGTTGAAGAAGGGCTTGTTGTCTTGATCGTACTCTACATACTTAGGCAATGCAATGCTCATAAGGTTACAATTGTGAACTGTCATTCCTTCTGCAATGAAATTATGTGTTTTGGGTAAATTCAAATCATATACACGTTCTTGACCAACATACTCTATACTTCTAACCTTTGTGTATTCTCTGTATATACATTTTTTGGTTACTGTTTGTAACAGTTTTTTCAATTTTTCTGCTTTTGGTGGGCAGAGATTAAAATTAATATAAACTGCAAAAAACTTGATGGAATTTATATTTTCTATAGTTAACTTTCCTTGACTTCTGTTTCTTGTAGCTAAGAACTGATACACTAAACGTGAGTGTATACCAAAACATCGCAATAGTCGTTGCGTTTGTTCAAGTAGCTTTCGACTGGAACTTGAAAGACCAATATATGAATGTTTGTTATCAAAATGAACCGTTCCATCTGCAGAAAACAAACCTGATAAAAAACTCGATACTTGACTAGGTTCTGCATTGATGATTTGTTGAGGAATTTCTTTAAAAGTTGCGGTTTTTGATTGTAACCCATATTTTTCCTGTACTAGTTGTATAAAAGATTGTTTTGAACTCGCCCAATTAAATACTCCGTTTTTATCTTTGTAACATTTGTTGCTTTTAGTGTGATGTCCGTTTTTGTGTAATGGACTTTCATTAACCCATTTTGTTAATATTTGTGTTACTCTTTCTTTAGCATATTCCTCGCTTGGACCAAAACATACACCATATATTACCTTTTTATTGCTTTGACATTGCCAACCATCCCCAACCATCCATCCGATGGTTGCATAATCATAATCATTTGGTTCTGCTTGTGTATATTTGGGTAAAGGAGGTGTAGAAGGTAGAATAATTTTATCGTCTTTCTGAAGATCTTGTAGCTTTTTCCAAGCATATGTATTTGTTTTAGTGTTTTTATTTCTTTTCTGTAAAGTTAAAAATAAGTGGTTAGATGTTGATTTAATTGCAGCCACACCAGAACAGTGAAGTGAATATACATCCTTAATACCATTGTCAATGAGTTTTGCTTGAACAAACTGACCATTAACTTCTAATTCAATGTCGTTGTTGTAGTGTGAATAAACTTCTATTTGATCACATTCATCAATTCGTTTATATCCATCTTTAGTCAATATTTGAGTATCACCGGTAAAACACACTGCATATTCCTTGTCATCTGAATACAATGAAATCTCTGTACATTGACCGGTCAATACTCCATTAAAAATACCCATACCTCTTTTTTTCTCTGAAAAACAGTAAGTATCAGAAATACGGTTCAAGTCTTGTACACTTTCCACAGTGTTCCATCTTTTGGTGTTATTACGTGGATAAATACCTGTAAGTTGTAATCGTTTTGGTCTGAGTCCCAGTTTATACAATCCAGCTACATCATGTGAAGTTATCAATAGTCTATACACGTCTTGACAGTAGAACTCTGCAACACCACCTTTTCCATCTGGCATTGGTCGGAAACCAGCTTTAGATCCATGTACTATTTTAGGATCACACCCCAAAGTTTGCAACATCAATTGTACATTGTGCAAAAATTTCTTGTGAATGCTTGATATTTGTATACCTGTAGAGTTATTTGTTTTTATTACCGTACCATCACCGTCGCATAATCCTTCGAACCAACGCAGTTTAATGTCTAAATTGTAGTTTAGTGGTACTACATACTTATCATAAATATTCACTGGTAGTCGGCAATGAATTCTTCCTAATGTGTCTTCATCACAAGTATCAATACGTGTTGTAAGGTATTTGGCTAGTTTTTTCTTGTTACCGTACAAAGTAATAGCGTGACATTTGCCATTGAATTCATTGTTCTCATCGGACTGGTTCATTTTTATATGACGCCCACAATACAACTTTCCGTCTTTAGCTTGGTCTGTACACCTTTTTCCAATGTTTGTAGTATTGTGTTCTAATGTTCCATCTGCACAAAACAAACCATGTTCGTAAGGATAAGGAAAAGCATCCGATCCATTCTTTATAACAGGATATTCACATTTTAATAGTTTCATACCAGGTTTCAAGTCTTTTGCTTCAAATTTAATTGGTCTGGGGTACTCATTTGGTCGTTTACCCGTTGCAATATAAAACTTGTGGTATGGTGTACAATCTATTGTCGAACCGTTGCTTAAAGATACTTGTATAAGCTTTTGATTTTCTCCTGTTTTGTGTACAATCGTGGATGAAAACTCTTCTCCATTCCATACATTTACTTCCTGACCCTCTAACTTTTCAATTGGAAAATACCCTTCAGAAGTAAGAATCATTGTTTCTGGAGCAACACACAGATTGCTGGATTTAATAGTTCCAAGATTTTTTTGGTTACATTTTTTGTTTACTGCGTCTTTATAACCAATGTATGGAACACTGGTTTCGGTTTGTGATTCTAGTATCTTTTTCCACACTTCTTGAGCTTTAACAACACGTTTGTATCTCTTTTCCTCAACGTATTTCCAATATAGTTGTTCGAATTCCATTCCGTAGGAATCTGTCAATCCGGGACATTCGTCTGGACACATCAGATACCAATCACCGTCACACTCAACTTGTTTCATAAAGAGATCTGGAGTCCAAATAGAATAAAACAAGTCGCGAGCTCTTACGTCATCATGTCCTTGGTTCTTTTTCAGTTCCAAAAATTCGAGAATATCTGCGTGCCAAGGTTCAAGGTAACAAGCAAAAGACCCTTTTCTCTTGGACGACTGATTAACATATGTGGCTGTGCTATTGTATACCTTAATCATTGGAATAATTCCATCTGTTGATCCATTTGTACCTCTGATAACACTGCCCTTTGCACGTACATTTGACAAGTGTACACCAATGCCTCCTCCAACTTTTGAAATTCGTGCACAATCTGTAATAGTTTTATAAATGCCTTCAATTGAGTCATGCGTTCCAAGCAAAAAACAATTTTGAGCCACAATACCACCTACATTATAACTATGGTCGTCTTCTATACCCAAAGTGTATACATATTCTGGTATATTATCTAGTATTTGTTTAGATTCGAACTTCAAGAATTTGAAATCTCCATAGGTTTTGGGTGAATACTGGTTTTTACATATAGTTTGGGAAGTTGTTGATAAACGTTTGTCCGTGTAATACTTGTGTATGTTTTCTGTGTGAAGGTTAGTTAAAGGAACACTAATTTGTACATGATCTGTTGTTGCATTTTTGTTCCTATTCACTTTACCATACGAACAATCGATGTTATTATTACGCAATAAATAATACAAATCGCGCATAAATCTCACATTTGACATTTGAACAGTGACAGCTTTACTCTTACTTATACAACCATCTGTTGTAATAATTCCCTCCAACAAACTTCTTACCATATCTTTGTTCCATTTGAACATTTCTATCCATAAATGTTTGTTATCAAAGTGTTGACCGCAAATGTGTTTAAAGATTTCTCCAACAAACACAGAGTTGAACAAAACTTGTTGAACATTTTGATGTTGCATTTTATGAAGTGATGGTTTTATACCAAATACTTCTTCTCCATACTGTTTACAAAACTCTATTAATTCTTTGTTATCGCAACTAATAGTAATTCCTATACCACGAGTAACATTATCTCCTTGTGAATCCTTACCATTCATAATATGTCCATCTCCATAAAATATACCTAAAAACTTTGCAAAACGCTTGTCAATGCTCCAATGTCTATTCACTGGAGTATGATCTTTCCAAGACTTTGCTTCAGTTTTCATCCATGTTTGTTTTTTGAACCATTCGCTTCGAACAATAACTTGCACGTCATTATAATTGACAACATACTTGACTTCTTTTCTTTGATTGTTTTCTAATAAATTCACTAATGAGGTGATGTCAAGCATCGTTTGATATTCTACATCCTGAATTTTGTTGGGTATTCCTATGTAGTCACCTTCTCGTAATTCTTCAACAGAAACCCACTGAGGTTCTGTTTTGTATACATTGTTCCGTCTCGAATGAAGGCATTTTCTATCATTACATCTAACATCACTGTAATAAATATTTTCAAATGAAGCAAACGCCCTTTTGCCACAAATACAAGAAAATTCCAATTTTGTTTTGATATTTGTGTAATGCTTGCTTATAAGATGGCAACCATTGTTTTCCAAAAATGTTTTCACAAAGTCGATATCATATTTTGTATGAGTCGTTTTTTGGCGACCAAGTTTGGGAGGCTCTCTTACAACCCACAACTTGTGATTATCTGTTACTTTTATTGGAGCTGTTTTAGCAACTTGAAGTTCGTAAAACTTACGACCAAGCAAGGGGTTCTTGTGTGTTTGCACTACTTCCTTGACATTGCCTTGATGCGTCACCACCTTGTCTCCAATGAGAACGTCCTTGATTTTAATAGGACCTCTATTGACAGTAGCAACAATAGTATCTTCGTGGAAACATGAACTTAAATTGGCCAAACGTGTTCCTGCATTGAACAATGTGGGACTTGCGTGGGTGTAAAAATGTTGAGATATCAAATGATAGGTTTTGATTGCAGATTCAATGTCGTCTTTATGAATTCCTACAGCAACTCGCATATAAAGATGTTGAGGTCTTTCTACAACTTTTGTCTTGTCACTGTCTGATACTCTCATTTTTTGTAAATAACTCTTTTCCAACGTTTTGTATCCAAAGTAATCAAAATTATAGTCTCT
>JACCDR010363369.1_pt1 | contig 10545 bp, 4 predicted proteins | sample 7446431 | NCBI WGS metagenome assembly JACCDR01 (sample SAMN15323443, study PRJNA562643) | freshwater metagenome | isolation source: river surface water | place: USA:Blue River Watershed | collected 2017-08-17 | reverse complement strand
GATGGGCCACGGGCGCATCGTCTTCGAAGGCACGCCGGCCGAGCTGCGCGCAAACGCCTACATCCGCAAGGAGTGGCTGGAGGTGTAGTCTTCACGCCTGACGGGACGCTTCAAGCTCGGCGGCACGGCGCCGATAAGGCCCGTCATGAGTGACCTCTCTTGCCCCCCGCGGAGCGTGCTTGTGCCCCAGCCCCAGCTCAAGGTTGCCGATCACCCGTCGGCCGATGACCACATCCTCGTGGTCGACGACGATCCCGCCAATCTGCTGCTGATGGGCGAGTTGCTGGAGCCCCAGCACCGCGTGCGTTTTGCGCGGTCGGGGGAGCAGGCGCTGGCCATGGCGACAGCCCACCCGAGACCCGGCCTGGTGCTGCTGGACGTGATGATGCCGGGCCTGGACGGCTATGCCGTGATCGAGCAGCTGCGCCGCGATCCGCGCACGGGGGCCATTCCCGTGATCTTCGTCACGGCCAAGGAGTCCTTCGAGGACGAGGAGCGCGGTCTGCGCCTGGGCGCGGTCGACTACGTCACCAAGCCCATCAACCCGGTGGTGCTGCTGGCCCGCGTGCGCACCCATCTCGAGCTCAAGCGCAACCGCGACGAGCTGGCGGCGCGCAACGCCTCGCTCGAGGCCGAAGTGGCCCGCCGCATGCGCCACATCGAACTCGTGCAGCAAGTGGCCGTGCGTGCCCTGGCCTCCCTGGGCGAGACGCGCGACAACGAAACCGGTCACCACATCCGCCGCACGCAGCTGTACATCGAGGTGCTGGGCCAGTACCTGCAGCGCCATCCGCGCTTTGCCGGGCAGCTGGCACCGCGGCGCCTCACGCTGATCGTCAACGCCGCGCCGCTGCACGACATCGGCAAGATTGGCATCCGCGACGAGATCCTCCTCAAGCCGGGCAAGCTCACGCCCGAAGAGTTCACGATCATGAAGACGCACGCCACCATCGGCGGCGAGGCCATCGATCGGGCGATCCGTGAGGTGGCGGCCGACCATGGTCAGGAGCTTCAGGAGGCGCTGGAGGAGGGGCTGGTCGAACCCGGCGCGGGCCCGTTGGACTTCCTGCTCATCGCGCGTGAGATCGCGGCGGGCCACCACGAGAAGTGGGACGGCAGCGGATACCCTCTGGGGCTGGCTGGCGACGCCATCCCGGTGGCGGGGCGGCTGATGGCCGTGGCCGACGTGTTCGATGCCCTGATCAGCCGCCGCGTCTACAAGGCGCCGATGCCGCTGTCCGAGGTGGAGCGCATCATGCGTGAAGGGCGTGGTCGCCACTTCGACCCCGACATGATCGACGCGCTGTTCGCCTGCTGGGACACCTTCGTGGGCATCGCGCGCCGGCTCGCCGACCCCGAGGAACCGGTGCAGCAGTGAAGCCGCGACCGCTGGACAGCCGCCGGCACTGGCTGTCGCGGGTCATCGGGCTCGCCGCCTGGGGCAGCACGGGCGCGTTCGGCCTGTCTGCCTGCGGGTCGCGCACCGGTCCGCTGAACCTGGGGGCGCAGGTGTTTCCGGGCTATGAACTGCTGTTCCTGGCCCGCGAGCTGGGCTATTTGCCCGAGCAGCAGGTGCGCCTGGTCGAGATGCCGTCGGCCAGCGCGAGCCTGCGCGCACTGACGTCCGGCTCCCTGCAGGCCGCGTGCCTGACGCTCGACGAGGTGCTGGCGGCCCGTGACCGTGGGCTCGCGCTGAGCGCCGTGCTGGTGCTGGACCAGTCGCTCGGCGCCGACGCCCTGGTGGCGCGGCCCGGCCTGGACACCCTGCAAGCCTTGAAGGGCCGCAGCATCGGTGTCGAGAACTCCGCCGTGGGGGCCGTGATGCTCGACGCCGCCTTGCAGAAGGCGGGGCTGGTGCCGGCGGACGTGAACATCGTGGCCCTGAGCGTCGATGCCCACGAGGCGGCCTTCACGGCCGGCCGCGTGGAGGCCCTGGTCACCTACGAGCCCACCCTCAACCGCCTCCTCGCCGCCGGGGCCGTTCCGCTGTTCACGAGTCGCGAGATCCCCGGGCGGGTGATGGACGTGCTGGCCGTGCGCACGCCGTTCATCGAGTCCCATCCCGGCGCGGTGGCGGCGGCGGTGCAGGCGCAGCTGCGCGCGCGCGACGCCTTCGTGGGCGCGCCGCAGCAGTTCGCGGCGCGCATGGCGCCGCGCCTGGGTGTGGGCGCTGCGGGTGTCGCGGACGCCTTTCGGCTGCTCGACCTGCCCGACCGTGCGCGCAACAGGGCGTGGTTCGCCGCTCCCGACGGCGAGTTGCTGCAGTGGGCCCGGCAACTGCACGCCGTGATGAAGCGCGCCGGTCTCGTGCAGCACGCCTTCGAGCCGGCGCAACTGTTCGACGGCCGTTTCGTGCGGGCCTGAGGCCATGACCAGCGACCCTCGCGTCTCGATGCCCGGGCCAGCGACCGCCGTGCGTCGCACCTGGCCGCTGCGCGTGCTGGTGGCCACCTGGGTGCTGCTGCTGGCCGGTTCCATGCTGCTGGTCTTCCTGCTGCACGCGACGCGCGAGGCCGAACAGGAGGCCTGGCAGCAGGCCCAGGAGCTGGCGGCGGCCGAGGCGGCCCGCATCACCGTCGTGGCCGAGCGACTGGTGAGCGAAGAGCCTTCCGTGGTGACCGAGGTGCTGGTGCACAGCGTGCTGAGGGGCGACATCCAGGTGGCGCTGGTGACCGACCCGCAACTGCAGGTGGTTGCGTCCACCCGGGCTTCCGATCTGCGTCGCCCGCTCCACCAGGCGCACCCGGCGATGCACGGGCTGCTGGGCCAGCACGGCATTGGCGAGCAGCTGCAGCTGTTCGAGGACCGCCAGGCCGGGGTTCTGCGGGCCGTCCGCACCCTCGAGTGGCCGGCGGCGGCGGGGGAGTTGCGTGGCCGTGCACGCGGTGCCGTGTGGCTGCACCTGGACGTGGCCCAGGCCTTGCGCGAAACGCGCGCCCGGGCCGTCAAGTCGCACCTGGAGGACAGCGCCGTGCTGCTGCTGTTCGCCGCCCTGCTGTTGATCGGTCTCGACCGTCTGCTGCTGCGCCCGGTGGCGCAGCTGAGGGCGTACGCCGAGTCCATCGGCGAGGGCCGGGACGCCCCTGAGCTGGCACCCGGCCGGGTGCGCGAGATCGACGAACTCGGCCAGGCGCTGCAGCGCTCGGCTCAAGAGCTGCGCACCAGCCTGCAGCGCCTGATCGAGAGCGAACAGCGGTTCCGGGGGCTCACCGAGTCGGCACCCGACGCGATCATCACGCTCGACGCGCAAGGCCGGGTCGACCAGTTCAACCAGGCCGCCGAGCGCCTGTTCGGCTTCAGCGCGGCCGACATGCGGGGCCAGACACTCGAGCGCCTGCTGCCCGAGGGGCAGCATGCCCACCACACCCAGCACGTGCTGGGATTCGGGCGCGAAGCCGAGGGTGCGTCCCGTCGCATGCAGTCCGGGCGGCTGGTCAGCGGGCGCCACCGCGACGGGCACACGCTGCACCTTGAAGTGGGCATCTCGCGCAGCCGCATCGGCGAACAGGTGCACTTCACCGCGGTGGTGCGTGACGTGTCCGACCGGGTGTCCGTCGAGGCCGAACTCGAGTCGCACCGGCGCGGCCTGGAAGAGCTCGTGCGCCGCCGCACCCAGGAGCTGGTGCTGGAAAGCGACCGTGCACAGGCGGCCACGCGCGCCAAGAACGAGTTCCTGGCCCGCATCGGCCACGAGCTGCGCACGCCCATGAACACCGTGCTGGGCATGGCGCACCTGCTGCGCCAGCAGGTGGCCGGAGAAGCCGCGCCGCGCCTCCAGGCCCTGGAGTCGGCCGCGCGGCAGCTGCACGTGCTGCTGGAGGACATCCTCGACTTCACGCGCCTGGAGGCCGGCCAGCTGGCCCTGGCGCCGGCCGAGACCGACCTGCGGGCCACCGTGGCGGCGGCCGTGGCGTCACTGCCGCCGAACCGCCGCAGCGCCAACGTGGAGCTGGTGCTGTGGGTGGACGCCGACGTGCCCGAGCGGGTCGAGGTGGACGGCCTGCGCCTGCGCCAGGTGCTGCTGCACCTGCTGGACAACGCACTCAAGTTCACCCCGTCCGGTCACGTGACGCTGCGCGTGGCGCGCGAGTCGTCGTCTGCAGGCGCGGAGGTGGGCCTGCGCTTCGAGGTCAGCGACAGCGGGATCGGCATCCCGGCCGAAGACCTGTCGCAGCTGTTCCAGCCCTTCGAGCAGCTCAACCGGGGCGACGCGCGAACCCATGGGGGCGCCGGCATCGGTCTGGTGATCTGCCAGCGCGTGCTGGCCCTCATGGGCAGCGAACTGCGCGCCCAGAGCCAGAAGGGGCGGGGCAGCCGCTTCAGCTTCAGCCTGGGTGGCTTGCGGGTGGCGCCCTCGCCCGAAGAGGCTTCGCCGCGGCTCACCGGCCGTGCGCTGGTGGTGGATGCCCTGCCCGAGGCCCGCGCCGCGCAGGCCGAGGCTCTGCGCTCGCTGGGCCTGATCACCGACACGGTCGACGGGCCGCTGTCGGCCCTGCGCGTGATGCGCGCCGCCTTGCAGCGCGGCGAGCCGGTGGACTGGGTGCTGGTCGGGGGCAGCGCCCCGGCGCCCCTGCTGCGCCTGCCGGCCGAGGCCGCGGCACAGGGTCTGGTGCCGGCCGCACGCTGGGTGCTGGCGGTTCACGAGCACCAGGCGCTCGCGCTGTCCGATGTGCTGCGGTGTGGCTACCTGGGCACGGTCGACAAGCCCGTGACGGCAGCCGTGCTGGCCGAACGGCTGCCCGCCTGGGCGGGCAGCCGAGGCGAAGCCCCTCCGGCCGAAACCCAGGTCCCGGCGCGGCGGGCGGCCGACCCCCGGCTGCCGGGACTGGACGATGTGCCGGGGCTCGACATCGCGCGCGGTCTGCAGTCGCTGCGGGGCAACGCGGCGGCCTACCGCCGGCTGCTGCACAGCTTTGCCACCTTCCACGCACCCGACCCGCAACACCTGCGCCAGGCAGCCCAAGCCGCTGACCGCGCCGCCTGGCGGAACTGCGCGCACTCGCTCAAGTCGGCAGCCGGTGCGGTGGGTGCCCATCGCGTCGTGGCCCTGGCGCAGACGCTCTCAGGGCCTGTCAGTCCTGCGGCGCCCGGCGATGCAGGCGAGTCGCAGGTGGTGCTCGAACTGGCCGGTGAACTGCAGCAGTTGCTCGACGAGCTGGCCCGTCGCGGCATCGGCGCCGCCACGTCGGCGCCGCAGGTCAGCGCCGGTGGCGCGCCCGTGGCGGCCAGCACGCTGCGCGATGCGTTGCGCGAGAGCCTGTCGCGGCGTGACATGGCCGCGCTGCGCAGCCTCCAGTCGCTCAGCGACGGCCAGCTGGCCACGCTGGGCGTCGTACCCGGTGCGCTTCGGCAGGCGGTGCTGGCGTTCGACTACGACGCGGCACTGGACATGCTGGCCCAGGGCGAAGGAGCGTCCAGTTGAAGCCCGTGGCGACCGTCGACCCCCGCCTCGAAGCGTCGCGGCTGCGCAGCGTGTCGCAGGCCACGCCGCCTTCGGTGGCTGCCACGGCCCTGGCCGGCCTGGTGGTGACGGGTCTGCTGTCGCGGGGCGGCGGCCTGCTGGCGGCCGGGGCCTGGTACGGCATGCTGTTGGCCGCGCTGGGTTGGCGCTGGTGGTTGGCGAACGGCGACCTGAAGACGCCGGTGCCGGAGCCCGGCCCCAGGTTGCGCCTGTACCGCCTGGCTTTCGGTTTCCACGGCCTGGTGTGGGCTGGCCTGCTGCCGGTGCTGCTCGGGCAGCCCCCCGAGGCGCCGCTGGCGGCCGTGATCTTCATCTGGACGGCCATGACCGGGGGAGCATTGGTCACCGGCGCTGCCGACCAGCGATCCGCCGTCGCCTTCGCAGGCCCCTCGGGTGCCGGCCTGCTGATGGCGCTGCTGGGGGGCCTCGGGCCCGTCGAGGCCGAGCTGGCGACGGGAGCCGCGGTGTTCGTGCTGATGATGGCCACGGCAGGCCGCCGCTCGGCCCGGCAGTTCGAGGCCCAGGTTCAAGCCGACATCACGGCCGCCGAGCGTTTCGACGACGCGCGCCGGCACGCCGAAGACGCCGAGACGGCACGGCGCGAGCTGGCACGCCAGCATGCGCTGATGCAGCAGCTGCTGGCTGGCACGTCGCAGGGCTTCTGGTTCGTGGCGCCCGATGGCCGCACCGTCGACGCCAACCCGGCGATGTGCGAGATGCTGGGCCGTCCGCGAACCGAGCTGCTCGGCCTGGGTGCGCTGGACGTGTTCTCGGGCGCGGCGCGCGAGCGCCTGCAGGCCGAACTGGCGCGACGCCGCCACGGCGAACGCGGGGCCTACGAGATGGTCATCGAGCGGCCCGACGGCAGCGTCCGGCATGCCGTCAACCAGGCGACGCCCATCCACGACGAAGCAGGCCACCACATCGGCTCGATCGGCTTGTGGACCGACGTCACCGGGCTCAAGGCCCTGGAACGCGAACTGCGCACCTACGAGCGCGTGATGAACTCGGTGGATGACATGGTCTCGGTCATCGGGCCCGACGGCCGGTACCGGCTGGTCAACGACGCCTGGTGCCGCATGCTGGGCCGGCGGCGCGAAGAGACGGTCGGCCAGCCGTGGCAACCGGTGATGCAGCCGTACTTCACGTCCGAGCGCATGCAGGCCTACGAGGCCTGCCGGAGCGAGGGCAGGCCGGGCATGACCAAGCTGCCCACGCGGCTGCCTGACGGACGCGATGTCGTGCTGCAGACCTACTTCGTGCCCTACCGCGACGACACGCTCGGGGCCGAAGGCAGCAGCGGCACCGTGATCCTGGTGACCCGCGACATCACCGAGCAGGAGCAGAGCCGCGTGGAGCTGGAGAAGGCGGCCGAGTACCTGCGCCGCGTGCTCGACGCGACCGGGGACGCCATCTACGCCACCGATGCCGACGACCCGCGCGAACCGGTGCGCTTCGCCAACCAGCAGCTGCTCGACCTGGCCGGGCTGAGCCACCTGCAGCCGGAGCAGCTGCGCCCGGGCGACCTGCGCCGGGCGGCACAGGACTTGTACGCCGACCCCGAGGTCGAGCAGCGGCAGGTGACGGCCATCGCCGCCGGTGACCGGCGCCACGAGGGCCTGGTGACGCTGCGCGACGGTCGCGTCATCTACCGGCGCTTCGAGCCGGCGATGGTGGGCGGACGCAAGCTGCGCGTCTGGAGTTTCCGTGACGTGACGGTCGAGCAGCGGGCGATGGCGATGCTGCACGACCGCGAGGCGCAGCAGCGGGCGCTGCTCGACGCGTTCCCCGGGTTCATCTCGCGCTTCGACCGCGAGCTGCGCTACACCTACGTGAACGAGCCCCTGGCACGGCTGGCGGGGCGCAGCGCGCGCGAACTGCTGGGCTGCCATGTCAGCGAGGTCATCGGGCGCCGCCGTGCCCAGCTGTTCGAACAGCAGATGCAACAGGTGCTCGCCACCGGGCCGATGACCATCGAGCGCGAGTACCAGGGGCCCGACGGCCCCCTCACGGTGCAGATGACGCTGGCGGCCGGCCCCGACCCGAACACCGGCGAGCCGGTGCTGTACGCCTTCGGTTCCGACATCTCCGAGCTCAAGCGTGCCGAGCAGCGCCTGCGCGAGAGCGAGCGCGAGATGCGGGCCGTGCTGGAGGCCTTCCCGGGCCACATCTCCGCCGTCGACGAGAACGGGCGCTACACCTACATGGATGCCGCACTGGCGGGCGCCCTGGGCTACACCACGGCGCAAGTGGCCGGGCGCACGGTGGCCGAGGTGATCGGGCCGGAGCGGGCGCGCCAGGTGGACGTGGAGCACCGGAAGGCGCGCGCCGGCGAGATCGTGGAGGCGGAACGCCGCTACCCGGACGGTCGCGGCGGCCACATGGACCTGGCGATCCGCCACGTCGCCGGCCCGCTGGCGCCCGGCGGCCGGCAGGTCGTGTACACCTTCAGCCTGGACATCACGGCGCGCAAGCGGGCGGAAGAGGCGCTGGCCGCCGCGCGCGACGAGGCCGACCGGGCCAACCGCGCCAAGTCGCAGTTCCTCTCGCACATGTCGCACGAGCTGCGCACGCCGATGAACGCCATCCTCGGCTTTGCGCAGCTGCTGCTGCTGCGCGACAGCCGGCAGCCGCTGTCTCCGGTGCAGAAGGGCTACGCCCAGCAAATCCTGCGCGGCGCGCAGCACCTGCTGGAGCTCATCAACGAGGTGCTCGACCTGGGGCGCATCGAGGCCGGCCGGCTCGACGTCGAACTGCAGCCCGTGGCTGCCGCCGAGGTGGCGGCCGACTGCATGGCCTTCGTGAAGGAACTGGCCGGCAGCCATGGCGTCGCGCTGCAGCCCGTCCTGGGGCTGGAGAAGCCCGACGGCAGCCCCGACCCCATGGGCGTGGTGGCCGACCGCACCCGCCTGCGTCAGGTGCTGCTGAACCTGCTGGGCAATGCCATCAAGTACAACCGACCCGGCGGCGAGGTGCAGCTGCGGCTGCGCCGCGACGGCCAGCACGTGGTGATCGAGGTGCGCGACACCGGACGTGGCATCGCGCCGGCGGCCCAGGCGAAGCTGTTCAAGCCGTTCGAGCGGCTGGACGCGCAGCGTGGCCGGGTGGAAGGCACGGGCATCGGTCTGGCGCTCAGCCGCCGGCTGGTGGAGGCGATGCAGGGCGAGATCGGCGTCGACAGCCGCCTGGGCGAAGGCAGCGTGTTCTGGGTGCGATTGCCGGCCCAGGCCATGCAGCCCCTGAGCCTGCCGCCGCCCCCGGTCGAATTGGAGGCCGGGCCCCCGGACCCCACACCCCCGTTGCGCGAGGTGCTGTACATCGACGACAACGCCGTCAACCTGCTGCTGGTGGAAAGCGTGCTGGCGCAGGTACCCGGCATCCGTCTCCACTGCGCGCGGCGGCCGCAGGAAGGCCTGGCGGTGGCCGTGCGCCAGCCGCCGCGCCTGGTGCTGCTGGACATCCACATGCCGGAGATGGACGGCTACGCCGTGCTGGCGCGCCTGAAGGCCCACCCGGCCACGGCTGCCGTGCCCGTGGTGGCGGTGAGCGCCGACGCCACGCCGGGCGACATCGAGGCCGCGCGGGCCGCGGGCTTCGCCGCCTACCTCACCAAGCCGCTGGACGTGGAGGCGCTGATCGAGGCCGTCCAACGCCTGTCGCAACCGGGACAAGACCCCACTTCGCCAGCGACCTAGAATCGAACGATCGTTCTAATCGTTCGACACAGGGGTACGCATGGGCGCCAAGTACGAGCTGCGCGGCAACGTCGCCGTGATCACGCTGGACAACCCGCCGGTCAACGGCCTGGGCTACGACACGCGCACCGGCATCGCGGCCGGCGTGGAGCGGGCGGTGGCCGATGCGGCCGTGACGGCCATCGTCGTCACCGGCGGCGGCCGGGCCTTCTCGGGCGGCGCCGACATCAAGGAGTTCGGCAGCCCCAAGGCCATCGCCGAGCCCAACCTGCTGAGCCTGATCAAGCTGCTCGAGAACTGCAGCAAGCCCGTGGTGGCCGCGATCAACGGCACCTGCATGGGCGGTGGCCTGGAGCTCGCCCTGGGCTGCCACTACCGCCTGGCCGCGCCGGGCGTGGACGTGGCGCTGCCCGAGGTGAAGATCGGCCTCATCCCCGGCGCCGGCGGCACGCAGCGCCTGCCGCGCGTGCTGGGCGTGGAGACGGCGCTGAACGTCATCGTCAGCGGCGACCCGGTGAAGAGCGAGCTGCTGGCCAGCCTGCCCGGGCAGAAGCTGTTCGACCAGATCGTGGCCGAGAACCTGCTCGATGCCGCCTGCACCTTCGCCGCGGCCAAGGCCGCCGAGCACGCCGCCAGCGGCGCCCCGCTGCCGCGCGTGCGTGACCTGAAGGTCAAGCACCCCAACCCCGACGCCTACTTCCAGTTCGCGCGCAACATGGTCAAGGGGATGGCCAAGAACTTCCCGGCGCCGGCCAAGTGCGTGGACGCGGTCGAGGCCAGCCTGAAGAAGAGCTTTGACGAGGGCATGGTCTACGAGCGCGAGGTGTTCATCGCGCTGATGATGACGCCCGAGTGCAAGGCGCTGCGCCACGCCTTCTTCGGCGAACGCGCGGCCAGCAAGATCCCCGACGTGCCCGAAGACACGCCGGTGCGCGCCGTGGCCAAGGTGGCCGTCATCGGTGCCGGCACCATGGGCGGCGGCATCAGCATGAACTTCCTCAACGCCGGCATCCCAGTGACCATCCTCGAGATGAAGCAGGAGGCGCTGGACCGCGGCGTGGCCACCATCCGCAAGAACTACGAGGCCCAGGTCAAGAAGGGCAAGCTCAAGGCGGACAAGTACGAGCAGCGCATGGCGCTCCTGAGCACCACGCTGAACTACGCCGACATCGGGCAGGCCGATCTGGTGATCGAGGCCGTGTTCGAGGAGATGGGTGTCAAGGAAAAGGTGTTCAAGACGCTCGACGAGGTCATGAAGCCCGGCGCCATCCTGGCCAGCAACGCCAGCACGCTGGACGTCAACAAGATTGCGAATTTCACCAAGCGCCCGCAGGACGTGGTGGGCATGCACTTCTTCAGCCCGGCCAACGTGATGAAGCTGCTGGAAGT
>JACCDR010538882.1_pt1 | contig 10546 bp, 8 predicted proteins | sample 7446431 | NCBI WGS metagenome assembly JACCDR01 (sample SAMN15323443, study PRJNA562643) | freshwater metagenome | isolation source: river surface water | place: USA:Blue River Watershed | collected 2017-08-17 | reverse complement strand
GATTACGCAGAAACAACTAGATGCAGTGGTTCATCTTATGAATCATACGGAACGGAAGAGTCTAGGTTGGAAGACACCTTGCTCTATCTACGGAAGAGAGTGTTGCATCTCAGATTAGAATTCAGCAGAAATCTTTGACTTTGCGGAGATGGGTTGTAAAGACGGCGTGGTTGGAAGCTGTACTCTTTTTGAGTCGACTACTATAGCACCCGAACAGTTTATGATTGAGTGGGGAAATTTTCTAAAATCTGATGAAGGATGGAGCATGCTACACTCGGTTAAGGAAATAGGGAAGATCAAATTGAATAATTTTACAGAAGAAGCAATTACCTATAGTGGGATATCTCCTGCTGTGCAAGAAGTCGACTTTTACTTATTTCGAAGTCCAGAAAATGTTTACGGTGCGGCTATATATCAACCAAAAAGTTTTGATAAAAATTTAGTAGTGGAGTTCTTGAACAATCTAAAATCAATTGATTCTAACTAACTCTTTTAATATTTCCTCCCGGACAATCCGACCATCCTCCATGGCGATGATGCGGTGGACATTGTCGGCGTATTCACGCTCGTGAGTCACCATCACAATAGTCTGACCATTGTCTCGGTTTAGTTTGGTCAGGAGGTCGATGATGTTTTGTCCCGATACACTATCGAGGTTGGCGGTTGGTTCATCGGCAAAAATAATCTTGGGGGTTGATGCTACTGCACGTGCTACCGCGACACGTTGTTGTTCACCTCCAGATAGCATATAGGGAAGATTTTGGTATTTATCTTTAAGTCCAACTTCGTCGAGTGCCTTATCCGCTTTCTCTTTGGCAACCGCAAAACTTTCGCCACGCATGAGAAGTGGCATCATGACATTTTCGCGGGCCGAAAGATCGGGAACTAAGGCGTAGTCTTGAAAGATGTAGCCTAAAGTTGCTAGACGAAAACTAGTTTTTTCATTTTCACTTAAGGTTGTGACCTCAGTATCAGCGACTTCAATTGTGCCACTAGTTGGAGTATCAAGGACGGATAGTTGATACATGAGAGTTGACTTACCGGCTCCTGACTTACCCATGATCGCTACGAATTCACCTTCTTTTATTTCTAATGAAACGTCATTTAGAACTTTGACTTCAAGTTCACCTTGTCCGAAGGCGCGATTAATATTTTGAGCTTTAATAATAGTAGTCATAGTTATTTTCGACCTAAGATGGCGTTTAAGGTGTTACCTCTGGCGATAAGCCAGGCGGGGATAAAGCCAGCGATCAAGGTAGTGAAGAAAAGGGTAACAAACTTATAAAAAGTTTCGGTAGGATTGGCGGATAGGATTCCATCACTAAAAGGGAATTGGATTGGATTGGCGGCGAAGTAGGGTACGAGGAATCCGTAAATCACAATTGCGCCAAGGATCGAACCAGCTAAGGCATAAAAAGCCGACTGCGAAACGTAGGCAATTTCAATCACACTTCGTTCGATACCGATTCCTTTCAAAATACCAATATGGCGGCGGCGGGCGAGAGCATTAATAAAGATAATAATAAAGATCGTGATCGAAGCCACGACTAGACCAATTGAGCCAATAAAGGTTCCTAGGACGTTAAAGGTGTTTTTAATGTCAATCAAAAACTTGGGTAGACTTTCTTCAAAGGTTTGGATTTTGGCTAGGTTACCTAAATTGCTGGCGCGTAAATTTTCGGCCAAGACACGATTTTCGCTACTGACTTTGGTGCGTACCACGATTTGATCAGCGTTCCTCGTTAGTCGACCGAAGAAACGACGAAACTCCCGTTCCGGTAGGTAGGTGGCCAAGTTGATTTCGTCGACTTTGGATTGAACAATGCCTTTGACAATAAATTCTTTTGAAGTGTTCCCAACAGTTAAGCGTACAGTGTCGCCAGGTTTAACATTTTCGACACTCTCGAAGACATCACCAAACTGCACAGCGTATTCTTTTAGGTAAAAGGCACCAAGGAGGATATATCCTTCCTCTTCCGGATTTAGATATTCACCGTCGATGACAAGAGAAGAGAGGTTGGATAGTTCATTTTCGGCGAAAGGATCAATCCCAACGACGTTTACAGAAGCTGTGTCTCGCTCACCTTTAAGATCACGACGCTCTTTGTAGTTAGCTTCGAGTAGGGCGCTACCGCGGTGGCGGACGGAAAAGGTAGAAATTTCTGGATAAGCTTCTAGTTCCCGAACAAAGGTTTCAGTTTCTAGGATATGATCCTCACCGTCCTTTTCGGAGATGATGACATCGGCTAAAGAACTTTTGCGTACGGCTTGTTCGGAACCTTCAATAAGGCCTACCAAAATTCCTGAGACAGCGACCAGATTAAGGAAGGTAAGCATCATCACAAAGACAATCAGTCCAGTGGTCCAGAGACTGGCTCGTTGTATCTGTCTTAGTCCCAAGAGAAGTCCGATTTTAAGGCTACGCATAGGTATTAAGGAGCAACCACTTCGTCACCTTCGTTTAGTCCTTCAATGACTAGGTAGCCATCATTACCGGTAAATTCAATTTTGATGGTTGTAGTAGACACTTCGTCGCCTACCTTTTTGTAGGCGTAAGCTTCATTATCGGTTACTTTGACGAAACGTTTTGGTAAGCGTAAAACTTCCGTTTTTTCGGCGACAAAAATATCAACGTCAGCGTTTAATCCCGAACGTAACCAGGTAGGTGGAGTAGGGAAGGTAATTTTGGTTTCAAAGTAAGCAACGCCGTCGATTATGGTGGCGTTTGGGGAAATAAAACGAACGGTACCTTCGACTTTTTCTTGTTCGTTGGCGTCAAAGACCATTAATACTTTTTGCTCCGGATTTATTTTGGTTATATCAATTTCTGGTACGCGAGCAATCAATGAATAGGCGTCGGGGGCAAGTAGGGTAATTACCCCTTCGTTCTTTACCGTTTCACCTTCGGTTAGATCGAGATTGGTGACTACACCAGAAAAGGGAGCAATAATTGAGCGGTAGGCCAACCTAGCGTGTACTGCCGACAAGCGGGCTTTGGCTTCTTCAACTTTAGCTAGACCAGCTTTAAGTTCTTCGCCTCGGGTATCGGCTGTTGCTAAACCGGCTTCTTTCTCCGCTAAGACTAGAGCCTGAGTCGCTCCTTCGATCACCTTTGTTTTTTCTGTTATCGCCAAGTCATAGGCGTTTTTTAGAGTGGTGTATTCAGAACTGCGTTTGTTGGGGATCTCAATCACCCAAGTGGAATTATGGTAGCGGTCGGTAGCAGAGAATTGTGCAAAAAGACCACAGTCCCCGAGTGGAGCGGGTTGATCAACGCTAAGGGTAGATCCTCCATTTTCCTCCAGGCCCTTAAGTCGAAAAGAATAACCAGAGTGAGCATTCGAACTATAGACTTCGATTTCGTAGGTGCCCTCGGCTTCACAATTATAAGTACCAGTGATAGTTGGTGGAGTAGCATCGTCATTGATGTCTAGAGCTTCGGCTTCAAGATCGTTACGGAGTAAGGCTAACCAAGCGTTTCTCACCTTAACCTCTTCGGTTTCGCTAAGGTGAATTAGTTCGGCCGCAGCTTTTTCAACTTTGCTTTCGGAAACTAACTGAGTTTCGTTTCGTGGTCCAGAAAGCAAGAGCTCGTACTCGGCGGTCGCTTTTTCTAGAGTGCTCATTGCTTCGTACTTTTCGGCTACGGTTTCTTCAGCGCTAAGACTGGCCAAAATATCACCCTTCTTTACCTCACTACCTTCTTCAGTAAAGACTCCAGTGACGACACCACTTCCGGCGGCAAAGTTTAGCTCGGCTATTTTGTCCGCTTCGACAAAACCAGAGACCGAGACAATTTCGCTGACGTTACCACGCTCAACTTTGGTTACGATATATTCTGGCGGGGTAGGGAAAAAGACTTTGCCTAAGATGGCAAAAAACATCACTAGAAAGAGCCCCAGTGGCAACACATAACGCACCCGAAGATAATTCTTCATTAGTAGTATTGTATCACTATGGGAATAGTATTTTGACAGTTATTCGTCAATTTGCGTTCCGGGTTAGACATGCTAGGATTGCCTGGGTTCACAAAAAGGTGACAACATGTCCTTTGATAAAAAACTGATTGTTGGCGGTGTGGAAATGTCGTACCCATTTATTTTGGCGGCTGGCGTTGCTAAACACCCAGCGCAGACGTTACCCTATTTTCGAGATGATTTACCGCTTGGGGCGATAGTGACCGGATCATACACTTTGGGTGCTCGTTCCGGAAATGACGGGGACCTGGTTCATCCGTCCGACTACGGTGAACTGGAAAGGTTCGGCTTCGCTTTGAACGCCTATGGAATGCCAAATATTGGTATTGAGGCAGCAATCCAGGAATTTGCCAAACACCCAGACAAAAAGTTCGTTGTTAGTATTGCCGACTTTGCAGTTGGCAAATACCTACAGATGATATTTGCCTTGTCTGGAGTCGATAATGTGGTTGCAATTGAAATCAATGCTAGTTGTCCAAATACAGGACATCTACCAGCCGCTTACGATTTGGTCCAGCTCAGGATGTTGATACATGTGGTTGCGTCAAATTTTGGTAAGCCAATTTGGATCAAGTTGGCACCGTATATGACCAAAGCGCAATTGGAGTTCTTTGCGAAAAGATACCCCAAACTTGATTTTTCAGCGACGCTTTATGTTGCTCGAGACTTTGTTTCGAAGGTTTGTGCCTTGCTGCGAGAGTACCGAGAGCATATCAAAGCGGTAGTGGTAGCAAACACCTTAGCGAAAGTAGTTTTTGGGGAAGCGATCACTGTTCGTGGTGAAGACGGATCAATCCATCATCGTGGTGGTTTGTCCGGTCCGATCATTAGGGAGCATAATCTTCAGCTGATCAAGGAGATGTTGGATTATGGTCTTTCGGACATTGATGTGATTGGTTGTGGAGGAGCTTTAACTGGCGATGATGCTTTGCAGTATTTCAAAGCCGACGTTAAGGCCGTGGCTTTCACTTCCGGGCCCAATTGGGCTGGTCCGCGTTTCTTTAACGATCTGCTTCTCGGTTCTCCCGACTTGCAGGATTATTTGACTAATTTGTATGAAGGAAACTTTTGACTTGTCTCCATCAAAGACACTTTATCTTAGTTAGATTCAAGTGATTTTGATCAATGGAGGCCCGCACTTCGTGCGGGCCTTTTTTCTTCTCTTAACGTTGTCCGCCAACTTGGACTCGAACCAAGGACCACAGAGGTATAAGCTCTGCGCTCTACCAACTGAGCTATTGGCGGAAGAGCACAGAAACTATAGCGCAAAAGTGTCAGGGGGACAAGAAAAATGGCCGGTCACAAAAGTAACACCGGCCAATGCATAAAGGGATATTTGGGAGGAAAGAAAGTGCCTTTTGTCATTAGGGCGCACTATAGTGACTGTGTGGGTAGTCGAGAAGGTCGCTCCTATTTTCCCCGTATTGTTCTGCTTGCGCGCAGTTACTTATTCCTCTACTTGTGGTCTGTTAAAAATGTTACTCCTCTCGACTAAAATATGCAAATGTTATCAGCTAGATCGGCGTAGTGGGTAAATAAAAAAAGCCCCGCAATACTGCGCGAGGCTGTTTCCCTATTTTGAACTGTTATGTTTCCACGCCGTTCCCGCGTATTTCTGTACTCGCCACCGGTGATCTAGGCTTGAGAGCCATAGGGTAGATGAGTATAGAATTCAGATTTAATTAACGTACATCGGGAATAAGTACGCCACCAGATGGATATCTCTATCCTAGGTGATTATTGGCGCAGCTGAACTCTGCGCTTAAGTACAAATTTCCATGACACGACTCCTCCGGGTATTCCGGTGTTCAAATGGCTCGGGCTTTTTCGTCTCTGCCTTAGCCCTTTTTCGGCAGAGAGGATGATGGGGCGCAAAGTATGCGGTATCCACATCATCCCAGTTTTGGGTCCCGGCGTGGAGATTGCTCTGCATGGGACCCCGCCGCTTTTAGAGGATCGGGGGATTACGGCCCGTCACCTCATTTATGATAATAGCATAAATAAATACTAAAGTCAAGCACAAGAAATGGCTTAGAATAAGGGTGGATTGAGGAGGACCGAAAAGAGGCACGCGAAGCGTGCCTCTTTTCGGTCCTTTTCCTGTACCTTCTCGCTACTCCATATGAAGGGATTCGCCAATTTTGGCAACCATTTGAGCGACTGCTTGGTGGGACTTTAGTTCAGGATCAGTTTCAATTAGCGCTTTGGCTTCGTTCCTAGCTGCTTCTACCAACTTCAGGTTTTTAATGGCGTCCATTCCGATGTCAGTTAGTCCCCATTGTTTCATTCCGTATAGGTCGCCTGAGCCACGAAGGTTGAGATCATACTCGGCTAGTTCAAATCCATTTTTAGCTTCGGTCAGCGCTTTTAATCTTTCCAAGGTCTTACCACTCTTTCCCGTGCTATCCTTACTCGTCACCGCAAAGCAGTAGGCTTGGTGAGTACCACGAACCACGCGACCCCTTAGTTGATGGAGTTGAGCGAGGCCAAAACGTTCCGCCCCTTCGACAATAATGTTGGTGGCATTGGGGACATTAACCCCAACCTCGACGACTGAAGTAGCAACCAAAATATCAATCTCGTGAGCAAGGAACTTTTCCATTACCGTATCTTTTTCTTTCGGGGTCATTTTGCTGTGCAATATGTCGATCCGAGCGTTTTTAAAAACTTGTTCTTTGAGGCGTTCCGCTTCTTGCTTCACTGACTTTAGTTGTAGGGCATTCTCTTTGGTGGGGTCTGGTTCGTCGATCCGGGGACAGATCACATAAGCTTGTCTTCCTGACTGTAGCTCTTCTTTCACATGATCATAGACTTTTTCAATTTGGCTAGGCGCGATGACTTTAGTGATGATTGGCTTACGACCCTTGGGCATTTCATCAAGGAGCGAGATATCCAGATCACCGTAGACAGTGAGAGCGAGGGTGCGCGGAATCGGGGTAGCAGTCATGGAAAGGAGATGGGGAATTAATTTGTCTTTCTTCGCGAGAGCACGTCTTTGATTGGTACCGAAACGATGTTGTTCATCGATTATGACGTGCGCCAAGTGTTTAAACTCAACTGACTTATAGATGAGAGCATGAGTACCGATAAGAATTGGTATCTCACCGTTTTTTACCCACTTCAGTAGTTGAGCTTTGGAAATATTGGTTGGTTTTTCTGGGTCAGTTTTAGATGGGAACTTAAAACAACCACTGCCAGTTATTAAGCCAATTTGGATTGGTAAATGTTTGAAGTATTGAATAAAACTTTCAAAGTGTTGCTTGGCTAAGATTTCGGTTGGGGCCATGTACGCTACCTGCAGGTTGCCGTATTGTATCTTGGCAGTGCTACCTTCGGGTGGTCGAGAAGTAGCAACGGCATAGGCGGTTGTAGCGGCGACGGCCGTTTTACCACTCCCGACGTCTCCTTCGAGGAGGCGAGACATGGGATGTCTACCAGCAAAGTCCGTGAGAATATCTTTAATCGACTTGTCCTGGGCTTTAGTTAAAGGAAAAGGGAATCGGGAGGTGAAAGCTTCAAGATGTTTTTTCTCGGTGTTAATCTGGTAACTGGTTGCGACACTAATCAAGGCCCGCTCCCGCGCCTTACTAACCTGAATATAGAATACTTCTTCAAAAGCGAAACGTTTCCGAGCACTCACTGCGTGTTCGGCTTTCTTGGGAGTATGGATCCACAAGAGAGCAGTCTTTAAAGTGGGAAGATGATAGCGCTTTAAAATATCTTCACCAATCGGATCTTCTAACTTATCAAGGATTCCCTGCGAAAAGCATTTTTGAATAGTGTGATAGATCCATTTGGAAGTTATTCCTTTGGTCTCACGATAAATGGGGTAGATGGTTTCGTCAGTGTTTTCGGTTTTATTAAATAACGAATCATGGCGGTCGATCGGTAGAGTATCAAGACGTTCTACTTCTGGGTTGGCAAGGTATAACTTTTCGTCACTGCCGGAAACTACCCCGGCGACTTTGGCATACATACCGTCGGTAAGCATCTTAGCGATGTATGGCTGATTAAACCACATAATCTTTATGCGGGCCGTTCCGTCTTCGACCCAGCCTTCACTGATAGGGACACGGCTTTTCCATGACTTACGAGTCTTTAGTCCACCAATCTGCCCAAAGACAACTGCCTCCTGACCTTTTACTAGTGAACCGACCGATTGAATACTGCTGATATCTTCATAACGTTGTGGGAGATGAAGAAGAAGGTCTCGTACAGTATGGATACGAAGGCGGGAAAGAGCCTTTTTGTGCGCTAAATCAAGGCGGAAATGGGAAGCGATAAGATCTTGGGGTAACATAACCTAAATGGTAGCAAATCGTTAGGAAATAGGTACCAAAATCAGCTATTGACAGAAGGGGTCTTGGTATGTGAGAATTGTTGTCGGCCCCAGAGAAGTTGGAGGTTCTGGGAATATTGGTCACGGACTAAGGAAAAAATCGTGACGCAAAAATTGGCTACAAAAAGAAGAGTGTTCTGCGACGGGAAAATGTGTTGTTTTCCGAAGGCAGATGAGCTGAAAGGGGGTGAGGTGATCTGGGTAACGGAACGTGCTTGTGTCTGCTTCGAGAGAAGTCGGCGAGGAGCGGACCGCTTCCAGGTCATTGCACGTTGGAAAGACGGCACGGTTATGACAAAGAACGGAGTTCCCGTTCTCAACATGCCAGTGTCGAGGTTCTTCAACACAAGTACACCGCTTTTGCGGGTGGCGGCCATCGGTCGCTAGGAGTTCTCCTGGGGGAGGGCACATTTCAATTAAAAAACGGTCGCCCATGGGCGGCCGTTTAAACGTTTTGGGATGAGAGCAAAGGGGTGCTTGCCTACGGCAAGCACCCCTTTGCTCAAAACCTTCTTTCTTAAAAAAAGTTTATGTTAAAATACCAGTCTCTTTTAATTATTTAACATTAGTTTCATGCCCGCAAAAAAGACTACAAAAAAAGCCCCAACAACGAAAAAGAAAAAAGACTACGCAAAACTTTCTTTGGCTCTCCACAAGAAACTTCAAGGCAAACTCTCAGTCGTGACCAAAAGCCCATTAAAGACTAGGGATGATTGGAGTCTTATGTATACCCCGGGAGTTGGAGCAGTCTCTAGTTATCTGGCACGAGCCCCGAAAGAGACTGGTAAGTATACAATGAAGGGAAATAGTGTGGCGGTGATTTCCGATGGTTCGGCGGTTCTTGGTCTTGGTAATATCGGACCTTTGGCGGCACTTCCAGTGATGGAAGGTAAGTGCGCGATCATTAAAGAAATGGCCGACATCGATGGGATACCACTAATCCTTGATGTCCATGATGTGGAGGGAGTAGTGTCGGCTGTGAAGGCGGTAGCTCCGACTTTCGGCGCGATTAATTTAGAGGACATTGCAGCCCCGCAGTGTTTTGAAATTGAAGAAAGACTTAAAGCGGAGCTTAACATTCCAGTCATGCATGATGATCAACACGGAACCGCGATCGTGGTCTTGGCGGGTCTCATAAACGCCGCCAAGGTTACAAAGCGAAATCTATCTGATCTTAGAGTGGTAGTAGTTGGAGCGGGAGCGGCGGGACGGGCTATCACGTTGCTCTTGCTTAAGGCGGGGTTACAAAATATAATCGTGACTGATCGAAAGGGAATTATCTCAACAAAAAGAAATGATCTGGTGAAGTATAAATATGAACTCGCTAAAATTACTAACCCCGAGAAGCGGGAGGGTGATCTAATGGTCGCTTTAAGTGGGGCTGAGGTTGTGATTGGTGTTTCTGGTCCCGGAAGTCTTGCGCAAGCTCATGTTGAAAAAATGGCTGAGCGGGCGATCGTCTTTGCTTTAGCTAACCCGATACCAGAGATTATGCCGGAAGACGCTAAGCGAGCAGGAGCATATATTGTCGCCACTGGACGTTCGGATTTTAATAATCAAATCAATAACTCACTGGCTTTCCCGGGGATTTTTAAGGGTGCCCTTAAAAATGGCGTTAAGAAGATCACTGACGAAATGAAACTAGCGGCGGCTAAAAAAATCGCTAGTTTGGTAAAAAAGCCGACTCCAGAAGAGATTATTCCTAGTGTTATGACGCCAGGCTTGGTAAAAGCGGTGGCGAGTGTGGTGAAGTAGATAATGTAACAATAAACAGCTGGTCTTACTTAGAGTGTTCCTTGGTAAGGTATTATAGGGTAAAGATTTATTAATTAACTTTATCTTATGTTTCAGATTTCCTTAACTCGGTTTAGTGTTTTGAGCTTCTTTATACTAGCTTCATTTATTTTGCTTCCCACTGTAAGTGAAGCTACTGGTGCTAATCAATGTATACCGCTCACAAATGGGAAAGTTACCTCTGGAACGGTCGGAAAGAAATTTACCCCTGGCCACTACATTCGTGTTTATCGTAACAAGAGTGAATCAGATGCTTCGTACGTAGAAAGAGCCTCGCGCTTTATTGAAGAACCAGAGATAACGGGTTTCGCTATACGACTTAGCTGGAAAGAACTCGAACCAAAAAAGGATGAATATGATCTTGATGTCATTCAGGACTTTCTTGACTTGGCAACTAAAAATAATAAACAACTGCAAATAGCTATTGAGGATCGTT
>JACCDR012277690.1_pt1 | contig 10547 bp, 8 predicted proteins | sample 7446431 | NCBI WGS metagenome assembly JACCDR01 (sample SAMN15323443, study PRJNA562643) | freshwater metagenome | isolation source: river surface water | place: USA:Blue River Watershed | collected 2017-08-17 | reverse complement strand
ACTGCGCACGGCGGTGGATTCGCATCCGTCAGTCGGGCTGCGGCGCGCCGAACAGAACAGCAGCGAGTTCGCACTGGACGGCGCGCGCTGGCAGCGCTGGCCCGGCGTGTCGATGTCGTCATCGCGCGGCCCGCTCGGCCACAACCTCACCGAAGTGCAGGTCGAACAGCCGCTGTGGACCGGCGGCCGCATCAACGCCAACATCAACGCAGCCGAAGCGCGCATCGATGCGGCGCGCTCCGGCGTGGCCGAGGGACGCCAGCTGGTGCTGGAACACACGGTGACGTCCTACGCCGATGCCATGCGGCTGCAGGCCAGGCTGGCGGCGGCAGGCGCGGCGATCGCGGATTACGGCAAGCTGTCGGACATGATCAACCGGCGCGTCGCCAGCGGCATCAGCCCGCCCAGCGACGGCGTGACCGGGCGCGCCCGGCTGCAGCAGGCACAAGGCGAGCACTTGCAGATGACGCTGCAGCGGCAAAATGCGACCACGCAGCTCGAGACCCTGGTCGGCCATCGCGTCGGCGAACTGGCGCTGCCGCGCATGCCGAAGCTGACGCTGCAGACCCTCGACGACGCGCTCGATGCCGCATTGGCCCATGCGCCGCAACTGGCGCGCCTGACCGCCGAGGAACGCGTGGCCGACGAGGCGATCGCCGCGTCCAAGAGCAGCCTGTCGCCGGCGCTGTCGGTGCGCTACCAGCGGACCTTCGGGGGCGGCAACCTGTATCCGTCCGACCAGGTGTTCGTCGGCGTCACCTTCCAGCCCGGCAGCGGACTGTCGGCGCTGTCGTCAATCAGCGAGGCGCAATCGCGCCGCAGCGGCGCGATCCACTCGCGCGAGTCCACGCGGCGCGACATCGTCGAGCGCATACGCGAACTGTGGAGCCTGGCCGAATCGTCGCGCGCCGAAGCGGTCCTGCTGAAAGAGCTGGTGAAGTCGACGCAACTGGTCTACGAGTCCTGCCTGCGGCAATTCCCGGCAGGACGGCGCACCTGGCTCGAAGTGCTGCTGGCGCGGCGTGACGCAACGCAGGCGCAATATGCGCTGGCCGATGCGCAATGGGCGCTGTTCGCGGCCGTGCTGAAGCTGGAGATCGCCAGCGGCCGGCTGGCCGCGCGCAACTTCCGGCCTGACTACGAAAGCACCGAATGAAGATCGTCCCCGCCCCGGATGCGCCGCCCGTCGGCGACGGCACAAGGACTTGCGCGCGCGAACTGCCAGCGCTTTTGTCCCGCATCGCGGGCTCGCTCGGGCATGCGATGCCGGCGCACCGATTCGGCGTGGCGTCCACGGAAGCCGGCGAAACTGCGGAAGCCGCAGTGGCCGACGGCGACACGCTGGCGGACCTCGCCTGCGATTTGTGGCAATCGGCTTTCCTGAACGGCGCCTGCGCGGCCTTTCGCGGCACGCCGGTGCGCGAGCAATTGCCGCTGCTGTGGATCGCCGATGACGGCGGCAGCGCACTCATCGTTCGCCGCCGTTCAGGCAACGGCGACTATGCGTGCGAGCGCAGCGATGGCGAGACCATCGGGATGCCGGCGGCCTGGCTGGCACAGGGCTGCCTGATGTTGATGGCAACGCAGGCAACGCCCGCCACAGCAACGGCCGGCATGCCGCCACGCACGGCGCGGCAGTGGTTCCTGCACGCGATCTTCCGGCGCCGGCAGGTGTTCGTCGAAGCAGTCGTCGCCACCTTCGTCGTCAGCGTGCTCGGGCTCGGCGCCTCGTTCTACAGCCTGCAAGTCTACGACCGCGTGATACCCACGCAGGCGCATTCGACCTTGCTGGCGTTGACCGCCGGCGTCGCCATCGCGGTGCTGTTCGAGTTCGTGCTCAAGCAGGCGCGTTCCGTGATGGTCGATCGCGGCTGCAAGGCGATCGAGGAAGAACTGTCGGATGTGTTCTTCGGCCGCATGCTCGACATCCGCATGGACGCACGGCCGCGCGCGGTCGGCAGCTTCGCCGCGCAGGTCCGGCAGTTCGAACTGGTGCGCAATTTCATGACCTCGTCGACCGTGTTCCTGATGGCCGACCTGCCGTTCAGCCTGCTGTTCATCGCGGCCATCGGCGTCATCGGCGGGCCGCTGGCGGCGCTGCCGCTGCTGCTGTTGCCGGTCGTGCTGGCCTCGTCAGCCTGGCTGAACTGGCGCATGCGCCGGCTCACGCAGGCGCAGCTGAGCGAAGGACGGCAGAAGAACGGGCTGCTGGTCGACGTGATCGACGGCATCGAGAGCATCAAGGCCGCCGGCGCCGAATGGAAAATGATGGATCGCTGGCGGCGGCTGACCGCCGCGGCGTCGGCGCTCGAACTCGACCTGCGCCTGCTGTCGACCACGTCCGCGCATGTCGCGCAATTCCTGCAGCAGCTCAGTTATGTCGCGATCATCGGCATCGGCGCATGGATGGTCGGCACCGGACAGATCACGATGGGCGCGCTGATCGCCTGCTCCATCCTCAGCAATCGCGCGCTGTCGCCGATCACGCAGATCGCCACGCTGGTCTCGCAGTGGCAGCATGCGCAAGAAGCGCTGAAGGGGCTGGATGAACTGATGGCGCTGCCGGTCGAGCATGCGGACGGCGGCGGCATCCTGCCGTCCGCCTGCGCGGGCGAGCTGCGCATGGAAGACGCCAGCTTCTCGTTCAACGGCAAGCTGCCCGCGCTGCAGCCGCTGCGGCTCACGCTGCGCGCCGGCGAACGCACCGCCATCATCGGTGCGGTCGGCTCCGGCAAGTCGACGCTGATCCGCCTGCTGTCCGGCCTCTATCGCCCGGCCACCGGCAAAGTCTTCCTCGACGGCGTCGATACCGCGCTGATCGCGCCCGAGTTCCTGCGCGAGCAGATCGCCTACCTGCCGCAGGACGTGCGGCTGTTGCGCGGCACGCTGCGCGAGAACCTGACGCTGGGACTGGCGCCGCCGTCCGATGGCGAGATCCTGCGCGCGGCCGCGCTCACCGGGCTCGACCGCGTGCTGGCCGCGCATCCGCAGGGACTCGACCTGCCGATTTCCGAAGGCGGCCGCGGCCTGTCCGGCGGGCAGCGGCAACTGGTCGGGCTGACGCGGCTGCTGATCGCCAAACCGCGCATCTGGCTGCTCGATGAACCGACCGCCGCCATGGACGGCGACCTCGAGGCGCAGGTGATGCAGAACCTGTTCGCCGAACTGCCGGCCAACGCGACCCTGGTGGTCGTCACGCACAAGGCCAGCCTGCTGCGTCAGGTCGGGCGGATCATCGTGCTCGACCAGGGCCGCATTGTGCTCGACGGCCCGCGCGCCGATGTGCTCGCGCGGCTTGCCAGCGGACAGGCAGCCGCCCCCTCTCCGGAGAACCCGCGATGACAGCGCAACGAAAACCTGCCGCCCCGGCACGGCGGCTGCACGTGCTGCAGGACAGCCCTGCCAGCCCCGAACCGCCGGCGCGGCAACGGCCGAACTGGGTAATCTGGACCAGCCTGCTCGCACTGCTCAGTTTCCTCGCATGGGCGTGGCAGGCCGAACTGGAACAGCTGACGCGCGCGCCCGGCCAGATCATTGCCGGCTCGCGCACGCAGGTGATCCAGGCCAGCGACGGCGGCGTGCTGTCGGAACTGCTGGTGAAGGAAGGCGACAAGGTGGCGAAAGGCCAGCTGCTGGCGAGACTCGACGAGACCAAGCTGCGCGCCGCCTACTTCGAAACCCGCTCGCGCGCGGTCGGCCTGCAGGCGACGGTGGCGCGGCTGCAAGCCGAACTGAATGGCGGCGAGCCCGCGTTCGATTCGGCCATCAACAGCTATCCGCAATTTCGCGACAGCCAGCGCGCGCTGCTGGCACAGCGGCGCACGTCCATCCGGCAGGAAACCGAATCGCTGCAAACCATGCTGACGCTGGCCAGGCGCGAACTGGCGATGGTCGCGCCGCTGGTCGAGAGCGGTGATGCGCCGCAGGCAGACCTGTTGCGGCTGGAACGGCAGATCGCGGAGCTGCAATCGCAGGTCACCAATCGCAACAACAAGTACCTGCAGGATGCGCAATCCGACCTCGCGCGCGCGCAGGAGGAACTGGCCGGCGTGCAACAGCTGCTCGCGCAGCGCGCCGACCTGCTGTCGCGCGCCGAGCTGCGGGCGCCGGTCAACGGGCTGGTGAAGAACATCCGTGTGACCACGCTCGGCGGCGTGCTGAAGCCTTCCGAAGAGCTGATGCAGATCGTGCCGCTGGAAGACGAACTCGTGGTCGAGGCGCGCGTGCGGCCGGCCGACATCGCGTTCGTGAAAATCGGCCAGCCGGCCAGTGTGAAGATCGATGCGTATGACTACACGATTTATGGCTGGCTCGACGGCACGGTCAGCTACATCAGCCCGGACACGCTGACCGAAGACCTGCGGCAGGGCGAGCAGGCGTATTACCGCGTGCAGGTGAAATCCGGCGCGCGGCATTTCGCGGGCAAGCCCGGCCAGACGATCGACCTGCAGCCGGGGATGACGGCGACCGTTGAAATGAAAACCGGCAGCAATACCGTGCTGCGCTACCTGATGAAGCCGGTCATCAAGACCGTGCGCGAATCACTGGTGGAAAAATGACGCTGCACTGAAGCGCAACCGTTCAGCCGGGCCAGACCACCTGCGCCGCCAGCACGCCGCGCAGCGCATTGCAGACACAGACTGCGTCGGCGTCGCGCAGGTCCTGCAGCGTCAGCGGTCGCTCGACCGCATTCCAGTCCGGATCGTCCAGCAACTGCGCGCGCATCACGCCCGGCAGCAGGCCGGAAGACAGCGGCGGCGTGTACCAACGGCCGCCGACGCGCACGAACACATTGCTGCGCCCGCCCTCGGTCAGTTCGCCGCGCTCGTTGAAGAACAGGGAATCGAATGCGCCGGCTGCCTCGGCCGCCTGCCAGCCTTCGTCATAGGTCTGCCGCAGCGTCGTCTTGTGCGCCAGCAGCGGGTCATCGGCCGGCATGCGCCGCGGCGACAGCAGCACGCGCACCGGCTGCGCCAGCGGCGTGACCGGCGCGCTCCGGAGTTGCAGGCCACCGTTGGCATCGAGCGCCACGCGCAGCCGGTAATCCCGGCCGGGCGCCATCGCATGGCAGGCATCGTCAATCGCATTGCGCACCGCGGATTCATCCAGCGCAAAACCAAGCGCCGCTGCCGACGCCGACAGCCGTGCCAGATGCCGTTCGAGCAGGCGACACCCTTCGGTGTCCGCCTGCATCGTCTCGAACAATTCGAAGCCCGGCGCCGCGCCGGTCAGGAAGCGCGCCTTCAGCAAACACTCCTGATACTCGGCACGCGCATCGCTGTCATAAACGATGCCGGCGCCGACGCCCATCTCGCCGCGCCGACGCGCATTCGCATCGGCGGCGTCGAGCAGCAGCGTGCGTATCGGCACCGACAGCATGAAGTCGCCGAGCCGGCGCCCGGGCGCAGGCGGCTCGAACCAGCCGATCGCGCCGGTGTACAGGCCGCGCGGCCAGTGCTCGAGCGACTGCAGGATCTGCATCGTGCGCCGCTTCGGCGCGCCCGTGATCGAGCCGCACGGATACAGCGCATCGAATACCTGCCGCAAGCCGAGGTCGTCACGCGCGCGCGCCGTGATGGTCGAGGTCATCTGCAGCACGGCGCCGAAGCGCTCGACCGAGAACAGTTCGGGCACCGACACCGAGCCGGTCTCGGCGATGCGGCCGAGGTCATTGCGCAGCAGATCGACGATCATCAGGTTTTCCGAGCGCTCCTTGTCGCTGTCGCGCAGCGCCTGCGCGCGCGCGGCGTCGGTGGCCGCATCACCGCTGGCCGGCGCGGTGCCCTTCATCGGCCGGCACAGCAGCTGTCCCTGCGCATGGCTGACGAACAGCTCCGGCGACAGCGACAGCACCGCCTGTCCGTCGGGCAGCGACAGCAGCGCGCCATACGGCACCGGCTGGCGCGCACGCAGCGCCGCAAACAGCGCAACCGGGTCACCGTGCATGGCGAAGCGCATCGGGAAAGTGAGGTTCACCTGATAGGTGTCACCGGACTCGATCTGCCGGTGGATCGCATCGACGGCTTCGGTGAAGCCGGCCTCGTCGAGCGCGGCATGCATCTGCGTCACCGCATGGGGCTTGCCGGCCGCGCGCTGCGCCAGCAGCGCCCCAACCCCGGCTGCGGCCATACGCTCGCAGCGCTCGAACAGCAGCACCGTCGCCAGCACGCTGCCTTCGGGCAGCCCGGACGGCAGCCGCTGCAACCCGAAGCCGAGTTCGAAGCTGAACAGGCCGACCGCGTGCAGGCCCTGCGCCAGCGCCTCTTCGAGCGCCGCGAAAAATTCGCCCGCATCGCCGCCCTCGCGATGCTCGAGCACGCGCAGCGGCGCCGCATACAGCCGCGAGCGGCACTGCAGCGGGTCGGCTTCGCCGGATCGCGCATCGTCAAGCAGCGCAAACGCGCCGGCGGGGAATTCAGGAACAGCGGACATCGGATCGACAGGCAGGCAGGTTTCGGGAAGCGAACAGCGACGGTGCGGGCGGCGGCAAAGGCCGGTGCAGGGACCTCATGATAATGCGGCCGTCGAACCCGCGCCGATGCGTGCCGCGAGATGGTCGATCAGCACGCGCACGCGATGCGGCACCTGCCGGTTGCCGGGCAACATCGCATAAATGCCCAGCCCCGGCATCGCAAACGCTTCCAGCACGCGCACCACGCGGCCGCTGGCGAGATACGGATCGACGATGAAATCCGGCTGGATCGTGATGCCGAAGCCCTGTGCGGCCGCCTCGGTCAGCGCCTCGCCATTGCTGGCGTTGATGCGCGCCGACACCGTGAACGGCACCCACGCATCATCAACCCGGTAAGTCCAGCTCGGTTGTGCGCCGCTGCCGGTGTAGCCCAGGCATTCATGCTGCGCCAGCTCGGACGGATGGCGCGGCCGGCCGAAGCGCGCGAGGTAGTCCGGCGACGCCACCGTGTGCATCTGTATCGTGCCAAAGCGGCGTGCGACCGCGGTCGGCGGCAGCTTGCCGGTGATCCGGATCGCGAGGTCGATGCCCTCCTCGATCAGGTTCACGCGGCGGTCGGTGTAGTCCATCGCCAGCGACACCTCCGGGTGCGCGCGCGCGAAGTCCAGCAACAGCGGCACCATGCGCGCCAGTCCGTAGGACAGCGGCAGGCTGACGCGGATGCTGCCGCGCGCCAGCTGCCGCTGCTCGGCCACGCCGGCCTCGGCCGACTCGACCAGGTTCAGGATCACCCGGCATTTTTCCAGATAGGCGGCGCCGGCCGAGGTCAGCGTCAGCCGGCGCGTGCTGCGCGCCATCAGCTTCACGCCGAGGTGCTCCTCGAGCGCGGCCACCTGCCGCGTGACCACCGAGCGGGCGACGCCCTGCTGCTGCGCGACTGCCGAAAAGCTGTTCAGCTCGGCAACGCGGACGAAGGTATGCATCGCGGCCAGTCGATCCATTGTTGCGGCTCCAGCAATAATGATTTGCGAATTGTCCCCTATTTCAATCCAATCTGCCGGATTAAGCTGTACCCACTTCATCAAGGAGATCGTCATGAACCCGCTGCCCACGCTGTTTGTCCCGCATGGCGCGCCGACTTTTGCATTGCGCCCCGGCCCGGCCGGCGCCGCGCTTGCGCACATTGGCGCCAGCCTGCCGCGTCCGCGCGCGGTGGTGATGATCAGCCCGCACTGGGACACGACCGAGCCCGAGGTCGGCACCGCCGAAAAGCTCGAGACCGTGCATGACTTCTACGGCTTCCCGGCCGAGCTGTATGACATCGATTACCCGGCCACCGGTTGCCCGGAAGCGGCGCGCGAAGTCGCGGCGGCATTGAAAGCCGCCGGCCTGCCGGTGCATGAAGCGCCGGCGCAGGGCCTTGATCATGGCGCGTGGATACCGTTGCGGCTGATGTATCCGGACGCCGACGTGCCGGTCGTGCCGGTGTCGCTGCAGAGCCGCCTTGGCGTCGCCGGCGCCTACCGGCTCGGCCAGGCGCTGGCGCCGCTGGCGGCACGCGGCTTCCTCGTGATCGCCTCGGGCAACGTCACGCACAACCTCGGCGACTACCGCATCGCGCGCATGAGCGGCGGCGCCGGACTCGACTATGTGCGCGACTTCCCCGCATGGCTGACCGACAAGCTGGAGCAGCACGACCTGAACGCGCTGCTGGACTACCGGCGGCAGGCGCCGCAGGCGGTGCGCGCGCATCCGAGCGACGAACACCTTCAGCCGCTGTATGTCGCGCTCGGCGCAGCCGGCGACGGCGCGCGCGTCGAGCACCTGCACACCGGCATCAGCGACTACGTGCTGGCGATGGATGCGTATGCATTCACGCCGCTGCAATAAAGGACAAGGACAATGAACGCATCATCGAACCCGGCACGGCAGTACAGCGGCTTTGCCAAAGGCCTGCACTGGCTGATGGCGCTGCTGATCGCCGGACTGGTGGCGCTCGGGCTGTATATGCACGAGCTGCCGCTGTCGCCGCAGAAGCTGCAGCTGTACTCATGGCACAAGTGGGCCGGCGTGACCGTGTTCGTGCTGCTGCTGGTGCGGCTGGCGACGCGCATCGCTTTCCCGCCGCCGCCGTTGCCGGCGCAGATGTCGCGGCTGCAGCAGCAGGCAGCACATGCGGGCCATCTGGCGCTGTACCTGCTGATGCTGGCGATCCCGCTGTCGGGCTGGGTGATGAGCTCGGCCAAGGGCTTCCAGACCGTCTGGTTCGGCGTGCTGCCGCTGCCGGACCTGGTCGGCAAGGACAAGGCGCTCGGCGCGCTGCTGGCCGAAGTGCACGAGGTGCTCAGCTGGGTGCTGGTGGCTGCGGTCGTCGCGCATGCCGCCGCCGCGCTGAAACATCATTTCATCGACCGCGACGACGTGCTGGCGCGCATGCTGCCCGCCGGTGGCCGGACGACCAAGGAGAAAACATCATGAAGACCACCCTGCTGGCGCTCGCGCTCGCCGCGCCGCTGTCGCACGCGGCCGAGTTCAATCAGGTACAGTCGCAGCAAAGCAACATCGGCTTCAGCTACCAGCAAATGGGCGTGCCGATGGACGGCAAGTTCCGCAAATTCAGCAGCCGGATCGCGTTCGACCCGGCACAGCCGGCGAAGGCCCAGGCCGCGTTCGACATCGACCTCGCCAGCATCGACACCGGCGGCGCCGAGTCGGACGAGGAAGTGGCGGGCAAGAGCTGGTTCAACACCGCGAGCTTCCCGAAGGCGAACTTCACATCGTCTGCCGTGAAGGCGCTCGGCGGCAATCGTTATGAAGTGAGCGGGCGCCTGACCATCAAGGGCAGGACCCGGGACATCGTGGTGCCGGCCACGTTCACGCAGCAGGGCAACAGCGGCGTGTTCGCGGGCGGCTTCACGATACGGCGCGGCGACTTCGCGATCGGCGAAGGCGCCTGGGCCAAGTTTGACATCGTTGCCAACGACGTGAACGTGAAATTCCGCATTACCGCGACAGCGGCGAAATAACCCCCACCATCGACCTGAACGGAGAAGACCCCATGAAAACCCTCAGCAAAATCAGCACCGCCCTGCTCCTCGCCGCCGCCATCAGCGCGCCGGCGTTCGCCGCGCCCGAGACCTTCGTGCTCGACGCGAACCACACCTTCCCGCGCTTCTCGTACAGCCACCTCGGCTACTCGCTGCAGATGTCGCGCTTCAACAAGACCACCGGCACCGTGACGTTCGACAAGGCCGCCAAGACCGGCTCGGTCGACATCGTCATCGACGCCAAGTCGATCGATACCGGTTCCAAGCTGTTCGACGAGCACATCCAGGGCGAGGATTTCCTCGACACCGCGAAGTATCCGACCGCGACCTTCAAGTCGACCAAGGTGAATTTCGAAGGCGACAAGCCGGTGTCCGTCGAGGGCAACCTGACGCTGAAGGGCGTGACGAAAAAGGTCGTGCTGACGGTCACCTCCTTCCTCGCGATGCCGCACCCGATGCAGAAGAAGGATGCGATCGGCGCGAACGCGCACACCACGGTCAAGCGCACCGACTTCAACATGGGCAAGTACGCGCCGCACGTCGGCGACGAAGTGCGCATCGACATCGCGCTCGAAGCCGTCAAGCAGTAAGCGACGCCGCCTGCCGATACAATGCCCGCTGGACACCCGGCGGGCATTTTTGTTTGCGGCGATGAAATCACACGAACCAGGCAGCACCTCCGGCGCACGGCCGCCGATACCCTCCGGCGTCTGGGCGCTCGGCTTCGTCAGCCTGCTGATGGACGTCTCGTCGGAAATGATCCACAGCCTGCTGCCGCTGTTCATGATCGGCACGCTCGGCGCCAGCGCGCTGATGGTCGGCCTGGTCGAAGGCGTCGCCGAGGCGACGGCGCTGATCGTCAAGGTGTTCTCCGGCGCGCTGTCGGATTACCTCGGCAAGCGCAAGGGACTGGCGCTGCTCGGCTACACGATGGGCGCGCTGTCCAAGCCGCTGTTCGCGCTCGCGCAGGGCAGCGGGCTGGTGCTGGCCGCGCGCTTCGCCGACCGCATCGGCAAAGGCATACGCGGCGCGCCGCGCGACGCGCTGATCGCCGACCTGACGCCGCCCGAAATACGCGGCGCCGCCTT
>JACCDR010340931.1_pt1 | contig 10550 bp, 11 predicted proteins | sample 7446431 | NCBI WGS metagenome assembly JACCDR01 (sample SAMN15323443, study PRJNA562643) | freshwater metagenome | isolation source: river surface water | place: USA:Blue River Watershed | collected 2017-08-17 | reverse complement strand
TATCAGTAGCGCATGCGTGGAGTGCACCTCTGTGCATATTAGTCGCATAATGTACTCACATGGAACTTATTCCTGTACGCACGCGCGTACTTCATCCGCCGAAAGACAATCTTCTCGAAGTCATTGATACATCTCTCACTGATGTTCAGGAAGGCGACATTGTCATCATCACCTCAAAGGTTGTTGCCATCCACGAAGGACGATGCGTACCAATTGAGGGAACAGACAAAGAAGCACTTGTTCGGAGAGAAGCAGAGTATCTTTATCAAAGTGAAGGGCAGAAGAAGCCGCTCACGATTACGAATGACGCGCTCATTTCTGCTGCCGGCATCGATGAGAGTAACGGCGAAGGATACTTCATTCTTCTTCCTGAGGATTCATATGCGTCCGCGGAGAGAATTCGTGCACATATTATGGAGCGACACGGAATCACACATATCGGTGTTGTCATCACCGACAGCCACTCACTTCCGTTTCGGTATGGCGCGATGAGCGTGTCGATTGGATGTTGGGGTTTTGAACCGATAGAAAGTCACATCGGCCGTACGGATATCTTCGGTCGTGTCATGCAATACTCAAAGACGAACATCCCGGACTCGATTGCCGCTGCAGCGACACTTGTTTCAGGTGAGTGCGATGAGGTGCAACCGATACAGATCGCACGTGGCATACCAAATCTCATCTGGTCCGATGCTGATCCTCGCCCATCGTTCATCATTCCTCGCGATGAAGATATCTATCGTAATCTCTACCAAGACTTCAAGAAGCCGGAGCTATGAACGCTCGAGTGTCACCCAACTGAACGGGGGTTCATACTCAGGATGGTGTTCTCGCTCGATTTCTTTTGTGAAGGCGCTGTAGTCAGGGAAGAATACGTCCGCTGTCGAGTCTTCTGCATCGACAAGCGTGAGGTAGAGACGGTCGACATGGGGAAGTGACGCTTCATAGATCGATGCACCACCGAAAATGAATATCTCGGTGTCGTCGATAGCACAGGCAGCTTCAAGTGCTTGTTCGAGAGAGTTCATTACGAGGCACCCATCGATGCATATCTGTGCGCTTGTGACGACAATATTCGTACGACCCGGGAGGGGACGACCAATCGATTCAAAGGTCTTTCGACCCATAATGAGCGGATGTCCCATCGTGAGCGCCTTCACGCGCTTCAAGTCTGGAGAAATGCGCCAGAGGAGGTCATTTCCACCACCAAGTTCACGATTTCGGCCGATTGCAGCGATGATACTCACGCGGGGATGTGACATGGGGTGATTATGACACAGGAGGAGCAGACTGTCTTTTTGAGGTTTACAAATTGAACACGTATAATAACCAACACCTATGGCGCATTATGAAATTGAAGTAAAGAGTCTCCTTGGAGCAAAAGAAAACGCTGATGCACTCAAAGCACGCATGTGTGAACTTGATCCCGCATGTTCATGTGTGAGTACGAACAAGCAACTCAATCATTACTTCACGGGAGGCGATATCACGGCGCTCTTTGATGCGACGAAGCACCTCATGAGTGAAGAGACGAAGGAGAAGTTCAAGATGATTGCAGAGAAGGGGACGAGTTTCTCCATTCGCTCACGACAAAGAAATGACGAAGTGCTTCTCGTCGTGAAGGCGTCGGTTGATGAAGGTTCGAGCGCGAACACCGTCTCACGACTCGAGTTCGAAGAGCCGGTCGCCCTTTCCCTCAGTGAACTCGATGAACTCATCTTGAATGCTGGGTTCTCCTACGAGGCCAAGTGGTCGCGAGAGCGTGAGGAGTACACGTACAAAGGCGCGAATGTATGCATCGATAGGAATGCCGGATATGGTTACCTCGCTGAGTTTGAAAAGGTCGTGCCACATGATGGGGTCATTGATTCTGTTCGTGCCGACCTCGATACACTCATGAGTGAACTTGGTGTCGTGGAACTTCCGCAAGATAGACTCGAACGCATGTTCGCTCACTACAACGAGCACTGGCCGGAGTACTACGGTACTGACCGTACATTTATTATTGAATAACGAACGATATGTTTTTATCTGACAAAGATATTCTCGCAGAGGTAAAGGCAGGCACCATCACACTCGAGCCATTCGATGTGAAGCGACTTCAGCCAGCAACGTACGACATCCGTCTCGGGAACACCTTCATCGTAAACGAACCACATTCAACAATGGCCATCGATCCAGCTCGCGGTGTCTTTCCGAAGACGCACACTGTCGAGGTTGGAGATGGTGACGAGTTCATTCTTCATCCTGGCGTTTCCATCCTCGGGTACTCCAAGGAGCGATTCGGTTCAGATAACTTCCTCATCGAAGTGAATGGCAAATCATCGCTTGCACGCATCGGCCTCATCGTCCATAACTCAGCGAGCATCGTGAATCCTGGCCACTACCTCAATATCGCGCTCGAGCTCTGCAATTTGAATAACGTTCCCATCGTGCTCCGTCCTGGCATGGAAATTGCACAACTCTCGTTCTCGACACTCTCCTCGCATACGAAGAAGAGCTACAAGGAGACGGGGCGTTACCACTTGAACAACATCGTCGGATACGTGCCACCGAAGACCGGACCACTTGCAAAGCGACCAGTGTCGAAGAAACCAAAGAAGGTTACCAAGGCTAAGCGTAAGTAACATGGACAGACATCCTGAGTATCAATACCTCGATCTCATGAAGAAGCTCATTGAGTCGGGCGACAAGCAAGTCGATAAGGGGACTGGCGTCGTGACGTATAGCTCGTTCGGTGACCAGATGCGGTTCGATCTCTCTCAAGGACTTCCACTCCTCACGACAAAGAAGGTGTACTGGAAGGGTGTCCTTCATGAACTCTACTGGTTCCTCTCGGGTCAATCGAACATCAAGTACCTCGTCGACAACAATGTGCATATTTGGGATGACTACCCGTACAAGATCTATAAGGAGAAGGTTGAGAAGGGTGGTGCACCCGAAATGTCGAAAGAAGACTTCATTGCGAAGATAGCTTCTGATACTGCATTCGCACATGAGCATGGTGAGCTTCCACACATCTACGGCGAGTCATGGCGCAGGTGGCCAGGAGAGGATGGGCGGGTAGTCGATCAGCTCGGGTGGGTCGTGAGTGAGGTCATGAAAGACCCCGATTGCCATAATGCTATCGTGACATCGTGGAATCCCGAGTACCTCTACGGTATGGCTGCACCCGGTATGGCGTGTCGTTTCCCGATTTGTCACAATATGTACCAGGTCAACATCAAGAATGGCAAGCTCTGTCTCCAACTCTACCAACGTTCAGCGGACATCTTCCTTGGTGTACCGTTCAATATCGGAAGTTACGCACTCCTCGCATTCATCCTCGCGAAAATCACCGGCTATGAACCAGGAGAGTTCATCCATACGTTTGGTGATGTGCATATCTATGAGAATCACATCGAGCAGGGCAAGGAGCAACTCACTCGAGAACCACTCCCGTTCCCGAAAGTGAAGATAGACGACGCAGTCACGTCGCTCGACACGTTCCGTCCAGAACACGTCGAACTCGTGGACTACCAGTCACATGACACCATCAAGGCAGAGCTCACTGTTTCGGGGGGGTACAATAAAGACCTGCACGGCCAATAACAAAAGGGAAGAATAATCATCATGATCTGACGTTCGTACATTTGGTTTCATTATTTAGAATTTAGGATTTTCAGTATGTACGAATTCATTCAAAAACAAGACAAAGAGGTATTCGACACACTTGTCGGAGAAGAGCACCGAGAGGAAGTTGGACTCGAGCTTATTCCATCCGAAAACTATGTATCGCGCGCAGTGCGTGAAGCGAACGGTTCTGTCTTCACGAACAAGTACTCAGAAGGGTATCCCGGACGTCGCTATTACGGCGGGCAGACGTACACCGACGTTGTCGAGACGATCGCGCAGGAGCGTGCAAAGAAGCTCTTTAACTGTCAGTTTGCGAATGTGCAACCACTCTCCGGTGCGCCGGCGAACGTTGCGATGTACTTCGCGCTCCTCGAGCCTGGTGACACCGTCCTCGGCATGGACCTCTCTCACGGTGGGCACCTCACGCACGGGCATCCAACTACGTCGATCAATAAAGTCTTCAAGTTTGTCCGGTACAAGATGAAGGACGTAAACACGGGTGAGATAGACTACGACGAACTCCGTGAGGTAGCTCTCCGTGAGAAGCCAAAGATTATCCTTGCAGGATTCTCTGCGTACAGTCGTGAACTCGACTACGCGAAGTTTGTAGAAATAGCAAAGGAAGTCGGCGCGTACACGGTCGCCGACATGGCGCACATTGCCGGACTCATTGCGGGCGGTGCGGCACGAAATCCCTTCGATGATGGATTCGATGTCATCACGACGACGACCCACAAGACGCTCCGTGGTCCTCGTGGTGGCATGATTCTCACGCGCGAGAACGAAGACATTGCAAAGAAGATCAATAAGGCGGTCTTCCCAGGACTTCAAGGTGGTCCTCACATGAACCTTGTTGCCGCAAAGGCGGTCGCATTCGGTGAGGCGATGACACCAGCATTCAAAGAGTACGCAGGTCAGATTTTGAAGAACGCAAAGGCGATGGAAGCAGTTTTTCGTGACGCTGGCATCCGCATGCTCGGCGGCGGTACTTCAAACCATCTTATCCTTGCGGATGTGTTTGGTTCGCTCGGTGTGACAGGACAGGAGGCAGAGACCGCGCTTGATCAAATTGGTATCACACTCAACAAGAACATGATCGCGGACGAAACGCGTACGGCGCTCGACCCATCTGGCATTCGCTTCGGTACGCCGGCGATGACGACTCGCGGCATGAAGGAAGGGGAGGCGACTGCGATTGCAAAACTCATGGTGGAGCGACTTAAGAACATCAAGGACGACACAAAGGCAGGAGAACTCAAGGCAGAGGTAGAGAAGATTTGTCTCGCGCATCCAGTTCCAGAGAGTTTTGTGTAAACTTGCTTTTTGAGTTGATTGGCGTCACTCTTCTTCCAGACAGCTCATTGAAGGGAAGCCATGCTCACATTTCTTACGAGGAAGCAGATCCTTCTCAGCTTCTTTTTGTGCAAGATTGGTTACGATGTGCATATGAACAGAGAAGTATTCACGCTGAGTGAACTCCGCTTAACGAGTGAACTCATCATGAGCATCGAAATTGTGGGGTATATTCTACTCACGATTCTTGGTTTTGAGCTCATGACGCCACTTCTCGTCTTGCCATCTCTTGTTTTGTGTCTTGTTCTTGACCAGTTCAGGCGTCATGTAAAAAAGAAACCATGGCTTTGGACGCTCTGGGCCGAAGAGCATCTCCACTCACATCTACTCCTCGTCGTTCTAGGGGTAGCGTTCCACCTTTTCTGACGGAAGCCGCACTCACCACGTGCGGTTTCGTTTTGTACGATACAATACCGGTATGCTTCAGCGTCTTATCGACAAAGTTCCGTTCGTCAGACATCACTTCCTCACGACGATGTTCCTTCTCGGGTTCATCGTTGATAATCTCACCCTTAATCAGGTCGACCAGGCGTTCGACAACATTGTCCTTGCGCTCTACGTCGTTCTCGCGATGGTGGCGACCGTCCTCTACTACGCTGGTTCAGCAGGTCGCATGAGCGAACGGGCAAATCATTTCTTCCACACGTGGTCGCCGGCCGCGATGCAGTATGCGTTCGGTGGTCTCCTCTCGGGTATGCTCATCTTCTACGGACGCTCGAGTGCGTTCTTTGAGAGTTGGCCGTACATGCTCTTCATCCTCCTTGCGATTCTTGGCAACGAAACCATCAAGAAGCGCGACGAACGACTCGTCTACAACCTCGCCATTTTCTTCACCGGGCTCTTTTCGTACATCATCCTCATGGTGCCGGTCTGGACAGGGAAGATGGGAGCGATGACGTTCTTCCTCTCAGGCTGTCTCGCGCTCCTCATCATGTACTGGTTCGTGAAGGTGCTCATGTGGATCGTGCCGAATTTCATGACGCTCCAAAAGCGTCTAGTTGTTTTCACAATCGGCATCATTTACGTCACATTCAATGTGTTCTACTTCACGAACATCATTCCGCCCATTCCGCTCTCGCTCAAATCCTTGGGCATCTACCACAGCGTCATTCGGTATGAGGACGATCGCTATGCGCTCACGTACGAGGCGCCACCGTGGTACCTCCCACTTCGGAAATCAGATAGCACGTTCCATTATGCGACGGGCGACAGCATCTTCTGCTACGCATCAGTCTTTGCACCAGGAAAGATTGCGACCGATATTTACCACCGGTGGGAGTACTACGACGAAGCGAAAGGCGATTGGGTTGAACATGCACGACTCCCGTACCCAATCAAAGGGGGGCGAGGTGACGGCTTCCGCGGGTACACGGTCATAGAGTCGATACGTGAAGGGAAGTGGCGCTGCACCGTCGAAACTGCACGTGGACAGGCACTCGGACGAGAAGCGTTTACCGTTGTCGGGGGAGCGAAGGGTGAGCTTGTGACCCGGATTGATTGATTGTATTGTTGACCCATGCACGAAGAAATCCGGAAGGCGATAGAAAATGTACTCACTGAACTCGGTGTGGCCAATGTCGATTTTGTTGTTGAACACCCGTCAGATCTCTCTCATGGTGACTACGCGACGAACGTTGCGCTCGTCTCTGCAAAGAAGCTTGGGAATAATCCGCGAGAAATTGCAGAGCAATTTCTCACGGCACTAGCCGGCAAGATTCCACATGTTGAATCTATCACGATAGCTGGACCAGGTTTCATCAACTTCACACTCACTCGTGATTTTTTCTCCGAAAAAATCACGAGCATCCTCGCCACCCCTGACTCATGGGGACGAAACGATTCCTGGAAGGGAAAAAAGGTGCTCGTCGAGTACACTGACCCAAACCCGTTCAAGGAGTTTCATATCGGGCACATCTTTACCAACACTGTCGGTGAGTCGATTGCGCGTCTCTTCATGATGAATGGTGCGGACACGAAGCGGGTGAACTACCAAGGAGACGTCGGACTTCATGTTGCACATGCGATATGGGGGATGCGTGAACTCGGTATGACAGCGGAGAGTACATTTACTGCGCGCGACCTCGGGCGTGCATATGCACACGGTGCGACCGCATATAAAAGTGAAGACCCACGAGCAGTCATGGAGATTCGTGACATCAACAAGAAGGTATACGACCGAAGCGATGATGCAGTAAATGCTCTCTATGATGCGGGACGAAAGGTATCTCTCGATTTTTTTGAAGAGATATACAAAATCATCGATACACAATTCGATGCGTACTTCTTTGAGAGCGAGGCAGGACCAATTGGAAAGGAACTCGTCCTCACGCATCCCGACGTGTTCACCGAAAGTGATGGTGCACGAATCTTTGATGGTGAAAAATATGGACTTCACATGCGCGTCTTTTTGAATAAAGAAGGATTGCCGACCTATGAAGCCAAGGAACTCGCGCTCGCGAAATTGAAGGAAGACCGTCTCGGCACGTACGATCATTCGGTCATCTCGACCGCGAACGAAATAAACGAGTACTTCAAAGTGCTCAAGCAGGCGATGAGTCACGTGTACCCCGAACTTGCAGCAAAGACTGAACATATTGGGCACGGAACCGTGCGTCTTGCATCAGGAAAAATGTCATCACGCACTGGTGACGTGATCCCTGCAATTGATTTCATCGAAGAAGTTTCTGATGCTGCGGCAGCAAAGATGGATGAAGGAGGAAAGACATCTCCGACAGAAGCGCTTGCACGAGATATTGCGCTCGGTGCCATCAAGTACGCAACACTCCATGGCAGTATTTTTCAGAACTCAGTGTTCGATAAAGAAAAAGCACTCTCGTTTGAAGGTGATTCCGGACCGTACCTTCAGTACACACACGCGCGCATTGTGAGTGTACTCGAGAAGGCGAAGGGGGAGGGAGTGATACCAAGTACGAGCACAGCACCAGATGCACCGTACGTTATCGAAAAGATACTCTACCGATTCCCAGAAGTCGTTCGTGAGGCGCTCGACGAGCGTGCTCCACACAAGGTCGCGGTGTACCTCACTGAGCTTGCGGGAGCATTCAACGCGTTCTATGGAGAAGAGAAGATAGCAGATGCGTTAGATGTACACGCACCGTACAAAGCCGCAATCGCAGACGCTGTGCGCATTACACTCAAGAACGGTCTATGGACTCTTGGTATCAAAGCCCCCAATAAGATGTGATGTTAGGGGTCAGACCCCTAACGTGGAGCAGATAATTTACTTTCTTCGATTAGTATGGTTTAATACTAATTCGTTCTTTTCCATCAACCGGTCGAAAGACCAGAAAGGAGGCAGAAATGCCGAAATTCAAGCCTGTAGTACGAACGTTTCTCGAAGGCAGGTTTTACGACCCAGAGCTCCTCATTCGTGCTAGGGTTCAATCTGAACCCGAACAACACTCAGGTGTGCACTCGCGAGTGATCATGGAGGTGCTCCGGGCGAACTCCCGGTACTACCTGCGACAGTTCGCTGATGGGCAACCAACAGCGACATTCGAGGTGAGGAGACTCATTCCCGGAAGTTGTTACCGGTTCGGACTGAAGAATCCATCTTCGAAGATAGTGCACCTAACGAACCTAGAAGGCATCACGCTTGTGCCGAATGGCGAACGCCCAGAGTTGAAATTTGCCTTTGAGTATCTTCGACTCGATGGTCGCGGTAGGAAGGCGGCATGTTTCGCGCATGAATTTGACATGGAGCCGTGGAGTTCTGTTCGTGTTGAGCTTGTGTCAGACGGGAGCGAAGAGTCGCTCACAATGACCGAGTACCTCGTGGACGAGTGAACTAGACACGCAGGGCGGAGTGTAGAGGAATTGAGAAGATATACATTAGATCTCAAAATGATTCTCTATTTTAAAGAGAAATCTCGAGATCGTATGCATATCTTTTGCGGTATATATCATGTACCGACTTTCTTCGAAATCTGCCAAGACGCGCTTCGAATGTACCACACGGTATACGTCGAGCGCGTTTTTGTTTGCATAAGATAACCCCCGCGAGCGCATGCGCTCGCGGGGGTTGGTCGTGGTCCCGTCACCGCTTTTTCGGTTTCGGTGGGGAAGGGGGTGGTGCTACGGTGACGACCGCCATATTCACCCAGAAAGCGAACAAGGGATTCATGACCGCTACCGGTCCGAATGTGAGCTGGAACCACTGGGCCCACTGTACAGGTGTCATTCGTTATCTCCTCTAAAAACCTGAACTGCGATAGTACAAGGTCAACACGCCCGCCGCAACCACTTGACAAGAACAGTATTTATCAGTATCGTTCTCGCCAGAAACCCTCACGGTATGAGGGTACGAGGAGTGCCACCATGGCAAAAAGTAAGCACAATCTCCCGATTTTCGGAGTGGATGTCGCGACAGGTTTCATCATCGGGGCACTCGCCGCTGCACCGAGCAACACCCTCACAGTGCGACAGATCAAGCAGTTCATCTTTCGCCGGTGGGAGTCGCTTCAGGCGTACTACGCGGTGGCGCTCGCGGCAATCGAGAAACTCAAGGAAGGTGGCGTCGTCACCGTCACATCCCACGACTCGGTCAGTGAAGCAGATGTCGTCCGACTTCGGTCGAAGTAAGCCGATTGTTCCAGATTCATCGATGAGCGCCCCTCTCCGGAGGTGGCGTTTTCATATAATTAATCCGTGCTATGATGCGTTTGTACATCTGATACATGTACGTTTTATATGTCTGATACACATACTCATTATGAAGAAAGAAGAAACAAAAGCTCACGAAGGTGAGACGGTAGAGAAGAGTGAAGTAGCCCTCCGCGAAGAAGAAATGCTCGCCTTTTGGAACGAGCATGACATTTTTAATAAGACGGTAGCAACACCAGCAGGGAAAGCACCTGAAGGTGATTTTATTTTTTACGACGGACCACCATTCGCGACCGGTCTCCCGCACTACGGTCACATTCTCGCGGGTACTATCAAAGATGCGATACCGCGCTTCCATACGATGAACGGAAAGCGGGTGATGCGTAAGTGGGGGTGGGACTGTCACGGGCTTCCACTTGAGAACATCATTGAGAAGCGACTCGGCCTTGCGACGAAGCGTGACATTGAAGCGATGGGCGTTAAACAATTTAATGAGGCGGCGCGCGAAGCGGTCCTCGAGTATGCCGATGATTGGCGTCGAATCATTCCGCGCATGGGTCGTTTCGTCGACATGGAAGACGATTATCGAACCATGGATGCCACATATACCGAATCGGTGTGGTGGGTCTTTCATGAGCTCCACAAGAAGGGACTCGTGTATGAAGGCTACAAGTCGATGCATCTCTGCCCTCGCTGTGGCACGACACTCTCAAACTTCGAGGTAAACCAGGGATACAAAGATATCAAGGATATTGCTGTTACCGTGAAGCTTCCGCTCAAGGACGAAACAGGGAACACAACCGATACGTCACTCCTCGTCTGGACAACGACACCGTGGACCCTTCCCGGAAACATGGCCGCGGCGGTTCATAACGACATCGACTACGTGAAGGTGAAGTGTACGCTTGAGGACACACCGGAGAAGGTCATCCTCGCAAAAGCGCGACTCGCCCAGCTTG
>JACCDR010336796.1_pt1 | contig 10551 bp, 9 predicted proteins | sample 7446431 | NCBI WGS metagenome assembly JACCDR01 (sample SAMN15323443, study PRJNA562643) | freshwater metagenome | isolation source: river surface water | place: USA:Blue River Watershed | collected 2017-08-17 | reverse complement strand
TCATAGTTAAAAATCAACGTAAAAAACATAGCAAAACAAAGCACCGTTGCTGCGATGGCAAGATAGGAAGAAATGTTTTTTCCGAGGGTACTGGCATGTTGATTCGATTGTATATCTACTTCTCTTGTGCGAGCCGATTGCACATCTTTCAAGAAAAGCTCTTCTTCGGCAATATTCAGCTTTTTGAGTTCGAGGTTATATTGCATTTCTGCCTTTTTGATTTCATTTTCAAGCGTCATTTTTTCCTCTTTGGTCGTAATCACGTTGTCGAGGGCATTGCCTATAGATTCTACGATATTGCCTGCTCCTCCAGAGAATAATTTTGTTATAAAGCTCATGTTTTTCGCTGTTAATGTGTTGAAAGACTATTTTCCCAAAGCTCTTCTGACCCATCCGTACAAATACTTTCTGCTGGTAGGTCGTTTTTCGACAATAGCCAAATACCTCGAAATTTTGGCAATAGTAAATGAGGCAAGAAATAATTCTTCCGAAAAGCTATTGATGAGCTGCACTGTTTTATTGCCAATGACTCCATCAACGGTGGCATCTACGACCATCTGGGCAAGGGAACTACTTGAGGCAACACCTGCATTGACAGCAAAATCAAAAATAGAATTGGCAATAGCTTGGCTATTAATGCTATCACCTTGGATTCTGTCCCAATAATTACGTTCGTAGAAATTTTCTACATCTTCTTGCAAATCAGCATTTTGGTCGAGATTTTTAGGGAATCCTGCTTGCTTTTTCATCATATCTATGCTTACCCATCCTCTCCATTTACTGTTCATATTTCTTGCAACACCTTTGTAGGTTTCACCGCCCGGGTCGTCTTTGTCAAAGACATAGCCGCCTTCATTTTTTAAGATTAATTCTAATGCTTGTTTGAAATCTGCCATTGTGATACGGGTTTTTAGATAAAAGAGATAGTGATAGGTAAAGACCTGATAACTAAGAGTAAAGTAGTAAAATCTTGTGTATTCACCAGTTTTTTTTATATTTATTTAGTAAACGGTCAATTTTGCTCTTAGGCTGATGTATCTTCTTGAAAAATAGATGTTCACAATGCTGGTTTTATGTCGTTTAGCCGACAAAAAGATGTTTGGTTACGTATTAGTTTTGTAGAGCAATTCGAGGGGAAGTCATCGAAATAAAAGCAAAAAAATCAAACAATAACACTTTTGTATTTATTCAACATCATGAAAACGAGCATTATAATACTCTTTCTTTCGAGCATTTTTGTCGTGAATATTTCGGCACAAACAGCCTTGCGTACCAAACATTTTAACCTTGATAAAGGCTTGGCCATTCAGGGATATGACCCTGTTGCCTATTTTACACTAGGCAAAGCATTGGAAGGAAAAACACAATTTACGGCAACGGTAGAAGGTGTAAGGTATCTTTTTGTTTCGCAGGCAAATAAAGAACTGTTTGTAAAAGAGCCTAAAAAATATGAACCTCAATACGGTGGCTGGTGTGCTTATGCGATGGGAGCAACAGGCGAAAAGGTTGAAATTGACCCCGAAACTTTTAAAATAGACAACGGAAAATTGTATCTTTTTTATCATTCTTGGACAAACAACACCTTGCCTAAATGGAATAAAGACCTCACGAAGCTCAAACCTAAAGCGGATAAAAATTGGAGTATAACCTTTGATAATCAACCAAAATAATTTCTAAATAACTCAGACCATGCAAGTAAAAACCATCATTTTTTGGGGTGCAAGAATCATTGCTGCACTCATTCTGCTGCAAACCTTGTACTTTAAATTTACAGGGCATCCAGAGTCTGTGGCTCTTTTTAGCAAATTGGGTGTTGAGCCTTGGGGGCGTATTGCTACAGGCATATTTGAATTGATAGCGGGTGTTTTGTTGCTGTTGCCAGCTACAGCATTTTTCGGGGGATTATTGGGTGTTGGACTCATGTTTGGTGCAATTGGCTCTCATCTTTTTGTCATTGGCATAGAGTCGCAAGGAGATGGAGGATATTTATTTATGTTGGCTATACTCGTATTAGTGCTTTCGAGTGTGGTGGTTTGGATGAGTGATAAACCAAGCTTTATACAGCCGTTTTTGACTAAAAAAATCTAAGATTGAAGCCTATTTTAGGCTTCAATCTTAGATTTGAACACTTATTTTGACAATAAACTTTGTAATTGCTCAAAGTTTTTACAGGCATTACTAGGAAGGTTTTCGCCTTTTTCACCAAAAACATACAGTTGCGTATAAGGTTCTATCGTTACTTTCGACTCGTCTATTTCGCCAGTTGTGTTTTGAATAGCTTTTAAATCAAGTTGAAATTGTTGGGCTAAAAACTGATACATGGCTTTTCTTTTGTTGCTACCATAATCATGTCCTTCGTTGGCAAGGTGGATATTTTCTACCACTGCTTGCGGATAAAACTGATAAATTTTTTGTAAAAAAGGAAACTCAACCGTAGGTACTTGTTGCGTCCAATCTTTACCATCCGAAATCACAAGCTGTGGCCGAGGAGCAGCCATTGCCGCAATTTCGGCGTTGTTTGTACCTCCTTCACATAAATGCACGCCCATGCCACTTTCGCAAGGGCAGCCACCACTATGATAAGAGGAAAGCATCGCCACAGGAATACTCAATTTGATTCGCTCGTCGAGGGCTGTCATCAGCATCGTTTGACTACCACCGCCCGAAGCACCCGTAATGGCTACTCGATTGGGGTCGGCGTTTTTAAAGCTCAAAAGCCAGTCGAGGATACGCATTCCGTTGAGTATTTGCATCGTTTGAGCTTGACTTTTGCGGTGTTCTTCGGGCTTAAATTGTAAAGCCGATTCTCCCCAAGCAAAAAGGTCGTAAGCAAAGGCAATTGCTCCCATTTTGGCTTGCATCGCACAACGATACTGGCAATCAGCCCGATAGCGACCATCGCCAAAATGCCCATCAGGGTTTAATATTATAGGTATTAATCCTTTGGTTTTTAGTGGTTTATACAAAGAGCCACAAACATATACGCCCGGTAATGTTTCGATGGCTACGTTTTCAACACTGTAGCCGTCAAAAACTCTTTTGTTGGTGACAATCGGTTTGCTTTGCGGTTGTGTGGGCAAGGTTTTTAGCCCTAACGCTTCTAACATACAGCTTTTGAGGCTTGCTTTACGGGCTTCCCAACGTGCTTTATCGGGCGACAAAGCACTCAAATAAGCGAGTTGTTCTTTGCCCTCTTGTGGTGTTTTTAGGTGATATTGAAAACTTTGAAGCTTGTATTTGCCCGTGGCTTCTTTGGCAAATGTAATATCTTGCGACGATAATACATTGTGCAACGTTTGTTCAAGGTCTGGTCTGAAACGCCAGTTGGCATACGTGACCATTCTGTTGGCAACCAATTCTTCTGGGTATCGAATTTTTACCTGAAAACGTTGCTCAATATCCGCAATGACTGCTTTGAGTGGGCGTTTAAACGCATCATCGGCTGTTTGTGCTTGTGCTGTAAATGCCCAAATAAACAAGAGATATAAGCCAAGTTTTTTCATATTATTTTTTGAAATTCAATAAAAGATTTTTGTCTAAATCGGGTTTTGGGAAAAACAAACTAGCGATATAGCCTACCACAATTACAATCAAATGGCTATAGACCCCAAGCATAAGTTTATGGTGTGGAAAATTGTATTTTCCTAAGTCTAGTAACAAGCTTTTGTTTTCGCCTAAACCAATTTCTGTCGAAGTCAGGAACGCATAAGCGGTAAAAACAATACACGTAGCAACACCAATATTTACGCCTTGGGTATTGGCACGGCTACTAAGTAAACCCAACAAGAAAATCCCGACGATACCGCCCGAAAAGATAGCATACAATGTAAAAACAATGCCCAATACGCCTTCGCTGCCTGTTTGCAGGTAGAAAAAACCAATCAACAAAGCTATCATACCCGAGGCAAAAACGGTTAATTTGCTGGCTTTTAGGTATGAAGCATCTGTTTTATTCGGAAATATTTTTTTATAATAATCTTCTACACCTACAGCAGCCAAGGCATTGAGGTCGGCACTGAGGCTACAGATTGCGGCTGAAATCAGTGCAGATAAAATAAACCCGACCAAACCTGTAGGCAACTGCGTCATCATAAAATACGGAAATACAGCATCGGCAGGAAGATGAGCAGGTAGAGGATTTTGTTGGTAAAATACAAATAAAAGCGTTCCGATGAGCATAAACATCGACCAAACGGGTACGGTCAAGAAAATCCCCATCAATGAAGCTTTAATAGCCGAGCGGTCGGTTTGGGCTGTGAGATAACGTTGTACAACGGTTTGGTCGGTGGCATATTTTTGGATGGCGTAAAAACTGCCATTGATGACCATGACGATAAACGTGAGTTTGGTAAAGTCGATGTCGTAAGGTCCAAAACCCGTGTGGTTGTGTTGCGAAGCAATCTGCCAAGCTTCAGGAATGCCCCCTTTGATAGAAAAAACTAAAAGCGTCAGACAAATAATACCCGTCGCCAACAGCATAAATCCTTGAAATACATCAAGCCAAATGACTGCTTCGATACCGCCTTGCAAATTGACTAAAATAATAATTCCGCCAATGACAAACATCACTAAACTTGGATTGACACCCGTGAGGTTGCTGAGGGCAACAGCCATCAAAAATAGTACTGTTCCCATCGAAGAGAATTGTCGTAAGATAAAAGAAGAAGAGCTATAATAGCGTGCAAATTTACCAAAACGCTTTTCAAAATATTCGTAGGTACTTAAACCAATCACTTTCCTGAAAAGTGGTACAATAAACCAAATCGTACCGAGCAAGACAATGGGCACCATCAGCCCCTGCACCAATAAAATCCAATTGGAAGTAAAACCCTCGCCAGGGTAGCCAAGAAAGGTGACACTGCTGATGAGTGTTGCCAAAAGTGACATACCAATAGCCCAAGAAGGAACTTTGCCTTTAGCTAAAAAGTACGTTTGGGTTGTTTTTTGTTTTTTTGCAAAAATAAATCCAAAATAAAGTGTTAATCCCAAAAAAAAGAGAATGATGCCATAATCAATGACATGTAATGAGTGATTCATGTTGTTAATTGTTATGCGTTGGGAATGCCCAAACGGCAGTAGGCCAGTCGTAACTGCCTGGTTTCAAGGTTAGATAGGTAGGTGTGTTTTCGCATTGCATACGAATTACACCCTGAGCAAAAGTATGGGTTGGGTTGAAATATTGCCATTGCATTGCCTCCATAAGAGCGGCGGCAGTAGCACCACCTTCAATCAAAATTTCGTCAATACGGTATTGACTCAGGACTTGCTTGATGGCTGTTGCCATGAGCGAAGCCAAAAGCGGTGCTTCGCCTCTGGTATCGGGATGAATTGCCACAACTACAGTGGATGCGTTGGTCAAATATGTGCTAATTTCAGCTACCCAGTTTTGTAAAATTACAATTTTATCTGAATTATTCCCTAATTCTTTGGTGGGCATATAGCTCACGGCATGGCCTTTGTGTGCCATTTGTGCGATAGCCTTTACGCTATTACTAAAACTTGTACCACTAATATAGAGCTTTTTTCCAGTATCGACAGGGAGCGTATGCCGAATATCGTTGTACTTCTTTTCCTCAATTTTATCAAGCATTGCTTCAAATGCTGCCGCCGCACCTACCAATAACGTATCGTTGCCGAGTGTATTTACCCAACGATAAATATCTTGATTATCATAGATTTCTGTCATAAAAAAACCTTTGCTTGGCAAGGGTTGGTGGGGTAATAGTAACTCAACCTTGGTCTGGCTAAACCGTGTAAGTACGTTGGCATTATGCCAAGGAAACTCTGGGTCGTTGGCAAAAGAAGTGTGATGGATAGGCTGCTGGTGTATCCAGTATTGCCCATCTTTAATGATTCTACCTAGGCGAGGATTGGCTGGAATAATGAAGGTTTTTTTATAAGAAAAAATCGTTAGCCAAGCATTAATTTCTGTTTCGATATGCCCTCTTAATACAGAATCAATTTTTTTGAAAAAATAAAAGGGATAAAACTTTTGTAACGCCAACGCCATAGCAATGGTACGCTGTTGTGCTGCTTGTGTTGATAAAGAACGAGTATTGGCTGCAATGACTGTCACCTCGGTCAACAGTGCTGAGGGGACAGTCGTACAAACGGATACCGTATAGCCTTTTTGAAGTGCTATGCCAGCCATTTCTGCCGCCCCTGTGAGGTCATCAGCCAAAACAATAATCGTTTTCGACATTTTGTTGGAATCAAATAAGAACACTTATCCATTAAAGGTTGTACAGTACAATACAACCTTTAATGGATAAGTGTGTGGTTTTTAAATTAAGAAACTACCATTGTCGATTTTTTGTAGGTACTCAATTGGATAGCCGACTCAATTGCCAAGGTCATGGCATCGGCACTGGCAATGCCTTTGCCCGCAATTTCAAAAGCCGTACCGTGGTCAACTGATGTACGAATGATAGGTAAGCCCATGGTAATGTTTACGCCTTTTACGCTATCCATTTGTTGTTTTTCGGCATTCCAACGGAAACCTGTGAGTTTGAATGGAATATGTCCTTGGTCGTGATACATGGCTACAACACCGCCATAATAACCTGTGGCGGCTTTGGCAAATAGGGTATCGGGTGGTACGGGGCCTTCTACGTCGTAGCCGAGGCGACGGGCCTCTTCAACTGCTGGCAGAATATCTTCGGCTTCTTCTGTACCAAACAAACCTGAGTCACCAGCATGAGGGTTGAGCCCTGCAATACCGATGCGTAAATTGGTTTCGCCAAGGCTAATCATCCCATTATGAAGCAATTCGGTTACTTGTAAGATGCGTTCTTTCTTCACTAAATCACATGCCTGACGCAACGAAACGTGCGTAGAAACGTGAATAACTTTCATTTTATCTTCTACCAACAACATGGCATATTTTTTAGTGTTGGTGTAATGGGCATAAATTTCGGTATGTCCTGCAAAATGATGTCCGGCTTCGTTGATTGATTTTTTATTGATTGGGCCTGTTACTGTCGCATCAATATCGCCAGCCAAAGCCAATTCAATGACTTTTTTTACGGCTTGAAAAGAAGCTTCTCCGCACGATGCGGCAATTTCTCCAAAACGAAGCGTATCTATATCAATTAAATCAAGGTCATACACCTCTATTGTGCCAAATTGAAATTGAGCATCAGCAATTTGATGAATCGGCCGAATCGTTACGTCGATGTTTAGGCGTTGGGCAATATGGGCAAATACCTTGGCACTTCCCACCAAAACAGGACGACAAGTTTCGTATAAAGAGGCATCAAGTAAAGCTTTGATGGCTATTTCGGGACCAATACTGGCTGGGTCGCCCATAGTAATACCAATGATAGGTAAGGTTTGCATACGTATATTTATTCTTCTGTGATAACCAAATGAGCAAATTTTTCTTTTAATTTTTGTAATTCTTCTACGGATTGTTCTCGTAAAGGAGGCATAACAACGGGCTTACATAATTCTTTTTCGGCCATTAATACTTTTAATGCCCAAAGCGATTCGCCTAGGGTGCGTCCTTGTTGGTAGAGATTTCCATAAAAATCAGATAATTCCTGCATTTTATAGGCTTTCTCTATGTCGCCACTCCAAACGGCATCTTGCATTTCTTGATAAATACTAGGCATAAAATTACCCGTACTCGGAATGATGCCATCACTTCCGTTGAGGAGTGCATCCGCCGATTTGGCAGCCCAGCCTACAAAATGACTAAAATCGGGTCTATTTTTCCAAAGTTTAATAGATTTGTATAGCCGCTCTTCGCTGCGTTCCGAATCTTTAGACCCTACAATATTGGGGTGATGACTTAGTTCATCAAGCAAATCAAGGGGCAAAGATGTATGAGTGGTAGCAGGAATATTATAAATAATGAGTGGCAAAGGAATACTATCGGCAAGTTGCTCAAAGTAGCTTTTGATTTGCCCGTGTGTTAAGGTATAATAGGATGGAAGGGTAGCAGCTACCACATCAACACCCAAATCATACGACAATTTGGCCAATTCTACCGATTCATCTATGCAGTTCGACGAAATGCCTGCATATAAAATCGTGTCATCTTTCTTGCATTTTACGGCTTGCTCCAAATAAGCTATCTTGATACTCATGGGCAATGACGAAGCCTCTCCTGTTGTACCTAAGACAAAAGGAAGTGCATTATGTTGGTAGAGATTGTCGAACATCTTTTCTACCGCCTCGGCATCCAACTTATAGTCTTCAGTGAGGGGAGTAACGACAGGTACTACAATTCCGCTGTATTTTTTCTTTACTGTCATGGGGGTAGTTGTATCGAGGTTGTAGCCTCTTTCTAATATGTTTGAAAAGTTGAAAGAGCTATTATGTTTGAGTTAATAAGCTGTTTCAAAAATGGCAATGGCATCGGCTTCTTCGATAGTGCGTGGATTGTTTTTCAACAATCGTTGAATTTTCAAAGCATCTTTTGCCATTTGTGGAATGGCCTCTTTCGGAATACCTACTTCTCTGAGGCTACTCGGAACGCCACAGGCTTTACTCAGGGCTTTGATTTTTTCTACACCTGCATAAGCTGTGCTAAGGTCATCGCCTGTATGAATACACCCTAGTGCTTGAGCTACTTTGGCGTATTTTTCAGGAGATGACGGAATATTAAATGCCATGACGTGCGGCAATAATAAGGCATTTGATAAGCCATGTGCCAAATGAAAACTACTGCCCAGAGGGTAGGATAAAGCATGAACACCAGCCGTATTGACGGGTCCCAAACAGAACCCTCCCAATAAACTTCCTAAAGCTACTTGGGTTCTGGCTTCTTCGTCTTTGCCATCGGTAACGGCTTTTTCGAGGTTGGCGGCAATGAGTCGCATCCCTTCATAAGCGTACATGTCTATAAACAGCGTAGCAAATTTGTTGGTATAAGCTTCTAGGCAGTGAGTGAGGGCATCTAACCCCGTGGCTGCCGTAATAGAGGCCGGTACACTGAGCGTCAAAAGGGGGTCGGCATAAACCAAATCTGGGACTAAATACGGACTGATAATGCCTTTTTTCTGATTGTCGGCATTGTCAACCAAAATAGCGTTGGGCGAAACTTCGCTGCCTGTTCCTGCTGTAGCTGGTACACAAATAAGCTTTTTAGGGCGTTTTTTCAGTAAACCAATGCCTACATATTCATGCAATTGCTGTGGGTTGTCGAGTTGTGCCGCAATCAATTTGGCTACGTCAAGGACGCTTCCCCCGCCAATGCCTACAATGGCATCGGGGTTGAAAGGTCGAACTTTTTCGACAAGTGTTAAAAAGTCGTCAAAAGTTGGTTCTTGTATAATACTGGTGTCGATTGCTACTTCAATTCCTTGGCTTTGAAGTGCTTCGATAAAAAAAGCCAAAGGATTGAGCAGGGGTTCTATCGTTACGATTAAAACTTTTTGTACTGCCAATGACGCTATTTCTTGTGGTAAATCTTGCAAAACGCCTTTACCAAAGACCAACTTTTGTGGGAAATATATGCTTACGTTTGATTGTGATGTCATGATGATAATGAAAAGTGGCGTATTGGACGTTTGACCAATGAAACCGATAATAAGCAATCGTTCAATATTAATTTTGATTAAAACAAAGTGTAAATTGCTGAAAATTAAAACACTAATCACAACTGACAATTTTCTACATTGTTACCTATGTGATTAAATAATATAATGTCAAATATCAGGGGTCTTTGGTAATTTCTGCTCCTTGTGGGGGTGTATATCCTTTGAGGAATGGCCATTTGCCGTCTTCTATTTTTTTCCAAATAAGCTTTTTCGGATTCACCACCGCATGCTTGATTTTTTGTCGCCGCCATGTGTAAATGATGTGCAATAAGCCGTCTTTGGTTTGAATAATAGAGGGGTAAGAATACTGGCTTATCGGCGAGTCTTCTACTATCAAACTGGCATACCATGTTTTCCCGTCTTTTGATACCGATAAGTTCAGAGGCGTGCGTGGTCCTTTGGCTAGGTCGCCTGGAGGCAACACGTGGTTGTAAATCAAATAGTGTTTGCCATCTTTGGCTGTCACGGCATCCGTTCCCGAATTGTTGTTGGGCAAATTGGTCTTGGCTAAGTCTGTCCAAGTTGCACCATTATCATACGACCAGCTTTCTACAATGGCTCGGTTTCGGCTACGTGCCAATGCTTGCAAAACACCTTTGCCGTGGTCTAAAATACTGGGCTGTATGGCGTTCAGGGTTTTACCGCCACCATAAGGGCCAATCATTTTCCAAGTTTTTCCGGAATCAGCACTTACTTCAAAATGCAAACGCCAGCCTTTTTCTCCTTCGGTACTACTTGGGCAGTACAACAAGCCATTGCTGAGTAATACAGGTTTGTTTTTAACTGGTCCAATAAAGCCTTCGGGTAATGCCTGTGCCGCCGACCATGTGCGTCCGCCGTCGGTAGATGTTTTTAAAAAGCCTTTCCATTTGCTTGGACTTGGCCCCACTTTATAAAAAAGCAAAAGCTTTCCTTGGGGTATTTGAAAAAGTACAGGATTCCAACAGGCATAACGTAACGTGTCGTTTACGATACCGTTGGCGACATTTTCGGGTGCCGACCAGCC
>JACCDR010775436.1_pt1 | contig 10552 bp, 13 predicted proteins | sample 7446431 | NCBI WGS metagenome assembly JACCDR01 (sample SAMN15323443, study PRJNA562643) | freshwater metagenome | isolation source: river surface water | place: USA:Blue River Watershed | collected 2017-08-17 | reverse complement strand
AAGGGGGAACCTTGAGCAGACCTAGCTTTTTGTGTCAGAACTGTCGCACTGCATTTGAACCTGCTGTTTCAGGAGCAGGTCTCCTGGAGGCAAGTTGCCCACTTTGTGGGTATACTGTCAGAAAGATCGTTCCAGTTGTGAGTGTGGATAGTGTCAGGAGAAACTACTTCCACTTTCGCAGACTCGGTGATCAGCCCATTTCTGCTTGGGTCAAGGCGAGGATTCTAGCTGAGGCACAAGCCCAGGCCTAGTTCTCATGTTTTTAGGGTCTGATCTATTTTTGCCCGTGACAGAGTACCGTCTCTACACGGGCTTTGTCATATATGAAGATTATTTTAATAATTATTTTTGGTCTTCAGGTTTTTTCTCTTCAAAGTCTGCGTCTCGAACATTTTCTCCCTCTTGTTTAGGAGTCTCAGTTCCACTAGAAGCATTTGCTTTGTTTATTGCTTCACCTATCTTAGATGTCTCGTTCGACAGATCTACTGTAGCTTTTTTAATAGCGTCAATATCACTTGCTGTATTCGCTAGAACATCTTTCAGTAGCTTAGATTTCTCTTCTACAGAAGCTTTCACGTCTGCAGGAACTTTGTCTCCAGCATCTTTCAGCGCTTTTTCTGCTGTGTAGATAAGTTGTTCACCAATATTTTTTGCCTCAACAAGATCTTTTTTCTTCAAGTCGTCTTGTGCATGCATCTCTGCATCTTTTTGCATTTTCTCAATCTCTTCTTTAGATAGACTTGATCGAGCCTCTATTCTGATAGATTGCTCTTTACTTGTTGCTTTATCTTTTGCTTTTACTGAAAGGATTCCGTTTGCATCCACATCGAACATAACTTCGATCTGAGGCATACCTCGTGGTGCTGGTGGAATACCATCTAGAATAAATCTACCAAGGGACTTGTTGTCACTTGCCATAGCTCTTTCTCCTTGAACAATGTGAATCTCTACAGATGTTTGGTTATCTGCTGCTGTTGAGAATACTTGTGACCTCGATGCTGGGATAGTAGTGTTTCTTTCTACAAGTTTTGTCGCTACACCTCCCATAGTTTCAATACCAAGAGAAAGCGGAATAACATCTAGAAGTAGAACGTCTTTAACATCTCCAGCTAGAATACCTCCCTGGATTGCTGCTCCTAGAGCCACAACTTCGTCAGGGTTGATAGATTTGTTTGGTTCCTTACCAAAGTACTCTTTAACTTTTTCAGCGATTTTAGGCATTCTTGTTTGTCCTCCAACTAGGATAACTTCGTTAATCTGTGAAGTAGAAAATCCTGAAGCTTCCATAGCTCTTTTTGTGATAGACATTGCTCGGTCTATAAACTCAGAAGTAAGTTCTTCAAGTTTTGCTCGAGTTATCTTGATAAGAAGGTGTCTAGGACCTGAAGCATCTGAAGTAATAAATGGAATGTTTACTTCTGACTCCATTGCAGTAGAAAGTTCAATCTTTGCTTTTTCTGCAGCTTCATCTAGTCTTTGTAGAGCTAGTGTGTCGCCTCGAAGGTCGATGCCAGATTCTTTTTTAAACTCATCTGCAAGGAAGTTAATAATTTTTTGATCAATATCCTTACCTCCTAGGTGACTATCTCCATCTGTAGATTTCACTTCTATAACAGAGTCCCCTACTTCAAGTACTGATACATCAAAAGTACCACCTCCAAAGTCAAACACTACGATTTTCTCTTCTTTCTTACCCTTATCAAAACCGTATGCAAGTGCTGCCGAAGTTGGTTCGTTTATGATTCTTAAAACCTCAAGTCCAGCAATAGCACCAGCATCTTTTGTTGCTTGTCTTTGTGCGTCGTTAAAGTATGCAGGTACTGTAATGATTGCTTGGGTAACTTTCTCACCAATTTTTGCTTCTACGTCTGCTTTGATTTTAGAAAGTACCATCGCTGATACTTCTTCTGGAGAGTAATCTTTGTCACCCATTTTTACTTTTACTCCACCTGTTCCAGATTTTGAGACTTCAAAAGGTACGATACCTTTATCTTTTTGAACAGCTTCGTCTTCAAAGTTGTGACCTATAAACCTTTTAATTCCAAAAACTGTGTTTTTTGGATTTGTTACTGCTTGTCTTTTTGCAAGTAGTCCAACAAGTCTTTCGCCTGTTTTAGACACTGCGATTATAGAAGGTGTTGTTCTTGCACCTTCTGAGTTTTCTAATATTTTAGGTTGCCCTGCTTCCATGATTGCGACAGCAGAGTTTGTTGTACCTAGATCGATACCAATAATTTTACTCATAGTTTTAATTTAATTAAGTTAATAAAATAACAAAATTAAATTAAATTTGGGCCTCTAGGTTTAGAACCAATAGCGTAAACTGTTGCTAGTTTATAGTTTCGAGTTGTAACTTTAAGTATGAAAAAGTTTGAAACAATAGTAGATGTTTTTGAAACAATAGAAAGTAAAAGCTCCTTTCCTTTTAGAAGTAGCTGATCAGCTAGGTATACAAAATCAAGTAGTCTAGCTTTGATTCTTCCACCATTTTCATATACAAAAAATCTTGCACGAATAAGTTTGCCTTCCTTGTCTCGAAGTACTTTCTCTACAATATTTCCTTGTGATTTAACTACTTGTCTCATCTTATATTTTATATTACTTACTTGGACATCGGATGTCCAAGTTGGGTACTTATTCGTAGTGGGCAACTTTTACTCTAGGGGCTCGTATCTCCTTACCATTCAGTTCATACCCTACCTGTATGACGTCCAATATTTTACCATCACTTGCTTTATCGTCAACATTTACACTTTCTATCGCTTCGTCCCTACTACTGTTATACATTTCACCCACTGGATTTATTACTTTCAAGCCATGATTTCCTAATGAAGTTAGAAGCTGTGTACGGATGTATTCTATACCCACTCTCCAGTTTTTATCTACCGCTTCCCACGCTTCCTTGTTTCTCATGGCGTTATCAAAAGAGTCTAGAGCAGGGATAATTTCAGAGATTAAGTCAGCTTTTGCAAATTTAAGAAACTCAGCTTTATCCCCCTCATCTCTTCTTCTCGTATTTAGAAACTCAGCCTTGTCTCTTTGCCAAGCGTCCATTATTTCTGCGTTTTTCTTCTGTAACTCTTTTATTTGAGCTTTTAGTTTTTCCGTACGGTCTTTAACCTCGGGAGCAAGGTTCTCTGGCATATCTTCTAGGACAATATCTTCCACATCTCCATCTCCTGGATCCGTGTCTATCTCCTCTTCATGCATCTTTTTTATCTCATCATCGTTCATAGTGTCACTATTTTAACACAAAAATTAAGGTGGTCAAAATGGGTTGACAGAGTTAGTTTGCTTGTGTTATTATGTATAAGGGAGACAACATGTACACAATAATTGCACTGTCACTTGCCATCATTTATGAGGGATGGTGGAAGCCTCGTCAGGCTCGCCGCCAGAAGTGAGGTGAAACTGTATGTTGGATAGCGCATTTCATGCAGTCTCGGTCATCCTCCTTCTCGTTTCACTTCTGCTTTTCTTTGCTGGTCACGTAATCGCGTCACAAGCAAAAGAAGAGTCCGACAAGGGCAGACCGTGGAAGGGGCTGATTCCCTTCATCATTCTCATGTGGATTGGTTCTTGCTTGGCCTTCCACATCGCAATCACCGTTTTCTTTTATTAACACCGCCTTCGTGGCGACGGAAGATCCCGTCGCTTACACGAGTGGCGGTTTCTTCGTTGGGAAATTTAACGTTTGCTCAATGTGGTGCGCAGAACTTTTCAGATTCTGCTTCTGGGAAACCCACGGTTTTCCAACACTCACTTCATCCCCTCCTTACAGGAGCAGTACACCTTTTCGATATTTTATTTCGTATATCTCATAAAATATCAGAAGAAGGTCTTGCGGTTAGGTCCCTTATCCCAACCTCCCCTCCCTCCATTCACCCCACTCTCCCCTCAATGATCAAACTAAACAAAAACACCCCGAAGGGTGTCTTGTGTTTTTAACGTTTTGACCATTGAGGGGCTTTTCTGGCCTTTTTCAATCCGAATTTTCTGCGCTCTTTTGATCTAGGATCTCGTTTTAGGTAGCCTGCTTTCTTTAGAGTTTTTCTTAGCATCTCATCCCCTTCTACTAGAGCTCTTGCAATACCGTGTCGCATTGCTTCTGACTGTGAGTGTATACCACCACCAACAATTTTCGCTGTAACTTTATACTTTTCTGGGTTACCAGCCAACGGTTGCTTTACTATTTCTTGCATGTCTTTAATTGTAAAGTAATCGTGCAGGTCTTTTCCATTTACATCAAATGATGTTTTAGAAGCAGGAGTAAGTCTGACTCTAGCTACAGAAGTTTTTCTTCTTCCAACCGTTTCTATGTATTTTTCTGATTTAGTCTTTTCCATAAAAATTAAAATTATTCTGTGATTACCAAATTATTCATCATCTTTGTTCTTAGCTTGTTTTTAGGAAGCATGCCTGAAACAGCCTCCTTGAAAAGCTCAGAGTAGCCTTTTTTAGCAATAACTTGCTCCATGGTTGGCTGTCTTAGACCTCCTGGATAACCAGAGTATCTACTATAAGTTTTTTGTTTTCTTTTGGAATCATCGATAAGAGCTTTTGAAGTATTCTTAATTTCCACAGTAACGTTAGGTATAGAATTTTTAGCGAATGTACCTAAATTTTTACCCATTAGAAACACCGCTGCTTGTGTAGCTATTCTTCCAATTCTTTTATTTTCTGCATCTAATGTGTATTTCATAAAATTTTATTTACTATACTAACTCTACTATTGCCATCAAACTTCCATCAGAAACTCTTGCTGGAAGTTTTGTAATTCTTGTATAACCTCCTTTTCTATCCATATACTTAGGAGCTACTTCTTTAACTATTTTTGTCGCACCAATTGAACCAATCTGTGATACAAGATTTCTTCTTGAAGCTACTGTGCCAAGTCTACCTGCTGTAATAAGTTTTTCAACCATAGGTCGCAATTCACGAGCCTTAGCATCTGTAGTTTTTATTTTTCCCTCTAGAACCAAAGCCAAAGCCAAAGACTTCATAAGTCCGTTTCTAACTTTTCTTTCTCGTCCGAATTTTCTGTTTGCTTTGTGATGATTCATAATTTTTCTTTTTTATTTACAATTTTTCTACCAAAAACTTACTATTTTAGTGTAATTCCAAAAGTCTCAAGTACTTCTTTGATTTCAGAAACACCTTTTGCTCCCATGCCTTCTATTTCTAGCAGGTCTTTCTCTTTCTTTCGAGCTAAACCTCCCACTGTTCGAATATTTGCATTTGAAAGCGCATTAAGTGTCCTAGCTGAAAGATTTAGGGTCTCTATTCTTGTTTTAAGAGAATCCTCATCTGCACTTGCTTTCACAAAAGAGCCTTCTGTTTCAGGACTAGATAGTATCACATCTTCCTCTTTAAAACCAATAATAGCTTTAAGTTGAGTTATCATTGTCTCTATACTTTTTTCTAGAGCTTGTTTTGGAGTTATAGTTCCATCTGTTTCTATAAAGATTTTTAGTCTATTAAAGTCTGTTCTGTCTCCTACACGCATATTCTCAACTTCATATGAAACTCTTCTGATAGGAGTAAAAATAGCATCAACTGTAATAGATCCAATATCTACTCGATTCTTCTGTAAAACTTCTTTAGAAACAAATCCTAGACCTTTTTCAACCGTTATTTCCATATTCAAGTCCGCACTTTTGTCTGTTAGGTTTGCAATAACTAGATCTGGATTTAGTACTTCAACACCTCCAGGAAACTTAATATCAGAAGCCTTAACTTCCTTAACACCCTTTACTTTAAGTGTTAAAGTCTGAGGTTCATTTGGAACCATGTTAATTCGTAGTCTCTTTAAGTTAAGAAGAATAGTAATTGCATCCTCTTTTACGCCTGGTAGTGTTGAAAACTCATGATCAATTCCATCGATTTTAACAGATGTAACTGCAACGCCAGGAAGAGATGAAAGGATAATTCTTCTTAGTGAGTTTCCAAGAGTGTGTCCGTATCCAGGATAAAGACCATCTATTTCATAAGAACCACTGAAGTCAACTTCAGATACTATTTTTGGTTTTGAAGGGATAACGATTGTGTAGTCAGACATATAGGGTAAGTTATTTTTGTAATTATTTAATAAATTTTGCCAACAATTTTGTGAACTATAGTATACATTAAAACGATTAAAGAATCAAGACCTATCTACTGTAGAACTCAATAACTGTATTAAGATCAAACATGTTATCAACTTTGTTATAAATAGGTTTTCCTTGCACTTCTCCCAATCTTTTGCCAGAGTCAAGCTTTAACCAAGATGGAACTGATGCATTTTTCATTTTTTCATCAAGTCCATTAAATAGTGGTTTGTTTGTAGATCTTTCGTTTATCTCTACTTTATCCCCAATTTTAAGTCTCATAGATGGAGTGTCTACTTTTCTCCCATTCACCTTCATGTGACCATGAGAAACCATCTGTCTACTGCCAGAACGAGTTGTAGCAAACCCTAGTCTGTAAACTACATTATCAAGTCTTGATTCTAAGTATTCAAAAATTAGAGCAGGAGCATGAGATGTTTTCTTTGAAATTGCTTCCTTTACATAGTTTGAGAACTGTTTTTCAGAAAGGCCATAAATAAATCGAGCTTTTTGTTTTTCGTTAAGTTGTATACCGAACTCTGACTTTGGTTTAGAAAAGCCTTTTCGATTTTTAGATTTCTTTTCTAAATTAAGAGCGTATTTTTGAGTTTGTGTTTTCTCAAATATTGGTGCCCCAAGTCTTCTCGCTATTTTGTATTTTGGTCCTGTGATCATATAAATTATATTAATTCATTCTACTTTTATACTCTTCTTGGCTTCTTAGGTTTTGGTCCATTGTGTGGAACTGGAGTAACATCCTTAATAGAAGTAATATTTATACCTTTTGAAATAAAACCTCTTATGCCGGACTCTCTACCTGAACCCACTCCTTTTACCACAACTGAAGCTTCCTTCATTCCCATAGTTGCTGCTTTTGCTCCAACTATTTCACCAACCTTAGCAGCTGCAAAAGGTGTACCTTTTTTAGCACCCTTAAATCCAATAGCTCCTGATGAAGATGTAGAAAGCACATTACCTTTTGAATCAGTTAAAACGATTTGTGTGTTGTTGTATGAAGACTGCACATACAAAATACCTACATCAACTTTCTTTTTTGATACAGTAGCTACTGGAGCATTCTTAGCCCCACCTTCACCACCATCTGTTTTTACAATTCTTTTTTTACCCATATATTTTATTCAAATGTTATTTCTTATCAGCTACTTTTCTACCAGTACCCATTGTTTTCTTTGCACCTCGTTTTGTTCTGGCATTAGTTTTTGTTCTTTGACCTCTTACAGGCAAGTTTCTAGAGTGTCTAGTACCTCTGTATGTCTTAATATCTTTTAATCTTTTAATGTTTGAAGCAACATCTCGCTTTAGATCTCCTTCGATTTTAAGAGTTTCAATAACTTTTCTTATAGCATTTTCTTGATCAATAGAAATATCTTTTGGTTTTATTCCATATTCAACTTTTGCCTTATCTAAAATGGTGTGAGCCATAGATCGTCCAACTCCAAACAACACGGTTAGTCCGATTTCAATTCTCTTTTCTTCTGGTATTGTGATTCCTAATATTCTCATTATATTTAAATTGATTAGTTTTGAGCGTTTATCCTTGTCTTTGTTTATGTCTAGCGTTTGCCTTGCAAACAACATAAACATAGCCCTTTCGGCGGACTACTTGGCAACTTGGACAGATTTTTTTTACAGATGATTTAACTTTCATATTTTCAACTTAGTTGTATAAATACCTGATTTATACTCTTTTTACAATCCTACCTTTTCCGCCATATGGGTCGATCTCTACAGCTACTTTATCGCCAACTAGAACTCGTATCCTATGTAATCTCATTTTTCCCGAAAGATAAGTTAACATTTCCTCTTCATTATCTAGTCTTTTGACCTTGAAAAATGTATTTGGAAGAGCCTCTATTACTTGGGCCAAAACAGCATCATCTTTTTTCTTTTGATCCTGCATTATTATGTGTATCTTTTTGAAAAATAACTATTAAGTAATAACGAAAAACGCTCAAATTTGTACAAGTAACATCCTAACAGAACTATGGGTATTAAGTCAATGCCCTAGTCCTATTCTAGTGATAGTGTATTTATTAAACTAACACTCTCTGGATTTCTAGGAATATTCTGGTTCCAAAAAGGCTTAGTTTCTATCCATGCTTCACTTACGGCTGGATACTGACTAATTACCACTTTTGCTGACTTTTTAGATAGGCCTAAAAGCTCAGTTTTAAGCTTGTTTTCATCAAAAACCCATACAAATACTGCATTTCCACTTATTGTGAATGAAACCTGTTTATCCGAATCAGACAAACTATTTAAGGTAAAACCAAGACTAGAAAGATTTGATATCTTGACTGCTTCTGACTCTACCTCTGGCATAAGTTTAGAAAGAAGTGCTTTAGAAAGTGCTCCTTTATCAAAGATAATGGCAGTTACTTTAGCCTTTTTTCTCAAAACAACATCGTCTTTGGTTGTATCTGGAACCTGAACTGTCTGTTCAAAATCAAAAGACAAACCTTCTTTGTATGAAATAAAATTGGCTGGAATTTGAGCCTCAATATCTTTTAGTAGTGTTGCTTCAAGTTCTGCTTTCATTTCTTTGTCAGCAGTATCTAGTGCTTCTTTTGATACCACCTTTTGCATACCTGTAAAACCACCGGTCATTTCAGTTTTTGACCTAGCGTATATAGAAGTATACTTAGGATCTCCCTTAAAACCTGGAATAGTAAAATCTTTTAAACCAATATTGTATGATACTCCAGCCTTGTCTGCCTCTACTACAACCTCAACACTTCCTGGTACAGTTTTTCCGTCTTTAACCTCTCTACCAGGCACAGTTACTGGACTGACAAGTCTGTATATAAGTCCTTCTGGAGTTTGAAAACGTGTAGTAGCAACTAGTTTTTGAGGTTGATTGTTGAAATTGTTATAAATAATTATTCTACCAGAACTTTTTCTGTCTACTTTTTCTTCACCTGTTGCCTTAGCAGTTCTTTCGATGTCCTTAGAAACTGTTACAGTTTGAAAACTCATACCTGTTGCTACATCTTTTTTTGCGAGGAAACTTTCGGATATGTTCTTTTCTTCTTGTTTAGGAGATACTTTGATTGTTGCTTTTTTAAAGAAAGCTGATACCGCAAATGCAAGCACAAGTATAAGTACTATCGATGAAAAGTAAAACCACTTTTTTGAAGGCTTTTTAGGCTCATTGAATTCATATTTATATGATGGAGAATTGAAAGTTTCAGGAGGATTTTTGATTAAAGGTTCTATCCTCATCGGTGCTTGTTTTACTATAGGAACGGGTCTTGAAAAATCCTCGTTCATTTGAGGTGGTTCTTTTGGCTCTTCTTTGTATTTTTGGGTACTTACAGTTTTTTCTGGTTCTCTTCTGCCAGATAATTTAACATTGCGAATAGATTTTTTTGGAACCACGTCCTGTACTACGTTTTTTTTCATCCATTTTATTGTAACTTATATAACTTGTTTTGCAAATAAAATATGCGTGGATAAATAAAGATTAGAATGAAATTTTTTTATAAAAAAGTGCTAGAAGTACTATAAACTCATCCAAAATATAACCAGATTCATTAGTATAAAATGAGGCTGTTTTTTCGAGGTTAATATGCTCGAGCTTTAAATTTTTTCTAAAGAGTGTTGTCGAATCTGACTTTGGTGCTGCTAAAAAATTTATATACATTTCCGAAACATCTTTTTCAGCTGTAAGAAACATGGTACTTGGTAGATTCATATCTGGTGACAGTTCTGTTAGTTCATTTTCTATATACACAGACCATTCACTTTCTACTGCAGACACTACCTCAGACATTTTTGTATTTACATCATCTTGTAGTTTCTTATCTAAATATAAACGCAATGTCGATTCTGCAATTTCCGTTGAAGTGTTAAAACTTTTTGCAATTTGCCTAATTATAAAGTTTCTACCAGAAGGTATTGTCACCGTATCAACGATAATGTCCCCTCTTACAAGAGTTATGTCTGTGACTTCACCTGTTACGTCCATAATAATAAAATTAGATTCTTTGGTAAACAAATCTCTGATAACAGAAAAAGAAATCAAAGGAAATGTATTTATAAGAACATTATTGTTACTTACATGAGTATACTTATAAAGTGTTGTAAGAATTTTATCAATAAAATTTTCACTGACAACCGACATATACAGAGATGCATCGAAAGACTTTGTGTTCTTACCAATCACGTTTTCCAAGTTGTAGCCGTTTATTTTACTGTGCACTATACTTTTTTCTATTACTTCAAAATTTTCGCTAGGATTTTGCTGGTTTAGTTCTTTTTTCAATAAATCTACTTCTTGCATCATTACGTTATCTAAAAAAGATTTTGTAATGACAAATTCCTTTTCTTTCTCAAGTCTAATATTTTTTGTTTTCGAGATAAACCATGGAGAAGCAAAAGAAATTAATACTTTATTAATAACTTTTCTTTTATTTTGCCAATATTTATGCTCAAAACCTTTTTTT
>JACCDR011421898.1_pt1 | contig 10553 bp, 8 predicted proteins | sample 7446431 | NCBI WGS metagenome assembly JACCDR01 (sample SAMN15323443, study PRJNA562643) | freshwater metagenome | isolation source: river surface water | place: USA:Blue River Watershed | collected 2017-08-17 | reverse complement strand
TTCCCAAGATCTGAGGAACCAAGCCACTTTCCGAAGGGCCCCGCATGGTTTCCGGAGTTTTTGCCAGGTCTTCGATAGGAAGTTTTTTTGAGCTGAGCATTTCCGTGGGCCAAATAGTGGCAGCCCCTTGCGGTAAATAATCCCTGGTAACCAAACGGAGGCCTACGTGGGTTAATCCCACCATTGGAGCAAGGCAAAGCGGTATATTGATATTGGTTTGGCTTGTTTGCATCATCGCCAAAGTATCTAGCATATCTTCAAATGCAATGTTAAATTTCTTTGCATAATAATGGCTCAAATCAAATATTCTCCCGCAGTTAAAATAGGCTTTCTTGGTGGCGGACAATTGGCTCGCATGATGATCCAGGAAGCTCAAAACCTGGGCCTTGAATGCCATGTTTTTTGCGCTTCCAAACAGGATCCAGCGGCTCAGGTCACAGCTCATTGGACCCCGGGAAATATCACGGACCTCAAAGCTCTCACTGCTTTTATTGAAAAAATGGATTTTGTGACTTTTGAATCCGAGTTTGTTCCAGCCCTGGCCTTGGAGAAATTTTCAGGAAAAATCAGTGAGAAAATTTTCCCGAAGCCTTCGATTATGCGCGAGATGCAAAATCGAAAATCCCAAAAAGAACTGTTGGTAAAATATCAAATCCCGACAGCTCCCTTTGTCTTGGTTAATACTCCACATGATTTAGATCAGGCCTGGAAAGATCTCAAAGGTTCTTTTGTATTGAAAACCTGCTATGGTGGCTATGATGGTTATGGGACTTTTTTCGCTCAAAAATTTTCGGATCTGGGAAAGTTAGCGACGACAGTTACAAATTCTGAGCAAGGCTTTATCGCTGAGAAAATGATTTCGTTTAAACGAGAATTGGCAGTCATTTTTGTTCGCAATCAAAGTGGCAAAACGATTTCTTTGCCTTTGGTAGAAAGCAAACAAGAGCAAGGCGCTTGTGATTATATCGTCGGGCCGACGGGCCATAAATCATTTAATAAAATTCAAAAAAGAATCATGAAAATGATGAGCGATATTGGCTACGTTGGCGCTCTGGGAATTGAATTTTTTGATACGGGAAAAGAGCTCTTAGTCAATGAGCTGGCTCCCCGAGTTCACAATAGCGGACATTATTCTCAAGAAGCTCTAAAAGAAAGCCAGTTTCTTCTACACGTCAAAGCCGGCCTTGATTTCTCTCTCTCAGAACCCGATCTTTTAGACAAAGCTTTTGTCATGACCAACCTGATCGGCTCTCACGATAAGCCCCTGCAAATTCCCGCTGGTCTTGAGGGAAAAATTCACCTCTACGGGAAAACCGAAAATCGTCCCCGCAGAAAAATGGGGCATGTGAATTACACAGGTTCTCATTCGAAAGCGCTTTTAAGTAAGGCTCTCAAGGAAAGGAAGCTGTTCCAGGCATGAAAAACTCTTCTATAAAAAACTCAAAAGTGGCCATTATTATGGGAAGCGAAACAGATCTCAAAGTCATGCAAGAAGCTGCCAATCTTTTGACGAGCTTCAAAATTAAATACTCGGTCGAAATTGTTTCTGCTCATCGCACACCGGATAAAATGTTTGAGTTCGCAGATCTTGCTAGCTCCAGAGGTTTTTCAGTGATTATCGCAGGAGCCGGCGGAGCCGCTCACCTGCCGGGAATGGTGGCAAGCCTGACAGATCTTCCGGTCATAGGTGTGCCGATTGAAATTGGCTCGATGAAAGGCATTGATGCTCTCCTCAGTATTGCGCAAATGCCAAAAGGAGTTCCCGTTGCGACGGTCGCTGTGAATAATGCTCACAACGCCGGATTATTGGCGGCCAAAATTTTAGCCGCCGGCAGTGGGCCCGAATCAAGTTTAAGTAAAAAGTTAAAAGCTTTTCGTCAAAAACAAAAAACTAAAGTGCGCGAGATGAATCAGAGACTGAAGACTTCGCAAAAGAAAGCGCAAAAGACCACGCGGTAAATAAAAGCGCACTGAAAAACAGGTCGCCAACGATTTGATTTCCTAAAAATGGCAAAGCCATCACATAGCATGTCGCCAAGCCTTGAGCCGTTCTCGCGTACATTCCACTGATAAGCCAAACGCCAAAATTAGAAACTGTGAAAAAGAAAAGGCTCGCTGCCAAACTTGAAAATCCCAGAAAAAAGGGTCGGCTCATCCAAGATTTTCTCTGAGGCGCTGCAAAGGAGGCAGCCAGAGCGATGATCGCAAAAGGGATATAAATGAAAAACATTTCTTTATGCAAGCCCAGCAAAAGATCGCTGAGAAAAAGAGCCGCAACAGGGACCAAAACCGCTAACCAACGATGGGGCAAGGTCGCTCCCGCAAACAAAGCCATCGCTGTCACGGCCGTGAAGTTCGGAGCATGAGGAATCAGACGAGATAAAGCCGCCATTAAAATCATGGATAGAGCTGTGATCAAGAGTGGCTTTTTCATGGGAAACTCCTCTGACGATGAAATATATACTGCCTCTAGCAAGTCTATACCAAGTATCTGAGCCATTTGCGACGCTTTTGCCTGTAAAAAGTCAATTTTTTGATGATATTCCCATAAGCATTTTGACTTGAAAACCGGGTGGTTGCTAAAACCTAATCAACCTCAAAGTTATCCACCTGATCAGCGATGGAGATCTCTCTATGCCTTTAATTTTGCGCGCGCTCGCTCTTTCTGTTTTGACATTAGGATTGCCCCTTTTTCAGGCAATAGCTCAAACCAAGTCTTCGGTGACTAAAGAGCCCGAGGTGAACGCCTCTTTCCGCGATCAAGCCGAAGTTGAAATCAAGACACCCCCCAAATCGGCGACGACTCAAGCAACTGCAACCACAGGAGCCTTGGCCCCGGAACAAACGGCGACGATGCTTCAATTAGAAGATCCCTTTGATCCCCCTCGCTTAAGAGATTTCCAATGGAATTTTGGAATCGCTTTATCCCCCTACAAACCTCAAGGAACGGTTGAAGTTAGCGGCGTAGGTTCACAAAATCTCGGCTCTACAGGGTCTAGTCTGATGCCTTCACTGAGCTTGGGAACTTTGTACGGACTGACTGATGGTTCCATGGGTGCTTTTGAAATCGGAGCCGAATTCCAAGTCGGATTTGCTTCTCAAAAATCAAGCCTGACAACCCAAATCGGCACAGCCATTGACGGTCGCTTGAACAGCACCCTCTTTGACGGGAGAGCCGTGATTCGCTGGGGTTCTGATTTTAAATCTAAACTTCATGGCCGCATCGGCGTGGGGGTCGGCCGTTATTCCGTTACTCAGACCAGCGATAATTCTTTAGCCCGCTGGAGCCGTGACGGCGGTCTCAGCACTTTCCTTTTGGGCGCAGATTACAAAATGAGCCGCAAGTGGTTGGCTCAAGTCAACTATCGCAGCTTCGGAAAGCGTGGCAATTTTTCCAGCGACCTGACAGTCCCCGCTTCTCATATTGAGCTAGGAACCCAAGTCATATGGTAAAGAAAAGATTTCTTAAAAAACTCAAACGGATTTTAAAGGGATTGATTCCTTTGGGCTCTTTGCTGATTGTTGCGACAGCTTCGGCTCAAGCACCTGTGGCGCCCACGCCGACATCAACCACGACAACGATGCCCGCAGTTAAACCGACACCGACGCCTAAACCGGCGGCAAAAAAAGCTCCCAAAAAAGCGACGGCTCCAACGACACCTGTCGCCCTTGCTCCCAGTATTCCCGCAGGCCCTGTTTACAGTCTGACTCCAAAAGATGTGGCCGAGCTCGTTTTAAAACAGAGTTACAAAGCTCAAGAAGTCAATTTCACGGCTCAGCAAGTTCGCATCAAGCTCGCCGAAGTCGAGAAAAAATATGACTTTCAGTTAGCGGCCGACAGCGGTTATCAGAAGAGCAAATTTGAAGGCCAAAGATGGCTGGAAGATGAGCAGTACATTACGAACGTGGGTTTGACGAAATCATTCTTCACGGGGACGACCCTAGGCCTTAGTTACGTCAGAACTTCGGATAAGCCGACATTCGCAGCAACCGCGACAGATCAATATACAAAATACACTGAAGACATTTTCGGTGTGACCTTGGAACAAGATCTTTTAGAAAACTTTTTTGGAGTAGCCGATCGCGCCAGCCTTCGCTCAGCAAAAGCCACCGTGAAAGCGGCCGAAGTCGACCGAGTCACAAATCTTCAAGATACAGTGCTTCAAGGCATTCGCCTTTATTGGTCGACCTATGTCGCTCAGGAAACTTTCCAAGAAGCGCTGAATTCGCGTAATCGTTATGCGAAGCTTGTTGATGAAGTGAGGAAAAAATCAGGCTATGGATATTCGAATCCAGGCGAACTGTCTCAAGCACAAGCTGAGCTCGAAAACCGAGAGCAAAGAGTCAAAACAGCTTCTGTGGATTATTTATCTTCATTGGATTCTCTCACGACTCTTTTGCGTTTGCCTCCCAAAGCTGAGATCAGGTTCCTTGTTCCTGAAGATATCCCCGCTCCGCCAAAAATGGAGTCCGTCGATGTCGAATCTCTCCGCCCCGTGCGCTCGTCTAAATTAAAAGCCGAAGCAGCTGAAGACGATTTGAAAGCAGCAAACTCGAACAAGCTTCCAGACCTTGCATTGGTCGGAAAATACTATAACCAAGGAAGAGAAGAAAATGCGGATGATTCTTACAGCGAAATGGCTGGTGGATCTCGCCCTAAATATTATGTTGGCGTGAAGCTGACTTATAATTTTGGCTCGTCTTATGAAGATGAAATGGCTCTGAACAAAAGAGTCAGCCGCGATCTCGCAGAAGCTCAATTGAATCGCCAAAGACTGGAATTGTCTGACAAAGAGAGCAATGCCATCCGCAAAATCCAAAGCGCTTATGCCAATGCTCTTTCTGCACGGGCTCAACGCGGCTTTCGCGAAAGAGCCGCTCAAGAATTGAACCGCGCCTACAGCCAAGGTCGAACAGAGATCAGTAATTTTATTGATGTCTTAAACAAATATTTTGATTCCGAGGTCGCTCTCTCTCGCGCTATTGGTGATTACCAAATTGCTTTGAACGAATGGGCCGCTTTTAAAGACGAATTGATTCCTGAAAATAAAGAAGAAAAGAACTAGAGGTATGAAAATGAAAAATTTAATTTCGACATTGATGATTTTGGGTCTTGTAACGGCCTGTTCTTTTTCAAACAGTTCGGATAACGGAGAAAAAGCCGAGTACGTCAAAAATCAAGATGAGGCTCAGCAAAAAATTGCTCCCATCAAAGGGACTTACGAAGGAATTCTTACTGCCTATAAAACGGATCCAGAAACAGGAAAACCCTTCTCCATCGAAATTCCGATTAAGATAGGAATTTATGAACAATTAGAAGAGGTAGGAAAAGATTCTAATGGTGAGCCGAAGCTGATCCCCATGCCAAAGATGAGATACCGCCAAGAAGACATTGTAAGACCTGATGATGTTCTGGCTGTTAGCTTTATTCAGGAAAGTGGATCGATAAAGGCTTCAAAATCCTTCGAAATGACGATCAACGCTAAGATCGAGGGAAATTCACTTCGCGGAGAGATCATCAAAAATGGAAAGATGGGAGACTTTGTCGTTGTCAGAACCAGCAACGAATTCACTTCTCCCGTTTCGGATCTGGATGATTATATGGACCGACTTGATTTACAAAATAGAAAACTGCAAGGCGTTTATGTTGGCAGAGTCACTGACAAACAAGGCCCAACAGGCATCAGCTCTTTTCCTGCAAAATTAGAGCTTCGTGCGGAAAGATATTTCGTCAACGGTAATCGAGTTTCTCGATTATCCGGAACCTACAGTCGACCTGATTTGAACGATGGAACCGGCCTTCGCAACTTTCCTGACGTGTCTTATTCACTGAACGGAACTGTTCCGGCTCTTTACATGAACGTCCAAGGTCTTCAAAATCAAAATTATATGACGATCTCCGGAAATCTTGAAAACGATGTGTTCACAGGAACTATTGAGGACAGAGTCGGTCACGGAAAGATCGTTCTGAGGAAACAAACTCGTTAAGCTATTTCACCAAACGATTATCGACCAGATCCTTCACAACCGAAGGATCTGCCAAAGTTGAAATATCTCCCAATTGATCCGGTTGATTCTCGGCGATTTTTCTTAAAATTCTTCGCATGATTTTTCCAGACCTTGTTTTCGGAAGGCCCGGCGCCCACTGGATATAATCAGGTTTTGCAATAGGACCGATTTCTTTCGCCACCTGCTGAATGAGCTCGGCTTTGAGAGCATCGCTCGGTGCCTGACCATTTTTCAATGTGACGAAAGCATAAATTCCCTGACCTTTGATATCATGGGGACAACCCACAACAGCGGCTTCCGCAACCTTGAGATCAGAGACAAGAGCGCTCTCCACCTCGGCGGTTCCGATACGGTGACCTGAAACATTCAAGACATCGTCCACTCGGCCTGTGATCCAATAATAGCCATCTTCATCACGACGACAGCCATCGCCTGTGAAATAATATCCCGGATAAGCCGAGAAATAAGTCTCTTCAAATCTTGCATGATCTTTATAAACTGTGCGCATCTGACCTGGCCAAGAATCGGCGAGAACAAGCATGCCTTCTGCTTTTATGTCTTTAATTTCTTTTCCCTCCGGAGTCAGAACTTTTGGCTGGACTCCGAAAAATGGCAGAGTCGCCGATCCCGGTTTTTGTGCAATGGCCCCTGGCAAAGGAGAAATCAAAATTCCACCCGTTTCCGTCTGCCACCAAGTATCGACAATGGCGCATCTCTCATCACCCACGACTTTGTAATACCAAAGCCAAGCCTCGGGATTAATCGGCTCCCCGACGCTACCCAGAAGACGGAGAGATTTTCTCGAAGTGGATTTAACCGCCGCTTCTCCTTCACGCATGAGAGCGCGAATTGCCGTCGGTGCTGTATAAAAAATATTAACTTGATGTTTATCAATCACCTGCCAGAAGCGAGAGCTCGTCGGATAATTGGGAATCCCTTCAAACATCAAAGTCGTCGCGGCATTGCTCAAAGGTCCGTAAACGATATAACTGTGACCAGTCACCCAACCCACATCGGCTGTGCACCAATAAATATCCTTGGGTTGATAGTCAAAAATGCTGGAGAAAGTATAATTCGCGAAGGTCAAATATCCACCTGAGGTGTGCAAAACACCTTTTGGTTTTCCGGTTGAGCCGGAAGTATAGAGAATAAAAAGAGGATCTTCGGCGTCCATGATCTCTGGCACGCATTCATTGGAAACTTTTTCTTTTTCCTCATGCCACCAAAGATCTCTCCCAGCGGTGAAATTCACAGGTTTCCCTGTTCGTTTCACCACGAGAACTCTCTTTACCATTGGAGTTTTCTGAAGAGCCTCGTCGACATTTTTTTTCAAATGGACCGTACGGCCTCCGCGGTAGCCCTCATCCGCAGTAATCACAAATTGAGAATCACAATCTAAAACTCTTCCTGAAATGGAATCCGGAGAAAATCCTGCAAAGATTACCGAATGAACAGCCCCTATACGAGCGCAGGCCAGCATCGCAAAAGCGGCTTCTGGAATCATCGGAAGATAAATGGTGACACGGTCGCCTTTCTTGACGCCATTCTTTTTAAGAACATTGGCCATCTTGCAAACTTCAGAATGCAGCTCTTGATATGTGATTTTTCGAACAGCTTCTTCGGTATTATCTGGCTCCCAAATGATCGCCACCTTACTGGAATTTTTAGCCAAATGACGATCTATGCAATTAGCACTGACATTCAATTTTCCATCCACATACCATTTGATGCTGACAGGCTTTTTGAAGCTGGTGTCTTTCACTTTGGTCCATTTTTGATTCCAAGTGATCCGCTCCTCGGCGATCTTCCCCCAAAAAGTCTCGGGGTTTTTAATGCTCTCTTCATAGAGCTTTTTGTACTGCTCCGAATTGATGTGGGTGTTCTTTGCAATACTGTCTTTGATAGGAATAATATGCTCATGGCTCATGAACAAAAGGTAGGCCATTACTTTTGGACGATCAAGGTAGCACCTTCCTTTTTGCAACCCATCGCTCCATAGCCAGCCTTAGAGAGCCCCTTGTTCACGAGTTCGACAGACCACTCTTGGCCAAGACCCCTTTATTTGATTTATAACCGGTAATCCAAGGGCTTAGCCTTTGCAAACCAGGATTCCGATGAACGTGATTTACTCTTTCCTCATTTTAATCTTAGTTCCTTTTATCGGCGTCAGCATGGCAAGGGCCAATAGCTGCAGGCTAGTTTTTACTGCGAAATCGGCCCAGTCAACATTGGCCAGCCAAGAAATGAAAAGATTAGTGGATGAAAGTTTGTACGTGCTTCGTGAAAATGAGGCTCGCTCTCTTCGCGTGGATCAAGTCGCGCTTTTGAACAAAGAGACTTTCGCAAATTTGCGCAGTTTCAGTTCAGATAAAACGAATTTGAAAACTCTCTCTTACGATGAAGCGCAAATTTTCATTAACGAGATTAAAAATCATTCTGTCTACGGAAGTTATGGTCCTTATGAACGCCCTGGTGTCAGCATCGGATACTGTTTTGGAAGAGCTTATGGAGTACACCGCGCAGCCCTTGCCAAAGGGTTTTCAAAAGACCAAATACGTAAATTATGGGTTGTTGGCCCCATGGATTCTGGTTGGAACAAATGGCAATTTCACGTGGCAACTGCAGTTCGTGACGGCAACGGCACATGGTGGGTCATTGATACATTCACTGGAAAACCCATGATTCCCGAAGACTGGTTCGCCGTTTTTAAAAAGCAAAGCGAAGACGGCAAATTAAGAATTTATGCGACAAATCCAGAGAAATTTACTCCTCTTGCGGGAAAGTACAGTCGAATAAATTTAGGATTAGATATGAAAAAACCAGATGATTGGTATTTACATTATTTTAAGGACGCAAATCGGGTTGACACCAAGGCTCAGAATCAGATTCGCCAATCTCAAAAATCAAAATAAAAACCCGAGAGATTTCTCCCTCGGGTTTAGAGTTTACACATGGAGTTGCAAATAGGAAGGTGGTACTCTGGCGAAGCCAGAGTGTAGACCAGCCTAGTTCACGTCTTTGTTGAACTTTAGTTCACGTCTTTATAGTCAGCTTCGATGACGTCATCGTCTTTTTTATCAGAGCCGCCTGCGGATCCCTGAGCTCCACCACCGGCTGCACCAGCATCTCCACCACCAGCTTGAGCTCCTGCTTTTTTATAGAGCTCTTCGGTGATTTTATGAGTCGCTGTTTGCAATTTCTGAGTTTCTGCCTCAAGAACAGAAGCTTCCGCCTCTTTGTTCTCAAGAACTTTTTTAGCCGATGCAATCGCTTCTTCGGCTGTTTTCTTATCAGCCTCAGGAAGGTTCGCATTGTCTTTCAAAAGTTTCTCAGTTTGGAAAATCATATTATCCAATCCGTTACGAGCGCTCGCAGTTTTGATTCTCGCTTCGTCCTCTTTGGCATGCTCTTCCGCATCACGAACAGCTTTTTTAATTTCTTCTTCGCTCAAACCACTTTGCGCCGTGATTTTGATTTGTTGCGATTTACCTGAGCTCATATCTTTAGCGGATACGTTCAAGATCCCGTTGGCGTCGATATCAAAGGTCACTTCGACCTGAGGTGTTCCGCGTGGAGCTGGTGGGATACCCACAAGCTCAAAGCGTCCCAAAGTCTTATTATCTGCCGCCATCTTACGCTCACCTTGAAGAACGTGGATGTCCACCGCAGGCTGGTTATCTGCAGCTGTTGAGAAGATTTGAGATTTTTTAGTAGGAATCGTCGTATTTCTTTCGATCAAAGTCGTCATGACTCCGCCCAAAGTTTCGATACCCAAAGACAATGGATTGACGTCTAACAAAAGCACGTCTTTCACATCACCGGCAAGGACACCACCTTGAACAGCGGCACCGATCGCCACGACTTCGTCAGGATTCACAGATCTGTTCGGTTCTTTACCGAAGAAATCTTTCACCGCTTTTTGAATCGCAGGAATACGAGTCGATCCACCAACAAGAACCACTTCGTCAATTCCAGAAGCTTTCAGACCTGCATCTTCAAGAGCTTTTTTACAAGGCTCAATCGATCTGCGAACCAGAGTTTCTGTCATCTGATCAAATTTCGAACGAGACAATTTAATTTGTAAATGCTTAGGGCCAGATTGGTCAGCCGTGATAAACGGAAGATTAATTTCCGTCTCTTGCGAAGTTGATAATTCAATTTTCGCTTTCTCTGCCGCTTCTTTCAAGCGCTGCAAAGCCATTTTATCATTTTTCAAATCAATGCCCTGATCTTTTTTGAATTCAGCAATGAGCCATTCCAAGATCAAAGTATCAAAGTTATCACCACCGAGGTGAGTATCCCCGTTCGTTGAACGAACTTCGACAACACCGTCTCCGACTTCGAGAACAGAAATATCAAATGTTCCTCCCCCGAAATCGTAGATCACGATTTTTTCATTTTTCTTTTTATCCATTCCGTAAGCCAAAGCCGCAGCCGTTGGCTCATTGATGATACGTTTGACATCAAGACCCGCAATTCGACCAGCATCTTTTGTTGCCTGTCTTTGAGAATCATTGAAATACGCCGGAACTGTGATGACAGCC
>JACCDR011172990.1_pt1 | contig 10557 bp, 6 predicted proteins | sample 7446431 | NCBI WGS metagenome assembly JACCDR01 (sample SAMN15323443, study PRJNA562643) | freshwater metagenome | isolation source: river surface water | place: USA:Blue River Watershed | collected 2017-08-17 | reverse complement strand
CATCGATCGTCTTGTTGGATAACGTCTGAGTATTGTCAGCAAAAGTGAAGAACCTTCTGGTCGATGAGAATGTAAAGGACAGTCCCCCAGATGCGTCACGGCGTTCAATGGCTCCGTTCTCTGGAGTTGTCATTAAGGCTGCTCCGTCTGGAATATATACTGGCGCAGTCGATGCAGAGGTTGTGCTTTGGCGAAATGTTTGAGTTCCAGTAAATACGTGGTTTGATGCAAGAACATACGATCTATCAACCAGTGTGTTCGTTGTCCATTGTGTTTCATCGCGACCGGCACCGTATTGAATACCTCTTTTCAACTCAACCTTTGATCCTGTTACATTATACACTATACCGTTCGCCGTTGTGCTTAAAGTCGAATTACTACTGGTTGGACCATCCGCAAAAGTCATGTATGCCGAAGCTGTAATCCCATCAACTCCAACAGATGCTCCTTGATTAACTCCACTAGGATCAACAAAAGACCTTAATGCCGTGTATAAATTCGGAATACCAAAAGTTACATTTTTAGTTATGTAGAACCCCATCGTAGATGCTCCGCCTTCAGGGACACTATTTGTCTCAATCTGAAACTCACTGTAACCATCTCCTCCTACACCATCAATATCAATGAGTAGTTTTGTTGTCTGCGCTGTACCCCAAATGTTATTTACTCCATATCCAGTTAATAACGGACCATCAAAGTTTTGAAGTGTATACGTTCTATTGGTTAATGCTGTAATATTTGCAGCACTGAACGTTGCGGTCTTGCTGTTATCCGCGTCGTTCATGACAAGAGGTGAAGCATCGGAGAATGGATTACCTCCTCCACCTCCGCCCGTTGCGGTCAACGTATGCGTAGCATGATCATACGCTAACCCACTGCCGATAACCCAAAAATTTATTGCACCATCCGTATCATCCCATCCCCACAATCTATGTCCCCCTGGATCACTCAAGGAAGAACCTGTACCACCATCGGCAAGCGCGACATCCGTACCACCTGTAACATAAACAGTACCGGAGGCATTTATCGTTAATGTCCTGTTTGCATCACCAGTTGTAAAAGTCAATGTTCTATCGGTCGTCAGGTTAGAGCCCGCGACAATAACAAGATCGTGACTGGCGTCGGTATCCAGCAAGTGAAGACCACTTGTCAACGTCATCGTATTGAACGCCGGATCTCCATTTGTTTTAACGGATTGATCGAACCAATCTGCTAACGTAGGATTGCCAGTAAGTGTAATTACTCTTGCGGCATCCCCCGTGACTAAGGAAAGAGTTCTATCAGCTGAAAGATCTGATCCTGCAGTAAGAACAAGATCATGAGAGTCATCGACGTCCAGCAAGTGAAGTGTTTTCGTTGTAACCGCTAAAAGGTTACCCATATTACCACTGCCATCGAGAATAACTCCCGACGCATTACTTTTCAATGATGTTCCTCCGCTTCCGTTCCAGGTTGTAATCGCGTCATTAACGGATGAGCCCGGGCCTGTAACAGATCCACCGGAGCCAACAGGCCCAAGTGTATATCGACTGTTCGCGTTATCCCATATAATTGCATACCCATTTTCTGAGGCTGTCGGAGATTGGGTGATAGAGGTTGTCGCCCGAGTCGCAATTGTTATTGCCAAATTGTTAAGTGAGGCTTGTAGGTCCGCTGACAGGTTAGATAGAAATCCGACCTGCGCTGCCGTTACATTGATTGGCGTAAGAAACCCGCTCCCATCAGAGACAATCGCTCTTGAAGATGTTGTGGGAGCGAACTTCGTGAAAGCAATTGCAGCTGAGTTGTTAATGTCTGCATTGACGATAACTCCTGCTCCGATTGCAGCAACTCCAGCATTGGAGATGGAAATGTCTCCCGAGATGGTTACTGGTGTTGCAATGTTCGAGCCATTACCAACCCATATTTGACCGGATGGTAAGGAGGAGGACATTTTTGCAGCAAATACTGCGTAATCTCCAGCGCTCAGGTAGCCATCCTGTACAGCACTGGACTGCTTGACCTGAAGAGTTAAGCCCGAGGTTAATACCGCGCCAGTTCCACCAGTGATAGTGAGTACAGAGGAAGTTGCTTCGGTTACGTTTCCGCCACCGGAAATTCTTGATCGGGGAATGGAAGAGAATGACTTAACTGTACCCTCCGATCCGATCCCGAGGAAGTTATCGGCTCCTCCACCTGCCTCTAAGAGAAAGTCAAGTTGAAGACCTAAGCGAATGACGGTTGGGTTTGTGTAAGCCATTTTATTCTATATAGTGACGCATGGTGATTACTGCGGTCGCGTTATTATATGTAGCCGAATCAAATCCTCCACTTGGTTTTCTGTACATCGTAATGCTATCGGCAATAACCTGCCAGCCACCTTCCGGTGACATGGTGTTAATATTAGCGCCATCGACATAATCCAGGTTGAGTGCGTTATCTTGTAATGGTGGTGATGGATGGATGACAATTCCAAGGCAATGTGAGTTCAGATAGGTAAGAGGAAAATCCAGCGTTCGACTCGATAATGAAACCATGTCCCAGGTAATCTCATACCTTCGGTCGACCCAGAATGGACCGCTCGTATCCGTTCTTATTCCATTGGGAAAGTCGCCTTGTGCGGAACTGAAAGAAATATTCTGAAACAAGATTCTTGTTCCACGAACTGTCCAGTTGTTACTTGGAACGTTACAAGTCAATTGAACTTGTCCTGACACAATCGCGGCTGAAAAGAAAACATTATCGGTATTACCACCCACTTCAGAGGTTGACACATCACCCGAGATCGTTACATCTGTTCCTTTCCAAGAAAGAATAAAAAATCCACTGCGATTACCTTCACCAATATTCACTCCTTGTACTGAGTACATATAATAAGCGAATGAACTGATGTTAGCATTGAACGTATCAACGACTTCTCCCGGGGAGTTAACTGATAGATTCTGAAACGTTGTTCCTCCCGGCGTTACAGGACCACCACTTCCTCCTCCTCCAGATCCGCCACTTCCATAGAATGCTATCGGAATGTTTCTTGTTCCGAGCATCGGAATGAATGGTCCACTGTATTGCTTTGAAAGAGCAGCAAGCCCGTCAAGAATGTTATTGAACTTCTTGGCGTTGGCTGGTGCTGAAAAGTAAGCGACTATGGCTCCATCCGAAGTAAGGATTGTTTGAAGGATCGCTCGTATTGTTTCCAGTCGGATAATTCGATCTCGCTGATCGGGATCAATATTCTCTACTCCCGCGTTGGCCGCTTCTGAAATCTGAACACCAAGCTGAGCGAGCGCCTGTTGAGCTTTGTTGAGGATTACATTTATTTCAGTCGAAGTACGGATCATGCTGCAAGGTTAGCCTGAACATAATCGATTACTGACTGCGCGTCCTGATAGTCACCTGCCCTGAAATTGGTAAACGCACTTTCGATCATTGCCGCTCCGTAAAGAACATTGGTTAATCGATCGAGATCTCTGCACTTTCCATTTCTCACTGTTGGACCGAAGTCCGCAAGTATGTCTCCCAGGGGGCCCGTCATACTATGTGCGGCACTCCAGTTGTAAGTCTGAGTCTGCTCAACAGATGTGTTGCCAGTTACTTCTGCCTGGATGTCCGTGAGCACATCCCATGTACTGTCGGCTCCCGGTGTTGAGAATGTCGAAGTGTTGGCTTTATAATAAACCCCGTTGTGATACCTCGCCGTCCCTGCGGGATAAGTGCCAGCAGTCCATATATAGAATCCGTAAACAATCGCAACAAAAACTCCGTCCGGTGCGGGTAATGCAAACGTCCAGGAGTTGGCTGTCAGCGGATTGGTGTTATCGATCGTGATCGGCGTATCGTTGTTTTGAGCATCGCGTTTGTATAGATACACGTACAATGCAAGAGCGCTTCGAAGAGGATTGCTTCCACCGTACTGGCTTAAATCGCGCAGTTGTGCTGTTGACAAATCCGACGCCCAATTTTCAATCGCCGTGAGGAACGTCATAAGGGGGGATGTTTTGGCCCCTAAGTTACTGTGAAATTGACCAAAGAAAAAGGCCACCCGTCTGATGGCCTTAATTCTATAGTTGGCTTTAACCTAAAGCGTATCTAAGATACTCCTTTTTTGAAACGTTCGAGTTGTTTGATAACCTCTTTGTAATCATCCTCTCCTTTGCCAGCGAAATAATCCGCAAGATCATCAAGTGGATCTTTACTATCGAGGACAACATGAAGTGGATCGATATCTGAAGAAAACATCCACTGTCCCAGGTCTTCGTGGTACTCAAGAATGCCATTTTCAACGGCTTCGGCAATCTTCACCTTCATGGATATCTTCTTGTCAGGAGCCGTGAACATAATACGTTCGGCGTTCTCTTTGTTCTTCCTGGCAAACTCCCTCAAATCAATCTCGAGTTCAACGGCACCGGCACGAATCGGAATATTCAGCGCTGCTGCCAGTCCTTTACGTTGATCGTTCGGCATGCGTTTAATCACATCTCCAGCTGCGTCGATAAGGTTCATTTCCACAACTTTCAGGTATGGATTTGCATGCTGGGTATCGACGCGACGGAACCATGCTTTTTTGGTCACATCCTGGAATCGGCCGCCCTCTAAACGAGGATGGAGTTCGTACCATAAGAATTGCAGGTACTCTTTTTCGGTATCAACAATTACGGTTCCGGCGGTGAACCGTGGAATACCATACTTTGGACGTGTGCCCTGCTGTGTCTTTTGCTGCTGATCTACATACGTGTACGCCTCAACACCAACGGTAAATTCAAGCACTTTCTGACGATCCGTAATTACCTCCTCGAACGGATCGTAAAAAATATACCTGTTTACCAGTTCGTAAGGTTGGGCTTCGATCTTGTTGTACGGGGGATCAACCCTCGCGTCATACGCATTGTCGAATGCAATAAGTTTATACATCGCATACTTACGGCGTGTAATTGGAGGGGCTGCTTTTTCCGATACGGGTAAATTTGCAGGCAGTCGGGAGCCGGTTTTCCGACGAATCTTCCTCACGGATGTTTCAACGGGAGGATCATCGTTGATCTTTGTGACGGGGCCTTGCTCTTTGGTCTTGCCTTCCTTCGGAGCCTTTGAGGAGGTTTTTGCAGGCTCAGGAATTTTAAATTCCGATGCCTGCGCATCATCGTCAAGGAACTTGTCTCCTTGCGGGGTTTTTTCGATACTCATTATTTTGTCGGTTTTAGAAGTGAAAAAAAGGGGAGAGAATATCTCCTCCCCTTAAAGATTAAAAGGACGCTGACTCTCCGTAGATGTGCTTCTCAGCACCTACGATACGGATACCCTTTTCAGAGTTATAGTCGATACGACGAACTCGCTGTGAGCTGGTCGGAGTTGGTGCCAAACCACCAGTCATCCACACTTTGTAGTGTCCGCGAGCTCCACCACCATGCTGTTGTTTGTACATGATTGTGAAGGCATCCATCGGAATACCAGTCTTTGCATCCTGCGTCTTATCGGTTGGCTTGATAATGAACAGCCATGGATAAGGACGGCCAGGAATGTTGGTATACTTTGGATGGTTAAGAATCCGGAGATTCTTGTGATCGAAGTTACCGTTCGGCAGTTCCAGGCGCTTGAAGTTCATCTTCAGATCCTCGCGATCGTACACTATAGAACCGTTCACGCCAACCTTGGTGATCAGGTCGCTGATCAGGTTTCCATACTCCATACCATGCCACAACTGGCAATCCTTGGTCTGGTTGAGACGGTTGCGGAGGCGACACAGGTCGTTGTAGAATGCCAACGAGATGTTGTCATCGTACTGCTTGTGGGGTGCTGTTGCATCGAGGACGCGAAGATAACCGTCGGTCGTAGTGAGCGACTTGTTCGTTCCGCTGATCGGATCGTATGCTACGGCAGAAGCGTCGGCTTTTGGCACCAAGAACAACCCGAGGGCTTCTTTGAGCATGAAAGACTCCTCTGTATCGCGGGTTCCGATCTCGTACCAGAAATTGATAGTCTGGCCGTTACGAGGATCCACGATAGGATACGTCTTGTTGTTCAACTGCTTGTCGGTGGTCTCATACATATCCGCAAAGGTTGAGATGTAAGAGCGGAACACCTTAAACGTAGGCAGTTTACCAGACTGCATACCCCATGATGCTTCTTCGTAGTTCGCTGAAGGGATAGTGATCTGGTCTCCACCGATGTTACCACCCACGTTGGTGATGGTAGCCGCCAGTGAAGGATTGCTTGTCAGGTAAGGAGTGATGTACAAACGGTGAGCGTTGGCTATATTTTCACGCTTACCCTGGATACGCCAGAACGCCTGGTTGTTGAATTCGATCGTCTCACCAACGCGGGGCGCTGATTTCTGATTAGCGAAGTCACCAGAAGTTGGAGTATGTGAGCCGGGGCTCAACTGCACATATTGATACCCTGCAAATGCTGCGGGGTCACCATTCGGAACCGAAGCTGTACCGAATACATCGGTTACAGTTGTGCTTTGGTTCAGGAACGGAGCGTCGATCATCGAGCGCTTTTCACGGTGGATGATTTCTTCGCCTTCGACCTTTTCCATAAGGCCCATGGCCATGAAATCTCCAATGTCAGTATCCAAAGGATTGACATTGAATAGATCTTTCACAATCTGCGGTTCGAGAAGGAACTCGATGTTGGATATAATCGGGTAGTTCTCCTGCGACGCAAATGAAAAATCGCGGTAACTGTTTACTGCTGGCATGTTAAGGAAACATTTAAGTTTTTAATGTCTCCCCGGGGTGTATTAGCCTTGTGTTCTCTCCTGAACAGCTTTTTGGCCAAGATCTTTAAACTGGTCAGCGATTGACTTAGGTCCTTCTGGTCCGCCGCCTTTACTTTCTTTATCCGGCTTGGTGCTAGCTAACTGCTCAGCAGTCAATGTCCGGGCAAGTTCCCTGACTCTATCAAAGTGCATTTTGTTGTAGGCTTTTGCTCCCATCGATAAGAAAAGGAACTGCTCAAACAACTCTGACGGGTTAAAGTTAGGAATTTTTCCATCTTTATCATAAATGTCCGGCCGCTGCAAATATTCTTTAAACAATTCATCGGCATTCTTCATCACTTCTGGTGACAAATCAATGTTATAAGCGATCTTATCATCGGCCTCATCCTTCATGGTGATCCGGTTCGCTGTCTTCATAAATTTGTCTGCTTCCGCGGTGTATGACTTAACCGATGCGATCGGAGCCTTTGGCTCTTCGGCTGCTTTTGTCTCAACTTTTTCTACAGGCTTTGCTTTGAATTCCGCCTGTTTTGCCGCCAATTTTGCCCTGGCTTCAGCACCACGGTCCTTCAATTCGATCTCGGCAAGCTCCTGGGCTTCCTTGAAAGTCTCATCATTGTCAAATTTATCCCGTTCCAGCACGTAGTCACGTTTGTGTCTCGCTTCAAAAACACGGGCTGCCTCAGTTCGTGAAAGATTGGGTTTACTGAGAATGAATTCTTCTTTAAGAGCATCCTTATCGGAGATCTTGGTGGTATCCATCGACATCAACTGTCCATAGGTCTGTATGCCATCACCCCACATATTCTCGGGGTACTGTTGGATAAACTGGTAAACCTTCTGTTGCTGTTCGGAGGCAAACTTAGGATTCTTTACCTGCTCCTCGAGTTCTTTTATTTTACCACTCAGATCGTTGATTTGAGACTCGTATTGAGTTTTCTCAACAGTGAAGTCGGGTTTATCCTCGGGCTTGTCTTCCGGCTTTTTATCTTCGGGCTTATCAACAGGCTTATCTTCCGGCTTATCCAGCACCGGCTTGTCTTCGGGCTTGTCGGAGTTAGTCGAATCTACAGGCTTATCAACATACTCTCGCTTGGTGATATCGTAGATTTTCTCGGTTGTTGTTTCAGTGGTTTCCATTTTTGTCGGTTTTTATGTTAAATTCGAGTACTTCTTATGTTTGGGTGAAGGGCTGTAGAAAGGCGTAATCTCAGCCCTTCTTTTTCTTAGCCTGATCCTTTCGCTTCTGCTCATCCTTTCGGCGCTGCTCCTCCGCTTTCATTTTCGCTGTCGTTACATCGGTGATGGACTTAAGATTGGATGAACGATCTTCGCTGTTACTACGGATGGCCTCTTTAATGACGGTAGTCTTATTCGTATCGCGGACATCTCTCGACTTGGCAACAGCCATCGCTTGCTGATCGGCAGACTTAAGAGAAAGCTCTTTTTGGAGCATCATGTCGTTGATCTGTCCATTGAGTGCAGCAAGCTCCATCTCGTTCGCATGCTTCTCGCGCATGATCTCAAGTTCCATCTTGAGTTTATCTTCCCCGGATGCCTTAGCCAGTTGCATCTGGAATTCTTGTTCCTGTGCACGGATCGCAGCTGACTTCTTCTCGTTAATCATTTCCCTGTTGGCCATGATCTGACGAGCCATCTTTAGATTCTTGATCGTACGGATGAATGCGCTATCTGATGAGTTCAGACGCCCTTCGAGTACGCCCGCATGGACCTCCCCATAAAACTCCATCCACTCTTCAGGAAGTGGTTCGGGCTCTAATTGCAGACCATAATCGCAGTATGGAAGCTCGTCGGGGACTTCAAAAAATTCTGTTGTATATCGACCGAGTGAAGGAATCAATCCCTTGATCGTCACTTTATTCCTCTTGGCCTGCTGAGTTAAAAGCAGGTTCAGATGACAAACCTGTTCGTAGCGTTTCTTTCTGGCGTTCACCAGGTACTCAAGGGAATCATTTCCCGACGCCTGGTTGGCTTTCAATACTCCGTTGGCTAAACGATCCGGAATATCAGTCGTGTCGGCCAGTGTGCTGCCCGTGAGATCATCCAGGATCATCATGTAGCGTTGCATCGTTGTGAAATAATCCGAAAGCGTGACACTGGAAGGATGCTCACGAACGGCATCCCCGATCTTCTGACCGTACGTATTTGTAACCTGCCTGGTGACAGCAATCTTGTTCTGCATCAAAAAGTCGATCGCCTGCATCGGCGTCCAATCCTGGCCACCGGATCCAAGCGCTATCTGTTCGAAGGCCGTGAGATTCATTTCCAGCACACCAATACGCTCTTTAGCCAGGATGTCCTTCACTTTATTGTGAACCACATTGATCATCGCCAGCGGCTCTATCATTTGGGAAAGCATTGAAACAATGCGACCTTCCTTCATGTTCGGAGCAAAAGAGACGATCGGAAGCCGTGTGTTGACCAGTTTTGATCGGGGCATCTCTTTACGCCCGTAATTGAAGACGACATCTGTATTGATCACCCACGTACCTCCGTACACACTCGTATAAGCAGCGGGCATTGCTTCCTTGTTCGGGTTCTTTGAAGAATAGTCGTAAGGAACCACATCCACCATCTTGTTTCCATCCTTACCGGTGCGCTTAACGTAGGTCACATTGTCGTTGGACAGGAAATAAAAGCGTAATACCGGAATATATTGCAGTCCGTCGAAATTTTCGTAGAACTGAGGCAGCGAGCCTACATTGGAGATAAAGTCCGGCATGGCATTGGAACTCAGGACTTTAGTCATCTGTTCCGCTGTCAACTTATTCTCCGCTTCCTTCCGTAGCTGATTCACGGTGATCATTTCCACGAAGAAGGAATATTCCTGACGTGTATAATCTTCGTTGTCGACATACGATCCTCCCCACATATTGGCTGGAATGTGCCGGTTACGCGGGATGTTGTTTTCATCGAGGTAGCAATGGATGTGCGAATGCCCAAACACAACACTATCCCAATCGCATTCACGCTGAATCTGATCCGTATCATTGATCGTATGGTTGACCAGTTTCAATGTCTTCTCTCCATCAATGATTCTTTTGATCTTCGGATTAACGCTCATATTGAAGAGCAGCTCCTCGGGATATTCAGGGAGAACATTGATGTCGATATCAGGAAAGAACTCCTGTGGATTGATTCGGTTGCCAAATGACTTGTACCAATCGCGAAGCCGGTAATAACCTTTTATCGTATTGGTGTAACGTTCAGCCTCATCAACACTCACTGGATCTACCGCTGAAAGATTGGCCTCAAAATTATGTCGCTGAAGTTTGGCAACCGTCTTGTTGATGTACTTGGTTGCTAAATTCAACACCTGTAAGTCTATGTAAGCCAGTGTCCCGTTGCTCTCATTGAAGCCGTTCATGCGGTCTTCATGGTAGCCAAACAATCGACGAATGTTGTCGGTGCTCTGTCGGCCCTGGGCGAGCTCCTGTAAGGCCGTATATTGGGATTGAAGTCCGTATTGCCCGTAACCTAAGCGGTTGGATGCATAGTACATCGCACGGGCTGCCTTTAAACCATACTCATTCAACTCCTTCTTTTTCGGGGGAGCAAACTCATCCGGAAAAGGGTAGCGGTTACCAGTCGGGTTACTTATCATTCGAGGAGGTTGAACAAAGATAGGCGGAATTTCACAAACTCACCTCTTCATCACCCTTCCCTCCCGGTCAAACCTCCGAAAGTAGTCTTCGATGTTGCGGGGTTGAGGCTTGACTCCGCGTGGCCTCATCTGCCCGGCGATCTCCATGTTACCCTGCGCGACGGTATAGTCAAACTCTCTGGTCTTGTCCGGACGGAATCGCAGATCGTTATTCACTACCTCAATAAATGGATACGTG
>JACCDR010067559.1_pt1 | contig 10562 bp, 14 predicted proteins | sample 7446431 | NCBI WGS metagenome assembly JACCDR01 (sample SAMN15323443, study PRJNA562643) | freshwater metagenome | isolation source: river surface water | place: USA:Blue River Watershed | collected 2017-08-17 | reverse complement strand
CGACCACCAGCGGCTTCGACACCCTCGTCGGCACCACCGAGCAGTACCTCGGCCGACAGGACGGGGCCACGCAGGAGGTCAACCTCCTCCTCACCCGCACCGAGCAGTGGGTCGAGGCCCAGCAGAGTAGCGCCAAGATCGCCATCACCGTCCAGCAGGCCGGCTTCCAGGCCGTCGTCGCCGAGCTCGCCACGGTGCGCGACACGCTCGACGGTCGGCTTCGCCGGGTCGAGCAGGCGGTCCTCTCCGCGGCCGTGTAGCCCCTCGCAGTTCACCCTCACCCACCACACCAATGCCCAGCAACCAGCCCCTTCGTAGCATCCAGATCAAGCGAGTCCGCCACATCGCGTCCGGTCGCGTCATCGAGCGATACAGCGTCGACGCGCACGAGCTGGTGCGCAGCGGTCACTACGCACCGGCGGACGACGCGGTCTCCGTCCGCGACCAGTTGCACGAGATGACGGTTCCGGCGCTCCTCGCGCTCGCGGCCGCGCACGGCATCGTCACCGGCGTGCCCGGCGAGGCAGCTGGCCCCGCTCTCCACGACGGGCTCGTCGACCTGCTCGTCCCGCACGCCGAATCCGGCGCCCTCCCCCTTCCTGCAGCCGAGGCCTGAGATGCCCACCGAGAAGTCCTTCCACTACCACGCCGAGGCCCGCGGCGCCCGCAATCGCTTTTACCTCGAGACGAAGCCGCTCGTGGAACAGCTCGCCCGGGTGCTCAACGATCGCGACCTCAACCCCGAGGCGAAGGCTCGGCGCGCCGCTCCGCTTCGCAAGGAGATTGAGGGCAAGGCCGAAGCCTTCCGCGCGCTGTCGCGCCAGATTGTCGAGCGCGCACAGCGTCGCGAGCGGGACGTCGCCCCGGATCGCCTCCGCCGGGTCGCGGCGCTTGAGCACCCGGGCAGGGCCGCTGAGTTCTCGGCGCTGTTCCGCGCGCTGCCAATGGCGGAGCTGTCGGCCATTGCGGAAGAGCTCGAGCGCGCGGACCGCCCCGACCGGGCAGCGATGTTCGCGCTGGTCGGCCGCCTCCGCGACCTTCTCGCGGGCGAGGACGGCCCGATGGCGGCGGAGACCATCGCGCGCGCCGACCGCTGGCTCGACGGCGACCTCGAGGAGGTGCGCGCCGATCGCCTGGTCGCGCAGCACGAGGCGTTGCAGCTCGAGCTCGATGCGGACGCCGCGCTCGGCCGTCGCTTCGATCCGATGCGCGCCCTTGCCGGCGCCAACGCACTCGGGGCGACGGACGCCCAGATCGAGGCGGCCTACAAGTTCTTCGACGCCGACCGCTCGACACCACTCCGCCACGCAGTGCCTGAAGAGTCGGCCAAGGTGCTCGAGCAGCTGGGCGCGCTGGAGCGCCTCCTCTCGAACACCATCCCCGGCGAGTACCAGACGCTCGAGGCCGCCGCGTGAGCGGGCCGCGGGTCACCGTGCGATACACCGAGGTGCCGAGGGCGCCACGGGCCCGGCGGTGGCTCGTGGCGGCGCTCACACCCGACGCGCTCGCGCTCGGCTTGCACCACGGCGATGTGATTCAGCACGGCGAGGACGGGACCATCTTCGTCCTCCGGGCCGTCACCGTTGGGCCGCCGGCCGGGCGCCTCGAGCCGCTGATTGCGTCGGGAACCCTGCAGGAGCTGACCGCGCCCCGCTGATGGATACTGGGTGGATACTGGCCGGAACTGGGCCGGAGCCAAGCAAGAAGCCCCGCCGTGACCGAAGTCATTGCGGGGCTTCTCGTTATACTCAGTCGGGGCGAGAGGATTTGAACCTCCGACCTCCTGCTCCCGAAGCAGAAGGCCGTCACATTTCAGGCGATTTCAGCAAGATACTGGCACCCCGTAGAATCTTCCTCTTGCTCTAGCGGCCCTCTGCTTCGTATATTCACGGTGTTTCACGGTATTTCAGGGCCGTGGATACTGGATGGATACTGGCGAGCGAAACAGGAGGGCCGCCGTGCCGACGCTACAGCTCACCGAGAAGGTCATCGCCGCCGCGACCGCCCCCGCCGGCCGCGATCTCGTGCTCTCCGACGAACGCATCCCGGGCTACCAGCTGAAGGTCACGCCAGGCGGCAAGAAGGTGCTGAGCCTGCTCTACTGGTCGCCGGTGGAAGTCGGTAAGCGCCGGCGGTACACGATCGGCGAGGTGGGCGCGCCCGTCACGATGCCCGATGGCAAGAAGGCCACGCTCACCGCCTACACGGGTCGCCAGATCGCCGAGGCGAAGCGCGGCGAGGTGAAGAGCAAGCGGGATCCCTTCCTCGAGCGCGAGCAGGCGGCCCGCGCCCAGCAGGTCACCGAGCGCGCGCGGCGGGCTGAGGTCGCCGCGGCCCGCCCGGTGTCCGTGGTCGCCGCCGCCTTCCTTGCCGACGCCGCGGACCGCCAGCTCAGCGAGAAGACCCGCCGCGAGTGGAAGCGCCTGCTCGACAAGCACGTCCTGCCGGTGATTGGCGCCGTGGCCATCGCGAAGGTCGGTAAGGACGAGGCACTCGCCGTGAAGCGCGCGATGCCTCGCGGGCGCCAGGTGCTCGCGAATCGCGTGCAGCAGGTCTGCTGTTCGCTGCTGAACTTCGCCGAGGAGGAGCGCGGCCTCACCCCGAACCCGTTCGCCGTCGGCGTGGGCGGGCGCAATCGCTGGTACAAGGAGCGGCTCACCCGCGAGCCGATCACGCGCGAGGAGCTCGCGCGGCTCTTCGCGGCCCTCGACGCCGAGCAGGATGTGGACGGCGGCGGCGCGGTCGACGCCATTCGCTTTCTCGCGATCACCGGCTGGCGGAAGGGCGAGGCCCTCTCGCTGCGGTGGGACGCCGTCGACTTTGCCGAAGGCAGCGCGGCACTCGAGCGCACCAAGACCGGGGCCTCTTTGCGCGCGCTCTCGCCTGGCGCCCTCGCCTTGCTGCAGCGCATCCCCCAGCGGGGGCCCTACGTGTTCCCGTCGCCAGACAACCCCGCCAGTCCTCGCCAGGAGGTCAAGCGCGTCTGGCTGCGCGTGCGTGCCGCCGCCGGCGTGAGCAAGCCGCTCCACGCCCTGCGGCACGCCGCGGCGACGATCGCCCTCTCGGAGGGCGTGCCGCTTGCGACCGTTGGGGCGCTGCTGGGCCACCGCAACCCCGCCACCACGCTCCGCTACGCCAAGACCGAACTCGAGAAGGCCCGTGACGCCGCCGCCGTGCTGGGCGCGGCGATCGCCAAGGCCACCGCACCGGCCGACGTGACGCCGATCAGCCGCGCCGCACGGCACCGCTAGGCAGGTTGGGCACGCGACGGGGCGCGGGAGGGCGCCGCCGGTCGCATCCCCGCCGGGGGTTCCCGGCGCTCGCAGGAGCGGCCCAAGGCCGCAAGGATGGCTCAATGACGTGGTCTCCCGAACGGCAGCAGCCCCAGCCCTCGTTTCGCACGCTCGAGGAGTGGCTGGTCGCAGATCTCACCGGTACACTCGCCGCCGCGCCCCAGGGTGGCAGTGTCGTGCTCAATGAGGAGGTCCGGTGGCAGCTCTACTGCGCGCGCCGTCGCCGCGAGCTGACGCGGCCGGTGGCGTGCGCGTCCTGCGGTACGCCGTGGCAGCGGCGCGTCGAGATTCGCGGGAGCATTGGGTGCGTCGTCGCCGTCGCGGCGGACCGCGTCGCGACCCGGTGCCCTTCGTGCCGCGCCAAGCGCAAGACCGCCCCTCGAGGTGCTAAGTGACCGCGCCCGCCGTGACTCAGCGTGACTTTGCGGCCGGGCGCCGACGCCGCAGGGTGACTTCGCGTGACTTTCCCGCGCCCCGCGCGACCGCCGCGGCCCTCTACCTCCGGGTGAGCACCGAGGAGCAGGCGCGGGAGGGCGTCTCGCTCGACGCCCAGGAGGCTCGGCTTCACGCCTACGCCGCCGCGCACGGCCTCGAGGTCACGGTGACTTACCGTGACTCTGGCGTGAGCGGCTCGGTGCCGCTGGCCGAGCGGCCCGCCGGCCGCGAGCTGCTGGCCGCGCTCGAGGCGGGCACCGTGCAGCACGTCCTCGCCTTCAAGCTCGACCGGCTCTTCCGTGACGCCGTGGACTGCCTGCGCACCGCCCGGCAGTGGGACGAGTCCGGGACTTCGATGCACCTCGTAGACATGGGCGGGCAGACGGTCAACACCGGCTCGGCCGTCGGGCGATTCTTCTTGGGGCTGCTGGCGGGCGTCGCCGAGCTCGAGAGGAGCCTGATTTCCGAGCGCGTTAGTATGGCGCTCCAGCACAAGATCTCGAAGGGGGAGCGCGTGGGAGCGCCGCCGTACGGCTATGCCGCGAGCGATGATGGAACCGCGTGGGTGCCAGTTCCAGAGGAACAGCGTGTGCTCGGTGAGATGCGCGTCATGCGGGCGCGTGGTGACACCCTGGAGGCGATTGCGGACAGCCTGAACGCTCGAGGTGTCTCGGCCAAGCGATCGCGGGTATGGCACACTTCCAGTGTGTGCCGGGCGTTACGGCGCGCTTAATCGCCCCAGCGCCACCCCTTCGGGTGTGGCGGTTGGGGGTTCCTGTCGTCATGTTTCGGGTGCTGTCAGAGCCCCCTCTCAGTATTCTCTGGCACCCAATCGCCGGATCCTGTTATGCCAACCGCACACGACGTTGCCGCCTACATCCTGAGCAAGGTCTCGCCAATTACGGCGATGAAGCTCCAGAAGCTCGTCTACTACTCGCAGGCTTGGTCCCTCGTGTGGGACGAGGCTCCGCTGTTCAGCGAGCGCATCGAGGCTTGGGCGAACGGCCCTGTCGTAAAGGATCTGTACGACCTGCACCGCGGGCAGTTCACGGTGCAGGAATGGCCCGCCGGAAACCTTTCGAACCTCTCCCCGGAGCAGGTTGAGACCATTGACGCGGTGCTTGAGTACTACGGGAAGAAGAGCGCCCAGTGGCTAAGTGACCTCACCCACAGCGAGCGCCCGTGGATTGACGCCCGAGAAGGTCTCTCCGCGGGCGATCGAGGCTCCAGCGAGATAACACCCGCGGCGATGGCCGAGTACTACTCGGGGCTCCCGGACTAGGCGTCGTGGGCGGAGGCCGGGAGAAGAAGAAGCCGAAGGCCGTTCGCGAGCCGGATCCTCAAAAGATTCCCCGGGTTCGCGCGGAGCCCACTAGCAGGTGGGGGGAGCGTCCGTCGTGGCGCATACGCCGTCTCGATGTTGGCGGTCCCTTCTGCGTCTCAAGGCTTGAGCGCGGCGACCTCCTGGCCAATAATCCACCCTCGTCTCTTGGCCGAGTGCTCAGGTTCCTCGGCGACCTAGAGACGATGACATGGGGTCAGATTCTGGGGCCGAACCATCACTACATCCCCGTCGAGAGCCTGAACAAAGATGCGCGCGATAGGCTGGTCGCGCTTCGCCGAGACGACGTCGACCAGGTCGTTTCTCTTCGCGTGACAGGAGGCCAGCGGGTTTTCGGCGTGACCCATGGCTCCGTTTGTGAGCTCCTCTGGTGGGACCCTGAACACCGAGTGGCCCCGTACAAGGGCGCCGACAACTGATTGCATTCCAAAACCAGATGGTTTTGGAGTTTCGCACTTCAGTTGCCGGGGCTTGATGGTGGCTTCTGTTCACCACGGTTCTGCTCGATCGCAATCTGCGCCGCCAGCGCCTCGCGCATACGGATGATCTCCCAGAACAGCTCACGGCGGCACGGCTCGCAGTAAGCTGAGGGTGGCTTCGGTGGGGCGATTTCGCACCGCGCGCACGTAGATGATTTCACTGGTGGGCGGCTCCACTGGCCCTGGCGGGCAGCTTGTCGCGCACAGGAGTTCGGGGTATCGTCAGAGCACTAGGGGACACCGCGGTGAGACGCGGCCGTTACGGGGGTGCGTGGCGTACCAGTTTGCGATTCGGTCTGTCACTCCGCGCACGCGCTTGACCCGATACCCCTAGGCTCTCGAGAGGGCACTCCCTAGCCGGAGTGCCTTTCTCTTTTCGACTCTCGGAATCTGCGTGAAGAAGCGTCTACGCCGCAAACGCGCAAGTCGCGAGGATCACCTTGGGTTGGGGTAACCCCAACGCCCGCAAGGAGAAGCGGCCACAGGCGACAATCGCACTGCGGGTTCTAAACCACGCGTTTTGCCTTGAATGCTTGTTGGCGTTGCAAATGAACACGTCCGCGCGGGACCACTGAGCCACGCTTCCGCGGCTGGCTACCGGCGGCGCGCAGCGCCCAGGATGCCAGTTAGGGACGGGAGCGCGACACCCTCGCTGAGCTCGGTGCCCATCGCCCGCATCGCTTCCGCGAAGCGCTTCCGTGCCTCAAGGCCGCGGACTTCCTCAGCGAGAGCGTCTCGGTACTCCTCCATTGAACTCCGAACCAACGTGGAGAGTCGGTCTCTCTCGGCCCGCTCGCGTGCGGGTGCGTAGCCGCCGAATGCGCGGACCCTGAGCTCCTGGTCTCGAAATGCCAGCAGCGTGCGGTTCATTTCTCCTCGATGGCGGGCCACCCCTCTCACCGCCACAGGATTCCTGTTGCGCCGGTATGCTTCGTAGCGGCTCTGCTTCAGCCAGTCGAGCAACGAGGCGATTCCTTCGATGCTGCGCATCGAAAGGCGCCGCCGGCGGCCGGCCACGATCGCAGCGAGCGCGGGCGCGCTGAGTCCCGCGCGACGCGCGGCCTCTCGAAGCGAGAGCGCACCGTGCGGGCCCAGCGCCGTGTCGAGCACGGCGCCCAGCCGAGCCCCAAATCGCCGCGGGTTGTCCAATGTCGCGGAGGCGCGTTCCCGTCCCATAGTGCCAAAAGTTTACACCAGCTGCAGGCGCGTGGCAATCGGTGTCCGCCACTCCTGATATCCTCCGTTCGTCGGCGAACGCACGCGCGCCGTCAGGAAAGTTCCGGTTCTACAGGATCCTCGGAGGATACGATGGTCACAGGCTCCGCCAGCAGGCCGCTGCTCACCCCACGCGAAGTCGCCGACGCACTCGGCGTCTCCACGCTCACGCTCTATCGTCGTCGCCGCGACGGCACGGGCCCGCGCTTCGTCCGCGTCGGGCCGCGCGCCATCCGATACCCGCGCGAGTGGGTCGACGCGTACCTGCACGAGAACGCGGACCTTCCGCACGCTGCCTGAGAGGGTGGGGCCATCCGGTGGAGGAGAGGACACCGGGTGGCACACGCTCCGCAGTCTCCCACGCAACTGCGGCTTCGGCCGCTAAAACCGAGGCACCCTTGCCCAAGTACCGTCCTCCCGAAGTGCTGATCGCCCCCGCGCCGATAGCCGGAGCGGTAGCCGTGTCGATCACCGAGCCGCGCTGTGCCGATGCCCGCGGCGGCCACCTCCTGCTCCCTGCTGAGTCGCTCGCACAGCTCGCGCCCGCCATTGCGGACGCCGTCGCCGAGTACCAGCGGCGCGTGGAGGGCTGATGCCCTCTCCCTGCTTCCAGTTCTATCCCGAGGAGTTCGTCGGATCCGGAACCGTCGGCACCGCCGACGCGAGTGAAGTCGCCTGCTACGTACTGCTGCTCTGTCTCGACTGGACCGAGGGCGGTTTCGTCTATGACGAGAAGCGCCTCGCGAGGTGGTGCAAGGTTTCCCCTGCGGCATTCAGGCGGGCGTGGTCGCATCTCGCCGACAAGTTTCCGGCACGCGATGGGCGGCACTTCAACACGCGGCTCGAGAAGGAGCGGCTGAAGCAATCTGAGTGGCGCGAGAAGTCGCGGAAGGGCGCTGAGGCCGCGAATGCGAAGCGTTGGGGTGGCGGTCAGGGTGGCGGTCAGGGTGGCGACGAAATGGCGACAGGTGAAGCGTCGCCAAATGGTCGCATTCCGTTGCCGTTGCCGTCCCCGTCTCCGACGCCTGAAGTTCAACTACACACTACCACTACTCTTCCCGCTCCGCGCAAACCGCGCGCGTCGCGGACGAATGGCGATGAGTTGAAGGGAACGTCGTGGCTCGCCCCTTTCCAGCAGGTGTGGGAGCGCCGGAATGGTGCCGGGACTTTCCCGCACGGCGAGGCTGCAAAGCGCCTTCGTCCACTTCTGGACGCCGGGTGGGAGGTGGACGAGATCTGTGACCGTCTCGATTGGTACCTGAACAACAAGGGTATGGAGATTGTGCTGGATGACCAAGAGGAGGCGGAGAAGCGCTTCTTCAATCCTTCCATCACGATGTTCTGGAAGCGGTTCGCGTTCTTCGATCCGAAATCGTCAGCACCTTCGAAGCCTCCAGCGTGGGCGACGGAACTCGCCTCCGCTTGGACGGCGAGCGGCCTCGGCCAAGTGTCTGTGTGGCGGGTTACGCACGAGCTAAACAACGCCTACTTGTCGTTCTTCTCGATGGACGATGGCGTGGACTATGACGCTGTTCTCGCCAAGGGACGGGAGCGGGGCCGCGTCGCCCTCAAGGCGGCAATCGACGAACACGCCCGGCTCGTGCCACGCGGCGGCTGGAAGGAATTTCTTCGCAATCTCCCGTCATACCTTGAGAGGCTTGGGTATGGCGCCGCGCCTGCTGCGGAGGCCGCGTGACCCACTGGACTCGCGCCCTCGTGCCTGCGCAGCTGCGCCTCTCGCTGGGCCGGCACCCCAACACCCGACCGATTGCTCGCGCGAACCTCGAGACGGCCGCCGCGGTCGCTGCCTGGGCGGAAATCGCATGCGAAGGAACCGTCGCGCCAAAGCGGCAGAACCCCGCTCACTCCAAAACCACTCCCTTTTGGAGCGGGGAGGCCAACTAATGAGCCGCACTGAGATCGTCTCGGAAGTCCCCTTGGATCCCGAGACCGCGCTCGCCATCGAGCGTCTCTTCCGCACGGCGATGGCCGGCGTGAAGCATCGCCTCGTGTGCGAGTTCACGATCGTCGACGGCCAGCTCGGCGTCGAGACCTCGCTCGAGCGCAAGGTCTTTCGGAAGTGGGTTGCCGTGCGCCCCTCCTCGTGGGTGGGGCTCGTGCCCGCCACGTCACTGATGCTCTACCTGCTCCTCCACCTCGCCGAGCACGGGCGCTTCCCCCAACCGTTCGCGCAGCAGCCGGAGTCACCGAAATGACGGATATCGCCACCCTGCAGCTTCGCGTGGATGCCTCCGGCGCGTTCCGTGCCGTGGACCAGTTCGGGCGCCAGCTTGACGTCACCGCCCGGAAGGCCGACGGCCTCACGCAGCGCACGTCGGCACTCGGCAGCACGCTCGGCGTCCTGCGCAACGCCATAGCGGCCGTGGGCCTGGTCAGGCTGGGCCGCGACCTGATTGTCACCGCCGACCAGATGCGCGTGCTCGAGGGCCGGCTCAAGCTGGTCACGGGCTCGATGCAGGAGCTGGCGGCCGTGCAGGACGCCCTCGTTGCCTCCGCGGTCCGGACGCGGAACGGCTACGCGACCACGGTCGAGCTGTTCGCGCGCTTCCGGCTCGCCACCGAGGAGCTGGGACGGTCGCAGGCGGATGTGCTGCGCTTCACCGAACTCCTGGGGATGGCCGTCAAGACGTCCGGCGCCTCGAGTGCCGAGGCCAGCGCCGCGCTGTTCCAGCTCTCACAGGGTCTCTCGGCCGGGGCGCTGCGCGGGGAAGAGTTCAACTCCGTGCTGGAGCAGACGCCGGGTGTGGCGCGCGCCATCGCCGAGGGACTGGGCCTCACGATCGGTGAACTCCGCGCCCTCGCCAACGCGGGCCAGCTCACCGGCGACGCCGTCATCGGCGCCGTGCTCCGAATGGACCGCGAGATCCGCGGCGACTTCGCCGACGCGCCGGTCACCGTCGCGGACGGCTGGCAGCAGCTCAAGGATGCCGTGAGCCTGACGGTCGGCGAAATCGACCGGGCGACGGGCGCCTCGACGCTCTTCGCCGCGACGCTCCAGGGCATCGCGGGCGGCTTGCGCGGCGCCGTGGCGCTCCCGAACAACTTCGCGCGCGGCCTCGGCCTCTTCGCCGGGATGGGCCGCGGCGGCACGTCTGGCCCGCCTTCCGCCGCGCCGCAGATGGGTACGTTGCCGGCGTTCACCATCACCGCGCCCGCGCCCGACGCGTCGGCGGCGCGCGTGGCCGTGGCCATCGCCTCGGTCGACCGTGAGCTGAAGAAGCTGGAAGTCACCGCCACCCTCGCCGACCCGCAGCTCGCCAAGGCCGACCGCGCCCTCAAGGCCTTCTTCGGCGACCTTGAGGCCAACGCCGTCGCCGTGCAGGAGAAGCTCGCGCAGGGCCTCACGGACGCCGTCAAGGGCGGTGGTGGCGAGACCGGCCGCGTGCTCACCGAGCAGCTGCAGCTCGCCCTCGCCCGCTTCGGGTCGGACTTCCTCGCCACCGGCACGCGCTCCGTCGAGGCCCTCTTCCGCACCTTCGCCCAGCTCGGCCGCGACGCCGTCGGGCAGGTCTTCGCCCGCCGCGTGATGGATCGCCTCGGCGACGGGCTCACCAAGCGCCTCGACGGGGCCATCGGTGCCCTCGGGGGCAGCGGGCTCGGCATCGTGGCGGGCGTGGCCGCCGCCGTCGGTGCCGTGGCATCCTTCGCCTCGCGCACCTCCAAGTGGGAGGAGGCCGCCGAGACGTTCAACAAGGCCGCGCGCGCCCAGCTCGCCGCCGCCCAGGGCCTCGCCGCCTCCTACGCCAGCAACCGCGAACGGCTCACCGGCGACTTCCT
>JACCDR011665145.1_pt1 | contig 10563 bp, 11 predicted proteins | sample 7446431 | NCBI WGS metagenome assembly JACCDR01 (sample SAMN15323443, study PRJNA562643) | freshwater metagenome | isolation source: river surface water | place: USA:Blue River Watershed | collected 2017-08-17 | reverse complement strand
TTCGTGTGAGGCATGTTCTACCACACACAACTTCATTGAGCGCTCAGGACTGAGCGCGAGTACTGCCAGGCCCACACCCGGGACGAGCGTGAACGTGACTAGCGTGATGAACCCGAAGATGACTTCGGATCCGAGATGGATCGCCATTTGATCCATAGACTCCTGGCTGACAGTGATGCCAAACCAGAGGTACAACAAGAACAATGAACCGATCCCCGAGCCAAGACGCCATGTGACGTCGAGTTTTGAGGTATTCATGAGAGCCCTTTATATCATACTTTGTGTATTTGACAACACCGTTATAGCGTTGACTAATATTCTTTCATTATTGTGGTTTATGGATGAAAATTTTTGATTTTTTTTGAGGAAATGGTATATTGCTTTTGCTCGCAATTGCCAGCAATGGCCCTATCGTCTAGTGGTTAGGACAGCAGGTTTTCAATCTGTTAACCAGAGTTCGATTCTCTGTAGGGTCACAAAAAACCAGCTTTCATTATCCCAATCTAAATATATAATTGTAATCATGGAACATAATGAGGCACCCAAAAACCCAGCGAAAGAAATTTTAGAAATAGTTGATGCTGCAATCGAGAACATAAGAAAGTCTTTGATTGAGGAGGAAAATACTGTGATAGATAAATTTATAGAGGAAAGAGGGTCTCATCTCCAAAAAGATGAGGTAAGGTTACTAGAAGATGCCTTGCGATCACGGATTCCTGTAGAAAGAGAAAAATTCTTGGGCGAACTTAAAAAAGATTTTATAGTAAAAACTCCTGATCTGTCCCAAGAAGAAATCCAGGCAATGTATAATCAGAAAAAAGAAGAGTACGAAGACAGACTTATTAAACTGATCATATCAATATACTCAGAATTTCATCCCACTGATTAAGTTAAGATTTTCGATCATTACTCTACCAACCCCACTTCAAGATAAAACGCATCCGGTGTAAATCCTTTTATATCCCTGAAGTAACACCCTGCCTTTCCGAGATCAAAATCTTTTACCTCTGAATAAATATCTTTGATACCAATTCCAAAGGTGCACATGAGCGCACCGGGGTTTGCTTTGTCGTCGGAAGTATACGTTGACGCCCACCAAGGATCATTATGTCGAAGCTCACGTCGGACACTTCGTCCTCCAAGTCCTGATACAGTAACGAAAGTTTGGCCCGACTTCATCACAAGCACATCTGATGTTGTTGCAACCACCGTATCAACTACCGATGTCAAAAGGTGAGACCGTGCATATACATGATCGTGTCCTGTAAAAATCATTGCACCTGCCTCCCGACACGCCTCATACACTCCCCAACCCGCTTGATCCGTATTGTCTGTTAGTTGGAATTTCGATTGATTGTAATGCCACGTACACATCCTCCATAGCGATGTACTTGTGGCAAATTGAGATTTGATGAACGCCTCGTGATCAATTTTTGTCATACCGGGAGAAACCATCACGAAGTGGAATGTATCGTCTTTACAAGAATAGTCTCGGCCAATATCACCGACACATGTCATATTTTTGAATGAATCTTTTGTATTTGAGACAAAGTTACTTACAACAATCTTATAGCCATCCCACTCTTTCATGTCATGATTCCCCATTACCGGAAGCACGGAAACATCCTGTCCCAACGTATTTGTGAAAAGATCACGCCATTTTGTTGGACTGTCCACGTAATCGAAATCGCCTAATTGAACAATCAAATCAACTTTCTCTGACTTCATCATCTCCATTACTTTCTTTGAATTTTTATTTACTGCCTGATCTCCAAGAAATGCAATCTTGTATTGCCTATTCCCCACCTTTATTGGCTTAATCTGCTCGAACCCTCGTTCTTTTGACTCCTGGGCCTGACCTTTTTCTGACATGGTTTGCGTGTCTACACTAGAGCCCGAAGAAAGGCTATCGATCCTTATAGCAATTACAATCGCTCCTCCGATAATCACAATCATCCCAACGACAAAGATGGTAAAAAGAGTGTACTTCGTTTTCATATACACAATAGTATATAATTGAACCCATTATCTGCGAAGTCGAATAACTATACCAATCATTCATGAGAATTCTTGCAATCGAAACAAGCTGTGATGAAACTGCTGTCGCATTAGTGGAGGGAAATAAAGTTGGTAATGGTACTTCATTTAAAGTCATTGGAAACGCTCTATACTCACAGGCAGAAACACATTCTGAATTTGGAGGCGTATTCCCCATGCTTGCAAAACGAGAACATGCAAAAAATATTGTGTCACTTTTTGCATCGTGTATTGAACAAGTCCGAAGTTACGACAAAAAACACTCTCCTAATGATGTAAAAAGACAGATTCTCGAAACACTAAGTGAAGAAACAAAAAAGAAAGTCGAGAAAGTGCTCGAAAGAGAAGACGACCTATATGAAGATTTAATTCTATTCCTCGAAGGATTTAAAGAGGGCGAGAAATTCGAACTTCCTCATATTGATGCTATTGCGGTAACGGCAGGTCCAGGACTTGAGCCAACTCTTTGGGTAGGCATTAGTTTTGCAATCGCGCTCGGAGTAATTTTTGATCTTCCTGTACTTCCTATAAACCATATGGAAGGGCATATAGCTTCGATCCTTAGTTCTGATAGTGATGATTCAGTTGGCACGATTGAATTCCCCGCCCTCGCCCTTCTCATATCAGGAGGACATACAGAAATAGTCGATATTGAGTCATGGGGCTCATACAAAGTAATTGGTCGTACAAAAGATGATGCTATTGGCGAAGCCTTTGATAAAGTTGCACGAATCCTAGGACTTGGATATCCAGGTGGGCCAGAAATTTCCAAGCGAGCAAAAGAACATCGAGATGCAGAATTAATACACAAAACAAATCCTATACTCGCTGATTTTGACTTAACCCTTCCCCGTCCAATGCTCAAAACACTCGACTTTGATTTCTCATTCTCAGGTCTGAAAACTGCCGTACTCTATCTTGTGCGAGATATAAAAAAGAAACTTGTTGAAAAAGGGATACTTGCATCTTACGAGGAACATCTTCCAAAAGAAATTGTTTCTGCTATTTCTGCAGAATTCGAACATGCAGTCACAGAAGTTCTGGTGTACAAGACAAGCAAAGCAATAGATCAAATTCAGACAAAGACATTGATCCTTGGTGGCGGGGTTGTTGCAAATGATTTTATTAGAGAATCTTTTGCAAATCTTATTGATGACATAAACAAACAGAGAATGGAGATGGATGCAATCGCACTTCGAATTCCCCCCATAAAACAATCTACGGACAATGCGGTGATGATAGGGACAATCGCGTGTGTAAGAGCTCTCAACGATGAACAATATATGTCTCAGAACGCTATTGATACAAAAAAGCTTGACCAGGGACTACAAGTGAGTGACCTTATCGTGGCGGATGGGAATCTCAGTCTCTGAACCTAGAAATCAGAGCGTTTTATGCTAGTATATTGACCATGAATTCCACTCAGAACTCAGGCTCTTCTGCTTTGCCAGAAAAGCTTACAAAACCATATGATCCACAGGAAACCGAACCTCGCATCTACAAAAAGTGGGAAGAAAGCGGGTATTTTAACCCTGATGTATGTGTAGACAAGGGTGTTACAAAGACAGATGCGAAGCCTTTTACAATCATCATGCCTCCCCCGAACGTAACTGGGGTGCTTCATATGGGTCATGCTCTCATGCTTACAACAGAAGACATCATGATTCGATACAAGAGAATGCAAGGATTCAAAACTCTTTGGCTTCCTGGAACAGACCACGCAGCGATTGCGACTCAATCAAAAGTAGAGAAAGAAATTTCTAAAAGAGAAGGGAAATCTCGATACGATATCGGACGAGAAGAAATGCTCAAGCGAATTGCGCAGTTTGCACAAGAAAGCCATGACACAATCACGTCACAGGTTCGAGTAATAGGATCTAGTTGTGATTGGTCACGAGAAGCCTTCACGCTCGACACTCCACGAAACCTCGCAGTAAATACAGTGTTTAAAAAAATGTATGACGATGGTCTCATCTATCAAGGAGAACGAATCGTAAACTGGGATCCAAAAGGTCAAACGACTATTTCTGATGACGAAATTGTATACACTGAAGAAAAGACCAAATTTTACTATCTCAAATACGGGCCATTTACAATTGGTACCGCTCGACCAGAAACAAAGTTCGGAGACAAGTACGTTGTAATGCATCCCGACGATACTCGATATGCGCAGTACAAGCATAGAGACAAACTCACGGTGGAATGGATCAATGGCCCGATCGAAGCAACTATTATCAAAGACGAGTCTATTGATATGGAATTTGGAACAGGTGTCATGACAATCACTCCTTGGCACTCAACTGTCGACTTTGATATTGCGGAAAAATATAAACTCGAGAAAGAACAGATCATCGACAAATATGGAAAACTTCTGCCTATCGCGGGTGAATTTGCGGGAATGAAAATCAAAGATGCTCGAGAAAAAATCATCGAAAAACTTCAATCAAAAGGACTTGTAGATAAAATCGAAGACTATACGCACAACATCCCAACAGCAGAACGAACTGGTGGAATCATCGAACCACAAATCATGAAGCAGTGGTTCGTTGCGGTGAATAAAGAATTCACTCTTCCCCACTCACAAATAAAAGGTATTGAAAGTGGATCAAAAACAACGCTCAAGCAAATCATGAAGCACACTGTTGCATCTGGTCAAATCAATATCATTCCTCAATATTTCGATAAAACATATTTCCATTGGATCGAAAATCTCCGAGATTGGTGTATTAGTCGACAGATTTGGTATGGGCATAGAGTTCCTGTTTGGTACAAAGATGGCAAAATTGTTGCCGTTGGAACTGAAGGAGAAAAATTCGGAACGGATGATGGTAACGGAACAACTCAAGACGAAGATACTCTCGACACGTGGTTTTCATCTGCGCTTTGGACATTCTCGACTCTCGGTTGGCCAAACGAAACGGCTGACCTAAAAACTTTCCACCCAACAGATATTCTTGAAACTGGGTATGAAATCCTCTTCTTCTGGGTAGCGAGAATGATTCTTATGAGTGGTTACTGTCTTGGGCAAATTCCATTCCACACCGTATATCTCCACGGCACTGTACGAGACGGAAAAGGACAAAAAATGAGTAAGTCGCTTGGTAATGGCCTTGATCCTATTGACGTTGCAAAAGAATTTGGAAGTGACGCCGGCCGAATGGCTCTGGTACTTGGAACTGCTCCGGGAACAGATAGTAAGATTTCGAACGACAAAATCAAAGGATACAAACACTTCGCGAATAAGATGTGGAATATCACACGATTTGTTCTACAAAATACCGCGGGTGAAGATTTTGACCCAACATTCAGTGCGTATACTGAAGTCGATCTCAAACTCCGAGAAGAACGACATAATCTCATTGTTGAAATTACAAGAGAAATGGATGCTCACATGTACCACATTGCATCAGAAAAAATCTACGCGTATGCGTGGAAGAGATTTGCAGACGAAATTCTTGAGGAAAGTAAAAAAATCTTTGCAGAAGGCTCTGAGGCAGACAAAAAATCCCGAAAACAATTCCTTCTTCATACACTTACAAAAATCCTCAAAGTTCTTCATCCATTTATGCCATTTGTAACAGAAGAACTCTGGACAACGATGCCTCAATCAGCAAAAAAACATGATATGCTTATTGTTGAATCATGGCCATCATCGAATCTCTAGCACAAACAATCGCGACCACCCCTTTCTTCGTTCTTGAAACGTTCACATACGCTCTCGTTGGCGGTGTTCTTCCTGCCCTGCTTTGGCTTTGGTTTTGGATGCATGAAGAGCACGAACATCACGAATCAAAAGGAACAATCTCACTCGTCTTTGTTCTTGGTATGGTGGGAGTTCTCGTAGCATTTGTTATTCAACGAACATTCAGCGTTGGATTCGGCCTAGACTATAATCAAACATCATCCCTGTTTATCTTCTCAATGGTCGAGGAGATAATAAAATTCCTCTGTGCCTTTGTGATTGCGTTCAGAACAAAAGTGTATGACGAGCCAATTGATGCTTTTGTATACCTCATGACAGCCGCACTTGGCTTTGCGGCGCTTGAAAGTACCCTATTTTTGACACAATCGCTTCTTCGGGGCGATGCCGTTGCAAGTATCATCACGGGGGGACAAAGATTTATGGGGGCCAGCCTTCTTCATGTTGTCTCATCAGGATGTCTCTCAATATTTTTTGCATACGCTTTCTATAAATCACGATTTATCAAGGAAATTCTCACTTTGGTTGGTCTCATGTGCGCAGGTTTATTGCACTGGTTGTTCAACTTACTTATAATACATACTGACCAACAAAGTGCGTTCCTTCCTTTCGCCTATGTATGGATGGCATCAATTATCCTGATCTTCGCACTTGAAAGAGTAAAGAAAATTAAAAAGTTTTAACAACATAACTCGAGGCACAATATATGAAAAAGCGATCTTTTTTTGACAGACTAACAGGAGCAGATATTGATGATGAAATGGAGCAGATTGAGCAAATCAGCAATGCTCAAAAACGATCTCTCAAAATCGCAAGTAGTAGTAAAAAAGTTGTCGAACCGACACAATGGTTTGATGAAGTTGCTGAAGAAGAACTTTCGGTAGATCTCTATGAGACTCCGGACAATGTTGTTGTCCGAGCAATGATCCCGGGTGTAAAGAAAGAAGACCTCGATGTATCCCTCACACGAGATAGCATTACAATCAGTGGGCAACGAAAAGAGGAAAATATTGTGTCTGACGACAACTTTCATGTAAAAGAGCTCTTCTGGGGTTCATTCTCACGAACACTCAGCCTCCCTCACGAAATAGATATTGATGGAGCAGATGCATCAGAAAGCCAGGGAGTTCTCACTATAAATCTCCCTCGAATAGATAAAGGAAAGAAAACGAAACTTAAGATAAAGTCTGTTTAGTATCAAATAAATATGGTTGAGAAAGAAAAACTTCCTGAGAATCCTGAAGATGTAATTCTCCACGAGATGCGGGAGGCTTTTTTCTATATAGGCGACTGGAAGGAGTATCTAACTGAATCATACCCAGAAAAACTTCCCATCATAGAGGGGGAAATAAAGAAACACCAAGAAGCGCTCGTTGCCTTAAAAAATGAGAATCTGCACGCTACTGATATCCTCCAAATACAAAACGAATTGTACAACTTTAAAGTGCGCGTTCATGATGAACTTGAACAGTTTTCGCGTGATTTGACGAGCGCCACAAGTGTTGATCACACAATCAACAACACGGTCGCGCCTACAGAGTTAGATGAACAACCTGTCCCATCTCTCGTAATGGAACCTGAAGTAATCAATGCGACACATTCACTTCCAGAGGGTTTCGAGGATGACATCGTAGATGCAAATGATTTTTTTGAACTCTACGAGGCAATCCGAAAGCAAAAAGAGATTCCCTATTCTCAAGGAATCCTAAATTCAGATGAGCTTATATTGATAATTGATGCGTACAGAGATGGAGATGATAACCGACTAATAAATATCCCTCGTGTCGCTCATCTCCGCGAGGCAGTGAGCGACCTAACTCATAGAGAGAGAGTTTCTGAAAAAATACGACAGGCTGATAGTCTTCCCACTCTATATGACGCTGTTAGATATATTCAGTCGATTGATGAAAATGGAGAAATTTTCGAAGCTGCAGATATTATTTCAAATATAGATAGATATCACGATTTACGTGATGAAAACATACTTTTCAACATCCCAAAAACAGGAGGTATACGGGATAAAGCAAGAGATATTGTCCTAAGACAAATTATTGATGAGAATGCACATCCAATAAGGACAATGTGGAGAAAAGTGAAAACTTGGTTTGACTAAATACAAGGGGCTTTGAAGACAAAAGCATTTGACGAAATTTATACCCTAACATAAAGGCGAAAACCCCGCGGACTGTGTTCCGCGGGGTTTTATGTTGCTCTCCATGATGAAGTGGTCTCATCCCAGATATATGTCCGTTGGCGGTTGCCAATACCCATGACTGCGAATATTCGCGTGACTTTGTCATCCTCGAATCTCACCATAATCTCGAAGTGGAAATACTCCCCGTCTTTACTGGTTATACCTCCCACTATCGTGACCGGACCCCCGCCTCGGACTTCGTAACGACATTCCCCTGTCGGACACATCTGCGATCTGACCTGTTCAACAATTTGAGCAATTTGCGCCAGTTGTTTGGCGCCTGATGGCACGTTATTCATGCTATCCCTCCTTTCTTACTTTATTATACCAACTAAAAGACTAACTTGGTGCCGAGGGCCGGGCTCGAACCGGCGACCCCATCCTCTTCAGGGATATGCTCTACCAACTGAGCTACCTCGGCAGGGTTTTGTGTATTTGGGGCTCTAAAAGCTCATTATATGCCCTTATAGGGCCCCAAAACGTAGCTATAAACTACTTGAACTACTTCAAAAAGTCAAAGATTTTGATGCCCCCATCACCTCCCCCAAAAGTGTTTGAGATTGATGAATACGTATTCATCACCTGTTCAAGGATTGGCTGTACGTAAATAAAGGCTCCAATTGAAATTCCGATGATGATGAGCCATTTGAATATATAGACAAATGTAGATAATCGAGCTCGTCTCTGGATACTCTCAAGCATCTGTTCGTTGTGTTTCGTCACCTCAAGAATTTTCTTGAGATCAACTCGTATATCATTTAATTCGTCGCTATTCATGACGAGGATTATATCATGTCCCCTTTTCCTATCAAAAATTATTTCGACCACCGAGCGACGATTCCCGCAGGAAGTACTCGCGTCATACTTTCTTCATCTATAAGCAACTCGGAATGCTCTATCTCACCTCCGTATTTTGCAACAATATCATCAAGATTCTGACTGTACGCGTATGAAGAATACCCAGCCGAATATCCATTTACAATAATTGCAACTGGATTGTCTGAAAGTAATTGCTTCACAAGATCCATAAGTGGGAGAAATGCCTCTTCTATTTTCCAAATTTCCCCTTTTGCACCACGTCCGTATGACGGCGGGTCCATCACAATGATGTCGTACTTATTCCCCCGTCGTACTTCTTTCTTCACAAAAGAGACAACGTCTTCGAGAATCCATCGGACCGGCTTTTCAAGTACCCCGTTTAGTTCGGCATTTTGTTCTGCCCACTTGATTGCAGATTTTGATGCATCGACGTGTGTCACATGCACACCCTCAACAAGTCCAAGCACTGTCGCTCCTCCAGAGTATCCGAACAGATTGAGCATTTTTATTTCAGCTGCATGTCGTGCTGGACTACCACCTTCACCCATGATAGCAGAAGATATTTTCTGTTTGAGCCACTTCCAGTTCTCGAGTTGCTCAGGGAAAATTCCCGTGTGCTTAAATGGAGTAAGTCGTACATGCATTTTGATGAAGTCAAAATCAACCACCCAGCTTTCGGGAAGTTGCTTCTTTGATTTCCATTTGCCTTTTTCTTCGCCGGATTTAGGGCTTGCTGGATTAAACTCAGCATCAGCCATCTTGTGCCATTCCTTTGTGGAAAGCTTCGGAAGCCACAGAGCCTGAGGATCTGGTCGAAGTAGTGTGTATTGGCCAAACTTTTCGAGCTTAAAGCCGTTGCCGGAATCGATGAGGAAATATGTGATTTGATTCATGTTTTAGAATAAAAATATACTATCAGTATTTAAGCTTTTTGTAACTAAATGTGCCCCCGGCGGGAATCGAACCTGCATCTAGACGTTAGGAGTGTCTTGTTCTATCCATTGAACTACGGCGGCATTCTCACGTCGTAGATAGTGAGAATTTAAATTTTGAATATCTCCTAAAGATCCTTAAGAGAAATCGCCCTCACAATATCTACGACTTCAACATCGAATGTTAGCGTTGAGTTTGGAGGAATTGGTCCTTGCCCTTTTGATCCATATCCTTTCTCTGGAGGAATCACAAGAGTTTTCTTTTCTCCGATTGTTGCACCAACAAGTCCTTCATCCCAGCCCTTGATAACCTGGCCCGCTCCGAGGATAAATGCAAATGGTTCACCCCTATCAAGAGATGAATCAAATTTTGTGCCATTAGCAAGCTTGCCTGTGTAATGGACGACAATTTGATCTCCCGCTTGTGCTGTTTTATTCATATTCTTTGTATTTGATTTTGTATTATCTGTACCTTTTGTGTCTCCTGAATCCATCTTCTCATTCCCCAATTTCGCATCTGGCGTCATCACCTTCATGAGGGCTTCGTTATTTTGCTCTTCAATATTACTTATTGTCAGAGTGGCAAATATTGTAATTGCAACAATGATAATGCCAAATAAAGTGAACTTAAGATTTTGATTCATGAATTTCTAATAAATTTATAAAAACAACCTAAGCAGAAAGCATTTTAACTACTGTTGGTTCGTCGAATCCGATGATAATCTTTCCATTAATCTCAATCACAGGCACACCGAGCTGTCCTGTCTTTTCCATCATTTCCTTTCGTTTCTCAATATCTACTGAAACATCAAATTCTTCGTATTTAATCTTATGAGATGTAAAGAATTCCTTAGCCAATTTGCAAAAGTGACATGTAGGAG
>JACCDR011070482.1_pt1 | contig 10565 bp, 11 predicted proteins | sample 7446431 | NCBI WGS metagenome assembly JACCDR01 (sample SAMN15323443, study PRJNA562643) | freshwater metagenome | isolation source: river surface water | place: USA:Blue River Watershed | collected 2017-08-17 | reverse complement strand
CTTTTTGGCCGCACCGGTTCTCGTTATCATCGGCCTTATTGTGATGCGATACACATTTTCGATTATGGGTATCGATCCTGAGCCCGTCATCTCGCTCGTCATCGCGACTACTCCAATCTGGCTACCATTCCTCCTCTTTTGGCTCCTCTACGAAAAGTGGATGGAGTTTGTTCACCTTAAGTTCGCTATGCAGCAGGGCCGTACGACACTTCGTATCAAGCTCCCACAAGAAGTCTTTAAGTCGCCCGAGGCGATGGAAAATGTGCTGGCCCAGGTCCACAACGTCCAGTCACCGGACAACCTCTGGCAGACGTATATCGATGGCAAACACCCACTCATCATGTCCCTTGAGATTGTATCTATCGGTGGCGATGTCCGTCTCTATATTAACTGTCCAACCAAGAAGGTGAAGAATGCTGTTGAATCACAACTCTACGCTCAGTACCCAGGTGTCGAGGTAGTTGAGGAACCGATTGATTACACCGCTGAGATTGTGCCAGACCACAGTAAGTACGACATGTTCGCCCTCCATATGCGCCAAAAGGGTGACGAAGAATTCCCAATTCGTACGTACATTGATATGGGCCTTGATAAGCTCCCTAAAGAGGAATTCAAGCTCGATCCAATGGCACCAATGATTGAGCATATTGGCAGTATTAAGCCACATGAGCGTATCTGGATACAGTTCCTTTGTATTCCACACGCCAAGAAGAACTTTAAGACTGGCTACCTGCATGAGACCAAGACCTGGGAGGGTCGTGTCCAAGCGAAGATTGACGAAATGATGGGACGCAACAAAGACAAGACCGGCCCGGCTGAACTCGAGAATCAACCACGCCTTACCCCCGGTGAACGCAGTGTCATTGAGGCAATGGAGCGTAATGTCAGTAAGTACGCGTATGAAGTTGGTATCCGCTGGGTCTACATTACGAAGAAGGGGACGTTTGATGGCAATGTCGTCTCACCACTCATTCGCTCGTTTGCTGCGTATGACCTCATTGGTCGTAATCAAATTGGTGTCGCCTGGCGTACCGACTACGACTACAACTGGTTTTCAGACTGGTCGGGCAAGAAAAAGCTTAAGCTCAAGAAGAAAGAAGTTATCAACTACAAGAAGCGCGAACCACTCCATGGTACCGCGATTAATCCGAGCATGACCTTCCAAATCATGTCTGTTGAAGAACTTGCGACTATCTTCCATATCCCAAGTAGTACGGTTATGACCCCAGGACTTAGTCGCATCCCATCAACCCGCAAAGAAGCACCGCCAAATCTGCCGATTGGTGACTTTAACAATGCCAAGTAGTGTATGGAAGCAACCCCATCACCGTTTGCAGTAGTGCCACCCCGCCGCGCACTCAAGTACCTCCTTGTTGGACTCACGCTCGCGCTTATCGGCCTCATTATCGCGAGCTTTATCGCGATAAAGCTCAACACACCACCTGATAATTTCCCCGTTGCGACCCCAATTACGATTGAACCCGGCTCAAGCATCGCTGAGATTGTCGAGGTATTTAAGAGAAACAACGTCGTCGCCTCAGAACTCCTCCTCTATATCGTCCTTCTCACCCAGTACACCCCAAGTGATATCAAAGCGAGTACGTACGTCTTTGATAAGCCGTATGACACCTTCACTATCGCGAAGAAGCTCGCTTCGGGCGACTTCTCAAGCAATCTCGTCCGCCTGACCCACCGGGAAGGGGAGCCAGTGCGCGAACTCGCTGTCGCAGTACATGAGGCTATCCCTGAAATTAGTGTCGAAGAATTTACGGCAGTCGCCCTGCCTGAAGAAGGCTATCTTTTTCCAGAGACCTACTTCATCCCACCACACTACACAAGCGAAGATATCGTGAAGACCCTCAAGCAAAAGCATGAGGACTTCATACTAACCCGCCGCCAAGCCATTGCTGGAGGCAATCTCTCTGAGCGCGATGTCATCATCCTCGCCTCGATTGTCGAGCGCGAAGCTAATTCTGAAGAGTCGATGGGAATGGTGGCCGGTATCCTCCGCAACCGTCTTGATCTTGATATGCCACTCCAGGCAGACGCTTCAATTGAATACGACCTCGATAAGCCACTGTCTGAGCTGACACCTGATGATTTGAAGAAGGACTCACCATATAACACCTACCTCAATCGCGGCCTTCCACCGACACCGATTGGGAATCCTGGCGCCATGGCTATTAATGCCGTGATTGACCCGACTCCGAGCGATTATCTGTTCTATATCACGGGAGATGATGGCACCTTCCACTACGCCACCACCTACGAAGACCATAAGCGAAATATTGCCCGGTATTTACAATAATTAATATGCGAACCATAGCCAATTTTTTAACCTGTTTTGCTCTCTTGCCGTTAGCACTTGCAGTCATTTCTTTTATTGCAGCATTTATTCTTGGTCTGATACTTATGTGTGGAATCCCACAAGGTGTTGGCGACACATTTGAACTTAATTGTAATGGTAGATTTCCAGTTGCCGAAAATGTAATAAACTTGATGTACAACGCCGCCTCAGTGTTACCATGGTCTATCCTAATATTATCACCGCTGCTCATTATTGGATTAATTGGTCGTCGACTCACTCAAAAAGATATTCAACTAGCTGATACCAATAAAATCAGTAACCTTATCGAATCTACAACTAGCTTTGTAATTTATATCGTTACCATTGGTGTAATCCTCTCATTACTATTTTCTTCCTTTTTTTAAGCGTAATAAGGCGCCATAATCTAGGATAGCTGTTCGTAGTTCGAGTCCCTGTCCGGCAGCAGTTCAGTCAATGACCCATTTTTAGGAGCATTGGCAAGTACAGAGAATGGTCTTTTGTACTTAGTTTCCAATACTTTTTTATCTTTGATAGCGCAGTTCCAAAGTAGCGAATTTACGATTTCTCGTTTTCGTTCAGGTTCAGCAGTTTCAAACTCTAATACGGCTTTATTACTAGACATAAAGACTTCTTTTGTCAGTTCCAAAGTAGCTAGTCCGGTGTGGGCGTTTTCATTGTAGTGACGGAGTTTTCCTTCGACGTCTTGTTTCTCTTTGCCGAGCTTGTGGGCTTCTTCGGTATATAAATCTTCGTCAATGAATCCACCAGTAAAAGAATGGAGGAGTTTGCGTTCCTGCTGTTTGATTTTGTGTAATTGGAGGTTAAGACCATCAATAGTACCTTGGACGTTGTAAGAGCCATTTTCAAGCCGTTCACGGTCGGCTTTATACATGATTTCGATAATCTCTTCATCGAAGTATAGCTTTTGTAATTCTTGGGCTATGAGGGATTTAACCGCTTGGTCATTTAAATAGTCTTTGTGCTGGGTACAGATGCCTTTGCCGTTGGTGCAGTAGTAATAGTCGTATTTGCCTTTCTTGACGGTCGCTGTGAGCATACAACCACATTCAGCACAGTACATAAAACCACGGTAGGGAAACTCTAGTTTTTGTGGTCGGGACTTGGTGACGGTAACACCTGTTTTAATTGCCTGTACTTGGTCGTACAGGGCTTTGGAGATGATTGGCTTGTGTACCCCTGGGTATTCTTCACCAACCGCTTCCATAACGCCGTAATAGAATTTGCGACTAAGGATGCGTTCGAGCTGACTCTTTAAAATACCGAGTTCTTTGGCGAGTTGGGTAAAGCTGTAGTTACCAGTAGCGTAGAGGCTAAAGGCTAGGCGAACGACTTTGGCTTGCGAAGCTACCACGACAAGGGATTTGGTGTTCTTATCATTTTTGTAGCCGTAAGGTGCACGGTTGATCCATTCACCACGACGAAGCTTTTCACGATTCCCACGCTTTACGTTGGCAGACAAGTCTCGAACGTATTGGTTAGACATACCTAATTCCACATAAAGGAGAAGGACATTATCAGATGGGAGGTACATGCGCTCATGGGTACGAATTGCGGTTATGGTATTACTTTGAAGTAGCCAGCTGATACTGCCGCCATCGACAGGATTACGAGCAAGACGGTCTATTTTCCAACACAAAATACTATCTGCTTTACCAGAAGTGATAAGCTTTAACATTTCAGCAAATAAGGGACGACCGGGGGCTTTGGCAGACATTGATTCACGATACACTTTGACGATTTCTATACCTTCTCGTTTGGCGACTTCACGAAGTTCATGCTCTTGCGCATCAAGAGACATCACCTGTTTGTCTTCGGTGTCTGTGGACTTACGGCAGTAGAGTATCGCTTTCATACTTTCTTTTTCTTGGGTGCATGCTACCAAGAACTACATAATAAAAAGTGCATTGAATTATTCTCGTAATTACATAAGCCCCAACAATTGTTAAGAAGGTACCCCAAATAATATTACCCCAATCTCTCGGAAGATAATTTGGCTTAAATTCGTATTGTGTTATTGGGGTTCCGTAATTATCGAGTTTTTTGATTACTGCTCTACCATTTTCAACGCCAGTCTGTTCCGTAGTGCACCATGTCTGAAAATTATTTCTATCTTCACTGCTAAGGTATTCACTATATAAGTTTGGGTAGGCACCTAGCATAAACTCTCTTCCATCCAAACACTGTATTGATGATTCTAGAACATTGAATTTTGGAGGATTGTCAGTGTAGATCAAAGTAATAATGCTTATTGTTACAATTAGACAAATAGACATGTATACCACTTTCAGTAGTCGATACCACCATCGCTCATTTAGTTCACTTATTGTTTTCATGTAGATATAGCTTCTTAGTTATCTTCCCTTGGTAAGCATTCTCGCCCTCCCATTCCGATATTGGTTTGTCTTTAGCATAGCGCCGTTCGATTTCTTCAGCAAGTTCACCACGAAGTACTGTCTCGTGGGGGATACCACGGGATATACGGAGAATACGCATAGCATTGAACATCACTTCAGAGGCTCCTTTGGTGATATATTTGGTGATGTAAAACGCCAGTCGGAAAGACCCGTCAGTTTGTCGGACATCAACAAAACCGACCATCCATAGTTTGGCGAGTTCTCGAGTCTTCCGTTCGGTGCCGTGGGAAATAACCCGTCGACCAATTCTCGTATCTCCAAGATGCATTGGCAGGTTAAACAGAAGCCCATGAAAGTGGATTCGTCCTTTGGGGGAGAGCTCAGGGACAAATAGTGATTCTGCCAGAGGGTACTTACCTCGCAACCGCACCTGGAAGCGGCGAAGGGCGTCGTTTGCAAAGGATGCGTCAGAGGCATCTCCTCCAAATGTGAGGGTGATAAGAAGCGGACGTCCAAACGCTGTAAGAGCAGCAGACACGCGCCGCAAACATATTTGTCTCGTCCGGCGAATATTATCGGGACGCCGTTTCCCATATATGCGATTCTTGAGTCGGGGATGGTGTACCCGTACTTTCGATGCATTTGGTTTCCGTTGATAGCGTGTAATTTCTGTGAAATATCCATATTGTTTTGTAATTAGGAACATGATTAATTGGGTTTTAACAACTGTGAGTAAATATCAAGTCAGACCTCCCTGCGGTCGGTCACCGCTCCGCTAGCGTCAGCGGTGACACGACCTCGAAGGACGCTGTCATGGAACTGTGCAAGTAGTAACAGATCCTGTTGCGCCTCCTCACGACTAACAACCAACGCATGTTTGCGCTCCATGTAGCTGATGTATTGGTCGATGAGTTGAGGACTGAATTGCATGCTTACGCAACGCAAAGCTTGGCTAGAACCACCATAAACGCAAAAAGCCACCGGGTGAGGGTGGCAGAAACAAAAAAAGACCCAAGGCGGGCTTTTAAATTATATAGTTAGCAATTGGCGCTATGGCGATGCGATACCAGCTTTTTTCAAGAGAGCGTTTAATTAATGCTCTAAGCTTTGCATTGCAAGCATTGCTACTCCTAAATTTCGGAAAAAGTTACGAGACAGAAAAAGGAATCTGTGTTGTATTGTTTTCGCACAGCCTGTCCCGCACCCACATATCGCTCTTCGAGACGATATGTGGGACCCGTATGCGGGAGCGACGACCAGACTGTGCGAAAACTTAAATATTTATTTCATGTAATAATCAATTAGAGCAGTATTTGCTATAATATTTACCAATATGGAAGAAAAAATATCATTTGATAATCAGGATTTCTTCTTTCGCTTATATGTTGTTTTTAAAAACAACATAAACTTATTAACATCTTCAATTAATACTGTAGGCAAATTTGCATCAGATTATGATACTTCGATGCAAAATGAGGAACGCAATTTACTAAGAAGACTAAAAACAAAGACTGTTACAAAGGGTGATCTTGATAATCTCATTGCGTTGTCAAAACAATATCCCGAACAATCAAATTTATTCAAACGCAGTACAGTGGTTGCACTTGTCGCTACTATTGATGAAGTTTTTTCTGAGGTACTGTATCACTACTATAAAAATCACGTTGATAAATTAGAATTGAATGATAAAAAAATTAGTTACCGAGAGTTATCGAAGTATAGTAGTATTGAAGAAATAAAATCAAGCTTAATTGATAATGCAATTGACTTAATATTAAGAAAAAGCATCAAAGAACGATTAGCAATATTAAAAAAAATTGGAGTCTTCTTTCCTCAAGATTCTCAATCTATACAGGAATTAACTAAATTATTAAAAATCAGAAATTTAATAGTACACAACGCAAGTTGTGTTGATAAAGATTACCTTAAATCATATGGTGACGGTGTCATTAAAAGAGGTGACGAGTTGCAAATTTCTAATGAGTACTTATTAAGTGCAATAACTTGTAGTTTTTATGTTTGTGGGCTTGTACTACATTGCGCACAAATAGCATTCCATTCTAAGCATTTGAAAGAGGACAATTATTTTATTCAAAATATTACACATATTCTCGTTGGTAAAAATAGATTTGAATATGTTAAAGAAATTTACGATTCGATGGAACAACTGAAAATTACTGAAATTAAGAAAAAATCTGTTGTTATTAGTTACTGTGTTAGTTTAAGAAAGCAAAATAAAAAGATTAAATCAATTAGAAAAATAATAGACAAATATACTTGGAGTTCGAGTGATGAAATATTAACTTCTGGTGTTTTGGATAATAAAGTTTTATTTTATAAAAAACTTGAGGAGGTTGTTAATGAAAGGAAAATTTCAATAAGACAACTTATGACATGGCAAGTATTTATGTTATTTAAGAACGAAGAAGCTTTCCTTAAAATAGTTGATGATTATATAAAATCTGACGATTATATCTATTAATTTTAGTCTATACGTTCAGAAAAGTTCTAACATCGTCCCAGACAGCCAGCCAACATGAAACAGAAAACCCACCAAGCGGCGGGATTTCCGTAGTGGGTTATTATTCTTTCGTGTAAGGCTCAACAACCTTCCACATTTCATCAGACATTTCTCTTGATGTACGCATAAGCCATCAAGTTCTTAATCGTGCAAAAATGTTGAACATGGACCTTCTCCTTTCATTCCGATTGTAGCAAAAAAGTTCTAACACCGTCTTACACAGCATAGCTAGACAGACTAAAATATTATTGTAATATATTTTTGATTGTTCCATCAGGAGTAAATAAACATGCCGTCTGAAGCATCACGAGAAGTCGCCGAAGGTCTACTTGCGACAATGAAAGGCGCCTTCATCGAAGCTATCAATGGTTCGCGCCAGCTGACCGAGAATGAGTTCCATGCTCTTGTTCAATGTTACATCGAAGCAAAACCACATCTGTCACAAGGATTTGAAGTTCAGTGGTGTACTGATCTTTTGACGATGGTGGACTTTGACGAGGTTCGGACGGGTGAAGGTAACGCTCCCGAAACGTTACAGTGTCTGGTCGAGAATATGATGAAAAGCAGATAGCCTAAAAACGTAAGTCCTACGACTCGTTTGTAGGCTGTTTTTATATACGTAAAGTCTAGCCAAGGATGGACATACATCATAATTTATTATATGGTTTCCCGAGCAAAAGTTCCGGAGGTAGTATGGCATACGCGCCCAAACAAGTACTCTTTGTTGAGCAGACTAACGAAGGTTATATGAGTACACTTGAAGAGGTGTACACGAACGGGAAGATGGTGCGGTCTGATCGTGGACAGGTAATCAGCTTATTTGGAAACCAGGCAGACATGCTTGAATATGTTCTCCTCGGTGAAAAAGGTCTGTATCATGGTCGTATCAACGACACTGTCATGAGTGAACGCATCATCAGGTATATCCGTGACTACTACGGCAAACATCTGACAAATTGCTCATCCTTTGCTCACTTCGTTTCAACTGGCACCTTCATTGAGTGCCAGTTCGAGCAGCGTTTTGCTGTAGTTGAGCATGGCATGAGACCGTTCTTCATGGCTTCTCGTGTTGATGTTGGTGATGTGGTCTGGATTGCATACGCGAACCCACGCTATTTTCGCTCCAGAGTCGGGAACACAAGTATGCGTAAACGGTACGTAGAAGCACAGAAACAGTATCGCGCAACTGGTGACTTCAGTGCCGTGGTTGAAACGGTGCCACGATCAAAGGAACCAGAGCAGATATTGGCGCTCTGCAAAAACCACTACATCAAGGATTACCATTTCATGGTCTGCGTGGCTCATGAACAAGGTAAGCCGGTATGGTTGTTTCAGAACGGGTATCACGAGCCGGGAGAAAGTCACAGCTCATTTGGTATGACCGTTGGTCTCACCAACCCATACCGGAGTACACCGTTGTTCGCCTACATCAAAAAGCGTCGCTGAAACTGACCACCCAATAATTCGAGACCGTCCGGCTTATGTTTAGTCGGGCGGTTTTATTACGACATCAATATTCTCATTTCACCCAATATCCGCTATAGTACGATTATCATATGGCAAAAACTGTCTTTGTCGGACTATCAGGAGGCGTCGACTCATCGGTCGCGGCTCTTCGTCTCAAGCACCAGGGCTATCATGTCGTCGGGGTCTTTATTAAAGTTCGGCATCCAGACTGGCTCGTCTGCAACTGGGAAGAGGAGCGTCTCGATGCGATGCGTGTCGCGGCACATCTCGAGATACCATTTCTTACCTGTGACGCTAGGCAGCGTACCGGGACGAGGTCGCACACTACTTTATTGAGAGCTACCGCGCAGGGAAGACACCAAATCCAGACGTGATGTGTAACCAGTCGGTCAAGTTTGGGGCGTTTATGGAATTCGCAAAAGCGAAGGGTGTGGATTTTGTCGCAACCGGGCACTACGCTCGCAAGAGCGAGGCTGGGGCACTCCTCCGTGGTGTAGACAGCAATAAAGACCAATCGTACTTCCTCTGGACTCTCTCACCGGAACAACTCGACTTCACCCTCTTCCCAGTCGGCGACACGCCAAAGCCAAATATCCGCGCCGAAGCAGAAGCAGCTGGACTCCCAACCGCCGTAAAGAAGGATAGTCAGGGGGTATGCTTCCTCGGGCATATCGATATCCCAGAATTTCTTGGTCACTACATCAACCTCGTACCAGGGCCAGTAGTTGATGAAAGTGGGACAACTATCGGCGAGCACCAGGGAGCCTTCGTGTACACCCTCGGCCAACGGCACGGCTACACCATCACGAAAAAGGGAAGTGACAGCCTCCCACACTACGTGATTGGGAAGAATATTGAAACAAATACCATCACCGTGAGCACCACACCACCAACACTCACTGAAGACGAGACCTTTACACTCACCAATATCGTCTGGCGGGGGAGTCGTGAGCTTACCGTCGGGGACACCTACGAAGCGCAGTCACGCTACCGGCAGACACCATATACCGTTACTATCACCGAGGTTGGGGAGGGGACACTCACCCTCAAGCCAGAGACTACCACTGATAAGCCTGCGAGCGGACAATCCTGTGTATTATATGACAAAGACGTCTGTCTCGGGGGTGGTATGATGCTGTAGTGTCATTTCGCGTTCTTAAAGCTGATGGAACATCAGAGTACTTTAAAGTAGAGAAGCTCCGCCGGTCACTCCGGCGTGCTGGTGCGTCGCAAAACGAGATAAACGATATCATTGCTCGGATTGAGACGAGACTGTTTGATGGGATGCGCACCCAAGAAATTTACCGCATCGCCTTTGACCTCCTCCGGGAGACCGGACAGACGGTGGCAACGCGATACTCACTTAGGCGTGCGCTCCTCGGTCTCGGACCAACTGGCTTTCCGTTTGAACTCTTCCTCGGGAAACTCTTTGCGGCCGAAGGCTATACCACAAAGACGGGTATCGAGCTCATTGGTCACTGTGCCCCACATGAGATAGATATTGCGGCCTATCGACCGGACCACAGCTTCATCGGTGAGGCGAAGTTCCATTCTCGACCGGGTATCAAAACAGACCTCCAGGTCGCCATGTATTCCTACGCCCGCTTACTCGACCTCCGTGATGTACGGATATGTACCGATGATATCTGTGGTATTAAAGAGTTTTGGCTTATCACGAACACCAAGTTCACCACCACTGCCGAGAAGTACGGAGCTTGTGTCGGTATCAGTATGCTGAGCTGGGATTACCCCCGCCGTAATAACCTCCACGACCGTATCCAGCGGGCTGGAGTGTATCCAGTGACTGTCCTTCAATCACTATCTCATAATCATTCCCTCAGCCGCATGGCTGCAGGGGTAGTCACCTGTGGTG
>JACCDR010038024.1_pt1 | contig 10565 bp, 18 predicted proteins | sample 7446431 | NCBI WGS metagenome assembly JACCDR01 (sample SAMN15323443, study PRJNA562643) | freshwater metagenome | isolation source: river surface water | place: USA:Blue River Watershed | collected 2017-08-17 | reverse complement strand
GGTAAAAATTGGCTGGAGATATAAATATCCAGTCCGCCTCCCCACTTAAATTCTACTTTTTTGTGTGTATAAACTTTCAATTGGTTTTCAAAGTTTTATTTATATGATGTGCGGCAATACTTATGTTAGCGGTAAGTATTACCAGCGTTCACTTCGGAGAAAGACTTCCATCCTCTTTCCGTGAAATCTGTGTTGTAAACTTCACCACGTGGAATTATTGGCTTCCAATTTTCATCACAAAACAATCTATAATGCCAAACTTCTGCCGACTTTCCTTGCTCACTGTATGGTGGCTCAATCCAAATCATATTTTTATTTGAACCAAACAAGCCATCAATTATTTTATTCAGTCTGTTTTTATTCTTGCCACCAGGAAAAGAAATTGATAAATGCCAGCATCTTTCATAATCAGGATTTTTCCACCAGCCGCTTGTGTGGTGTCCAATATCCCTTGTGAAAATCAAAGTGCATTCGTATTTTTCCCACCACCATCGGCAGTTAAATAAATAAGTACTTTCACTTTGTCCATCAAAAAAGCCTTGCAATGCTGTTTTTTTTATGCGTTCAAAGGCATTAAAATCTAAATAATATCTATCTATTGTTTTCATTTTGACAATTCATTTTAAATTAACCATACCTACCGCTAACAAGGGTTTGTAGCAATAGGGGCAGAAGTGCAAGTTTTAAGCCTTAGTACTTCTATTAGGCTGTGGTGCTATCTTGAACAGTAGTGCTATAAATCCCCTACTGCTACAAGCCCCGAAACGTTGGTGGCAATGGCTACAGCCTTATAACGCAACGCCATCGGGATAGTCTCTAATCTCTACAGTCTTATAAAAATCAGCCATGACAGATACTATAACTTTTGCCCCAATATTTTTATTTGCAGTTTCTTGGTCTCTTTTTGATACTGCAAAATTACCTACAGGGGTTTCCACAGCAACGCCACCGTATATTTCACCAGCGGGTATGTGTTTTATAACTCTTCCTGTTAAAGTTCCAGGCACTGCATTAACTGCTTTCTCATTAAGCAATTCAGTCAACTTGCCAATCGTTATTTCTTGTTCAAAATATTTATGGACAAGTTCTTTTACTTCGTCAATTACAAAAATCTTACTCATATTTTAATTTTTAGTTTTTACAAATTTGACCGCCACATGCCACCAACAAAGTGCTTTATGCAAGCGTGGCTGGACGAACATTATTCAGCAATTATATAGCCGGGCTTTATATCAGTCATTGCCACGCCTGACATAAAGCACCAACGTTCTATGCTATATTTTGCCCCTTGCCACACTGCACGTTTCTATTCAGCATCAGGTTTGACATTCAACATTTTTTCCAACTGATAGAACAATTCAGTAAAGCAAGCTGCTTCTGCTTCATTTCTGTTTGAATATTTATATGGCTGTTGCATCTCATCGCCATTGGGCATTTTAAAAGAATAACACCAATGGTTTGCATCCGCACAAAAAATATTTGGGATAAATCCTTTTTCATCAAACAAATCATAAAGGTTTCTTTCATTCCAAGTCTTATTTGCGTTTACACCATAATTTCTGCTTTCCCAATAATTCAAGTACCCATTGTATCCGGGGTTAAGCCATAGTCCATATTGCTCATCATCAAACATTTTTTTAAGTTCAGCAAAGGCAAGTGGGCATTTGTTTTTAATCAAATCATACTGCACACGATTTTTTATTTCAAGTATGCTGTTAAATTCTTCAACCAATTCTCTACCATCAAATGAGTTATGTACAATAATCATGTTGCCGTTTTCATTTAGGACTTTTGGTTGACAATGACAAGTCGTAGCTTCTTCGTGTGTATCGCTGTCGTTAATTGGTAAAATGTGTTGCACCATAATATTTATTTTAAAAATTTTTAAATTCAAAGGAAGCTCCGCAGCTTCGCAAAATACAGACATAGAACATGGGTATTGCCGCAAGTGTGGCAGGAAGTTCTTAATCTGTACATTTTATCGCTATTGAGCATTTGTTGTTGTTTGAACGGTTGTATTTCAAATTCCACCCCTGCGGCATATACCCACCGTTACCTGCCATTGTTAGCAACCTGCTTAACATCGACATTATTAAATTCGTGAAAGAACTTTTGTGCAATCCAAACCATCGAACAAATGGTTGCCATTTCGTCTTTACCGCTAATAGTATGAAATCGTAATTGCATACCTAATTTATTGAACAAAGGCATTAAATTATCAGGCACATCTATTGAGCCATCATCTTCTTTGCACCAGTCCTCAATTGGAGTACCTAAATATTTAAGAATTGGCAAAACAGCTTTTAACTCTTTTAAATATTCAGGATTGCTTTGTGTAAGTGGTTTGTCGAAAAGAACATCACTTTGGTTAGCAATCATCATATCTCTTGACATTTGCTTCCCTTCTTCTAATTTAATTTGCCTTTCTATGGCTGAAATAACTTGCTTCATTTTTATTTTATGTTTTTAAAATTTGACTTAATAACCCACAACGGCATATAACAGGTGTTTGCCAAAATGGGGGCTGAATTACTACTATGATACTTTTGTGCTGTAACAAGCATTTGTGCTACTATGGTGCTTTGGTACTATAATTTACCCCACTTCGGCAAGCACTAATCCGTTACAGGCAAGTGTTACAACACTACTCGCCAAGTAAATTTTTGCGTATTTGTTTTACATCTACTTTGACAACTTTTAATTGTTCTTCCTCAATTAGTTTGGATATTTTTCTTTGCTCGGCATACAATCTTTCTAACTCTACAAAATGCACATCATTTTCAGGATTTACGACAAAAAATTCCTTTTCATCATATTTGCTAAGTTGTGCTTTCTCTCCTTTTTCGTCCTCGTACATAAAAGCACCATCTTTTCTTAAACCAATAAGTGTAACAAATTTCGCATCATTATACATCGTTTTCATTTTTTGCACTTTTATTGGCTTAAAAGACTGATTTTCCTTTATGTAATCATCTATAAATTTTTTTGTAGAAGCGTAAGACTTTTTTGTTTGCTGATTATCATACCGATTAGAAACTGTATAAAATGTTTCATTTTCAGTATCAAAATAAATTTCCCATCCTCTGTAATTCTCGATTAAAACTCTCATATTTTTTGTTTTTAAAATTAACCCACACCTGCCTGTAACATCGGTTTGCCAAAAGCTGGGCAGACGTGGTAAATTCAGCTTTTGTACCTTTAATCGGCTTTAGTGCAAGGGTTGAGCATTTGTGCTTCTAATCCCAGCCTTCGGCAAGCCCCAAACCGTAGGACCGCCATACTTTCACTCTAAAACTTTTCAAGCAACTGCAATGGATGCCTGCCCTTATCCCATAAACTTTGGAAATATCTATCATCCTCGCAAGAAGCGCCATCGCCATTAATGTTATCGCTCCTTCTTGTGCAACATCTTTGTCTTGGGCTTGTAGGCATGAAGCCAACTCCACAATGTTCACAAATCTTTGGCACGTCAACATTAATCTGATACCATTCTTCCCAGTTGCTCCATCCATTCCAATATCCCATATAAAAAGTTTTAGAGTGAAAGACACAGTAACTACATTTTCGTTCCTCAATTCCCGTTCCTGCTTTGCGCTCCCATCAGGCTCCGGCTATCAAACTTTTTTAGTGCATTCGTAAACCACCGGGGCTGCGCCCATCATCGTCTTTACGAAATGGCAAAGTTTGAACGTGCGTGGCTGCCTTTCTTTTTCGCTGCGCTTAAAATCGGCAGCCACTTCGTAAAGCCGTGAACCGTAAGGCAAAATGCCGCTGGCTACTTTAAAACCCTGCTGGAGGCTATCTTCTTTTTTTATTTAATAATCAGAACCGTTAACGGAAAACTCTTTTCTACAATGCTCACATGTTATTTTAATTGGCGAAAAGAATTTTTCTTTATTATCACCCGGTTGCGAATAGCACCAATACTCATCTACATTCATAAAATCATTATAATGTTCACAGTGAGGGCATTCCATTGTAGCTGAAATATTCCATTGAACCCTAACGTATTCTATATTTTCTGTACTCATTTTTTTTGTTTTAATTGTTTTGATGCGGCTATCTTCTTACACAGGCGGTTTAGTTGTTTATATTTGTTTGAACGAATTGATACTGCCTTGTCATTGTATCAAAAGAGTAAGTACTAAACCCAATCTTACCTAACCAACTTTGCTTTACTTTCTGTACATACACATCTACCATGTTATTTGAGTAATCTCTGTAAACCGTAACTCCATTATGTGTTTTGTTAAAAAAGTTTGCACTGCCTGAAATACTGTAAAGTGTTGGTACTTCATATTTTCCTGTAGTCTTATCCTTTTGCAATTTTGTTGTGTGAGCAACTATAAAAACATGCACACCATAATTCCTTGCAAACCGTATAAATTGAGTATAAGCCCAGCTAACATATTCCGTCTCGCTCATATTTTCGTTTCTTTTGTGGTCTATCCAGTTCCAGGGGTTTACATACAATCCTTTTATCCCAAACCTTAAAACAAGCTGTGTTGCTATTTTTATAATCCCCTCCACGCTTGTTTCTGCTTCATCGGTATTGAAAAATTTAAAATGGTCATCAATGTGTATAATCGCTTTTTCAAGTTCGGCAGGCTGCACCCTGTAAAATGGGTCTTTTCTAAAACCAAAGGCTTTACCTGTTATCTTTTCCGCTAACTTAGTTACAGTTTCAGCAGGGCTTTCCTCAAACCCACACATGCCAAATTTCCAGCCCCTTAAACTTAACCCCGACATTACTAAATTTAAAAACTCATCCTTACCATGCCCCGGTATGCCCGTTATTGTCGTTACGTATCCTACCATAAACCTTAACATTTCATCAAACCCCTGCACACCACTACTCTCTCCTTCTGGATAACCGTTTTCGTACCATTCGGCAACGGTTGGATAAATGTCTTCCATCTGCTTAATCCCCTCAACTGGATAAGGTCGGGCTAATTCAATTATCTCATTAACCGCCTGTTTACCATGCTTAACTAAAACATCATTTAAGTCCTTACAGCCATCAGGATAATCAACAACCCAGCATCTATCCTTACCTAAACGCCTTGCCAGTTCTTCACGTAAATTTTTACCCACTTCATCGTTATCCCCTGCTAAGATTATTCTCTCCATTTCTACGAAATAGCCCCAACAATTGTCTAAATATTCTAAATTCATCTTACTGCCAACCGGCGGAGTGCCATTAGGAACGCCTACGGCGTTAAATAAGCCACTTTCTACACAAGAAAGGGTATCTACCTCCCCCTCAACAATTATAGCCGTTTTTTCGCCTTCTAATGCGTCTATGTTGTAAAACAGCAGTTTGGCATCTTTTGCCAGTTTGAAAGATTTTTGGGGGCCACGAAATTTTATGTTTACCAGTTCATCTTTTTGGAAGTAATTAAAACAGATTGCCTGTACTTCTTTTTTTAACTGTGGCATAAATTCTATAGCCTCGGTAACTCTCATCCGTAAAAGCGTATCATTGCTTATGCGCCTTTCTTTTTCAAACCAGCTTAAAGCCTTTTCGGATATTTTTTCAAGGCGTGGAACGGGCTTAATGTATTCCTTCTTAACTCCAATACTCACATCTAATCCGTACTTTTTGGCTATCAGTTCAACTGCTTCCCCAAAAGGCTTTTTTTCATACTCCATTACAAACGAAATAACATCCCCTCCTTTGCCACAACCAAAGCATTTATAGTTTCCTCTTACCTGTGACACCGTAAAAGAAGGCGTTTTTTCTGCATGAAAAGGACACAAGCCTTTATGGTTAACACCTTCTTTTTTTAGCTTCACATAGCTGCCTATCAGGTCAACTATATCAACATTGCTTTTTAATTCTTCTATTCCCATCATATTACCATTTTTTTATCCGGCACTACTGCTTCCGGTTTATTCTTAGCCAGCCAATTAGGAAAATACTTTTTGTATTCCATAGGGTTTTGTTCATAAATAGCCCTTTTCTCTAAATGCTTGTTAAAGGCTTCTAAGTAACCCCTTGTTGCACCGTTCGCTTCAACCCATCTTTTATCATTTAGCGCAATAGTTAAACAGTGTTCGATTGTAAATTTTTTTTCTGCTAATACACTTACAGGTAAAGAACTAATTATATTTTCATTTCTATTTTCCATATGATTAGTCATATGTTCAATCATATGTTTATCATATGTTGCATCATATGTTTTTTTAGACCTGTTATTCCTCCTACTCTCTGTAAATGCCTTACGCTTATTTTTTTCAAGTTCCAGTCTTTCATTAAAATATAATCCATCAGGATTAACCGAAAACTTTTTTACAAGGGTCGGCCATGATTGCCCGAAATCTCCAGATAAAACAGCTTTAACTTCATCTAATGAAAGCGGCCCATTATTAAATTGTGCGTGTAGCAAATCGATATAACAGCCCTTTAAAAACCTACTCATTAAAACAGTACCAGAATACCAGTCATTCCAATACCAAAGCATTGCAGGGTCTTTAGCCATTGGTTCTTAGGATTTTTAATAGTGATTGGGTAAACTGTTCATTCGTATCAAACTTGCAAGACAATGAAAGAACATCACTTATTAAAAAGCCTTTCATTTTCATAGAATTTAGAAGATATTTTTCTGCTCCTGTCCGTTCGTTCTCTTTAGTATGACAGTCTGAACATAATGTCAAAAGCATGTCGTCAGGATACTCCCATATTTTTAAGTCTGGGATATAATCAACGTGGTGTACCTCCAGCTTTTGACTTCTTTTTTTGCAACAATCGGATTTACAACTCCAATTATCACGTTCTAATATTTTTAATCTTTTCTTTTGCCATGAAACATTTTTCATGTCATCTTGGTAGCCCATAGGCGGTTAGATTTTAATAATGCTTGAATTGTAGAAATAAAAAAGCCGTCAATGATTCCCCTGTTTGCTTAGAACCGGGCTGGAGTAATCCAGAAAGAATCACCAACGGCGTTATTTAATAGGCATAAAAAATGCCCTGATATTTGTGGGCCGAAACCCGGTTCTAAGCTCATGCAAGATACTGCTTTTTTCATAATTGGAAAATTTTTAACCTACTTTTTTTATGAAGTGATAATAATTTTAAACCCAGTATTCCTTTACCGTCGTTCCGTTTACTTTACTTTTTTTTGTTTTTGTTCTTATCTCCCCATCCATGTATCTAACATCCATATTTTTATATGCGCCGCCGTGCCTAATTTGCTTAGCCATATTTGAAGGGTGCTTGCCAAAATGTCTTGCGCAATCGTTAACACAGTCAAAAACCTTTTCAAGATTACCGTTTATATAGTAACCAACTTTTCTTGAATTATGGCACAGCCCGCCCTTTTTACCAACCATGTGCATATTTGGCTTTTTGCCCAAAACTCTGTAGGAATGTAATTCGTTTTCAGAATGTGTACACCATTCGAGATTTGATGCTTTATTGTTAGATGGATTCCCGTCAATATGATTTACACATTTTTTATTTTCAGGGTTAGGTATAAAAGCCATTGCGACAAGCCTGTGTACTGATTTACAATTACCCTTGCCGATATAAATTGATAAGTATCTATTCTTTTTTGTGTAAGGCCTTAAAACTCTTTCACGAACCCTTCTAAACTTACCACCCTTACAAACTACAAGTCTTTCATTATTTCTTATCCTGCCTAAATTACTTGCAGAGTAAGAGCCTGCATATCCGGGTATGTCTTTCCATACTTCATTATTTTGTCCGGTCAGCTTCTCCACGTTAATAGGGGAGGAAGTGGGGAAGGTTAAAGTTGTTTGCATGGTTAATTTGATGATGGGTTTATTATTTCCTTTATAGCTCTTAGTTGCTCTAATGAAAAAGAAAGTTTCCCGTAATGACCGAATGTTTTTCTAATCTCTGAACTTAAATTACCAAACTCAATTTCTTCTTCTATGTCTTTAATGCTCAAATAAGCATGGTCTTTGTAGTTTGAATTGTTGGATTCAATCATTGTTTCTATCTCAAACCTTCCGCCATCCCATTTGTTGTTATTTACTTCAAAGTATTTTCTGCCCACTTTTGTTATAACCCCTTCTCTAATATCTCTTGAATGCCTTGAATCAAATCCGGCATACCTAATCCAAACTTTTTGCCCTACCTTTAAATCTTTCATTTTACATCCCTTTAAACATCACCCATACAATAAGCCCTAAAGCCACCGCAAAGGCGAATATGATTAGTAATATTGTTTACAAAATCTTCATTTGTTAGCGTAATTATAACGACCTTATAAATGCTTCAGTTTGCTCTACTATTTCAGGGAAACTTGACGCTTGCATTCTATGATAACCAGTTGTTGTTCCTGTTTCAAAGCGGACGCGACTTTTAAATTCAATCTGTTTTGTCCAAATAGAATTTTCTATTGTAAAATCAATCTGTTTTACCTTATCTGACTGAAAAGGGTTTTGATAGGTAGAAACAAAATCTTTTTTTTGTTCGTTATCGGCAAATAATTGTACCATATTTATTATTTAATAATTAATTTTCATTTCTTCCAAAGATGTTTATTGAATTTATTTAGTAAATAAATTCTTTAGCCCACTTGTCAATATCGAAATACCCTGCTTTACATTCTTTTCTCTTACTCTTATGCAGTCCTAATACTTTGATGTTGTTGTAAAGGACGTTGTAAATCAATCCTAACTTTTGGGCTATCTCCCGATTATTAATTTTACCATGCCAGCGGCGTAATTCTTTCTCCTGCTTTTTGGTTATGGTAAGGTTTTTATTTTGTCTGTAGGCTATCATAAGTTTATATTAAGCCCATTGCGGGTTACTGTAAACGGCTGGCGGTCTCTTAAATTCAACCTTTTCTTCTTTAAACCTGATAATTACTTTTGGCTGTGGCTTTGGCTTTTCTGGCACGTTATTCTTTTTCTTAAACTCGATTTTGTTTCTGTCTAAATACCTGCGTATTCTGCCAACATTCTTTTTTTCAGTGTCGCCGTAAATTATTATTGATAATTCGTTGATTGTTTTAGTTGGTGCATGTTCGGCTAAGAATTGTTTTTGCTGCTTATTTATTACCACACTTTTGTATGGTAAATGAGCCATGCCGTGCCTCTTAATATATCGCTCCAGCATGTAGTTTGTGGTTCCTAACTCATAGGCCATTTGTGATAATGATTTACCCTGTTCAATAAGTTCTTTAATCTTTGCTTTGTACTCTCTTTCTTTCATTGTGATAGTTTTAAAAATCCCCACACCGGACACAGATATTGTTCAAGCGTTAATTTTCCGGCGGGGGAATGAGGTTAGTTAAGTTGCTGGTACATATTCTATATTTTCACATCGTAGCCATGTAACATCGTCTTCGTCAGATTCATCAAATAATCCAATTATACCGATAAGCATTTCTTCAAAATCAACACTTTTGATTCTGTAGGATTTCTTTTTATAAATAGCCTCATCCCCTTTGCCAAATGATGTGCTTAGAAATTCTTGTTGCGTCATTTTATCTTTTTTATTGTTTCAAAATCTATTTTAAACTTATAGGGTATTGGGCTTATAGTTTTGTGTGGACGGATTAATAAAATCCACTTTTTAGGAGGCGGTGGCGGCGGCGAATAAATCGGCAAGTCCTTTTTTCCGTCGCCTTGTTTCATTAGCGTTTTTCTTGTGGTGCGTTTTATCATAGCTTAAATGGCATTTCTGGCAACCTGCTGCAAGGTTTGAGTAATCATTGTTTGTTATGTCGTGGTCTAAGTGCATGATTGTAAGAACTATTTTTATTACTTTATATCCCATATCCCTTGCATCCTCCGCAATCATGTCACCAGCAAATGATTTTTCTATTTCATGCCAGCAATTATTTTCATCCCGATAACCAATGGAATGGTTTTCTACTCCACAAAACTTACAGCAGTTGCCATCCCTTTCTAAAATAGCAGGACGTATTTCTGTCTTCCAGTTCGCCGGATATTTTTTATAATCAATTGGCATCTTTACCTCCTATTTCATTTACAACATCCTCACTTTTCCAGTATGCTGTTTGCTTTCTTCTTTCATGGTGGATAAGAAGCAATGCACCAAATATTAAAGCTGTGGCAATTATTAATAGCACCAGCAGGAATTGATTTTGTAGTAAGATGGTTTCCATTATTAAGGTTTTAGGTGTTTTATGATAAGTTTAATCCCTGTAAAGAATGTTACTGCTCCTAAAGAGAAGTAATACCCAACGCTTGTATTGTCTATAAAGAAAACCGCTACGGTTACGATAAGCCATAATGCTGTTATTATGTTTAATCCTTTCATTATTTATTTTTTAGTTTCATGGGTGTGTTTCTTGTAAAGCCCTTAGTGCTTTTGTTAAATAAATCAATCTTTCATCTGTATTAAAAATCCCATCCCCTATTGGTTCAGCTTCCAAAATCGTTTCTCCAAAATGGTCAGGGGTATCAACTCTAAATTCACCATGCCTTAATCTGTAGTAAGCAACTTGTTTTCCGTTCTTAAATATTTCGTATTGTTCAGGGCAGGCTTCACAGGTTCTTTTTAATTCAAACCCGTTTTTTGTATATAGCTTTTTAATCAGCGGTAGCTGGTGGGTTTGCTGGTC
>JACCDR012225828.1_pt1 | contig 10566 bp, 8 predicted proteins | sample 7446431 | NCBI WGS metagenome assembly JACCDR01 (sample SAMN15323443, study PRJNA562643) | freshwater metagenome | isolation source: river surface water | place: USA:Blue River Watershed | collected 2017-08-17 | reverse complement strand
TGTGTATGCGGTGATGGTTTCGATGATGATTCTATCATCGGTAGGGTTGCCGATTCCGGAAGAGCTCACACTCATCAGTGTTGGGATCATTGCTTTCATGGGTGCAAATCCGGATCTGTTTCCACCGCCATATCCTGGTGCTCCTGTGGTTGAAATTCATACAGCAGCCTGGGTGGCTTTTTGCGCAGTTTTTTTCAGCGATTCCTTAATTTATTTTATTGGCCGATTTTATGGAAGTCGACTCATCACACATCCTCGCACGAAGAGATTTTTTCCAGAGAGTGCGATGAAGAAAATCAAAGAGTGGACCCAGAAGTATGGCGTTTACGCCGTGGGAATTTTTCGCTTCACACCGGGCATTCGTTTCCCCGGACATTTGGCATCAGGGATGTTGCATTTTCCATTTTGGAAATTTGCCTTGGTGGATTGCGTGGCAGCAGGGATCAGTGTTCCAACCCAGATTTATCTTTTGGCTCACTACGGAGAGCCTATCTTGGAAAAAATCCACGAATTTAAACTGATCGTAGGATCAGTGTTTGGGGTGATTTTGCTCTGGCTCATTGCCCGCTGGCTTTATCGTAAAGTTACGCAGCGAGTTTCCCCAAATCATTCTCTGTAACCAAACACTGAATGGCAAGGTGTGATGGTTTGAACATGTGAATCTGTTCATCCTGCCAAAACAGTTTTTCATAACCACCAAGCACACCGTAAAGTTCTTCGCGGATCTTGTAGAGAAGTCCAGCAGGCGTTCCCAGGAGCCAATCCATTTGCAACAGGTGCAGTGTTTCGGCCCAGCGCTGATAGGGAATTCGATTCAGAAAGTTCTTTGGTAAATTTTCAATCAAACAATAGGCATTGTGTGAGAGATTTTTGAAACCTTGAAGCGTTGGTTGAATGATATTTTTAACAGCGGGATCAGTTGACCCAAAATAGGGCTCTGCGATTTTTTTGAACTGATGGAAGAGGATCGCATCTTGGGTCACGTAATCTGGTAAGTGCAGATAATCTGAAATGGCATCAACCTTTAAGGCCTCGAATGTGGCATCTTCAATATGGGCATTGTAGTCCACGGCAATCAGGGCTCGAAGATGAAATAAAAAAGCATGGAGCTGGTGAAGTTTTGTCATTGTTTCTTTGTGCAAAGAAACTGAGTAGTTAAAAGCCAGGGGCTTTTGCATTTTTGACTCAAGATGAAAGATGGCATCGATGAGATCTTGCATCATCGTCAGATCAATCTCATCCGGAGTGCAGCTCTGATCCAGGATTTCGGAGAGGTGTTTATCAAAATTTTCGAGGGCCAGCTTATTCACTGGTGATGATTTTTCCAAGGAATCATGGATGATTCGAACCCTTTCTTGAGTGCGTGTGAAGACTTGATGATGGGGCTCTAAACACTCCCAGGCATCCAAACAAAATTGGTAATTGTAAGGAGCTGCCTTGAGCGGAGTTTTCCAGTGCGAATTGAGCATAATTGCGGAAAGACCCAGAATCGCATCGGCGTGATATTTAAAAGGTGGGAGGTAGGAGATATCTTCGTTATTTGTATTTTCGTGAAGCTCAAATCCGACGGGTTTAAAGAGGCCCGAGTCGTCCATCTTTACTGTATAGTGCAATTGCGCTTGAGAATCTTTTCCGTGTTTTGTTTTTTTGGGTAAATTATGGATCTTCATGATCGCTCCTCGTGATGTCAGCCTATCGGTCCGCGGAATCCATTGTGCGAGTCGGGATTTTATGGTTCAGTCCAAAGTCATGCACATCGACTGTCATTGCCATTTGACCGACCATAGACTTGCCTCGACGCTTGATCAGGTTTTGCAAGAAGCTCAGGATCTTGGGATCGGTTATTTCATGCAGGGAGGCGTTGATCCTGAGGACTGGCAAAGACAGGTGGAGATCCGATCGCGATTTCCTGGAAAAATAGGCTGTAGTTTCGGTGTGCACCCCTACTTTGTGGCCGAGCATACAGAGGATGAATGCGAATTGGCTTTGGAGCAGCTGACAAAGGTTGCAGCACAGGCCGATGGTTTGGGGGAAATGGGGCTCGATTTCCGGCCACACATCATGAAGGATTCGCGAGAGCGCCAGTATGATGTTTTTGAGGTCCAGATTGAGCTGGCCACGTTTTTAAAAAAACCAATGATTCTTCATATTGTTCAAGCTCATCCCGAGGGGCTGAGGCTCTTTGATTTGATGAGTCCGGGGAGAGTTTCGGGTCTTGTCCACGCCTTTAATGGGTCTCTAGAGTCCGCCCTGGGGTGGATTGAGAAAGGCTTTCTCATCAGCGTGGGCGGAGCTGTGACCCATGAGAAAAACCAAAAGCTCCAACGGGCCGTGGCGCAGATCCCTCTGGAGGCGCTCTGTCTAGAGAGTGATTCGCCTGATCAAAAACCCGCGGGCTGGGGGCCTGTTTTGAATCACCCATCATCGATTTTGAATGTGGCTTTGAAAATTGGCAAAATTCGAGGTATGAATGCGTCTGAAATTTTAAAGATTTCAACGAGCAATTTTCAAAGAGTTTTTGGCCTCGGCCAAGGAGACCTTCATGCAAGTTTCTGAGAATATTTCCGGATCTGCGTCTATGCCAGTTCCTGATCAAACAAATATTGTTGAAACCAAATATGTCTTGCACCGCCGCTTTGATCGCATGGGTCGATTGGTGGGTGATGAGCGAATGAAAATGTTGTTTCAATCCCATGTGATGGTGATTGGAATTGGCGGGGTTGGTTCCTGGGCAGCTGAATCCCTTGCGCGGTCCGGAGTGGGGAAAATCACCCTTGTTGATTTTGACGAAGTTTGCATCACCAATGCCAACCGCCAGCTTCATGCTGTTCAGGGAACTGTGGGGAAGAAAAAAGCCCAGGTCATGGCAGAGCGACTTCAGAAAATCAATCCCCAGGCTGAAATCGTCGCCCTTCCGATGTTCTACAACGAAGAAAACTCGGCAGAAATTTTGAGCCACAAACCAGATTATATTGTGGATGCCATCGACAATTTGACCGCAAAAACGCATTTGCTATTCACGGCCCACCAGAATCAGTTGAAATTGATCACCTCCGGCGGGGCATCAGGTCGTCTTGACCCATCAAGAATTCGGACTGTTCGGCTCAGTGACACGGTCAACGATCCTTTGGCTGCACAGGTGCGAAAGATTTTGCGACAGAAATATGGTTATGAGAAAAAAATAGATATTCCTTGTGTCTTTTCCGATGAAATTCCTCTTCAGCCAGTTGAACTTCACTATGATTTAGGTCAGGGTTTTAAGTGTGTCTGCCCGCAGGGTCAGAATAATTTGCACTCTTGTGAACACAGAAATGTGATTTATGGCACGGCGAGCTTTGTTACAGGAAGTTTTGGTCTGCATATGGCTTCGTGGATTGTTCGTCAAATTGTGGGAGATCTTTCATGGGCGTAGCACTGTATTTTTTGATGTCATTTTTTGTCGTGATGCTCGGCTTTGTTGTTTTAGGAGTCACTTTCTACAGTTGGAAGAAAAATGGTATTCCAAAAGCAGAAGAAAAATAGTTCGGGCAGAGGCAATCCAGCCGAATCAAGCCCCCTTTGGATTCAAAGCAGTGGTTTATCTATATTTGAAAACCATCTGAACAAGTCTTGAAAATTTCCTAGGAAGTTGTTACTCATAATCCTTTGAAAAATTTTTAAAGGAGAACGAATTGGCACAAACGAAGGGTTCTGTTTCAAATTTTATTGAACATCACTATCGTCATTTCAATGCTCAGGCTTTGAAGCTCGGCGCGCAAGGTTACAAAGATCTCGTGGACAACAAAAAAGGCAAAATGTTGGTCACGCTGGCTGGAGCAATGAGTACGGCGGAATTGGGTCTCTCGTTAGCTGAAATGATTCGTCAAGATAAGGTTCATGCCATCTGTTGCACAGGTGCAAATTTGGAAGAAGACGTTTTTAATTTGGTTGCTCATGATCACTACGAATTGATTCCAAACTATCGTGATTTGACTCCTCAGGATGAGCAAAAACTTCTTGAGCGGCATTTGAATCGTGTGACAGATACTTGCATTCCTGAAGAGGAGGCGATTCGTCGCATTGAAAAAGTCGTTCTTGAAGAGTGGCAAGCCGCTGATCAGGCCGGAAAATCATTCTTTCCACATGAATTCATGTATAAGATTTTGCTCTCTGGAAAGCTTAAACAACATTATCAAATCGATCCAAAAAATTCGTGGCTCCTGGCTGCTGCTGAAAAAAATCTACCGATGATTGTGCCTGGATGGGAAGACTCCACCTTAGGAAATATCTTCACTGGACATATTATCAAAGGCGATGTGAAAAATGTCCACACAGTGAAAACCGGTATCCAATACATGATGATGTTTTCTGAATGGTACATGGCTACTGCGACGAAATTCCCAGTTGGATTTTTTCAGATCGGTGGGGGAATCGCCGGTGACTTCCCAATTTGTGTGGTTCCGATGTTGTCTCAAGATTTGCTTCATGACGATGTGCCTTTGTGGAGTTACTTTTGCCAAATTAGCGACTCGACAACATCTTATGGGTCCTACTCGGGCGCTATTCCGAATGAAAAAATCACTTGGGGTAAGCTTGCCATTGATACTCCGAAGTTTGTCATTGAATCAGATGCAAGCATCGTTGCTCCGCTGATTTTTGGATATGTCTTAGGTTGGTAAAAATGTCGGATTCTTTAAATCAGGTGGTCAATTCTGTTTTGGCCATCAAAGAAGATCCAAATCTCAAAGACCTTTTTTTGCGGATCCTTGGCCTAGGTTCCGCAACACAGCAGGTTCGAGTTACCCTTCTTTTGGAAGAGCTCGCTAAGATTGGTGCACCGTCGGATGTGGTTCAATTCGTTGAGGCTTTGCGAAATGAAAAGCTAGCTCAAGCGGTCCTTCAAGAGCTTCGCCAGTAGCGCGATTCTTTTTCTAGCTAATAAACTTTGTCGTTTGCTCTGAAGATTTTTTAGTCTGGTGAAAATTCTGTGCTTGGAAAAGCCACGGTACGAACCACCTGGGAAATGCGAACCTCATCCAAGGAGCCGGCCAAGGCCAGAGATGAGCCGGTGCCAGTTGTTCCATTTGCTGCAAGGCGGACCGGGGCGGTTGTGGAAGCCAAAACGGACGAGCCTGCCGTTCCAATGACCTTGCTCCCTCGCGCTGTTGCAGCTGTGGCCCCAAAGTAGTAAGTCACTGTCCCTAAATTCCATGTGACTGCAAAATAATACCAGGTATTGGCGGACGCACTGAAATTATTGGATGAAACAACCGTGCCAGCAGTTGTTCCATTCAAACTGCCGACAAAATCAAGGCTGTATTTACTCGCCGTGGATTTCTTGAGCCTTAATTCCCAACCAAACTGAGGACTTGCAGTTCCTGTTTTTGATACAAGTGTATAATAGTTTCCGGTTGTTGAGATTGCCGTCGTAAATTTGACAAAGCCTTCAATCGTCATTTTTTGCAGGCCAAGATTGAGTGAGTCATTGCTTGTAGCAGAGTAAGAAATATTTGAACCAAAGCTTCGACTCGATGGCGATCCGGTCGGATATTTACCACTGGTATCATTGGCCGGTGAACCGGTGGCCGTTAACGTATTGGTAAATCCGGCCAGCTGTGTGTAATTTCCTGAGTCCGTCGTTGGTGCGCTATTGTTGAGGTGATAAAGGGCCATGGTATTGTAGGCGGCTTGCGTCCAGGTCACAGAGTTGACAGCACTTGTGTTGCCAGCAAGATCAACTGCTTGGACACTGAAAGTATGACTTCCATTTGTGAGACTTGGGTAGGCGGCTGGCGATGTGCATGTGGCAAAACTAGCTGCATCCATTTTGCACTGAAAAACGGAACCACCTTCATTGGAAGAAAATGAAAAACTTGCCGAAGAGGATAGATTCACCGCCGGTGGTTGTGCTGAAATGGTAACAGTTGGTGCCACCGTATCACGGGTCCAAGTTTGATTGACGCTTGATGAGTCCACAGTGCTCTGGGTTTGTTTCAGTGAAAAATTAAAAGTTCCATCGGTCGTTTTTGCAATATCAAAAGAGTATGAGTTGCTGGCACATGGCTGAGTCAAAGCATTCGCAGGAGATGTGACATCACTTGCAACAATATCTCCGCCCAATGTCACCGTATTTCCGGTGACACAACCACCTGTGATTGTGATTGAACTTGAATTATTCAACAATGGAGAAACGATGGGAGATGTGATGGTTGGAGGGGGCACAGCTGAGCTCAGTCTTACCCATTGAAACGTCGTCGCGCCAGAGGCATTTCCAGCGAGGTCAGTTTGAGAAACGCTGAAGTTGTAGGTATTGTCCACGGTCTTTGAGATTAAAAAGCTATAGCTATTGGCTAAATCACAAACAATATTTTGAACGCTGTCGCCGGAAAGATAAACTGTCGCATTTGCTTCACAGGCTCCCGAAAGAGTTAAATCGCCGGGAGAGGTATAGGGCGACGTTGCCGGTGAAGTGATCGTTGGAGCAGATGGTGCAGTAGTATCACGGATCCATTGAACCGATGCGGATGCTGAGACGGTTGAAGCATTAGGATTTTCCTGTGAAACAGAAAAATTATATGTCCCGTCGACTAATTTTTGCACAACGAAAGTGACGGGACTTGTGGTGCAGTTTTGAGTCAATGATCCCGCAGGAGAAGTCACATCGCCCGATACAACGTCACCGCCGAGTGCGACAATGGCATCGGCCGGCGTTAAACTGTCATCGCAGTTTGCCGTGATCGTGAGTGTATTGGTGTTGGTTCGAATTGGGTTTGTCGCTGGTGCGATGATCACAGGAGTGTTTGGAATCGATGTATCTCGGATCCATTGGAAATTAAAACTAGCCGAAGCATTTGCAGCTCGGTCAGTTTGAATAAAACCGAAGTTGTAGGTTCCATCCACGGACTTGTTCACAGAAAATGAGAATTGTCCGAGAGCGGAGCAGGATGTGGTTCCAGTGGAATCTCCAGACATGTCGATTGTTGTTGAACTCGCTTCGCATGTGCCTGAAATCGTCAGATTGGTGTCTCCCGAGGCAAAGGGATTTGAGCTCGGACTTGTAATGGTGACTGCATTTGGTGCGATAGTATCGCGCATCCAATGGGTCGAAATAGTGGAAGAGGTATTTCCTGCAACATCGGTTTGAGACAAAATAAAAGTATAGCTGCCATCGCTTGTCTTAGATACATTTAATGAATATGCGCCTGCCGCACAAGTCGTTGTCCCTGACGAGTCACCAGTAAGATTGACGGTTGCGCCGGTTTCACAAGCCCCAGAGATCGCCAAAGAGCTGCCATTGGAGTAGAATGGATTTGTCGCTGGTGATGTGATCGTCAGTGCGACTGGTGCTGTCATATCGAGGATCCACTGAAGAGTTGCTGTTCCCGAGGAGATATTCGTCTGACTCTTTTGCAAAATACTAAAGTTGTATGTTCCACCTGTTGATTGAGTCACAGTAAAATTGAAAACTCCTGCAGCACAGGTCGTTGATGACGTCGCATCGCCAGAAATTTCAACTGAATTTCCTGTCGTACATGTTCCTGCGATATTGAGTGTTCCTGACGACGAGGTGTGGGGTGACGTTGCTGGTAGAGTGATAACAGGAGTTGGGGGAATAGCTGTGTCTCTGATCCATTGCTGTGTGGTGTTGGCTGACACATTCCCAGCGGCATCGGTTTGATTCAAAGTGAAATTATAGGTTCCATCTGAAGATTTATTGACGGTTGTTGAAAAAACACCTGCAAGACACGTTGTTGAACCAGAGCTATCCCCGCTGAGTGCGATTGATGCTCCAGTTTCGCAAGTTCCGCTGATCGTTAAGCTTGAATTGGATGATGAATAGGGACTTGTTGACGGCGCAACAATGGTGAGTGGTGAAGGTGCTGTGACATCTCGGGTCCAAGCAAAACTCGTATTTGGAGACGTATTTCCAGTTCCATCAGTTTGAGAAACTAGAAAATTATAGGTCCCGTCAGATGTTTTTGAAATAGTCATTGAATAAGCTGAAGCGACGCAAACAGCACTCGCCGTTGCGTCTCCACTCAGATTCACCGTTGCGTCAGTTTCGCAGGCTCCAGCCAAAGTCAGGGAACTGCTATTTGAGAGGTAGGGAGTCGCATGATTGGTGATTGTCGGTGCCAGAGGAGCTGTCGCGTCTCTTGTCCAGACCATACTTGCTGATGCAGAAGAATTTCCTGCAGGATCGGTTTGCGAGATGTTGAAAGTAAATGAGCCATCAGAAGATTTATTGACAGTAAAGCTATAAGATCCTGCAGAGCAGAGGGCCGAAGATGTTGTATCACCAGAAATCTGAACTGAGGCTCCATCTTCACAAGCGCCGCTGATTGTGACTGAATTCAAATTTGATAAATGGGGAAGAGTGGCCGGGCTGGTGATTGTCGGGGTTGCAGGAGCCACGGTATCCCTTGTCCATGAAAAGGAAGCCGCAGCCGAGGAAATCAGAGCGACATTTTTTTGGACAACTTGATAATTTGCCGTTCCATCAGTTGTCTGTGAAAGTGTGAATGAAAATGCATTGGCCACACATGTTGCTGAGTTTGTTGCATCTCCGGAAATTTCAACAGTCAGGCCACTCGTGCATGTCCCGACAAGGGTCAGATTGTTTTGATTGGAAACAAAAGGTGAGATGTGGGACGTGATCACGGGAGTGGCCGGAATACTTGCGGCCCTCGTCCATTCGAAACTCACTGAGCTTGAGTTATTTCCTGCAGGATCAGTTTGATGAAGACTGTAATTGTATGTCCCATCTGTCGATTTCGAAATGGAAAACAGAAATGAGTTCGACAGGCAACCGACTGTGGCAGACTGCGCCCCACTCAAGGTGACCAGGGATCCTGTTTCGCAAGTGCCGCTGAGGTTAAATGTGGTTTCCGAAGAAGAATAGGGATTGGCGGCAGGGCTTGTGATGATCACGGGGGCCGGTGCGACTGTATCTCGGTTCCAGATGAAGGCCAGCGCTAGCGAAGCGTTACCAGCGGGGTCAGTTTGAATCAAAGAGTAGTTGAATGACCCATCAATGGTCCTCGTGTCAGTGAGAGTGAAACTGGAAGCTGAACAGGCCACTGATTGTGTGATCGCGCCACTCACTGAAACCGTTGCGCCGGATTCACATGATCCACTCATGGTCACGGTGTTCAGATTTGAAGACCAAGGATTTGTAGAAGGTGTTGTCAACACGATGACCGAGGGTGCGGTGGTGTCGCGGATCCATTGCTTGACCACAGCAGGAGAAGCATTCGATGAATCCGAGCTTTGAGTGATTGAATAAGAAAATGTTCCGTCGGTTGCGGAGGAGAGTGTGGCCGAAAAAGTTCCATTGGTGCAGGGAGCTGTTTGGGTTGCAGATCCCGAAATCGACACTGTTGCGCCGCTCGTGCAAGTTCCTGCAAGACTTTGTGTGGAAGCATTTGAAATTACTGGAGACGTTGTTGGAGTCGTTACAACAACAACTGGAAGGGGCACAACGGGAACCACGCCGGGCACTGCTTGTGTCGGCGCACTTCCCTTTTCTTCACCTTTTTTTCCTGAGCATGAAAGAGTGAAGGTGGTTAAGAAAATAGCAAGCAAAACCAGGGGGTTCAGTTGCATATGAATCCGTTCACTTGATTTGACATTCATAGAACTTATCGGACTTTTGTGGAGGAAAATTGACGAATTTTTTGACTCAATCGATGGAGAATTTGTCTCAATGTGGGAAAGAAAAAAAAATTTCTTTAATAAGATGGAAAGAGTGAGCTATCATCGCTTTTGGACTTGCTGCTCCAGAAACTAAACCAAACAATTCCTATTCCATACCGGTGTGAATTGACGGAAGGATAGAGATCTCGATCTGTTTGTTTGTTGTAGCTATCAAAAGAGTAGTCCGCCATGAGGCCGAATCCCTGATAGATCTGACGAAAAATCTGAACAGCAAATCCAGAGCCTTCGTAAGCGAGTTTTTCACCTGAGGATGTTTTGTTTGTAAAATTATAAGTGGATCGTTTTCGGGCGTCGATTCCTAATCCCCATGACTTTCCAACATATTGAACACCACCACCAACCGTGTAGGAAGTGCCAGAGATATCCTGGCCATTCACTTTATCAGTTGCCACGTTCTGTGATGTAGAAGCAGCCTCGCCAACAACACCAAAATTGAATTTATTCACGCGGAGTCCTGCAAAGAGCGCAAAATTCGAGGTCAGTGTCCACGAATTTGGAACACTGTCATTATCACCGAAAGAGCCTGGTTCTGAGATGCCCAGCCTTGCCTCCAAGATGAGTCCCGCCTGTACTGGCAAGTTGATTGCAAAGATGAAAATAAAGGCAAGGGCTCTCATCGTTTATATCTAGACTGCTATGACTTCTTTGACTTCAGGAATGAGCTCTTTCATTCGAACTTCGATGCCATCTTTTAAGGTTGCCATGGAACTTGGGCATCCGGCACAGGATCCCTTCATCTGAACCGAGAGTGTTCCGTTTTCAAAACTGTGAAAAACAATTTGGCCTCCATCAAGGGCCACGACAGGCTGGATATCAGATTTGATCAATGCCTTAATTTTTTTTACAACCGGTGGGTCGTTGGTCTCATCA
>JACCDR011722830.1_pt1 | contig 10567 bp, 9 predicted proteins | sample 7446431 | NCBI WGS metagenome assembly JACCDR01 (sample SAMN15323443, study PRJNA562643) | freshwater metagenome | isolation source: river surface water | place: USA:Blue River Watershed | collected 2017-08-17 | reverse complement strand
GGTCGGGATATGTGCGAAGTATAAACTTTTTATGAAAAAAGTAAAAGGAGGTTCACTTTGCGTCTCACGCGCGACTTTCGAAAAGCAAAACACACCGCGTGAGGGATTGAACCCCACGGGTGTGTTGATGTGCCGGCTAATCACACTCTAAACATCGGCCTGAGTCTTGAGATCGTCGGGCAAGTGAAGCATGCGGAGGAACATCGTGGCGGATGCAAAGATGTCGTTACCATTGAGGCGGAAAAACTCCCACCCGAGTGACGACGCATCCCGATCGATCGTATCAACCATAGGCTTCGTCCTGATATCGTACTCAAGCATCCGGCGAGCGATACTTTCTGGGTTATCATCTGCACGCCCTTCCTCCTGAAGGCGCGCATGGAGACGGAAGCCACAAATTGCCTCGCGTGTTTGCAGATGCACAGCAATCACTCGACACTCATCTCCGTTTTGTTTGAGACTAGTACGCAGTGTGTAGTATTGCTCCAAATCCCGCGGATATCCGTCGACGATCACAAATGGATCGTTTTGGATCTGTCGGAATGCCTCAAGAAACGCAGGGATGACTACGGTGTTGGGCACCAAAAGTCCAGAGGCTGTGTGTGAATCAATAACTGACTTGATTCCTGGGTCACTGGATGCCAGCGCAATGAGCGCACTGCTCATAGGAACCTTTTTTGGGTTGAAGCCGTGGTTATTGAGTACACGCTTCACGAATGTGCCTTTGCCGCAGCCTGGTCGCCCAAGCAAGACAACTCTCAGTTTCTTTTTAGTGTTCATTTAAAAGGATCTATTTTCGATTGGTGTTTCGGTTGATTGTGGATGTTCGGGAGAACCGCGAACATAGTGCCACAAAATAGAGGTATTAACAACCCCCCACATCTCTCTAATACTACCTCCCTCCCCACTTCTTTTTCTTTGCTTCTGCGTTTTTTTCCTTTTTTATCCTTGCTTCACTTTTCTCTCCCCACTTCATAGGACCAGCTTTTTTCACGGCCTTTTTTGCTTTACCTTCCTTTTCAACTCTCTCTTTCAACGCAACAATTTCATCTCGAAGTATTGCAGCAGTCTCGAAATCGAGTATTTTTACGGCTTCTTCCATTTGCTCTTCTTTTTCCTCAATCAATGCACCTGGGTCTTCATTAAATTTTACAGCATCGAGTATAAGAAGATTCGCAACCGCCTTCTCGTGTTCAGATTGAATTTGATCAGTAATATCCTGAATCTTTTTCATAATAGTCTTTGGAGTAATGCCGTGCTTTGTGTTGTATGCAATCTGTACAGCCCGTCGCCGATTAGTCTCTCCCATCGCCTTCTCCATTGAATCCGTTGTCTTGTCGGCGTACAGGATAACTCGCCCTTCAGAGTTTCGAGCAGCTCGTCCAATAGTCTGGATGAGCGAAGTTTCTGATCGCAAAAATCCTTCTCGGTCTGCATCGAGAATTCCGATGAGAGTCACCTCAGGGAGATCCAAACCTTCTCGGAGAAGGTTTACCCCAACAAGCACGTCAAATACTCCTTTTCTGAATTCTGTGAGAATCTGAATTCGTTCGAGTGTTTTAATATCGCTATGTATATATTTTGTCTTGATCCCCTTTTCAATGAGAAATTCTGAGAGGTCCTCAGCCATTTTCTTTGTGAGTGTTGTTGCAATGGCTCGGAAACCATTTTTAATCTCCTTCTCAGCCTGCTCAATAAAGTCATATATCTGCCCCTTGTATGTCGCAGTTGCCACAACCGGCTTCACTTCAAGAATAGGATCAACGAGACCTGTTGGTCGAATAATCTGTTCGACGATATTTTTACTTTCTTTTCTCTCAAACGGTCCTGGAGTAGCAGAGGTAAAAACTACTTGTCCGATATTCTTCTCGAATTCTGGAAACTTGAGCGGTCGGTTATCTGCTGCTGACGGGAGTCGGAATCCGAAATCAATAAGGTTCTTCTTTCGCGATGCATCACCCGCATACATACCGTTGAGCTGAGGCACGGTCACGTGAGATTCGTCAATAATTGTGAGGAAGTCTGGCTTTCCGTCCTTTGTGTGGGGGAAATATGAAAGAAGAGTGTCAGGGGCTTCTCCTGAAGCCTTGCCCGAGAAATGCCGTGAGTAGTTTTCGATACCATTGCAGTATCCAACTTCCTTAATCAGGGCAAGGTCATATGTTGTTCGCCGTTTTATTCGTTCCGCCTCGAGAATCTTCCCTTCTTTAGCAAATTTCTTCAACTGTTCATCGAGCTCGTGTTTGATATCAACAACAGCCCGAGCTCGTTCGTCTTCTGGAGTCACGAAGTGCTTTGCAGGGAAAATAAAGAATGCGTCAACCGAACCATTGAGGGCGCGTGTGATTGGGTCAATAACATCCACATGTTGAATGATTTCCTTTGGTCCCTTTTTACCAAAGAGTATTCGATAAATAATTCGATCACTTACCGGCATCACTTCAATAGTATTTCCGACCGCTCGGAACGTTCCAGGAGTAAGTTCTGCTCCCGATCGAGTGAAATACATCCCCACAAGCTTTCGGATAAAATCTGCTCGATTAAACTCCATACCAACAGTCACTTTCTGATTCACTTTTTCATATTCTTCTGGAGAACCCAAGCCGTATATACAAGAAACAGATGCGACAATAATCACATCTTTTCGTGTAAGCAAAGCCTGAGTTGAGGCGTGTCGAAGTCGTTCAATTTCTTCGTTGATCTGAGCTTCCTTCTCAATGTATGTGTCGGTCGCTGAGATATATGCTTCTGGCTGATAGTAGTCGTAGTATGAAACGAAATAATGCACCGCATTTTCAGGGAAAAATTCTTTGTACTCCTGTGCGAGTTGCGCCGCGAGAGTTTTGTTGTGAGCAATCACGAGGGTCGGTTTATTGATCTGCGCGATCACATTAGCGGCAGTATATGTTTTACCCGAACCCGTCACACCCAAAAGAGTTTGATATCGAAGACCCTTTTTTACTCCATCGACAAGTGACTCGATCGCTTTTGGTTGATCTCCGGCTGGTTTGTATTCAGTATTCAGTTTAAATTTTTGATCAAAAATTGCCATAATCGCATAACTATACACTCAAATGCATACTGCGGACAATAGATCATCCAGTGTTGGGTTAAAAACCCGAATCAAAAAGCTGAAAACAAAAAACGCCGTACCATCGCAAAGCCAGAGGCCATGCAAAAGTCGTGCGTTTTGTAAGTCGGTAAGAAAGTGCCGACACTTATACATCACCGTGGCCTATCCCGAAAGACGATCCGGTCCTCCCCTTCAGCTTCAAGGGTGCATCCATCTTGCAGTGGTTTCCAATTCATCATCCGAGCAACCCATATGATGTTGTCGCGCACGGAAGATGCCGACAGTCCATCTGATACCTGGATCACGTAGATACGTTTGTAGACTCCGCTTCCAATTGGAACTTTCGTCTTTTGGACTTCGACCTTGCAACGAGCGATGCTGTAGCTTTTTGTTGTCCCAGACTTTGCCCACAACAGACCCGCAACATGCCCGAAGTACCCCGCCAACTTTAGCCGGCGTACCTCAATTGAGTAAATCCATCTGGGGATAAATACCAATATTGGCAGAACCAATATCACGACTGCGGGCCAGAACAGAAGAAGAGCGCCCAAAGGCGGAATCTCATCTCCTGCTCCAGCGGTGGCGATCCGAAACAACGCCCTTACCACGGTAAGGACAGTTGCAAGGACGAGAGACCCCATGAGCCAAATAAAGAACTCCTGATCTCTGGTGATGTCACACTTTTTGAGGAAAAGTGTAAAACCTAACCACGCTTTTCGGCGCATGGATGAACCCTTGGTGGTGTTGTGCATAGTAAAGAACACCTATCTACCGGTACTCTCTACTGTGCACAAGACCTGACAATGAACTATACAGTTCATATACTGCAATATGTATTAATTCATGTCAACTTTTTTACTCTGTAAATCTGGGTCAGATTTTTTAGATGAATTTAACTTTATATATAGTGACTCAAAAATGATTCCTTGTAGTTTTTAAAATTATTTTTCAAAATCGCTTCTCTTGCCTCATCCACTAGTCGTATCAAAAATCTCAAGTTATGAATTGAAGAAAGTGTGCCTGCCAACATTTCTTTTGCTTTGAACAAATGTTGGATATACGCACGAGAGTAATTTTTACATGTATAGCAATCACACTCTTCATCAATAGGCCCGAGGTCCTCTCTGAATTGTGCATTGGAAATATTTATCTTTCCTTTTTTTGTAAACAAAGTCCCTGTTCGTCCGTTTCGAGTTGGAAGTACACAATCAAAAAGATCGCACCCGTTTTCAATACCCATCAATAAATCTTCGGGCTCACCGATGCCCAGCATATGTCGTGGTTTTTCTTCAGGGAGAATCTCATTTACCCATTTCACGCCTTGATTCATATCTTCTTTACCAAATGATCCTCCAATTCCAAACCCATCAAAAGAGACTTCTTTCTCAACACCACTTAGATCCGCAACTATAGCTCGCATCTCGCCGAGCTCTTTCGCACTTTCTTTTCGAAGTGCCTCATCTCGCCCTCCCTGTACGACTGCAAATAACGCCTGCCGGTTTGCAATTTCAAACTTGTGATGATGCACGAGGCATCTCTTTGCCCATCGGTGTGTTCGATCGAGTGCTTCTTTCTGATATGCAAGAGGTTCTGTCGGAGACGTACATTCATCAAATGCAAAAATCATATCTGCACCAAGTTTGTGCTGAATCTCCACTGATTTCTCAGGTGTAAAGTAGTGCGTACTTCCATCAATAATGGATTTGAATGTCACACCATCTGGATCAACACGAGCAGGCTTCATCGCAGGATCATTTGCAAGTGCACCAGCAAACTCTTCGAATTGATTTCCGGGAGCAAACTTTTTGTCAGTCGTGATAGCGCCGAGTAACTGACTTGGATCCGAAAGGATTTTCCCAATTCCTTTACCAAAAGCCGCACCAAGAGAAAATGCCTGGAATCCGCCAGAGTCAGTCATTGTCGGTCCCTGCCAATTCATAAACCCGTGAAGGCCACCCATTTTCGCAACAAGTTCTTCTCCGGGCTGAAGATACAAATGATATGTGTTTGCAAGGACGACTTGAGCGCCAAGTGAGCGCAACATTTCTGGAGTAATGCCCTTTACCGTTCCTTTTGTTCCTACAGTCACGAAAGCGGGAGTCTTAATGACGCCGTGATGTGTTTTGATTTCACCTGCACGACCAATCGCGTTAGGAATCTTTTTTTCTATTGTAAATGTAATTGCTTTGGGCATATAAGATCGCACAACATACGATGAAGGTATGCTATCAGATATTGCTATAAAATAAAAAATTGATATGCTATTCACGTCGGTGTACCGTGCCTGGTTATTCGATCTACGGACGGCTACACAACACAATTGCTTAAGCCAGGGACATGATCTAAACCGGCATTCTAGGTCAAACGCTTGACCAAAAAATGTGTCCCAGCGGCACGGCACACCGACAAGATTTCTGCTCTTTTGTCACACCCCCAAGGCGACCTACGTGGTCGCCTTTTATTTATATAAATTTTATCACCCCTTATTTTAAATATTAAAGTTTTAAATAAAAAGGCCGCGGGATAACATCCGCGACCTCGTCGTAGGACTGCCGTGTGCAATCATACTTTTCCGGACTTACCCGGATTCACACTATGTGTGAAGTTTGTATTGCCGATATCCCACATACCAGCTGGACTAGTTTTTCACTCTAGCAAGTGTAGACCTGACCACAATCTGTGATCCGTCGAAAATTTGCTGTCTGAGGAAAATACCCAGCTGTATTGAGTTGATATGCGCTGTTGGCGACATTATCTACTCGATATGTATTCGGATCTGCAACGCCATCAAAGAACATTGCAATAACGTGCTCGAAAGAGCTGAATACATCGGGCATCAGGATCTTGAGCGCGAGCAACAAGATTATGAACGCGATTACTCTTGCAAGCATTTTATTGCGTAAGGGGGAGATATTAATTGTGGTGACTAGCCACAACGAATCCTCGTGATTCTTCCCCCTTTTCCGAAAGCCACACAAAGAAAATCCGCATCGGGTAGCGAAGCGGTTTCTAAGAAAACTGAGTGGATTGAGTACTGACGTCGCTCCCGAAAAAGAGGGGTTCGATGTCAATGATCTTACGATTCATTATACCCTATGCAGGAATAAACTCAACATACTTTTTCAGATAATTGAGTAACTTGGCGACGTCCCCATTTCTGTCGTTTGATTTAAGAACAATGACAACAACATGCCTTTTGCCCTTCTTTAATTCAGTATTAAATACCGTCGCCGTTGTCTGTCGAGATTCATCGATATACCCATTCTTGCCTCCGACAAAAGATGTATATTGTGCAAGCCGATTCTTATTAATCCACTGATGTTTGTTGATTGAATACTGTCTCACTCGTGTAATATCAAAAATCTCAGGGTGATTATCTTTTATATATCTAATCAGTTTGAAAAGATCGCCGACAGTAGAAACATTTCTAGGAGAAAGACCGCTTGGATCTTCGTAGTATGTCGCCTGCATATCGAGTTCAATAGCTTTTTTATTCATAAGCTCCATAAACTTCTCACGCCCATACTCATCTGCTATCACTTCTGCCCCATCATTACTTGATTCGATAAGAAGCGGATACATGAGTTCTCCAATTCTGATTTTTTCACCGAGAGTGAGTTCGCCTTGTGCACCATACGTGTTGTATGAGTCTCGAGATACTGTTGCGATCTGCTGTGCCGACATATTCTCTCGTGCCACCACACCAGTCATGAGCTTACTCACCGATGCAATAGGAGATGTGAATCCGTCATTTTTTACTAAAATAATTTCACCCGTCTCAAAATCACCTATCAAATATGCCTGCGCAGACATTGGTTCAAGTTTTGCACCAGAGTCAACGACGTACTTCATTGCAACTGTTGAACTCGCCTCCTCGCCAGTATATTCATCATCCGAGCCGAGAGCTCTCGACTCATCTCTGTATATAAGTTGTTTCTGCTCTCCTTGTTTTGCAACAAATGGAAGAACACTCCAGTTCGGCGCAACATCATCGACAATATAGTCTTTTGTGAGAAGAACAGCTTGCGTAACAAAAGAGGCAACTGATATTCCAACAAAAAGCGAAAGTACTCCCCACCCAACATGTGACCAAAATGTATGATCGGTTCTCGGCATGTGTATCAATTTGAAATGGTGTTTCTTTCGAGGAGGTTTCTCTTCCTTGAGTGGCTTGTGGTCCGCCCCAAGATCCATATATGAGAGATTATCATTAGGTGTATCCATATACAGAAACAGTATAGCACTAACTTCTAGTTAGGTTTAGTTGTTGTACTCGCGGTACTTGTTGATTTCGTAGACGTTGAAGAATCTCCGTTTTTCGGATCAATAAATATCTTCTTTGCCAATCGTGCGTCTATGTATTCAAATCTCAACATATCTGCTCTTTTTGTAGAGGTTGCTTTGGAGTTTTTACTTACCGTAGACACAGTCGAGCTTGAGTAAAGTGACTTTGAAAGGCTTGGGTCGGTGAGGACAGACTCAAGATATGCCACCTTTTCTTCTATATCTATTTTATTTATTTCAAGTTCTGGTTTTGTAGTGAGTCCATATGGGATAATCACATATCCATTGTCTCTGATGTGTATATATGTTTTTATATCAAACAATTCATAAGAAGTAGCTTGATATCCGTGTTTTGAGAGCATTTGTGTGTACGCCAAAACAACTTGTATTACATCGGGGTAAATAACTTGTTTACCCAGCGGTGAATCTTGATCATTCAGTTTCAACAACGCGTTATCAACCGTCATATATACTGTTGATGACCCGGTTGTAGTTGGGGCTTGTATCTTCTTAACAGCATATCCTTCATCGTCAAGTCCATACCAATCACACGCAGAACTCGCAACTGGTTCTCCCTCAATACAAACCGCGTGCGTAATTTTCTTCTCACTTACTGAAATTAATATTTGAAACGGATACGTAAACTTTCTTCTCACATTCACGTCCGAAACTAAATGGTCTTCTGAAATAATGTGTTGAATTTGTTGTGTGGGAAATGTAAAAAAAGTATCAAGAGGAATAAGATAATTTCCTCCATTGTGTATGTACTCATCAACAACTTGTCTAATTACTTTTTCATTACCTTCTACCACCCCTTCGATACTATAAGAGACAATCTTCAATGGAGACGTATGCAGTGCAAAAATCGCGGATGAAATACTAATAAGAGAAAGGAATCCCAACCAAAATGCCCGAAGCATCGCTCTTTTCCGACGTTTTTGTACTACATCTTTTCTCAAAAAACCTCGCGTACTTCTCATCTTGCAATTTATTGTACTAGATTTTCTCTTTTCCTCCCATGTATGGTCGAAGAACTTCAGGAACAGTCACCGATCCGTCTTCGTTTTGATAATTTTCAAGAATTGAAATAAGTATTCGAGGTGAAGCAAGTGCGGTGTTATTCAATGAGTGAGCAAATCGCAATTTGCCTTCAGCATCTTTATATCGAATATTAAGGCGTCGTGTTTGAAAATCGTGGAAATATGATGATGAGTGTGTTTCTCCATATTTTTCAACAGATGGTCGCCATGCTTCAATGTCATATTTCTTCACCTGACCAAGACCGAGGTCTCCTCCACAGTTCACAACTACATGATATGGTACTCCAAGTGCCTGGAGCATCTTCTCCGCGTTGAGAGTAAGTTCCTCGTGGAATTTTACAGATTCTTCATGGCTCGCTTCGCAAATAATAACCTGCTCAAATTTAAAAAACTCATGAACTCTATATATTCCTTTTGTATCTTTTCCATGACTTCCTGCCTCTCGTCTGAAACACGGAGAGAATGCAATCATTTTGATTGGAAATTGAGACTTATCAATTACTTCATCTGAATAATAGCTCATTGTCGCAACCTCTCCTGTTCCGGCAAGATAATCATTGTCTTGAGTGTGATACATATCTTCATCTCCTTGCGGAAGATATCCTGTTCCGTAAAGAGTTTCTTTTCGTACAAGAGATGGAACCATCATTGGCTGAAAACCAGCCTTGGTGTACATATCAAGGACAAACTGCCAAAGTGCAAAATTGAGTTGGACTGCCTCTCCCTTAAGAAAATACCCTCGAAAGCCGGACACTTTTGCTCCGCGATCAAAATCAGCCCACCCTCGAGCCTCCATAAGTTCAATATGGTCTTTTGGCTTGAAACCAAACTTTTTAATCTCACCCCAAGTCCTTACTTCAACATTCTCAGCATCACTTCCTCCTTCAGGTACTGACATATCGGGAATATTTGGAACGGTGAGCATTAATTTTTGCCACTCAACCATAACTGCCTGAAGTTGTTCTTCCTCTACCTTGAGAGCATCCTTCACTAACTTCATTTCTTCAATAAATTTACTTTTCTTTTCAAGATCGGGAGTGCTTGTGATTTCTTTACTCACTCTATTTTGTTCCGCCTTCTTCGCTTCGATGGATGTTAGAAGAGATTTTCGCTGGTCGTCTAGGCTAATAAGAGCATCAACATCAAAGTTAATGTGCTTTTTTTGGGCACCCATTTTGATGACGTCTTTATTTTCTCTAATGAATTTTATATCTAACATACATCTCTATTATTTTTAAGCTTTTCTTTGATTTTTCTTTACCAAAACATCATAGCAAAAGACCTACCCTATGGCTAATTAGTAGATAAGTACAATATTCAAAAAAGATACATATGATTGATACTATATATAAGAAAGACTTCCCTGAACTCCTGAAGCAAATTCCCGAAAAAGCCATTCCCGCAAAGCTATATTATCGGGGTAACATTTCCCTACTCAAGCCGGCGAGTGATGAGAAAAACCTAAATATCAAATACCTCTGTGTTGTTGGATCACGCAGGCACACTCAATATGGGAAAGAATTAGTTGAAAGGCTCATCGCTCCCCTCAAAGACTATAATATTGTCATTATCTCCGGGCTTGCATACGGGATAGACACAATAGCGCATCAGGTAGCACTCAAAAATAATATTCCGACGATTGCTGTCCCGGGATCTGGTATTGATACAGACTCAATATACCCAAAAGCTCACAGAGGTGTGGCCGAAGAAATTGTCCGTGAAGGAGGATTGTTGTTATCTGAATTTGAGCCGGGGTCAACACCACAGCCCTGGTATTTCCCACAGAGAAACAGAATCATGGCAGGACTTGCTCATGCCATTCTTATAATAGAGGCGGAAAATCGATCCGGAACACTCATCACTGCAAAGCTGGCCCTCGACTACAATCGCTCTATCCTTGCCGTACCAGGCTCGATATTCTCTCCTCATTCAGAAGGAACAAACTCCGTCATCCGTGACGGAGCTGAAGTAATACTCTCGCATGAAGATATATTGAGAAGCTTGGGTATCAATATAGAGATAGATGCTGATTTATCAGATATTGAGAAGAAATTTATGTCGCTTGTAGATGGAAAAACTTCAACCTCAGAAATCGGTGAAAAACTCAATATCTCTGCAACACAAGCATCGACAATTTGCAGTTATCTTTGTCTCAACAAAGTGCTCACAG
>JACCDR010994116.1_pt1 | contig 10571 bp, 15 predicted proteins | sample 7446431 | NCBI WGS metagenome assembly JACCDR01 (sample SAMN15323443, study PRJNA562643) | freshwater metagenome | isolation source: river surface water | place: USA:Blue River Watershed | collected 2017-08-17 | reverse complement strand
CGCATTGTAGTAACAATACAACAATACACTTGACATACTTCAGTCGGCGTGCTATCATGGCACCATGATCAAGCTTGCTTGCAGCGATGAACCCGAGTTGTGGTTCTCTAGGAAGCCGTCCGAATATAAAACCGCTCAAGCCCTTTGTCAAGGGTGTCCTATCGAAAGCTTTTGTCTGGAAAAAGGTTTGTCTCAAGAAGACACTTACGGCGTTTGGGGAGGAAAGAGGCTAAAGCCAAAAAACACAAGAACCTTCAAGGACCCTACCGGACAAACCTTATGCCGTTCCAAGAAGCACATAAAAACAAGCCCTGGTGAATGCATCGCCTGCCGGAGGGAAAGAAAAAGAAAAGAAGGTAGACGTGTTAGACCTTCCAAGGCCCAAAAGCTTGGTGGTTTTTGTCACTCGAAAAAGCATGTTCTCTCGCCGGAGAACACTAGAACCATGAACGACGGAAGACTAGTATGCATTTCTTGTTTTCACGCTAACAAGAAGAACTTCTTTAAAGGAACGAAGGTAGACTGTGTTTGAAGTTAACTCAAAGGACTTAGCTAATTTCTTTGATAATCTTTTACTTTACACCAACCTAAAAGCCGTCAGGCTAAGACACATTTTCTTCTCTCTCTCGCAAGAGATTCTTTATGGATACGCATGCGATGACTACATTGCGTTGCAAGACAAGATCCATCTTCCAGATGCCGAAGATAAAGATTTTGCCCTTTCTGTAGAAAACCTTAGTGAAGCAAGAGCTATGCTTACAGGAAAGGTAGCAGGTAAAGGCACGGTAGTAAAACTTTCGTTCTTTAACACCTACATGAAAATGAAGACAGACGATGGGGAAGTAAAGAAGTTTGAGTTTTTTGATCCTGACATGGATAGTTGGAATCATGTCTTCGGTCTATTAGACGAAAAAAATCCTACCGTCTCTATGGATCTTTATGCCGTCCGACCAGATCGATTTGTCAAGCTTGCGCAGCTAAAGGCGGAAAAAGAAGCTCCGGTAATCTTCCGAGGAGTTGAATATCAAGGACACTTCATCTTGCAGTTCCGCAAAGGTTCATCCATCTCAGGAGTCTATGTGCCTGTGCGAGAAGAATATATTCAAGAGGAGTTCCTTTGGAAGAACAACTAACTCACAGATCGGTATCTCAACTTAACAAATACCGTAGCTGTCCAGAGATGTACAGACTTTCTTATATCGACAAGGTTTCTAACTTCGCTCCTGCGGCATGGTTAGCGCAAGGGACAGCTTTTCATGAAGCTGTAGAAGCATGGGAAAATTCTGGTCGTAGCCCTGGACTTGACATAAGTCAGACATATGTGCTAAGCTATGACAAGCAGATCGAACACATGAAGAACCGTGAGCCTGATCTAGGTAAATGGCTTCGGGCACCTAAGACGAAAACAGAAGACGATATCAACAATCGCCGAAACAGAGGCATTGAACAGCTACAAAATTATGTAGACTATGCAGAGAGTAGCGAATTCGTTATTGCTGATATTGACGAGTGGACTCTTGCGACGGAAATCCCGTTTGAGATTCAAATCGGTAAAACCCTGATCAAGGGTGCTATCGACCAGATTCTAAGTCTTCCTGACGGCTACGAAGTGAGAGACTTGAAGACAGGGAACCGAGAGCAGGGTATCATCCAGCTAGCTATCTATGTTCTGGCTGTAGAGAAGATCTTCGGTTGGCCTGTCTCTAAGGCGTCCTACTTTTACGCTAAAGATGGGAAGGTTGTTACTGTATCCAGGCAAGAGTTAGACAGATACACAGAAAGCTACCTTGCTGAACTCTTTGATACCCTAGAAGAAGGTATCCAGTCACGAGTGTTCATGCCTAATCCCGGAAGTCACTGCCTCATGTGTCCTGTCAAAAAGTTTTGTCGAGAAATGGGAACCACACCTGAACCATTGTCCGAATTCTCGGCTCTAAAATCTAGGAGTAATATTTAATGAACGAATCTCCCGTAACACTTTTTATCCCCTTCGGTGAAGGATACGGTAAGCCTGGCCTTACTCTACGTGCCGAAACAACCAAGGAGCTTGATGCTGAAATTCGACTCCTTACAGATTCTACCGATGAACAGCCTGCACTTCTTGATTCTCTTCTTTCTGGTGTTGAAACTATTAGAGCAGCGATCCTTCTGAAGTTCCCTCAGGAAGAAAAGAAGATTCAGACCAGAAGCTCAAACAACGTCCCTCCTCCTGCTCAGTCAGGGTCAAACATTCCTACCTGTGGAAATGATGGCTCTCACGGACCTATGAAGTACAAGGAAGGAACAAACGCAAGGGGTAACTGGAAGGGTTACTTCTGTACACTTCCGTACGGAAGCGGAAGCCAGTGTAAGCCTGTCTTCATCAAGTAATTTTGGTTGGGGTCGAAAGGCCCCCTCCTTTCTCTAAACGTGAATATAAACTCACGGAGGGTTTATAGATGCAGACTATCGGTCTTGCTCTAAGAGGTTCAGAAAGTGTCGGTTTATCCCTTCCTCCTGTGTTCCCAACTCTTGACAAGTTGGGCGCTAAGCTTCGACGTGGGCAGCTTAGCATGTGGGCCGGAGGTCCTGGAACAGGAAAGTCCGCCATAGCGACTTTCATAGCTATCAATTCGGGGTACGGTGAGTATAACGAGATCGGAATTCCTTCTCTATACTTCTCGGCAGATACAGACAAGAGAACTCTAGGCAATCGTGTTACAGCTTCTGTTACTCACCTGACAGTTGACGAGTCGGAGGAGTTGCTTCTTAAAAAGCATTATGGTACTATGAAGATGCTAGATGATGCAACTAGTCACATCTGGTTTAACTGGAATAATGGTCCTAATGTCGATGACATCGGAAACGAAGTAGAAGCTTTTGCCCATGTCTACGGAGAGTATCCACATCTTATCGTTATTGACAACCTAAAGAATATTTGGGTTGAATCTACCGGTGAAGGCGGAGAGCACATCCGATACGACAGAGTTCTAGACTACCTACACGAGCTTGCAGGACAAACAAATGCTCACATCATGGTGCTTCACCACGTTTCAGGATTTTACGAGAATGGTGACGAACCTATTCCGCTCTCCGGTATTCTTGGTAAGGTAACCAAGCCCTTCCGACTTATTGTTACTCTCTACCGGCCGAACGAAAAGCAGATCGGTCTGAGTATCGTTAAGAACACCACGGGCAGGATGAGCCAGAAAGGTGATCTAGTATGCTACCTTGATGTAGACCTTGAAAGACAGCAATTTATTGATAGGACTGGAACCGAAGTAGAAATGAACGCTAATGCTTGAGTACTTCCTTGACAAAGAAGATCCCGTAACTCTAGCCATGAAAATTCTTTATCACATTCTTGAACCTGAAGTTATCGAGAATGAAGAGTTCTTCTGGAATCCTTATGGAGATACGGATGCTTCAACATATGAAGAAATGCCTAACTTCTGGTGGAAAAGGCACAATATCCAGATTGCCTGGTGGTATGACAATCCTGCCAGAGGGGGGAGTTCTAACGTAGAAAGCACCGGCCTTCTCGCTGTCGAAATTCTTGTGATGGTGATGGAGTGGTTGAATGGAAAAAAGATGTAAGTGCGGTGAGGTTTTAGACCGCGAGGGAAGACTGTGCACCAAATGTTTGAAGCCTAGAAGTTCTTACCCCTTACCGCATAGATTATGCGAAGAGTGCGGAGAGAATTACAAGGGCCGTACGCGCAAGTTTTGTACGCCCTTTTGCAGAAATACATCAAACAATAAGGCCAAAATCTTAAGAGCAGGATCCAAGGTTGCCTCTGAAAAGAAATGCAATAAATGCTATTCTACTCTGCCCTCCTGGATGTTCAATGTAGATCTTACAAAGATTGATGGCTTAAGTTCTAGTGGATGCAGAAAATGTCAGGCAGAGAAGCATAAAGCGTGGCGAAAAGTTAATCCTGACAAGATCAGAAACGCTAATCTTACCAAAAAGTACGGCATCACTGTTGAGGAATATGAATACTTTCTTCAAGCCCAAGACGGCAAGTGCGCTTTATGCGGAAAAGAGCCAACAGGAAAACGCCTTGCTGTAGATCATGACCACAATACGGGCGAGGTAAGGGCCCTTCTGTGCAGTTTTTGTAACAAGCATAAGGTTGGAAATCTAACCCTTGATGACGTGACAAGAATTAAAAGGTATTTAGAAAATCCTCCTGTAAGACAATTTCAAGGCGGAATTCCTAGATACGTGCCGGAAGGGATGAAGAATCCTCCAAAGTACAGGAGAAAGAAACGTGCGGTTAGCCGTCGTAGGGTCAACTAACGTAACACTAAGTCAGAAGTCCGTTGCTGCAACAATCATTAAAGGTTTCCTTTGGGAGCATGTTCCTGATGAGTTTATCTCTGGTGGAGCAACTGGCATTGATGCTCTAGCGGAAGCTTGTGCAGACCTTATCGGCGTTCCTAAAAAGATTTACCTTCCAGAGAATAACCGATGGGAACCTGACGGATTCAAAAAGCGAAACATTATCATCGCAAAAGAATGCGATGCTTTGCTATGTATTAGATCTGAACAGTCTACTACTTACGGTTCCGGCTGGACGGCCGACAGGGCCGAAGAAATGGGGAAGACTGTATGGAGAGTAAAAATCTAAGCAATGTAGAAGTTCTACAAGAACATGGATTAGAGAATCCGCCAGAAGGTCCAGGTTGGAAATCGGTTCACTGCCCTTATCATGAAGATAAGAATGCTTCAGCAAGGAGCAACGGTTCGGGTTTTATGTGTCACGGTTGCGGTCGCAAAGGTGACCCTTTAGCATTAATTATGGAAGAGGAAGGTCTTGACTTTAAGAATTCTCTCATCAGATACGAAGAAATTACTGGAAGAAGCCACCAAGAGTTACACAGACCAGCTTTTCGCAAACGGCCAGGCTTTGACATATCTGGTGAAAAGAGGTCTTACGAGAGAGACGGTGGAATCTTTTCGACTCGGTTTAGTAACAGAACCCTATCCAGAGTCCGGCCACGATTTTCAGAAGGATAGACTCGCTATCCCTTACGTAACCCCTACGGGGATTGTTCAGATCAGATTCAGAGCTTTGCCCTTTTCTGGCATTCCTGGCGATCCTGAGCCTTCTCCTAAAATGAAAAGCGAAACCGGAGCATCAACAACCCTTTACAACGTAAAGGCCCTTTCGGGTCAAAATAGTACTATTGCTATCTGTGAAGGCGAGTTTGATACTATGTCAGCCGTTCAGGCGGGCATTCCGGCTGTAGGTGTCCCTGGCTCTAAGGCATGGTCTCCTGTTTTCCGCCTTGCTTTTAAGTACCGTAAGGTCATTATTCTTGCAGACAACGATGACCATGGTGAAGGTTTGCAGATGGCTGAAAATATTATGCAGAGTGTTCCAGGCGCGAGGGTTGTCCTTATGCCTGAAGGTGAAGATGTTAATTCATTCCTTGTTAAAAATGACGAAAAAGCTTTAAGGGAGCTTGCTAACTATGAGTCTTGAGGATTACTTGAATACCGCAGAGGGAATGTCAGGACAACTTATTGACGGCGCAGCCGACAAGGTTCAATGGGCGCGGGAAATGGCAACGAGAATGTTAGAGCACGCTAATGACCTGGAAGAGAGGGCAGAGAGCTATCGTCATCTTGCTGCTATCATGATTATTGAAGCTCAAGGATATGCCGACGAAATCAGCAGGCTGGTTGTATCAGAGTTCCCCACCGGCGAAGATGTTTCAGATATGAAAAATAGGAAAGAAACAGAATAATAATGCTTATTGAAGATTTTTTCATTGTCCCTGACATGCAAATTCCTCATCATGATGTGAAGTTTGTCAGAAGGATGATGGATCTTATCATCGATCTAGAACCTTCTGGTGTTGTTTTTATTGGAGACAACATCGACTGTACAGCTCCGGCTGTATGGAATAAGGGAACATCGGAAGAGTTTGCAGGTACTTTGCAAAAAGAGTTTGATACCTGGTTCTCGGTCGGTGAGTATTTAAGAAATGGTTACGGTGGTTGGGTAGGCGTCCACATCGGCAATCACGAAAAAAGAGTTCAGAGCTACCTAAAAAACAAGGCACCAGCCTTTTCTAGCTTAAAGAGTCTGAATATTGAAAACCTCATGCACTTTGATGAGCTTGGTTTTGAAAAACTTCCTGACAACTATGATATTGCTCCGGGCTGGATTACGCATCACGGAGACTACGCTTCACTATCAGACATTGCGGGACGGACGGCGAGTAATTACTCTTCGAAAGTCGGGAAGTCTGTTATCATTGGACATACCCATCGTGCCGGGATCGTAGCTGAAAGCTATGGTTATAATTCTCGTTGGAAGTGGCGCTATGGCATGGAAGTTGGACATGCTATGGACCCAAGAAAGGCGGGCTACACGAATGGTGTAGCGAACTGGCAAAAAGCTTTTGGCGTGCTTGAGGTGTATGATAAGGGGAGATATATCAACCCCAAGCTTACCTACGCCAAGCCAGATGGAACATTTGTATATGAAGGAGAACTTTATGGCTAACCACCCTGGTTCAACATATGAAGATTTAAAATCAGATATCGATACTGTTGCAAGGGTTGTGGCAAAAGATTATCCTGATATCGACTGGGAAGATCTGAGGCAGCATCTCTGTCTCTATATTCTGGAAAACGGGAAAAGCATCAAGCTTAAAGAGCATGGAGGAAACCCCAAAAGGCTCCTGTTTCTTATCGCCAAAACTTACGCAAAGAAGCTGAGAGTACAGCACATGACTCTATCTCCTCAGTATTCTTACCGACCGAGTGATGTCTCTCTCATTCTAGAGAATGCTTGGCAGGGGGTATCGGCGGCGTCCTATGTCCCTGATGACGCTAGGGATAAGCTGAGTAGAACCTTTACACAGTACGATCCTGACGGATCTTTCAAAACAAAAGATGTAGATCCTTATCATTTTCCAGACGCGATGGAAGTTGCTTCTGATGTAAGAAAAGCCTTTGCAGGTCTCAAGCCTATTCATCAAGAAGCTATCTTTAGAAGGTTCGCTTTGAACGAAAAGCCTTCTAACGAAACTTGGGACAGGAAGAGACTCAATCAGGCAGTAAACGAATTGACTTATCGACTGAACACATACAAGGGTGACGTTTTTGAGCCTCAGATCAGAAAGAGTGTTTCAGCCGCAGGTGCTAGAGTAAGGAACGCAGAAAACTATGGAGACTAGGCGCAAGCTTGAACCAGTACAACTCCTAGCTCTGCATGTTTTTGGATGGGGACTGCTTGCAGTCCTCTCCTTTTTTTTTCATGTAGTAGCTTTTGGTATTGTTCTTCTTTTTACAGCCTTTAAGGTGAATCAGTTTATTTTCGTATACACAAACACTAAGGACACTTATGACACAACAGACCCACGAAGCAAATTTTATCAGCCTGCCATTCCTGGACTTGAAGGAACCAGCATGGGGACCGAACGGTCTGAGTGTGTACGAGAGAACTTACCAGAGAGTGAAGTCAGACGGGAGTAGAGAAACCTGGGATGAGACTGTCCGGAGGGTTGTGAAAGGCAACATCTCTCTTGTTCCGGAACGTAATGTTTGGCCTGATGAAGAGGAAGCCCTTTATGATTTAATCTACAATTTCCGTGCTATTCCAGGCGGGCGGCATCTCTGGATGTCCGGAGTAGAGGGAAGGCAGTTCCTCTTTAACTGTTACGTATCGGGATGGGGAGATCGTCTCTCGGATCACTTCTCATTCACGTTTAACCAACTTATGGAAGGCGGAGGTGTCGGTGCAAACTATTCAGCGAAACATATCAATTTTCCTGTCTCTAACCTTCTCAAGGTTTCAGTCGTCTGCTCACCAGAGCATCCTGATTATGATAAGATGGTTGAAGCTAACCTTCTTTCGCCCTACTCTGAAGGAATGGACGCTTTCCGCGTAGAGGATTCTAGAGAGGGGTGGGTTTCTGCTCTAAGATGGATTATTGACATTGCAGAATCTCCTACTTACGGAAAAGATGAAGGCCACCTTGAGCTTGTTGTTGATGTTTCGGAGGTGCGCCCGGCTGGTGTTCCTATCCGTACATTCGGCGGTACTAGTGCAGGTCCATTACCTCTAGCAAAGCTTTTAAAGCAGGTTTCTCATCTTCTTAACGAAGCATTCGAGGCTGGTGGCATGAATGGTCCTATCGCTATGGAAATTGATCACGCGATCGCCACTTGTGTTGTTTCAGGAAACGTTAGACGCTCTGCCCGCATGAGTATCATGCACTGGAATGATCCTTATGTGGATTGGTTTTTGCAGTGTAAAGCCTCAGGGCTTGGGCACTGGTCTACGAACATCTCTGTAGAAATTGATGTTGAGTTTATTTCTTATATACATTCTCCAAGAGAAGTTTTTTCAGAAGCTGAACATTTAAAGTGGGTAAGAGCGCATAATGTCTACGAGGCTGTAATCTCCGGCATGCTAGAAAACGGAGAACCTGGATTCTGGAATTCCTCTCTTGCGAATGTAGGAGAGCCGAACGAGGTTATCTCCACTAACCCTTGCGGCGAGATTTGTCTAGAGCCTTGGGAGAATTGTAACCTAGGTCACATTAATCTTGGTGCCTTTGTTTCTAGAGAAGGTATCGTAGATATTAGAGGTCTGCACAAAGCTCATATTCTTATGACGAGATTTCTTATCCGTGCTACGTTTGGTGATATTTCGTCCAGAAAGACGAAAGAAGTTTCTGATCGGAACAGAAGGATTGGTGTAGGCCATTTTGGTTTTGCTGCCTTTGTTGCAAAGCAAAGCATCCGGTTTTCTGATTCATGGACTGATCCTAACGTAAGAAACTTCCTCTCTTCTGCTGCCGTTACGGTTGCTCAAGCCGCTCAGGATTATGCTTATGAGCTGAGAATTCCTGTCCCTGTAAAGACAAGAACTATCGCACCGACAGGAACAATCGCAAAACTTCCCGGAGAGCCTGAGGGCATTTCTCCTGTATTCGCAAGGTACTATATTCAAAGAATCCGTTTCAGTACTGTAGACCCTAGACAGGCTGAAATGCTTAATGAGTACAGGAATCTTGACTACAATATTGTTCCAGATCCTAACACTCCGTATACTATGGTTGTTGAGATTCCTACAAAGAACAAGCTAGTTTCTGAACTTGAAGGAATGGGCATCAATCCGTTTGTTCTTGAGGATGCAAGTGAAGTAAGCTTTGAAAACCATCTCCAAGTGCAGAGAATGTACCAGGAACTATGGGCAGACAACGCAGTTTCTTATACCGTAAACGTCAACCCTAATCAGTACACAGAAGAAGAAGTACGAAGAATCATCGCGCCATTCTTAGGCTATCTTAAGGGCACCACAGTCTTCCCTCAGCGGGGGTACGAGCTAGCGCCTCTAGAGAGGGTGCATGAGTCAGATTTCGCCCGTCTCCGTGGCTCTCAGAGGGCTCTAGGGGTGTCTCTGGGTGATGGTGTAAACGGAGATTGTCAGACTGGTGCCTGTCCTGTAAGATAGGCGGTGCATTTTCTAGTTCAAGTCGGAAAGGTTTACAAATGCTTGTAACATTCAGAAAGACAGAAGAACTTACGGTAGAAATTCCTGAAGAAAAGTTCATGGAAGTTCTAGAAAATTCAGATCCATGGTATGAGTTTGATGCATACGTTTCAAACATGGATGTAGTGCGCAGGGAAGCCAGAGACGATTCTGGCAGAATTCTTTGGCTTGACAGAAGTTAGGAAATAACAATGGCACGAGGACTACTTACTCTTGTGCCTACACGAAACAGAGTTGAAAAAGCCCTGGACTTATTGGACGTATTTTATGAAACAAGTACTGACGACAGTTCAGGGCTTCTTTTTGTTGTAGGAACAGAGGACCCAAGATATAGAGAATACTATCGCAGTATCCCTAAAAATCATTTTATTGATTTTCCAGACAGAGGAATGGTAAAGGCTTTAAACTATGCAGCACCACTTTACGCCGGGGAATACGAAGCTATCGGATTTATGGGAGATGATCACAGACCTAGGACTTCCGGATGGGATGAAAGATATCTTAGAGCCCTTAAAGGGCTCGGCGGAGGTTTTGTCTATGGAAATGACTTACTTATGGGAGAACGTATCCCAACTCAAGTTGCAATTTCTTCTTCCATCATCAGGGCTCTCGGGCACTTTGGAAGTCGAAGGTTTACCCATCTCAATGTCGATGTATCCTGGAAGGACATGGGAATTGCACTTAACAGAATTACCTATCTAGATGATGTTATTATCGAACACATGCATCCTGCTGTAAGCAAATCAAAAGAAGATGCAGGGTACAGATTTGTTAACTCTAAAACTATGGTACAAAAAGATGACAAAGCATATGCTGACTGGAAAAAGTATGATTTTCAAGACGAGGTAAACAGAGTCAAGCGGGCGCTTGACATCCCCTAGACGATGGTGTATGATTCAGTCATGAAACTTCCACCGCCAGAGTGCAAGACGGGTTACCCGGAGAAGCAACTGAAAATCATCTTCGGAGACAGTCTAAAAGACTTTTTCAAGTTCATGGTGGGACAGACCTTCTCTTGCTGCGAAGGCAGGGCGTGGTCCCACGAAGATGAAAAGTACTATTCAACCGACT
>JACCDR010944078.1_pt1 | contig 10571 bp, 17 predicted proteins | sample 7446431 | NCBI WGS metagenome assembly JACCDR01 (sample SAMN15323443, study PRJNA562643) | freshwater metagenome | isolation source: river surface water | place: USA:Blue River Watershed | collected 2017-08-17 | reverse complement strand
CGGGTTGTTTCCGCCTTGCCGGGCTTGGCGTGAAGCCAGCCGAGTTGCCGCGCCCAGTTCGTGAGCGCGGTCAGACGTTTCCCAGCAGCTTCTCCAGTTCCTTCGCGCGCTCAAGCACCTGCATGGCGAAGGTCTCGTCGGCGACGAGCAGCTTCCCGTCCGCGTCGGCGCCCCTGCGGGGGAGGGTCAGGTCAAGGAGCCGGCGCGCGCCGTCTGCGGTGGCCGCCCTGCCGTCAAACTCGCCCCCCTCGAAACCGACGATGAACGGGATCGCCGCCTCGACCGTTTCCTCGTGGACCGTGCCCATCGTGGCCGGGCGCGGTTCGGGGTCTTTCGCCATCATCGCGGCGACGTGGCGCTGCCGGTCGGCCTCTTGCACGGTGCGCGACGAAGATCCCCGGACACTGAAGCTTGCGCCGGGGCTCGGCTCGCCCGTCTCGGGGTGCAGGATCGCGAAGGCCTGGCCGCGCTCGGCCTTCCCGCGCTGGTCGAACTTGCCGAAGTCCATCAGGGAGCCGTGGCTTCGACAGCGGCGTAGTTCTGCGAGAACGTGACGGTGAAGCCCCGGAAGGTTTCGGTCGTGCCCTCGTTCTGCATGAGGGAATACATGATGCCGCTCATGTAGGTGTGGGTGTTGCCGGTGCCGGGGCGAACCACCTTGACGCTGACCTCGGCCCCGTAGGTCGGGGCGGCGTAGGTCTGGACGTTCGTCTGCCCGGTGTCGGCGGTGCCAATGTCACGGAACGCCATTTCCGTCTCACGACCGACCGAGGCGCCCTTTTCGCGCTTGGTGATCCCGGTCGCAAGGTCGGGAACGTCGATGGTGGCCGTCTCGAAAGCCGGGATCGGCGCTGCAACGAGGCCGTTCACGACGGTCCAGGTCAGGGCCTCATAGCCCGCCTTGTTGAACGTGGCCGGGATGCCCGGTGCCACGGAAACGATAGTGCCGATATAGTTGGGCATGGGGGCCTCCTCTATGCCTTGGTTTCAGGGTCGGCGGGCGCGACGACCCAGCCTTGTTCGATCCACGCGGGCAGGTCCGCCTTGAGCGGGTTTGCCCATGCCTTGAAATCCGGGTGCCAGACCCGGACCGTCTCAGGTTTCTTCGTCATCATTCCGCCTCGTAATCCACGCGGACCGGGGTCCGCCAATCGGGGCCGTCGCGGAACGCCTGTTCCACTTGCGGCGGCTTCTTGATGGTGATCTCGCCCGCGCCGGCAGCGAACCGCTGGCCGTAGGGGAACACCGCCGCCACTTCCTCGGCGATATCCAGGCCGGGGTTGGCCCAATCGTCGAGGTCGCTCACCACGGTCGCTTGCAGAAAGCCGCGATGAATGGGCTGCGCGCCGTCAAGCGTCTCGTCGGTCTTGCTGACCCGGACGATCTCGACCACGACATAGGGCCGGGCCGGGATGCTGTCGCGGTTCTCAAGCACGATCCGGCGCAGCGGCAGCGCGTCCACCAGACGGCGGCACAGGGCGTCAGAGATTTCGGCCTCGGTCATCCTGCCACTTCCCTTGTCCGCGCGGTCACGAAGTCTTGAAACCGCGCCGCGTTCTTACCGACGAAGTGCCGCCCGGCCTGGTTGTAGGTCCGGCCCGCCGAGTCCGTGCCGACGAAGCCCTTCTCGATACGCAGGGCGTAGGGCATGGTCCACGCGAACGTGATCGTGTCGCCGATCTCCAAGCCTGCGAGAACCGCGACGTAGGAGGTCGAACCCTTGGCCCCGGCGGCCCCGTTCAGGCCCGTGGCAAGGCTCTGGATCAGCGCGCCGGTGTCTACCGGGATGCGCCCCTCAATGAACGCCCCGCCGGTGCGCCCTACGCCCGGTTGCGGGGTCTGCGCGGCCTCCACCACGTCCTGGATCGCGTTGATCGCCACATAGCGCAGGTTCTTCAGCGTCTTGGCGCGGAAGTTCTCGACCTGTGCGGCGAAGGTGGTCATCCGCGCTCCACCTGAACCCGATACACCGCGATGCACCGACAGCCGATCACATGCCGGGCCGGTGCTGCCGGATCATGCGGGTGCAGCATCTGCGTTCCGTCTGCGAACACGAACGGCTGGCCGATCTGCACGATGGTGCCCGACATGGCGACGTGATCGACGCGCGGCTCTGCGCTGAGGTTGTGCTGCCAGCGGACGGAAACCCCCGTCACGCCGGGCAGGTCCAGCATCTGCCGGTAAGCCTGATCGCGCCCCGCCGAGGTGGCCTTGAAGCTTTCCGTCTTGGCGATGATGCCCGCCCGATACTTCAGCGCCTTCGACTTGTGCGCCTCCATGATCCGGTCGAGTTCGGTGCCGGTGATCCCGCGTCCTTCGCGGATGGCCTTGCGGATTGCCGGGTCGAACCGCTTGTCGCGTGTCGCCAGCCCGAGATAGGCCCGCATCCTTGCCGGGTCGCCCGATGCCAGCGCAGCCCGCGCCTTGATGATGCTGTCCGTCTGTGGCGAGGTCAGGCCGACGATCCCGCCGACCCGCTTGTCGCCCACCTTTACGCCCGCAATGTCGCGCGCGATGGATGCCGTCGTGCGGCTTTGCTCCAGCCCGTCAAGGATCACCGCCCGCACGGACTGGCGGCTTTCCTCGGTGATCGCCGTGACCATCTCGGCCCCGTTGCGGCTCATCCAGGCTTCCGCGTCCGGGTGGCGGCCGTCGAAGCTGAACCGCCCCACGATCCCGCGCTGCCCGCGGCCTGCCAGCATGGCCCCGTCGAAGAACCCGCGCCGGATGGACTCGACCAGCGGCGACAGGGTGCGGCCCTCCACGCTGGCGATCTCCATCGCCCGGATCACGTCGCCGCGAAGCAGGGCCTCGCGCAAGGCGGTTATGTCGATCAGCGAGGCGTGGCGCTCGATTGCGTCCACAAAGGCCCGGCGCAGGCGCGGCTCCAGACTGGCAAGCAGCGCCGCGAGGGAAACTTCCTCGTTCATTCCTCCAGCATCGCCTTGAACATCAGCGCCACCCCACCGGGGGCCAGCGTCTCGACCTCGCCGATCCGCGACCAGACCGTCGCGCCGGTGACAGCGGCGGGCGGCGTTCCGATTGCCACCGCGTCGCCTTTGGCCGGGGTTGCGCCGGTCGCGTTGATAAGCAGCATCTTGACGCGGCGCTCCACCATGCCCGCGCCGTCGCGGACCTTCTTGGACACCTGCACGACTGTCACGGCGGAGAAGATGTCAGCATCCGGCGCGGACCAAGGGCCATCGCGGTCAGTCGCGCGCTTGCGAAGGGTGCTGACCAGCGGCCCGGTGCCGGTGGACGTGCCTGCCTCGGCAAGCCCGGCGGCGACTTCGGATGCGATGGTCATGCCCGGTCCAGGATGCGAGTGGCGGAACCACCGCCAGCGATCAGGCCCTTGATGCGGTCCATCGCCGCCGTCACCGTCAGGCGGGCCGCGTCAACCGTGTTCGGGGCCTTCTGGACCTCCCATTGCAGCACATCGACCTGCATCAGCACCTTCTGGCCGAACAGGGTCACGTCGGGGGAAAGCGAACCCGGCGCGGTGATCTCGGCCCGCGTCAGCGCGTGTTGCGCGAAGATCACTTCCTCGGGGATTTCAGTCTCGGCAATCTCAAAGCCGTCCGCGTCAAGGGCTTCCTTGCGCGGCCATGCCAGCGCCTGCGACCGGCCACCCACCTTTGCGCCGACCCACCGCAGGCCCTCAAGAAAGGCCATGCTGCGAAGGATCGCGGCCTCGGTTTCAGCGTCGGTCGCAGTCGAGGCCGCGCCGTAGTGGGCAAGGTGCCATGCGCCGTAGGCTGCGGCGTCGGCATAGGCTTGCGCGCCCGCGATGCCCGCGCCGGTTTCAATGGTCAGCGTCATGCTTGGCCCTCGGTTTCCGGCGGCGGTTGGTGGTCGTCACGGCCTCGGGTTCAGCCTCGGGCGCGAAGCGCGCGTCGATGATCTTGAAGCCAGCCGCGCGAAGCTCGGCCTTGCGCTCCGGCGCGACCGGGTGCGGCTCGTAGATGACCTGCATGGGGAACCCGTGATGTGGGAAAAGAGGGGGCAGGTTTCCCCGCCCCCTCAGGTAAATCAGGACTGGTCGCCGATTGCGATGACGCCAGCGGTATGCTTGATGTCGGTCGCCACCTTGTCCCAGTTCGTGCCGGTCGCGAGTTCGGCGTCGGTCGGCGACTTGCCGCCGTTTGCCTCGTCCCAGCTGTAGCCCTTGAGCGCGAGGCCGAAGCTGTAGTCCACCTGCATCGTGGTCTCGATCCGGGTCTGACCGTTCGAGGTCTCGATGTTGCTGATCACGTCGCCGCCGTCATAGACGGTCGCAGCGCCGGTCACGAGGCCGAGAACGCGGTCCACACCCGGCGCGCCAGCGGTCGCCAGCGCGGGGGCATCGGTCACGATTGCGACCTTGCCGAGGATGTCGATGACCTGCACCCCGGTCGCAAGGAACAGCTGCTGCGCGTTCGCCAGGTTCAGGCCGATCAGCTTGTGATACATGCTGCCGGTCATCACGTTCGCCACGATGTCCATCGAACGGTCGCCGAACTTCGCGTGAGCGTTGTTCAGTGCCTGATAGGTGAGGATCGCGTTGGTGCCGGCGGTGATGTCGTTGGTCGCGGCCGCCTGGTTGGAGATCGCGGCCACGAGCGCGGCGATTGCCGTGTTCAGTTGGTCGCGCAGAAGGGCCTCGGCGAAGTTGCGCGAGGCGACCTCGATCCCTTCGGTCGTCGGCTTGTTCAGCCAGGTCAGCTGCGACGGCTCGAACCGGATCGGGCCGAAACCGCCCGCGATCTTCACGCCGGAGATTTTCAGCTGGGTCAGGTCGGTCGCGGCGGCCGCGCCTTGGGCGGCGTAGCGGTCAACACGGCGCTGCGCCGAGTGGATCGCGGCGAAGAACGACTCCTGAAGGAAGTCGCCGTCGATGCCAGCCGTGGTCAGGCGGACCAAACCCGCCGAGGCCGCGTTGAACTTGTCCACCATCTGACCGAGGGTCTCGATGGTCGCGGGCATCACGTATTCGTTGAACACCTGCATCTGAGAGAGAGACATGGCTTAGCCTTTCTGAAGATCGGGGAAGCGCGCGGCGAGGGCGGCTTGGCGCTCCTGCTTGTTGCCCGCGAGGTTCCCCTTGGGTTGCGTTGGATTGCCGGAGCGATCACCGCCCCGCGCATCGCCGCCTTTCGGTGGCGTCACAAAGTCCTTGCCGTCCTGTGCAGCCCAGCCCTTCACGAAGTCGCCCAGCACCTTCGGCCCCATGCTCGTCTCGACATAGGCGGTGCCATCGTCGCCGAGCTTGACCATCCCGGCCAGCATCGCCTGCGACGCCTTGAGGAAGGTCGGGTTGGTGACCCCGGCGGTTTGCAGCGCGTTCGCAAGCGCCTGATCGCGGGTCACGCCGGTGAACTTCGTCTGCCACTCGGTCGCCTTGGCCGCCGCTGCGTCCAGTTGCTCCTGAAGCTGCGCGATCTTGGCCTGCGTGGCGGCCGTGTCGGGCGCGCCTTTCTGCAATTCCGCGATCTGGGCTTTCAGCGCCGCCGTTTCTGCCCTTTCCTTCTCGCGGCCCTCTTTGGTCCGCGCGTAGGCATTGCGAAGGTTGGCAACGTCCGGGTGGTCGTCCACACCGTCAACCGCCAGGGCAAACTTGCCGTCGCGCTCGGTGTAGAAGGGTTTGATCGCGTCATCGACGCCATCGAGGGTGTCAAGCAAGGCTTTCAACGCCATCGGCGCGGCTCCTAGGTTGTGGGTTCCCCATCGGGGTCCGGTTGGTCATCAGGTTCGTCGCTGGCGAGATCCTCGATCAGCGCGAGTTCTTCTTCCGCGTCCCGCTCGGGCGACGCGATGCCGCCCCGTTGCAGGGCGTCGTAATAGGTTTCCCAAGCCATGCCGCCGGACTGGTAAATCCGCATCAGGCTTTCGGCTTCCGCCGGGGTGCTCGTGCTCTCCAGAAGGTCGCGCGGCGGGGTCACGACGATGGCGGCCTCTGCCGCTTCACCGAGGCCCATCAGCATAGCGACGTTCCGCAGCGACCGCTCCAGAAGGGCGCAAGAGTTCTGCGCGATGCTGGTGAGCGTGGCGAGTTCGGATGCAAAGCGCATCCCGCGCGCCTCGCCGCTTTCCTGCCCCTGCGCCCGCTCGACAAGGCGCGCCCCAGCCTGAACGGCGGCGGTGCGGTTCTCCTCGATGGCAATCTTGTGCGCCTCGATCCCCGAACAGGTCGGGCTGACGTATTTCAGATCAGGCGTCAGGCCCTCGGCCCCGGTCATCGAGTGGATCACGCCCGCGCCGACCATGCTCGGGCCGTCGCCGTTGATCGCGACAAGGGTTTCCTGACCGGACATATAGAGCTGCCAGCGGTAGTCCGCCGAAAGCTGGTAGATCGCCAGCGCGGCCCGTGCGACGCCGATCAGCGGCGGGGCTTCGATCCGGGGCGACAGGTCACGGGCATTTCCGACCGCGAACGGGATGCGCGGCAGAAGCGCGCCACCCATGCCCCGGATCGGCACTTCCTCGGCGGCCAGTCCGGGGGCCTCGAAGATCACCTGTTCGTATCCGGTCGGCCCCATCTGGAACAGCCGGTAACGCTCCAGCTTTTCCCACACGAAGCCCTTGCGGCGCATTGTGGTTTCGTCGGTCACCCACCAGTCGCGATCCCAGTTGATGATCGCGTCGCGGCTGTAGCCCGACAGGAACGGTTGGCCGCCTTCCCTGGGTGCATCTGCGAGAACGCCATACGATCCGATGACCAGAAGCTCGCGCGTGATGCGCCGGTGGAACGCCTCAAGCGGCAGGCCGAGGCCGTCCGCGTTTTCCCAGAGGAAATCCATCGCGGGCGGGATTTCGACCTTGACTTCCTTGTCGTGAATGATGCCGATCATCGCGCCGACCGAAGGGGCCAGAAGCTCTGGAAACTGCGCCCGGAGGAGGTAGGCTTCGTAAAGCGCCTTTTCCGTCGCGGGGTTGTTCTTGAACCCGCCGGGCTTCGGCAGGTAATGATCGTGCCGCGCCTTGATCGCGCTTTCCCCGTCCATCGCGTCGCGCATCAGCTGCCATTCGGCGCGGCGCTCGGCGGTCAGGGCCGGGTGAAGGGTCTGAACGGTCATACGAGGCCCCCGACGACGCGGGTGAGCGTCTGCGGTTGCGGGCGCACCAGCTCACCGAAGGCGCGCGTTGCCGCGTCAACCTGGTCCTTGAACTTGCCCATCGGGAACGTCTCCAGTTCGGCCAGAAAGTCCGCGATCCAGTCGCCCCGGATCAGCATGACGTTTCCCGCCTCCGCTTGTGCCGCCAAGGGCAGCGCGCGGGTTTCCTTGTCGCCGCTCTCGGGCGTGGCCTTGTAGCTGAACCCGGCAAGCTGCCGGATCAGGTATTGCGCTTGCGACTTGCCCGCTTGGCCGGGGTCTTGCGGAAGCGATCCGCGAACCTCGGTGCCGTCTTGGCTGGCGGTGTTTACGATCAGGCGCTCGGCGTCGGCGGCGGTGCCTTGGATGCGCCGGCTATCGGCGATGTAGAACCGGCCATCCGGTGCGCGGCCGATCTTGACGCCGGCGGTCCATGCGGCGCGGTCATTCGCGGTCGCGGCCAAGTCCCAGCCGCGAACCCAAGTGCAGCCTGCCGGGGCCGCGCCGACCACCGGGAACCATTCCCGCTTGAACATTCCGCCGCCGCGAGGGGCCGGGCGCTGTTGCAACTGGCCTGCGCTGGCATAGCTGCCCATCGTGCGCTCAAGGTCCGCGACCTGAACCTCGGGGAACCGTTCGGGAAAGAGCAGATCGCCGTCCGTCTGGCGTGGGTCGGTGAAGATCGGCGTCACGCAGCGACGGTCAGGCTCGAAGCGCATCGGCAGGCAAAGGTGGACGTATGGCAGCTTGCGGTCGAGGATGATCCCCGATGTGTCGCGCTCGTGCAGGCGCTGCATGATGACGACGATAGCGGACTGGTCGTTGTTGACCCGGCTTGGCAGGGCCTCGGTAAAGGTCAGTTCCGCCGCCCGAAGCGCGGCCTCGGAGTTGGCATCGTCGGCGCTTAGAGGGTCGTCGAGGATCACGCGATCACCGCGCGAACCCGTCATGCTGGTGAAGGCCATCGCCTCGCGGAAGCCCGTCGCGCTGTTTTCAAACTTGGTCTTGGCGTTCTGATCGCTGGTCAGCGCGGTCGGCCAGAGCGTCTGATACCAGTCGGACTGGATCAGGCGGCGGCACTTCATGCTGTCGCGGACGGCCAGATCCTGCTTGTGCGCCGTGCCGAGAAAGCGGCTTTGCGGCATCCCGCGCGGCCCCCATTCCCACGCGGGCCAGATCACGCCGGTAAGCAGCGACTTCATCGAACCCGGCGGCACGTTCATCAGCAGCCGGTTGATCCGGCCCTCCGTCACCGCCTCAAGCTGCGCGCAGATCGCGTCCAGCGCCCAGCCCCACTTGAGCGGGGTCGCACGCTCCAGAACGTGCCATGCGCGCTTGGCGAAGTCGGCGAGGGATCGGCGGCACAGTTCGCGCTCGATGGCGAGAAGGTCAGCCTTCGTCAGCGAGAGGCGTTTCATCAACCGCCCCCATGATCTCGCGCAGCGCCTCGGATGACAGCTTCGTCGCGTCCACCGAGGCAACAGGCGGCAGATCGCCCGCGCCGCCGATCTGAACCTTGTCGCCATACTTGCGCGGGTTCATCCGGGCCAGCGCCCATTTGCGGGTGTCCACGCGCAGGCGGTCGCGCTGCGGGTCGCCGTCGCCGTCCGCGATCTCCATCATCTCGTCGAAATGGTCGTCGGCCCGGATCAATGTCGCGCGCGCATATTGGTCCGCGAACTCAGGCTCTGCGGCTAGATCGACATACCACTCAGAGCGGGTCACGCCCATGTCGCGGCAGGCCGCGCGAAGGGAGGAACCCTCCATGACCGCACGAAGGATCGCCTCCCGCTTGTCTTGCGGGATGGTCATGGTTTGCCCCGATGGCTGGAAATGAAAAAAGGCGGTCCTTTGACAGACCGCCTCGCATTATGTGAACTGTGCCACCGATGCCCGCGCATGTCAAGCGGCCACCAACCTCAACGCCTGCACCGCAACCCTGCCCGTCGTCGTCGGCGCTTGATCCCGCCACAAGGCCCCATCCCCGAGAAAGCCCGAAAGAGCGCCACTGAGCGCCCACTTGAGGTTGGGGGTAGGCAGGGACCGGATTTTGCCTTCCCACGCTTCCCAGGCCCGTTTCGCGGCCTCTACGCGGGTATTGTGATCCCGCAGGTCCACGCGCATCGACGGGTCGGTTTCCATCGGCTCGGAAATCATCGGGATGGCCGCGCCTTGCGGGGTGCCGGTTTGACCGATGATCAGAAGCCGATAGTTGCGATGGCAGGCGGAAAGCGCGGCCCATGCGTTCACCAGCGCCGCCCGATCATCGCCGGTTGCCAGCGCGCGGATGCACAGGCCCATGTCATCCCCGCATATGGGCTGGCGGGCTTCTGCCGGGTCAAGGATGCCTGTCCGGCGGATGCGGGCGTGGATGACCGTCCGCATGGGGTCATCCTTCGGCGGGCGCTGGCCTTGCACCACGGGCGCTACCACGGCCTCGCCGCCGGGCAGGCTGATCGACTTGGCGCGCTTGGCGCGACGGCGGGCTGATTTGCTGGTCATACCATCCCCTTCGCTGCAAGGTGGGCGCGCATTTCGGCGCGGTCGGCGTCGGTCACGTCCGGGCGCATCGGCCCGGTCGGACGCGCGGCCTTGGCAAAGCCGAGGTTTTCGACGAGTTCCTGCGCGGCCTGCCTGCGCCGGGCCATTTCGCTTTCCGATGGGCGCTCCGGTTCCGGCGCTTCCATGCGGCGCTTGTAGCCCTCGTCGTATTCCCGAACCTTCATCGCGCCGAAGCTGAGAACGCCGAGTTCAAACCTCACTCGCTCCACGAGGTCGCCCTCCAGGGGCTTCCGGCGATGGTCCGGGTTTTCATCCGACTTCCACCAGCGGCAAGCCTACTCGATGGCCCAGGCGGGCCACTGTTGCAGGGCCGCGCGCCAGTCCTCCGCCTCGATGCGCCGGACACCCCCGGGGATGTTCGACGCGAAGTAGGGCGCAAGCAGCGCCAAGACGCGGGCCATGAGCCAAGCCGGGTCGCATGGCTCCCGAAGCAGCTTGATGGATGCCTCGATCTGGTCGCGGTCAGTTCGGCTGGCGATTTGCGACTGAAGCGAACGCGGCCACCATGCTGTCAAGCGGTCCGCCCGATCCGCGCTGATGTGGCGGTCTGCCGTGGGGTTCATGATCTCTTGGGTCATAGTTGCCTTCCATCAGCTTGGTGAAGTTTGCGGCCTTGCAGAGCCAGTCGAAGTCGGCGCGCCAGCCCCTGCCGGTCTGCCCGGTCAGAAGCGGCGACATGGCGGCTCGGTCGATGGCATCCCGCCACGCCCCCGCGCCGCCAATGTCGGAAATGCGCTGCGCCAGCGCGGCCTTTCGAGCTGGCGTGAGGCGCTGGACCAGAGGCCATCCGACGCGGGTTGCGACGGCGTTGAAATGGTCCGCACAGGCCTGCGAACGATCCTCGATTTTTGCCGGAACGACGACAGAGGCTTTAGCCTCTGTTCTTCTTTCTTCTTCTGGTTCTGGTTCTGGTTCTGGTTGCTTAGGCCCGGCTTT
>JACCDR011900970.1_pt1 | contig 10572 bp, 7 predicted proteins | sample 7446431 | NCBI WGS metagenome assembly JACCDR01 (sample SAMN15323443, study PRJNA562643) | freshwater metagenome | isolation source: river surface water | place: USA:Blue River Watershed | collected 2017-08-17 | reverse complement strand
GTGGGCGTGGCAGTGGGCGTGGCAGTGGGCGTGGCAGTGGGCGTGGCAGTGGGTACAGCGGTAGGCAGCGCGGTCGGTGCCTCGCTCGGGGCCGACGTTGCACTCGCGATTGCGGCCACGCCAAGCAGGACGACGACGATCGCGCGGACCGAGTCCATCCTGCTACCGTGCACTGGCTAAAACACCGGGCACGCCACACACACATTCAGTTCCAGCTTTAGTAAATACGCGGCGTGGGCTGGTCGGATCCGTAGCGCTGGCCGCACTGCTGCTGGGACAGTGCCCAGGCGCATATTCCCAGGCCGGCAATGATCAGCACTACGGCAAGGGCGCGGGCACGGCCATAACGTGTCCAGCCAAAGAGAACAGTGATAAACCGCGGGGCTGCCACCAGCGCAGGTCCCACCCATGCCCCGCTCGACCGCGGGCCGGAGAGCCAGACGGGGAATCCCAGCTGGATGGCGACGAGGACGTACGGTGCCACCGACACCCAGCTCGATTCAAGGTGCCATTTGAGGTCGGGGGGTGCGTGACCATCAACGGGCTCTCTGCCGGAAATCCAGCTGGTAATGTACTCCGAGATCCTGTCCCTGTAGACAAGCGCAAACGACCCGAGCAGACTGGCGGTGGCAAGCACAATGTTGATGGTGCGTAGCGCCCAGTTGGGGAGTGTCGAAGGAACGGCGTCTGGGTCGGATGCGGCAGGGTCGTCCACGGCCGCTGCGGCCACGAGGAGAATCAGGCCCAGTGCCGCCGGCCACGTGCCAGCGTGGGCCGCATTTCCCTCGTCACAGCTGATAAACACGTGGCCAAACATGAGGAACGCAATGCCGGAAATGTAGAGATGGCTCGCCGTGTCGGATCGCACGTCGCTGCTGCTCGCGCAGTCGCAGCCATAGTAATCAGAGGCACACCAGCGCTCGCGCGTGGGCACGTCGGCGACCAGCAGATACGCCGGTTCGCACAGTGACGTCGACAGGTGCAGAGTGTCGACAGACGTGGCCACCGGAGCCGGCGTGGCATTGAGCGCAGAGCAGCGCTCAAGCGGGTCGAGCCACGTGCCGCCCGTGTTGGGAGAGCACGAGAGGATCTTGCGGCCGAGCGCCTCGAAGCGCAGCACGCCCGACAGGTCAAACGCCACGGCAACGGGCTGGAATTCGATCACCCCGGCATCGACTACTATTCCGGTAATGGGAAGAGTGTCGAGGGGCAGGGTGCATTGCGTGATTGATCCGGCGGACGCGAGCCGCCGCTCGGGCAGGCTGGTGGGCCCGATGCTGGCAACAGTGAGGTTGAACGGCAGAGCGCCCGACGCGTTGGTAAGACGTATGCCCAGTGCCACGCCAGACGTGAGCGTGGCCGATGATGTGGCGTTGGCGCGCACGTAGAGCGACACGGGGATTCTGGCGTCCTCCATCCCCGTGGTAGGAGCCCCGGTTGGAGTTGTAGTGGTTGGCGCACCAGTCGTCGGCTCGCCTGTCGGGACAGCGGTGGTCGGCGCCGCCGTGGTGGGGGCTCCGGTGGGTGCGGCAGTGGTCGGCGCAAGGGTGGGTGCGCTGGAGGGCGCGCTAGTGGGTCCGCTGGTTGGCGTTGCGGTCGGCGTAAACGTGGGCGCGCCCGTCGGGGCGAGGGATGGCGCGGCCGTCGGACCGCCCGCGGACGGGGCAGCTGTCGGTGCCACGGTCGTTGGTGCCACGGTCGGTGCACTGGTCGGCGATGCGGTGAGAAAGCCGTTGTAGTCGGTGGTCACGTCCTCCTGGCTCATGATGCCATCATAGACGGTGATCTCGTCGAGATAGACCGTGGCGAGCGACAGCTGGATACCCGTGTTTTCAAGATGTGGAATGGCCCCATTCGCCGCTGTCCGCGACGTGTTGATGACGAGCACGCCGTTAAAGTAGCCCTTGAAGTCAATGACGTTGGGGACCGAGTTGTCAAACGTGTAGCACGCCCGGTTCCACTCGTCCGGCACATACACGCCCATGTACACACCAGAATTGCAACAGTCCCACTGGAGACTGAGATCTCCCTGTGCCTCGCTCCAGACACAGAACCCAGCCCAGTTTCCGACGATCGATGCCGGGACGCGCTGTTGGTCGCTCTCCAAGCAGGGGAGGTTAAAGAACTCGCTGCCCTGGTCCTTAAAGTCAAAACACATGGACACCGTGTTGCGGCCCATGCCGCCGCTAGTGACATAGAGCGCGTCGGCCGCGCACAGCAGGGCGTCGCCGTGAATTCCCGATGCGTTGGTCACGACCACGGGAGAGGCGGTGTAGTTGAACTCGGACGGAGGCGGCCATACGAGAGTCGTGGTCTCTTGTGTGTTGTACCCGGCCGATACGAGGTCTCCGAGATAGGATGATGGGACCTGGTTGACAAACGGCGTCGGGCCCGAGAACGAGAACTTGGCAATGGGCACGGTCGTGGACCCATTTGCACCGAGACGGAGTCCAGCAAGCGGGAGTACACTGATGTTATAGTACGCGACAATCTCTGCGTCGGTCAGGTATCGGCTCCAGAGAATCACCTCGTCAAAGTGAGCCGTGTAAGGGCTCGAGTACGTTCGCAGGGTCTCGTTGAGATCGTGGCTAAGGCCGTATCCCAGAAAGATCTTGGATGTGTTGGTAAACGGACTGGGACCGTAGGTATAGTTTGCGCCCTCGGACGTTGTGGTTGCCTTGTTGTCGGCTTGCAACGCCCCGTTTCTGAATGCCTGCGTTTCGATGAGGCCGTTCTCGGTCTGGTTTCTCCACCGGAGACACCACTGGTCGAATCTTCCCGTGTCTGGAACGAGGTGCATCAGCATTCCATTGTTGTAAATGCCACCGTCGATCCCCGTGCCCGCCGACACGCCCGCGTGGGTGACAGTGCCAATGTAGACACCCATGCGGAATATTCCTTCTATGGAATTCGGGGCACCGGGTGGATTCCATGGCGTGATGCCAATCAGTCCAAAGTGGGAATTCGTCGTCGGGTTTTCGATATAGGCCTCAATCATTTCCGCCTTTTTGGACTTGAGCAGGCGCACAGTGTAGCAGAGCGTCGCTGGCGAGTAGGCGGCCAGACCGGTCGGTGTACGGATGCGGTTGGGGTTGATGCGCCGCGTTTCAAGCGCAAGGCCGCGCCCGTGCCCACCCGTCAGGTTGACCAGCGTCACGTTCTGCGAGAGCTCGTCGACCAGGTGATTCCCGCTGCCCGACGAGTCGGCAAGTGGGTTCGCGGGATTGTCGAACCCCCAGAACCCGACCACACTGCCCTGCTGCGGCAGCCCGCTGGCCGTGTACGTGCTGTACGTGGCTGAAGCGTGCGCGTGCGCGATCAGGACAGTGAGCAGGAGAACGAGCGACATGGCGCGCAGTGGTCAGAGCGAGACATGATGCGCGTTTCACATACGCGCGCACACCCACGTGTTTCCGGCGAGAACGTCGGGGCGGGTGTGGGCGCGGCCGTCGGGCGCAGAGTGGATGCGACACCCGTAGTGGTGGCGTTGAGGTACTCGTGCTGGATTTCGGCGGGAGTGGCCGCCGCGTCGCGCATCCACACATTGTCGATCGTCAGCCACACGTCCAGCGGAATGCCGAGCAGCGCCGGGCGTCGTGTCATGTTGCCGCGCGTGCCCGACCCCTTGGCGGCGCCATTGTAGTACACAGTGTAGTTGCTGCCGCGCGCATAATCGACCGTCACGCACACGTGATGCCAGACGGCCGATGCGTTGGCGCCGTCCCCAGTCCATGTCGCCGTTGCATTGTCGGCGTACGTCCACGAATTGTTGGCACATGCCGTGAATGTCGGGGCGTACACGAGACTGGGGGCAGTGTCGGGCCTGGCGTCGTACTCGAACCCGAACACGACACACCCGCCCTGGGCGAGAATGGGCGCGTAGACGCCCATGCACACGCTCCACTGGAGCATCGGCTCGGGCAGAAACAAGTTGGCGGCGCGCGCGTCGCCCACGGGGAACTGCTGCATGCACGTCCCGCTGATCAGGCCCGACGGCGGCGGGTTGGGCGTGGCCACGATCGTAACGCTGGACGCAGCCGCGGTCAGCATCTGAAAGTCGATAATGGTGTTTTCCTGGACCAGTGCGCGCAGCACGAGCGACGGCCCGCCGTCCAGCTCGGCCAGCGGGTCCAGCAGGTCGAACGTGTACCGGTAGGTCGACGGCGTGCGCGACACGAATGCGCTCGGCTCGGTGGCGTTGACGCGCTCGGCGGCGTACAGGGTCGCCACCTCGCCGGCCGACAACAGGCGGTCGTAGACGCGGAACCACTGAAAGTACAGCTCCGTGTCGATGGTCCAGTTGCGGCGCCCGAGCACCACGGCCGTGTTGCGCAGGTCGAGTGGCTCGCCGCAGTCGCGGTAGCTCGTAACGAGCGTGCCGTCGACGTAAAAGCTGGTGGTCGAGTTGTACGTGCTGACTGCAAAGTGCATCCAGCGGCGCACCGGGTACGGCCCCGCGGACTCGTGCGAGTAGGCGCACCCGGCCACGCCCACCGTAGAACCCATGACACCCTTGACGCCGGGACGCCCGCGCGTAAACACGGAAAACCCGTTGAACTGGAGCGGGACAAAGAGCGAGTACGCGTCGGGCGAGTACACCCACAGCGACACGGTAGCCGACTGGTTACTGTTGATCCAGCCAGTGGTCTCGGTCGGTCCGCGCAGCGGCATCAGACTGGCGGTCGAGCCAAAGAGTGTGACGGGATGTACGCGATCAAACGCTTGTGGGTCGTACAGCACCATGGGACTGTACCCGGCACCGAGAGCGCCGAGGTGCAGCGACGTATAGTTGCGCGGGTACGGCCCCGTGCTGTATCGCACCGTTTGATTATACCCGGGGTCAGACACGAGTGGCAGCAGGCCGTTCGGGCCACAGTCGTCCAGCCTGCCGTCCAGCGGATAGAACGCGCGCGTGCCAGCGGGCACCCCAGCAATTGTCACGGTTCCGGTACAGTTGGAAGCCGGGACGGACACGGGCGACACGGTCGCGTTGGCCGTGATGCGCAAGAATTCGCTAAAGTAGCGCGCGCCAAGGGTGCGCGAGTCGGTCGCCGTAAAATGGAGCCCGGCCTGCCAGATCCCAATCGAGCTGGCGTAGCCAACGTTGGTGCGATTAAACTGCACGTATGCGAGAGCAATCTGGACGGCAATCGTCGGACTGTACGTGTACGAGCCCCAGTTGAGCCCGCCGACGATAAAGGGCGTCGTGGCGCCGGCACCGGCCAGTGCGCGCGTGGGGCCGTTGAGCCCGCGCCAGTCGTCAATCAATTGTAGGAGGTTGAAGCTGTAATTGTCGTACGTCAGATCAGAATTGTACTCGCCCTGGTGCCACAGAATGGCGACGACAGTCACGTTGCCATTCATGGCCGTGTTGGAGACGGCCGTGGCAGCACGCACGCGGCACGTCTCGCGGCACGAGCCAAAGCGGTCCCATGTCTTCGAGGTCATGTTGCCTGTCGGCGTCGGGCAGTTGGCGCCCTCGACCAGAAATCCCGTGCCGCCCCAGTTGCACGACAGGATCTGGATGCGGCACGGACCCGTGTAGTTATCTGCGTACGCACGCAGAAACGTGCCCTTGGGGCTGACGAGGCCGCCAAAGGTCGACCCGAACCGATACGTCGTGGCCCCGCTCAGACTGCCGCGCGCGCCGCTGCCGTCGTACCGCTCGTACCCGGCCACTGGTGCGCCGTCTGTGTAGCGCGTGTCCCAGATGCGCGGGTCTGCCGTGATATCTTCGGTCTGGTACGGCCAGCCGTGCCCCTCCATGTTGGACTGGCCGGCGGCCACCACAAGGTTGGTGCAACTGGCCGGCGCGGGCGACGCGCACACCCCGACTAGAACCGCCGCCAGCAGCACAGCAACAAGCGGCATTCGAGCGTGTGCGTGTGCGCGAACCGCCGCCATGGGCACATACTGCTTATGTTTACACAAACAAATCGGGGCCATCGGGGACGGGCGCCTCCAACTTTGCCGCGCTTCTTGTGTGCGCAATCCATTCACGCGTTTCCTCGTACGCGTACATGACAACAGGTACGATGATCGAGACCAAGAAGAGGGTGCTTATGCTAAAGATGTGCTTGTACACGTACGCCATGGTCCAGACATATACGCACACCTCAATGTGCGTGTGTTGGTGACACGCCTCCCAGACTGCAGACACCCACGTCTCTTCCCCGTCGCCCGGTTCGCCGCGGCACCCGTTTTCTGGGCAGTACGAAAGCGCCTCTTTGCGCATAGACGCCTCTCCGTGGTACGAGGAAATGGCCAGCGTGGCGGTAAACACCAGACTCGTGACGGTCACGAGCTTGAGCCACACCGACTCGCTAGCCATGGGAGCGTCTGAGCGAATGTCGTCGCCCTGTGCCCCTGTGTGTGTGTGCATACACGCAAGTCTGGACCGTGGACCACACGCATCATTGATTCATTGATTGCGGGCGTATCAGTCGAACCCGGCCAGCCGGCGCCCGAGTGGCGTTAGAGCGGGCTCGCCGACTGGGTTCGGGATCGAGTCGGCGCGGAGAACGCCAGGGAAACGCGCGTTGATCGGAAACAGCCGTTCGCAGTACGGGTAGTGGTTGGTCACGCGACGCTCGGCAAACGCCGCCCTCTTCTTCTTTAGCTGCGCCTCGGTGGCGTACCGGCGCGGAGCATAGCACGCATAGATCACGTGCCTCCAGGCCTGGCCCTTGCGCGGGACGTTGCAGTGCGGCGTGCGGCTGTCGAAGAGGATCAGCGAGCCGGCCGGCGCCTCGACGTGGACTTCCTTTTTTCCGGCCGTCTCCCACGCCCAGCGCAAGAGCAGCTCGTCAAACAGGACCCAGTCGCTGTCGTCGCCCTTGTGTCGGCGCAGCAGCTCGGCGTGGTGCCGATGGACGCCGGGGAGGACCGACAGCGTCTGGTCGCGCCGGGTAATGTCGGACAGGGTCACAATGCCCTGGATCGACTGGCGCTCCGAGCCGCGCCGACGCCCCTGGTCCACGTGGTACCACTGGCCCTCGACAAACGGAAACTTGCTCTTCGGAGCGGTCTTGGGCGGCGGATTGACACAGATGGCGTCAAACGACGAGAGGAGGTCGTCCTCTTGCCACAGGCGCCGAAACACGTCGACCACGCGCTCGTTCTGGCGCACGTCCCACACGCACTGTAGGTGCGCCACGCCGAGGTTCTGCACGATGCCGCGGAAATGGGCCGGGCGGTTTTTGGGCTCCCACGTGGCCGGATCGGTAAACGACAGCCCGGTTCTGAGGCCCTGGAACCAGTCGCGCAGGCCGTTCTTGGCGGCGTCGCACTCGGCGGCGGTGAGGACGTTTGGAATCACCATGTAGCCATGCTCTTCGAGGTGCTTGAACTCCTCGGTTGTAGGAACAAGCGGACGTATCTCGATGCGGGCGCGCTTAGCGGCTTGCATTGCGTGCTTGGGTGGACGCTGGGCGAATGGCAACTTGCTCTGGTTCGCCCGGTGCCGTGGTCTGTGGACCAGGACTTTTTCTTTTGGGCCAAACGAAAAAAAAACAAATCTCGTCGGTACACCGCAAGCATTTAATCGGTTGCTGTAATCGCGCGCTTTCTGGAGCGCGGTGCCTCGAGCCGGACGAGGCGTACCACGAGATCCGCGTGGAGGAACGAGAGCAGCTTGTTGCAGTGGAACACGATAGCCGGGTCCTTTTCGGGGTCAAACCGGACCTCAATGATTCCGGCCATTCCTCCGGTGAGCGAGACCATCCGCCTGGGCGCGGCGCCAGTCACGGGGCCGCGCATGCGCAGCTCGTCCAGGTGTTTTTCGTTGATGCGGTCGACAATGGCCTTCTCCTCGTGTGCGTACAAAAAGTCGAGCTCGCCCACCGGGATGCGCTCGTCGGGCACCACTGGAACGATGGGAGCGGCAGGGGCGGCAGTGGCAGGGGCAGCGGGGGCGGGAGTGGTAAACGCAATGTTGGCGCGCTCATAGATAAACTCGCGCACGGGCATGGGTCCGGTGTAGACAATCCACTCGTCGCGCACGCGCTCGTACTCGCAGCCGCCGACCGCGTCGCACTTGCCCTGCTTGGACAGGGCGTGGTAGGCGCGACGAAAGGCGGCCATGTCCTTCTTGACACCGTTCTCTGTGCGGGGCTTCTTGGAGACAGACTGCATGACTGGAGGTTGGCTTGGCTCTGGGCTGGGCGCTGGGCGAATGCCAACCCACTGTGATCTGTCCAAGACCATGGGCCAGTGCCCAGAAACTTTCTTTTCGCTGAAACGAAAGGCGCGTGCATACGAATTCAATTGGGTTCAAAACGCATTTGTGGTGGCCTCGACTCTACGCTCGCTTCGAATCGCGAAAACTAGCATTTAATGTGTCTTGAATCCCTCTTCCTGTGACAGCCGGACAATGTCGTCCACGGTCAGGTTCCACACACAGCCGAGTCCGGCGGGGCGTTGCACGCGACAGAGCTGGTCCTTCTTGTCCACGTCCAGGATCACCCGGGCGCCGGCGACTCCGGCGAACCTGCGCTGGATAGACAGGTACTTGGTGCCGGCCACGACTCTAAAGTAGTATCGCTCACAGTCCTTGGCTCCGTTGGCGATCGACGCAAGAAGGTTCATGAAGCCCGGGAGGTCGTCGGTGCACTCGCAGCCGCGTTTGTTGCTCGAGAACGCTGCCTTTGCCTTCTTGATAAAGCGCTCGGCCTTGGTGCGCGTTTCCTCGGTGGCTGGGGCGTCGCGGGGGCGCTTGCAGTTGCGCTCGGGAACAACGGTGGGCGCAGACGACATGGTTAGGTTGGCTTGGCTCTGGGCTGGGCGCTGGGCGAATGCTGGCTCGTTCGAATCTGTCCAGGGCCACGGGCCAGTGCCCAGAAACTTTCTTTTCGCTGAAAAGAAAAACGTTGCCCTGGCTCGACTACTCTGAACAGACCAGAAAGTACCCGCTTTCCGTTTAATCGAGTGAAATGTCGAGGCCAGCAATACTCGCTGCCACAATGTAACCGTGACCAAACGGATGGCGCGTGTCGCCGAGCTTTTCAGCGAGCAGCTCCGGCGTGACTTCGGCGCACTGTGGCTTGTTGTCATCGGCCGCGCGTGGGCCGTCAAAGTCGTACACGGTGATGTTCTTTCCATCTTGAACCTGCTTGCGCAGTTCGGCAAGCTCGGGCCGATCCTTGATCAGTTCCTTGTACTCGGGGACGTACACGCGCTTGCGTGACTGGACATAGTCGAGCGGCGGAAATCCTTCAAACTCGGCATGCTCGACCTTGAGGCCCTTGGCTCCGGGGTAACGCCGACGCGGAACGCACTGTTCGCGCCACCACTTGCGGCTCTTGGTGATGGGGACTCCGCGGAATTTCTTGCCCGACTGCCAGTAACTCTCAAAGTTCCAGTAGCCCTTGTAGCCGCCCTTGACCGGTGTCATGGGGCTGAACGCCAGTCGGTGGCGGTTCGTCTTGGCCTGGGCGCTTGTCACGTTGACCTTGATGCTGGCCGGGTCCGCGGGCTTGGCCCACTCCCCGCGAAGATTCATGGCTGCGATCCACACTTTTCCACGAGGCATGTTTGCGTTGGCTTGGCTGAGCGCTGGGCGAGTGAAGTCCCTCGGTGCCCGACTCTCGGTCTTGGTCCTTGGACCAGAGACTTTCTTTTGGCTGAAAAGAAAGACTTTCTTTTGGCTGAAAAGAAAGACTTTCTTTTGGCTGAAAAGAAAGACTTTCCTTTGGCTGAAAAGAAAGACTTTCCTTTGGCTGAAAAGAAACACGCCACCCTGGCTTGGCTACTCAAAGCGGGCTAGACGGAAAGAAATGACAAGGGTTATGTATTCACGCGAGTTCATACTTTTCGACATCGGCGGGGCACTCGGCTTCGACACCACCGGTGACGGCCAGCCGGCAGTGCGGGGCCAGCTGCAGACTGGTGCTGGGGACACTGTCACCCGTCGCCATGGCATAGGTGACAAACACGGGGACACGCGCCTGGCCCTGGTCGACCTCAACCACGTAGACGCCATCGTTGACGAAAAAGTAGACCGTGCGCGTCTTGCCGTCCTTGAACTTGATCGAGTTCATAATCATGTCGGGTCCCATGACGCGGGGCCACACGGTTGAGCGGGCTGGACGGCGCGCGGTGATCTCGGGTGCTGGGTACTTGCTGGCATTCGGGTCCTCTTGCTCGTCGTACGAGGGTGACCACGAGCCTGGACGGGCGACCTCGTACCACAGCGCGTAGACCTTCTGGGTAAACCACGCGGCTGCGTCGCCCTCGAGCTTGCGGACGCTGTAGGTCAGCGCGATCGCGTTCTTTTCGCCCGGGAAGCCGAGTAGCACCAGCGGGCGCTCGGTGCAGGGCGACCACCACAGGCAGGTGTACAAGCCGGCGTAGCCAGCCGCGTGCTGGTCCTCGATCAGTCGGGCCAGACGGCAGGGGGGCAGGCGGACCGTGTCGTGCAGCAGGACTTTGGTGCAGACCGTGGCAGGGCGCTGGTACTCGTAGCCCAGTGTAAACGACACCATGATCTCGGTGTCGGGCGCGGCGGCAGCGGGCGCGGCGGCGGTGGCGGGGGAAGCAGGGGCGTCGGTGCGGGCTTTCTTGGCGGCTTGCATG
>JACCDR011760758.1_pt1 | contig 10572 bp, 13 predicted proteins | sample 7446431 | NCBI WGS metagenome assembly JACCDR01 (sample SAMN15323443, study PRJNA562643) | freshwater metagenome | isolation source: river surface water | place: USA:Blue River Watershed | collected 2017-08-17 | reverse complement strand
GGGGGGGGGGGGGGGGGGGGGGGGGGGGGGGGGGGGGGGGGGGGGGGGGGGGGGGGGGGGGGGGGGGGGGGGGGGGGGGGGGGGGGGGGGGGGGGGGGGGGGGGGGGTGGGGATGGTCGAAGTCGAGCACATAGGGGAATTCGCTTCCAGGAAAGCCGCAATCGGCGCAGGAGCGCTTTCTTTTGTACTCCTCTATGAACTTGCTTACCTGCTCCTTGTTCCTTCGGACATAGGATAGGTGCTTATCCTTGTTCTTCGGGTACCAGACCTCCTTCATATACTTGGCGTGGTACTCCTTCCTCAATTCGGGATCCTTTCGAGGCATGTACGAATTCTAGCATCAATGAGTATGAAAATTTATGATTCCTATATATAGTAGGAACTGCCTCGCGAGCGGCGGGCGCTATTGTACCTTGCTCCTATAAATGGTACGGTATACGCACGCTTCGGCAGCGAAGCAGGCAAAGCGGGGTAGAGGAGAGGTACCTCGGGAGGCTCATGTAGTATACGTGACCCTATCCGGCAACGGGTAGCGGAAAAACTCTCTAAATTGCTGGAACACCGTTAGAGCTCCTTGTGCTACAACGTGATCCGAAAGGATGAGCGTGAATGCGCGAGAAACAAGGAGATTCGGCAATCAGCAGCCAAGTCTCAGGGAATCCTGGGAAAGGTTCAGAGACTATAATGGGAGGGTCCTTATGGGATCATGGGATAGTCCATTCCTGCTGGAAACAGTAGGTGCAAAAGAACCTCCAGACACCGGTTCGATTCCGGTCCCCGCAACACGCATCGAAAAGACCGCCTTCGGGCGGTCTTTTCGCGTTCCAAGCAAGCAAGGACCGTCCTTGGTTTTATTTTTTCTTTAGGAAAATTTTAGATTTCCTTTAGAAAATAATCGTATGCTGCACGCGGACGTTCGTTCCCGTGCGCATCCGCGCAGGTATCGGACCGGTTCGCGCAACACCAGCCTTATCGCTAAGGCCGGATAGAAACCGGTCCGATACCTGGGCAGATAGTACCTGCCACGGATGTCAGGAGCGGTCGCTCGAAGGCTCGATGCGGGGCAGTCGCATCGCAATCGCGGTTCCTTCGCCCTTAGCGCTCGTGGCATCGATACGACCTCCGTGCTGCTCGATGATGCTCTTCGCTATGGCGAGCCCGAGCCCCGTTCCTTTCACGCTCTTCGCGGTGCGTTTCCCGCGGTAGAAGCGGTCGAACACATGCGGCAGGTCGCTGGCATCGATGCCGATGCCCGTATCGGCTACCGTAAGCGTGACCTCTGCGCCCCGCGCTTCGACCATGAAGCGTATCTCCCGCGTCCCGTCCTCCTTCATGTACGCAAGCGCGTTCCCGAGGATGTTCATGAGCGCTTCCCGTAGGCGCCGCTCGTCGCCAAGGACATGCACGCCTCCATCGATGGCGGTGCGCATCTCGATGCCGCGCGCTTCCGCAACGACGGTCATCTCCTCGGCGAGGTCCAGGGAGAGGGCGCTTATGTCGACGGGCGCCTGCTCGAGTCCCATCCCGCTCTCAAGCCGCGCGAGCGCGAGGAGGTCGTATACGAATCCCGAGAAGCCGGCGAGCGCTTGCTCCAGCGAGGCGACCTCATCGCTCCCCGAACGCTCTCGCTTCAGCCGCTCGAGGCGCGTCTGGAGGACGGTGAGCGGGGTCTGCAGGTTGTGCGACAGGTCGTTCATCACCTGCCGCTCGCGCTCGCGCGCTTCCGAGAGCTCGCGGGTACGCTCGCGCACCTTCGCTTCGAGCCGTGCCGTCTCGTCCTGGGCGAGCGCATACAGCTGCGCGCGCGAGAGCGCGGTCGCGGCTTGGTATGCGAACGTCTCGAGGAGCTGCCGGTCCTCGTGCGTGTACGGGTCGCCCGAGCGCTTCTCGCTAAGCGCGATGCCTCCGACGACCCGGCCGTCTATCTCGAGCGGGATGCGGAGGTTCCCGGGCGCCCCGTCTTCCTCGTCCTTCCCAAGCGCTATCCGCACGGACGATGCGCGCAGTATCGCCGCGAGCGCCCGCTCGGATTCCCGAACCAGGTCATGCAGCTCGACATGCCGGTGCAGCACCTGCGTGAGGGTATGGAGCGCGTCGGCGTATACGTATGTGTCCTTGAAGAAGATGGGGTCGGTAAGGCGCCGGAACCAGCGTTCGAACAATGGCGAGCCGAGGACTCCCGCGACCATGGCGATGCCTGCGCTGAAGAGTATGCCGAGGCCCGTCGAATCGTTCAGGAGGTGTGTGGCCGTAAGCGTAAGGCCGAGGTAGAGGCCGACGATGCCGGCGAGCAAGAGGGCGTACATGAGCCCTTGCTGCGCGGCGATGCGGATGTCGAGGAGGCGGTGCCGCTTGATGGCGTAGGCGCAGCCCGCCGCGAAGAAGATGGTCGAGAGCGGGCCCACGGAGTAGAACCGGTACTCGCCGAGCAAAGGGAGCAGGATGGTGAAAAGTATGCCGCAGGCGCCCGTCGCGATGAGGCCGGTGAGTACGTACCAGAACTGCATGCGTCTGGTGGAGTCCCGCTCACGCCCGAGCGCGAACGCAAGGCGGGCGACGCCGTACGCGACGCTCGAGAGCGAAAGCACGAGCGCGAAGGAGTAGAGGATGCCCGGCGTTATCTGCGCGGGCTCGCCGGGAGGGAATGCCATGCCTTGTATCGCGTGCTCGGTCCCCGAGAGTGCGGCGAGCGCGAGGCACGGAACCGCATAGGCGAGCGCGCGCTTCAGGGGCGGGAAGCGTCCGTCTATGAGGAGGTCGGGTATCAGGAACTGCAGGATGACCTTCAGCATCGCGCCGACGAACGCGACCACGCAGGCGGTATGGAGCCAATCGGGCGTGAAGCTCACGTCCGCGGCGACGTTCCCGCCGATCCAGAGCGATGCAGAGAGCAGGTACGCCCCGAGCACAACATGGAGCGCGGTCCGTCTATATATAAGGAAGGCAGCCGCCGCGACCGTAAGTACGATCGCAAGTAGGGCGGCTGCGTAGGTTATAGCGAACATGCTCTGGGAGTAATGTGCAGAGATGATGCGCTACGCACCGAAGCGGTAACCGCGGCCGGATATCGTATGGATGAGCTTCCTGTCCCCCTTATCCCCGAGCTTCTTCCGGAGCGAAAGTATGTGCGACTCGATGGTATTCGAGAAGATGTCCACGCTCATGTCCCACACATGCTCGAGTATCATGCCGCGAGAGAGTACGAGGCCCTCGTTCCGCATCAGGTACTCGAGCAGCATGAACTCCTTGCGCGTGAGCAGGATGTGCTTCCCATCGCGGCGCACCTGGCCAGTCTTCGTGTCGAGCGCGATGTCCTCGACCTCGAGCAGGTCCTGCTCTATCGAGGCGGGCCGACGCAGCAGGGCGCGCAGGCGCGCGAGCAGCTCCTCGAGCACGAACGGCTTCGCCAGGTAGTCGTCGGCCCCGGCGTCGAGCAGGTCTATCTTCTCGGTCGCGTCCGTCTTCACGGATACGACGAGTATGGGCATGGTCTTGCTCGCCGCGCGGATATCGCGGCATACCTCGATGCCGCTCTTCTTCGGAAGCATGTTATCGAGGACGACGGCGTCGTAGTCGTTCACGCGCGCGAAATAGGAGCCGCGCTCGCCATCCTCCGCCACGTCCACGGCGAAGCACTCCGCCTCAAGGGAGTCCTTCAGGAAATTCGCTATCTTCTCCTCGTCTTCGACGACTAGTATCCGCATGGGGCGAAGGGCCCGCGCGAGAAGCCTTCACGGGGATTGTAGCACGATACCCTGCGCGTCAAGCGCAGGACCGGCACATGCCGAAGAATTCGGTGGCATGCGCGTCGATGCGCGCGAACCGCTTCGCGGCGCCTCGCGCCTCGCGCTCGGGAGACGTGTTGTGCGGAGCGATGATGTCCTCGACGAGGCCGCAGCCGCGGCAGATGGCGTGGTGATGGTGCGGGCGTCCCGCGACCAGCTCGTAGTGCGCGTGGTCGTGCGCGAGGTAGGAGCGCGATACGATGTCCGCGCGCTCGAGCGCCTCGAGCGCGCGGTAGAGCGTCACCTGGTTCAAGGTCCCGCGCATCCGCTCCTCGAGAGCGCGTACGGAGAGCGGCTTCCGCTCCTTCGCAAGGAGCGCAAGGAGGGCGAGACGTCCCTCGGTCGCGCGCAGGCCCGCGCCGTGCAGGAGGGGGGCGAAGTCGTTAGTGTCCATGGCGAAGTGGAGGGGGAGCCTTCGAGAATGCCGTCGCATACAGGAGCGCTATGGCGCGCAGGACGAGGAGCACGCCGATGGCGAGCGCCGCCCAGAGGTCCGCATGGTCGGGCAGGAGCCCGAACGCGATGGCGAGGCCGAGGACCGGAAGGAGCAGGTTCTTCGCGAGGTCCATCAGCACGTGGAAGTGGAGGCCCTTGTGCGCGCCATGGTGGTAGTCGGGCGAAACGCGCGAGAGCAGGCGGTGCTGGAAGAAGTTCGCGCCCGCCGCGAGCGCCGAGAATACGAAGAGCAGGATACCGTCCACCTCGTGCGCATGGTGCTCCTGGCCCATGAGCTCCATCCATGCTTCGGTACCGACATGCAGGCCGATCCATGCGAGCAGCACCGCGGCGACGATGCTGCTCACGAACGCGACGATCCTATAGCTCAGCCGGAAGCGGAGCAGGAGAAGCGCCGTGAGCGGGACGAGCGCGAGCACCGTATCGCTTATGACATGCCCGATATCGGCGAGAAGTGCCTGGCTGCCGGACAGGAACGAGCCCACGAGCTCGAAGGTCACGACGGCGAGGCTCAAGAGCCAGACCTGCAGGTAGATGCGGGCATGGTTACCCTCGTGCGGGGTATGGGTATGGAGTTCAGTCATGCGGGCAGCATACCTGCATGCGCTTTATAATGCAAGTATTTTGCGTTAACAGATCTTAGTGGCGGTGGAAGGTTGTGCTGCCTGCCTGCACACCTTCCAGGAGGTAGGTCGCGATGAGGGTGGTGATAGGGACCGCGAGCACGATGCCGATGCTGCTCATGAGGATGCGGATGATCTCCGTCGCGAACATCTCGCCGTTCAGGATGTAGAGCGGGCTTGCGGTCGACTGCTTGAGCAACAGAAGAAGAGGGAGCGACGCGCCCACGTACGCGATGGCGAGCGTGTTCACGAGGGCGCCGATATGCTCGCGACCGATGCGCAGGCCGCGCAGGTACACTTGGCGGCGCGTGTAGTCCTTGCTCGCAACATAGAGCTCCTCGACCGCGACCGCTTGGCCGATGGCGCTGTCGTAGAGCACGCCGAGGAGGCCTATCATGATGCCGCCGAACAGGAGGGCGATCATATCGATGCTTCCGCCGGTCGCGAAGTTCAGGTACGCGTTCTCCTCCGAGGTGAATCCGGAGAGCTCCGCGAGGTCGATGGCGACATAGGTCGCGATGCCCGTCACGACGATGGTAGCGAGCATGCCGAGCATGGCTGCGGTCGTGGTCTTCGTGAATCCATGCGTCACGTAGGAGCCTATGCCGATGATGAGCATGGCGACTCCGAGCGACACGAGGATAGGGGAGATGCCCTGATAGATGCTCGGCAGGAGGAGGTAGCAGATGAGTACGAGGGAGACTGCGAGCGACGCGAGACCGCGGATGCCCTGAAGTCCGCCGAACACGCATACCACTACCAGGAACACGACCCCGATGCCAAGCAGGATGTCGAGCCGGTATGGGTCCGACACCGCCCAGGTCTCGAGTCCGAACCCGCCTTTGATATGCCTCACGTAGAAGACGTCCCCTTGCTCGAGCTGGGTGAAGTCGTTCTCGAAGGTGACGACGCGACCCCTGTCCGCCCCCTCGAGCACCTCGACGGTCAGGGTCTGTGTTTTCGTAGTGACGTCCGTTCCTTCGACGCGCTTCTTCGTGGAAGGGGACGCCTCGATGACGCGCGCCTTCCCAAGGTACTGCTGCTCGACGGCAGGGCTGCCTTCCTGGGCAAAAGCTCCGATTGGAGCAAGGAGCGCGCCGCCGAGCGCGAGAGATACAAGAATATTCCTCATGTCCTTATATGGTATCAATTTGCATCTAGCCGAACGGAAAGCTCCACTTTACTCATTTGGCCCGAGGAATGCTATAACGCAGGTATTATGCAGGCGGTCATACTTGCGGCCGGGAAGGGCACGCGCATGAAGGAGCTTACGGCGGAAACGCCGAAGCCCATGCTGCGCGTCCATGGGAAGACGCTCATCGAGCATAAGCTCGATGCGCTTCCGGCCGCGGTCGACGAGGTTATCCTCATCGTCGGCTACCAGGGGCAGGTCATCAGGGACGCGTTCGGCGATTCGTTCGGCGGGCGTCGCATCCGGTACGTCGAGCAGGAGGAGCTCAACGGGACGATGGGCGCGCTCGCGCTCGCTGCGCCCTACCTTACGGAGCGGTTCGTCGTGATGATGGGGGACGACCTCTATGCGCGCGTGGATATCGAAGCCTGCTTCGCGAATCCTGGCTGGAGCGTGCTCGTCGAGGATACGCAGACGATGGCGTCCGGAGGGCGCATGGTCATGGATGGCGCCGGCAACATCGTCGCCATCGAGGAAGGGGACCATACGGGGAAGCCGGGCCTCATGAATACGAACCTGTTCGCGCTCGACCCGAGGCTCTTCGACGAACCCATGGTCCCGAAAGCGGCGGGGAGCGACGAGTACGGCCTGCCGCAGACGGTGGTCGCGGCCGCGAGTTCTCTCGGCATCCCGCTCAAGGCGGTGCTGGCGACTTCCTGGATACAGATAACGGCGCCGGAGGACCTGGCGAAAGCCGAAGCGCGGCTTCCTTAGGGCGTTGAACGAGCCGTGCCGCTATAGTAAGGTGCGTATACTGCTGGTGTAGCTCAGGTAGTTAGAGCATAGGACTCATAAACCTAAGGTCGGAGGTGCAAGTCCTCCCACCAGCACTATGATGACGCTCGCGATAGGGGCATGCGGAGCGCTCCTGCTCCTGGTCGCGTTCGCTGCCGAGAAGTTCGGCCGCCTCGAGAGCGATTCCGTCCTATACGATTCCCTGAACCTGCTCGGAGCAGGGCTGCTTACGGCATACGCTGTCCTCCTCGGTTCCTGGCCGTTCATCGTGCTCGAAGGGATATGGGCACTTGTGGCCGGAAGGTATTTTCTGAAGCGGCTTGCTCGCCAAGGAAAAACCCGATAAAGTCTCAAAGTCGGCGGCCAGAAGGCCGCTCACGATATTGCAGTCGTAGCTCAACTGGTTAGAGCACCCGCCTGTCACGCGGGAGGTTGCGGGTTCAAGTCCCGTCGACTGCGCAAAACGGGACTAATGTCCTAAGATACAGAAAGACCGCCAAACGAGGCGGTCTTTCTGGTTCAAACTAGACTTCCATCTTTATTTTCCATACTATGACTTCGGACTATCGCCCAGTCCTAAGTAGAAGGAGTATTGGCGATGCATCGGTCAAGCATGCTGCGGGAATTCCTGCAGAGCAAAGACCTAAAACCGGAAACGGTTTCCGCTATTGAAGAGCGACTTGCTCGTGTCGAGATAACAGGTGGCGCGCTCAAGGGCTCGTTCTCTGATTGCGACACTGAGTTCGTTCTCGGCGACCCTGAACTCGAGAAAGGATTCTCTGCCTTTCATGACGAGAAGTACGGGTTCAATCGAGAAGAGGCTCCTCCTGGCTGAAACCGGTTCTGTGAGACCCCGATGCAGAATCGGGGTCTCGAACTATTTTAGGAATGAAGATATTACCTCGGTATTCCCTAATCCTGGTTCCAACAGCGTCTACGAGGTCGCGCCTAAACACGAAACCGCCCTCCTGAGCGGTTTCGTGTTTAGTTGGCTATAGGTATCTCTCCTCGTAGCGCTTCATAGCGCTCTCGATGAGCTTCAGGCCCTTTCCGCGTTCGGTTGCGGCGTAGCTGCCATCTCCGCATTTCTCGAGCAGGCCCTCATCGGAGAGTTTCCGCAGCTTGAGCGTAAGCGTTCGGGTGGAGATGCCGGTAAGCTCGCGCTCGAGGTCGCAAAACCTTTTGGGGCCAGGAAGAAGCGCATGCATGATCAGCATGGTCCAGGTATCGGAAAGCAGCTTCGCTACCTTCGTGATAGGGCACGTAGTCTCCGCGGATTCCATGGAGGGGAGTCTAGCATATCGGCGGGCAAAGTACTTTACAAAGTAAAGTAGTGGCATACACTGTGGGTATATTCCTTCACCTCTACGATATGGCATACACCACGCTTGCGGCAGAAGACACGGTTACGCGAACTATGAAGGCTCTCGAGAGCCATAACTTCCATGCGGAAGCGGTGGCGACACGGGAAGAGGCGCTTGCGCGCATCAAGGAGCTGATCCCTCCGAATGCATCCGTCATGAACGGGGCGTCCCGTACGCTCGAGGAGATAGGGTTCGTCGCGTACCTCAAGGCGGGAACGCATGGCTGGAATAACCTGCACGAGGGCATCCTCAAGGAGCAGGACCCGGCCGAGCAGGCACGGCTCCGGCGCCAGAGCACCGTATCAGACTTCTACCTCGGGAGCGCGCATGCCGTGACGGAGACCGGAGAGCTTTTCTTCGCATCGAACTCCGGAAGCCAGCTGCCGCATCTCGCGTTCAGTTCCCCGAACCTCATTCTTGTCGTCGGCACGCACAAGATAGTCCCGAGCCTCGAGGCTACGGAAGCGCGGATGAGGGAACGCATCCTGCCGCTCGAGGAAGTGAACATGCAGCAGAAGTACGGCGTGGGTACCCAGTGGAACAAGAGCCTCGTGCTGCATAACGAGAACCCGGCGCTCGGGCGTACGGTGCGCGTTATCTTCGTGGAGGAAGTCCTTGGCTTCTAGTGCGTATGGAAACGGTACTGCACCGCGCGGAGGACAGGGGACGCGGGGACTACTCCTGGCTCGCGACGCGATACAGCTTCAGCTTCGCCGACTGGTACGACCCGACCCGCATGGGTTTCGGCGCGCTGCGCGTCATCAACGACGACCGGATAGCGCCCGCAAGCGGCTTCGGCGCGCATCGGCACCAGGATATGGAGATAGTCACCATCGTCACGCAGGGCGCGGTGACGCATGAGGATAGCCTGGGCAACCGCGGGCGCGTCCCTGCGGGCGACGTGCAGGTCATGTCCGCGGGAACGGGGGTGACGCATGCAGAGAGGAACGACTCGCTGAGCGAGGAGCTGGCCCTATTCCAGATCTGGGTCGCTACGAACAAGCCTGGCGCCGATCCGCGCTATGCGCAGAAGCCGTTCAATCTCGAATCGAATGCGCCGGGCCTCACGCTTCTCGTCGCGCCAACGGACGAGGAGGGCGCCTTGCCTATACAGCAAGACGCATACATCTATCGGGGTGTCATCGCTGGCGCGACACCGCTCACGTATGCATTAAAAGGAGTAGCGCATGGCGCGTACGTATTCGTCATAGAGGGGGAAGTGCTGGTCGCGGGCGAGACGCTCGGGACTCGAGACGCTATAGGGATAGCCGATACCGAGGCATTCACGCTCGAGTCGTCCGGCGCCGCGAAGGTCCTGATCATCGATGTGCCGGTATAAGCGCGCCACGTTCCAGGCCTGGGTGCGCTAGGGCATAAAAGGAGGACGCGAGCGATAGAATCTCCGTATGGCGCCCTCATCAGCGTCCATGACGCTGCGCAGGTGCCAAGACCGCCCGTACGGGCGGTCTTGCGTTCCGGTCCGGACTTAGGGTTATCCAGCGTCGATGCACACTCGCCGCCTATTTCGGGGTACCATGCGTGGCATGGATACCGACCCCGTAGTGAGCGCCGATGCGGTGTATCTTGCGCTAACCCTGTTCGTTCTCGCTATCGCATCGTCCGCGTACTTGCTCTACGTACTCTTCCTTAGGATCCGCAGGAAGCCGCTTGGACGCTTCCATAAGCTTGGCGCCGCGATTTCAACGGTACTCATAGCCGCGTTCCTGCTCGTGGCGCTCGCTTAAGAAGACGCGCATGCATACTTCCCTCGAGAACCGTCCCAAACTGAAGCAAGGCATCGCGTGCGCGGGGCTCGTGCTGCTCCTCTTGATCGCGTACGCCGTCGGCATCGTGCAGGGATGGATACTGCGCCATACGGATGAGGAGATGACGGTCCAGCAGGAGGAATATGACCCCATGGAATCCTACGACCCCTTCCGGCCATCGTTCACGGGAGACCCTACGGGAAGCTACGAGCCGGTCGACCCTGCGTACCTGGATATCGTTTCCATAGACGTGACGCGGCACGCCGACGGAAGCCTCTGGGTCGATGGCTTGGTGCCGTACTGGAACTACAGCCACACCAGCAAGAATTACGTCAGGAACATCGGCGCGGTTATCCGCCCGCTCAGCATCGATATGGATGGCCATGCGACCGTCATCATCGCGCCTGAGAACGACTGCGTCGTGCATCTGGACTTCACTCCCGAGGACGCCGAGGACTCGCGCGCGGCGCTGAAGACCGTATCCGTCGGCGCCGCAACCAATGACGGCAACTGCACGGGTGGCGTGGAGGAGGGGGTACTCGGAGTCGAATGGGTCAAGGAGGAGGGCCCCTAGGTTCGCTGCGTATCGGAAACACGGAAGTGGGAGGATGCTACGCTGTACGTATGGCAGCCCATGCATGGCGTCCAGGC
>JACCDR011224198.1_pt1 | contig 10572 bp, 11 predicted proteins | sample 7446431 | NCBI WGS metagenome assembly JACCDR01 (sample SAMN15323443, study PRJNA562643) | freshwater metagenome | isolation source: river surface water | place: USA:Blue River Watershed | collected 2017-08-17 | reverse complement strand
GGGCGGCGGCGCGGATTTTTTCGACGAGCTGCGGGCCGAGGTCGCCGACGGAGTAGGAGCCGCCGGGTTTGCCGAGTACGTCGATCGCGCCGAGGCGGAGTGCTTCCATGGCGTGATGCGAGCCGGCTTTCGTGAGCGAGCTCATGATGATCACGGGCATCGGGCGCTCCTGCATGATGATCTTCAGAAACGTGAGGCCATCCATGCGCGGCATTTCGATGTCGAGCGTGAGGACATCGGGCTTGAGCTGTACGATTTTGTCGCGCGCGAGGTAGGGGTCCATCGCAGTGCCGACGACTTCGATGTCAGGCTGGGCGGCGAGGGCTTCGCTCACGACTTTGCGGACGACGGCGGAGTCGTCGATGATGAGCACGCGGATTTTGCGTTCGTTCATGGCCGTTGGAAAAAATCAGGTATGGGTGGCGTGCGCGTGGCGGGTGTGGCCGTGGCCGGGCGAGGCGGCGACCGGGGCGAGGGGGTTTTGGAAGATGGCCGGTTTGATGACTTTCAAGGAGTGTTTGATGCCGCTGAGGCTTTCGGAGTGACCCACAAAAAGGTAGCCGCCGGGGCCGAGTTTACGGGCGAGTTTGTTGACCAGTTCCTCCTGCGTGGGGCGGTCGAAATAAATCATGACGTTGCGGCAGAAGATGAGGTGAAATTGCTCTTTAAACGGAAACGCGCCGTCGAGCAGGTTGAGGTGGCGGAAGGTGACGGGGCTCTGGATGTGTGGTTTGACGCGGAAGTTTCCCTCGTGCGGGCCAAAGCCCTGCTGAAAGTGCGAGCGGATGAGCGCGGGCGCGGTTTTTGAGAGGCTGTCTTTGCGATAAATCCCGACGCGGGCTTTTTGCAGAATGCGGTGAGAGATATCAGTTGCTTCGATACGCCACGGCCAGCCCTTGAGGTTTTCCGTGAGGTGGATTGAGATGGAGTAAGGCTCTTCCCCTGACGAACTGGCGGCGCTCCAGACGTTGAAGCACGGCCAGTTTTCCTTGGCGCGGCGCTGCAGCATTTCCGGGATGATGTGGTCTTTGAGAAAATCGAAGTGCTGGTGCTCGCGGAAAAAGAACGTGTGGTTGGTCGAGATCGCATCGATGAGGTTGGCGAGTTCCTCGGCGCTTTCCTCCTCTTGGAGAAAGCGGCAGTACTCGCTGATGGAGGCGATCTGCGTGGCCTTGAGGCGCTTGCTCAGTCGCGAGGAGACGAGCTCGCGCTTGTCGGGGCCAAGGTCGATGCGGCTGGTTTTATAAACAAGTTCGCGGATAAATTGGTAGTCGCTGTCCCGCATATGGAGTGAGCTGGATGAGTAGGATGAGTTGCTAAACATCATCGGCCGAAATCTCCGCGGGTGTAGGTGTTCCTTGCGCGAGTTGGGCGCGAAGCGGCAAGTTTTGCCGTGCGGCGTCGGGCACTTCGCTAGGGAGTTTGCCTGAGTGATCTGGGGGGTTGTCCCTAAAAATTTTAAATCGCTTATCCGTAGTGTGATGACTGCGGCGTGCGGACTGGTGGCACCGGCGTTGCTAAATTTGGCACGCGATGATCGATCCCGTTTTTAAGTCCAACAACTACCTCCTCGCCCAAAAACTCCTTGATGCCTCGGCGCTGCGTCAGGAAGCGCTCGCGGCCAACATCGCCAATCTCGAAACCCCCGGCTATCGCCGCCTCGACCTCGCGCCCAACTTCGCCTCCGAACTTCGCTCTCAACTCGAAGCCGGCACGCTGGGCCGCAACGCCGATAAAATTTCCCCCACGCTCGTCTCCGATCCTCACGCGCGAATCGTCCGCCCCGATGGCAACACCGTCGAGCTCGAGCGCGAGATGCTCGAGATGAACCGCAACGCCGTCGGCTACGATTTCCTCACCGAGCTCGTGAGCAGAAACATCAAGCAGCTGAAAATGGCCATCAGCGGCCGCGTCATGTGAGCCCCGCTAAACAATTTCTCTCCCACTTTTCGCACCCCGTTCTAGCCCAGCCATGAATCTTCTCTCCTCCATCGACGTAACCTCCGGCGCGCTTCACGCGCAAAAACTCCGCCTCGATCTCGTCGCGCAAAACATCGCCAACGCCCAGACCACCCGCGGCCCCGACGGCCTGCCCTACCAGCGTAAAATCGTCAGCTTCGAGGCCGAGCTTCGCCGCCAAACCAGCGACCAGCCCGGTTCTCCTGCGATTTCCGGTATCCGCGTCGGCCGTATTTCCAATGACCGTACGCCCGGCCAGCGCGTCTTTGATCCGCAGCACCCGCATGCCGACCGCGCCGGTTACGTCCAGATGCCCAACGTCAACATGGCCTTCGAAATGGTTGATCTCATGACCGCTTCCCGCGCCTACGAAGCTAATCTCTCCGTCATCAAAAACGCCCGCCAGATGGTCATGAAGGCCCTTGAAATCGGCAAGTAAACCACCTGGCCGCCGCGTTCTCCGCCCTCTTTTTCCACCTCGCCCGTCCGCTCTTCTCCATGGCACTCATCGGCTCTGTCACCCCAAACCCCCAGGCGCTTCTCAGCCGCGTCGCCGATCTCGGTCGCACCGATGCACCCACCGGCCCGGTCAAGCTGCCAGGCATCTCGCTCGCACCGACCACGGATGCGAAATCGCCCGGCTTTGGCGCTGTATTCGAAAATCTCATCTCCGCAGTGGATGCCCGCCAGGATAAAGCCCAGGCGATCACCCGCGATGTGCTCCTCGGGAAAACCGATCAGGTCCACCAATCCATCGTCGCCATGCAGGAGGCTGGAATCGCCTTTCAGCTCATGGTCGAGGTGCGCAACAAAGTCGTCGAGTCCTACCAAGAGCTCATGCGCATGCCGGTTTAGTTTTTCGCCCCGCATCCCACCGCTTCCTTTCGCCGCCCAACCCGCTCCCACACCTTCTAGATGAAACCTTTCGTCCAATCCCTGCTCTCGCTCTGGAAAGAACTCGGCATCAACCAGCGCGTCTCGCTCGTCGTCGCCGCACTCGCTGTAGTGGGCGGACTGATCGCCGTCGTCGCCATGGCCCGCCGCCCCGACATGCAGCTGCTCTACGGCCGCCTGTCGGAAAAAGATGCCGCCGCGATCATCAGCCAGTTGCAGGCGCAAAATATTCCGCACGAAGTGGTCGCCGGTGGCTCCTCCGTGCGCGTACCTTCTGATCAGGTTCACCGCCTCCGCATGGAGCTCGCCTCCAAGGGCATTCCCAGTGGCGATGGCGTGGGCTTTGAAATTTTCGACAAGGGCCAGTTTGGCCTCAGCGACTTTGTGCAACGCACAAATTACCTACGCGCGCTTCAGGGCGAACTCGCCCGCACCATCTCCCAGCTCGAAGGCGTCCGCTCCGCCCGCGTCATGATCGTGCAGCCTGAGAATCGCCTTCTCGTCACCGATCAAAACATCAAGCCGACCGCCTCCGTATTTGTGGAGCTCTTGAAGAGCCGCCTCGAACCCGACGCCGTAAACTCCATCCGCCACCTCGTCGCCAACGCCGTTCAAGGTCTCCAGATTGATCAGGTCGCCGTCGTCGATCACCGCGGCCGCGTGCTCTCCGATGACCTTAAGCAAGACCCCACGCTCGGCAGCGCGACCAGCCAGATGCGTTACCGCCAGAGCGTCGAAGATTACCTCTCCAAAAAAGTGGAAAGCATGCTCGTTCCGGTCGTGGGAATGAACAACGCCATCGTCCGCGTCTCCGCTGAAATCGAAACCGAGTCCACCACCTTGACCCAGGAAAAGTACGACCCCGAGGGCCAGGTCATCCGCAGCCAGACCTCGACCGAAGATGTCTCCAACACCACCGAAACCCGCGCGGGCGGCAACACTGGCGTCACCGCCAACACGCCCGATCAAGCCGGTGCCGGCGGCGAATCCCGTCCCGCTTCCCAGACTGAAACCAACCGAAAAAACCGCACCACGTCCTACGAGATCGGCCGCATCGTCACCAACGTCACCCGCCAGCCCGGTACCATAAAAAGCCTTACCGCCTCCGTCGTCATCGCCGAGCGCCCGATGGGTGCCGATGGCAAACCACAGAAACGCTCCGCCGAGGAAATGCAGGCGCTGCGCCAGATTGTCGTCAACGCCCTCGGCCTCAAAATCCAAGCCGGCCAAAGTCTCGAAAACCTCGTTACACTCCAGGAATCCGTCTTCCAGGTGGAGCCCGTCTCCGAGCAGATTTCGAAAATCCAAAACGAGAATCGCCTCCAGAGCTGGATCGACGTCGCCAGTCGCTACATCCCGCTCGCGATCGCCGGTTTCGCGCTGATGTTTTTCCTCAAGACGCTCAAAAAACAAAATCTCCAGCCCGTGCCCATGGAGATGCTTTCCGCTCCGCCCGACGCCACCAAGCGCGCCCTGCAAACGCCCGGCGCGATCAGCCCCGATCTCCTCAACGAGCTCATCCGCGCCAAACCCGCCAACATCGGCACCGCTCTGCGCGACTGGGCCACTCCGAAGAAAAACTAACCAACTAGCGCCCCGTCATGGAAGAGCCCGATCTGTCCAAAATTTCCCGCCATCAAAAAATGGCCCTCCTCCTGATCGTCATCGGTCCGGAGGCCGCCGCCGAAGTACTCCGCCAGTTCGATGATTCTGAGATCGAAATCATCTGCCGCGAGATGGCCGTCTACACGATGGTCTCAGAAGGCACCCGGCAAAAAATTCTCGAAGAGTTCACCCCGATCATTGGCGAGAGTCTCACGTCCACGCTCGGCGGCATCGAGGTCGCGAAAAAATCCGTCGAGATCGCCCGCGGCGGATACAAGGCCAACGCGATCATGGGCCGCCTCGGCCCTTCCGGCTCCGCCGTCGAGGTCATGAGCGAGATTTCCGAAATGGAAGGCCGCCAGATCTACAACCTCATCAAGCACGAGCAGCCCCAGACCATCTCGTTTGTCCTCTCCTATCTCAGCCCGCAAAAATCTTCGGAAATTTTTTCCCTGCTCAGCCCCGAACTCCGCGAGGAGGTGATCGAGCGCCTCGGCACGATCGACTCCACCTCACTCGAACTCGTCGGAAAAATGGTGCGCTCACTTAGCAAGCACTTCGACCACAAGGTGCGGCCCGCCTATCATCGCTCGGGCGGCGTCCGCGCCGTGGCCGATTTGCTCAACGGCATCGACAAGGACATGTCGAAGGCCCTCCTCGTCCGACTCGAAGAGCGCAACGCTCAGCTCGGCGCCGCCATCCGCAAGAAGATGTTCAGCTTCGACGACCTTGGCCGTCTCGCCGATGCCGACTTGCAACGCGTCTTGCGCGAGGTCGAGTCCGCCAACCTCGCGGTTTCGATGAAGTCCGCCAGCGAGGCGCTCAAAAACAAAATCTTCGCCGCCATCTCCAAGCGCGCCGCCGAAAGTTTGCGCGACGAAATCGGCATGCTCGGCCCCGTGCGCCTCAAGGACGTCGAAGTCGCGCAGGACGCCATCATTCAAGTCGTCCGTCGTCTCGAAGAAGAAGGCTCCATCTCCCTCGACGGTGGCGATGGCGCCCTCGTCGCCTGAAATTTTTTATGGCCACCCATACCCTCATTCCTTTCGACCGCCCGCTCGTATCCGCCGCTCCCGTCGGTGGTGCCCGCCGTGCCTACAGCGAAAAGGAAATCTCCGAGCTGCGCACCAAGGCCTACCAGGAGGGCATGGATGCCGCCCGCAGTTTTGCGGATCACCAGCTCGTCGATTTCCGCAACGAGGTTCAGTCGCTCCAGGACGGCGTCTTTCGCAAAATCCACGAGCTCGAAACCGAAATGCTCGATCAGCTCCGCGCCCAACTTCCCGCCCTCGCCATCGAACTCGCGAGTCGTCTGCTCGCCGGCTTCGAACCCGACGCCACGCAGGTCCGCAACCTGTGCGAAGAAACCCTCGCCCAGCTCTACCCCGAGCGCGATCACCTCGAACTGTTTATTTCTCCGCGCGACGAGCAGCTCCTCAGCGGAATCTCCGCCGAGTGGCGCGACCGTTATCCCGGCCTCAAGGTCACGACTGACGCCAGCCTCGGCGCCGGCGACTGCCAGGTGCGTAGCCGCTTCGGCCTTACCGACGCCCGCCGTCAGGCCAAACTCGATGCACTCACCCGCGAACTCCAACCCGCCTGAGCCCTTAAACCGTACCGCTTAAAACTTACATCTTATGTCCGCCGTAGCCCCCATGATCGACGCCCTTCGCCTGCAGGTTCGCAACCTGCCGGCCGCCCGCCGTCTCGGTCATGTCACCGGCGTCACCGGCCTGATCATCGAGAGCGAGGGCCCCAACGTAGGCCTCGGTGAATTTTGCCAGCTCCGCTCCGAGCGTGATCAGTTTAACGTCATCGCCGAGGTCGTCGGTTTCCGTGGTGAACGTGTTCTCCTCATGCCGCTCGGTGATCCCACCGGCTTGCACGCCGGCTCCGAAGTTCAGGCTATCGACCGCCCGCCGCTCCCCCAAGTCGGCGATCACCTCCTCGGCCGCGTCCTCGATGCGCTCGGCAAACCTTACGATAGCGGCCACCTGATTCCGATGCAGCGCAGCGCCGCGGCCAATGCCCGCCCGCCGCACCCGCTGCGCCGCCAGCGCATCCGCACGCCGTTCGTCACGGGTGTCCGCGCGATCGATACGTTTATTCCCGTTGGCCGCGGACAACGTCTCGGCCTGTTCGCCGGCTCCGGCGTTGGTAAGTCCACCCTCATGGGCATGATGGCCCGCAATGCCGAAGCCGATGTCGTCGTCATCGGTCTCGTGGGTGAACGTGGCCGCGAAGTCCGCGAGTTCATTGAAAAAGATCTCGGCCCCGAAGGCCTCGCCCGCTCTGTCGTCGTTGTCGCGACGAGCGACACCCCAGCGCCTCTCCGCCTGCGCGCCGCCTCCACCGCCACGTCCATCGCGGAGGCTTATCGCGACGCCGGAAAAAACGTTTTGCTCCTCATGGATTCCGTCACGCGCTACGCCATGGCTCAGCGCGAGATCGGCCTCGCCGTCGGTGAACCGCCCGCCACGCGCGGCTACACACCCTCGGTGTTTGCCCTGCTGCCCCGTTTGCTCGAACGCTCCGGCGCCGGCGAGCAAGGTGCCATCACTGCGCTCTACACCGTCCTCGTCGAGGGTGACGACATGAACGAGCCCGTCGCTGACGCCGTGCGCGGCATCCTCGATGGCCATATCGTGCTCAATCGCGCGCTCGCCCACGCCAACCACTACCCGGCGATCGACGTGCTCGAAAGCATCAGCCGGCTCACCCGCGACATCTGCACGCCTGATGAAATCAGTTTCTCCGCACAGGCGCGCGAGCACCTCGCGATCTATAAAAAGAACGAAGACCTCGTAACCATCGGCGCGTATCAAAAAGGCACGCACCCTGAGCTCGATCATTCCATCGCGCTCCAGCCGCGGCTCAAAAAATTCCTCCGTCAGGGCGTGGATGAACACTCTGTCCGGGCCGCCAGTTTCAACGCTTTGAAGCAACTCCTCGCCTCATGAAAAAATTCCGCTTCCCCCTCAAATCCGTCTCGACCGTCCGCGCGCTGCGCGAGGTGCAGGCCCGTGAACAATATTCCCGCAGCGTGCAGACGCTCGTGCTCGCTGAGGAGACGCTGCAAACGCTTCGCTCCCGCCTCGCTGCCGTGGAGGAGATGATTGCACAGGGCCGCAAGCACACTTTTCGCCCCGCCGACGAAGCCACCTTTGTTGAGGCACTCCACCTCGAAGAAGCGCAAGTTTCCCGAGCTGCGGCCGATGTTGCCAAGGCCCGCCACGAGATGGAACTGCACCGACAAAACTGGCTCATCACGCGCCGCGATCTTCGCCTGATCGAAAAACTCGAAACCAAAGCGCGTGAAACCCACCGCCTCGCCTGTGACCGCGAGGAACAAGCCGCCATGGACGATCGCGCCAGCGCCGCCTCCGCCCGCACCGCCTCAGCCGCATGAGCTCTCCCGCCAAAAAAAAGGGCTCCGGCCCCAACCTCATGATCTTCGCCTTCCTCGGGATTTTCCTCGGAGTCGGCGCCGGCGTGGGCTCGTTTTGGACTGCTGCCAAACATCTCGTCGCCGCGGCGAAAACCGCCCAGACCACCGCGCACGCCCCGGCTGAGCCCGAAGCCCCTTGGGATTTTTGGACCATCGAAATGGAAGCCCTCGCGCAGGAACTTAAAGACGCGAAGGACGCGCTCAAAGGCCGCGAAGAAAGCATTGCTCAGCGCGAAGAACGCCTCGCCGCCGAGCGCGTCGAGCTCGCCCGCCAGCGTCAGCAGATCGAGCAGATGCGCCAGCAACTCTCCGGCCGCCTCCTCGAAATCACCGCCGAAGAAATGAAAAATCTTAAACCTCTCGCTGCGACTTACAGCAGCCTCACGCCCAAGGCCGTGCTCACGATTTTTAAGGAAATGGACGACACCACCGTCGTGAAACTTCTCAGTATGATGAAGACCGATGTCGTCGCGCCGCTTTTTGAGGAAATGAGCAAACAGGCCGCTTCCGACCCCAGTGTCGCAAAACGTGCCGCCGTCCTTTCCGAAAAACTCCGCCTGATCAAATCCACCAAAACTGCCGGCGGCCCATAGGCCGCACGCGCACCACGATTTTTCGCTCACGTCATGGATGGCGTGGCTAAAACCCACCCACGGAAGGGTACCTATGTCATGTCCACTACACTTACTACTTCCTTCGCCGCCGATGCTGGCGCCCTCCAGGGCACCGATCTTTTTTCCATCGGAGCTCCCAACTCAAATGTCCTCGCTTCTTCGGAAAGCGGGGTGGTGCTCGCACAATTCTCCGCGATGCTCGGCGCTAACGAAGCCGCCGGCGCCGTGCCGTCGACCCTTATATCGCGTGACGGAATGGCGGATACCGATTTTACATCAAGCGGCCTGCCTGCGGTGCAGGCTCCCGTTGCGGAGCAAAGTCCTCCGCCGTCACTCACGCTTACCTTTCACCCGAGCCTGCTGGGTCAGTTTCGCGCCGCTCTCCATCGCGCGCTCAAAGCCGAAACCGTAGCACCTGGCGCACCTGGTTTACCCGCTGTTGGCACGCCGTCTTTTTCACAGGGCGAGCGCGTCATTTCACCCGAGCTCGCGCAAGCGGAGTGTGCGACGCCATGCGGCGAACTTTCCATTGAGGAAGCCGAAGAGCAGGAGCCTGCCGCACTTCCGACCGATGCGGAAAAAATTTCCGAACTGCTCCGTCAGGGCGTCGTGATCATCGAGTATATCTTCCGCACGCCGATTCCGCCGACGGTGCCGACAGCGACGAGTGCCCCCGTCGCCGGTGAAATCCTCGCCGCGCCAGCGACAACTGCCGCCGCCGCCGCACTCACCGCAAAAGCCGATGCCAGGCCTGACCTTGCTCTGGCTGGGGCGGCGACGCATGCGGCCTCGGCTGTATTTGCCTCCTCGACTTCAGCGACACCCGCGCCTGTTGTTCCAGCGGCTGTTGCATCTCTCGCCCCTTCCAGTTTGTCGCAGGAAACGAATACCCGGGCGGCTCCGATCTCGCAGCCGATTCCTGCGTCAACATCGCCGACTCCACCTGCTGCCACGCCTGCCGCCGCGCTCGCGCAGATAAAATCCGTTTCAAGCGACCCTGCGCGCGTCGTCGTTTCTACCGAAATGTCGCCCGCGGAAAAATTAGCGTCCACCGCCAGTCCCGTTTCCTCCGCTCAACCGACAGCTCAAACGCCTTCGCAAGCCCCCGCGCGGCAAGCCGCCACCGCGTCGTCCTTTTTCCCGCAGGCAAAAGTTGCCGCCCAGTCTCTCCGGGGCCTTTCCCTTGAGCCGGCTAGGGATCTTTCCTCAGTTGGGCGTTCCGATAAAAAATCTCTAACTGTTGATAGCAAGAGCCTAATGACGGGCATCGCCGATGTTGGCATGAGCACTGCAAAATCAAACGCCGCCATGTCCTTCTTCACCCCCGACGCTCTCGCGACAAACCCCTTTACCGCCGTTTCGTCCCTTCCCGCCACAGTCGAACGCGCCTGGAGAGTGGACTATTTTCCCGCCGAAGCCTCCACTCCTTCTCTTTCCAGCCAGGCCGTTCACGTCGTCCGCGAGATCAGCGACATTGCCGACGGCCTCTGGGCCACCGAGCGCAACTTCGTCGAACTGCGCTTCAACTTCGAGGGCCATGACCAACTCTCCGTGCGCGTCGAGTACCGCGATGGCGATGTCTGCGCGACGTTCCGCACCAACTCTTCCGAACTGCACGAAGCCCTTCACGGCGAGTGGCAAAACCAGCAAGCCAAGCAGGGCCCGGTCCCCTACACGATGCTCCCGCCTGTGTTTGAAAATGCCGCCGCGCCCTCCAGCCGCTCTGGTTTTTCTTTCAACGAAAACGCCGCTCGCGATCAAAACGCCCAGCAATTTTCCCAGCACGCCCGCGACGATGCCCACTCCGGTGGCAAACATCCGCGGACGTTTTTCCCCGGTGAAGCCGAGACGCCAACTCGAGTCACGCCGTCCGCTCCGTCCACCGCGCGCCATCCCTCGGCGCGTCTCCTTCACACCCAAGCCTAAACGTATCCGCTTATGCAAACATCCTCCGTTACTTCCCCGACTGCCACTCCGCCCGGCACGAATTCCACCGCTGCGATTCGCACCCCGCAAAAAACCCTCGGGCAGCAGGATTTCCTCAAGCTCATC
>JACCDR010832210.1_pt1 | contig 10575 bp, 20 predicted proteins | sample 7446431 | NCBI WGS metagenome assembly JACCDR01 (sample SAMN15323443, study PRJNA562643) | freshwater metagenome | isolation source: river surface water | place: USA:Blue River Watershed | collected 2017-08-17 | reverse complement strand
CGGTCTTTGCGTTCACCTTGACGCGAATCAGCGTCATCATGGCTTTGGTGAAGCTGGTGCCGCCTAGCTTGAAACGGATCGTTTCGAGCGTGCGACCCGGCGTGATGATCGCCGTGGCCGTGTTGTTTGCGGCCACGTTCGAGAACGGGAGGCCGTAGCGCTTAAGTTTGCCGACTGACATTTTTGTGTCCTCGTGTGGGTTGCTGATTAGCCGTTAATGGCTTTTTGCACAAATGGCTTAGCCGGGGTCATGTTCAGCACGTACAGCACAGCGAGAACCGTGGCAGTTGTGACCAGAGCAGACTTGAGGGTAGAAGCGGACATTGTGTTTCCTTTCGGTGAGTTGAGTTTGATAGTTAAACGCTATCAATTCAAGCCGGAAAGCTCATACGTGCATAGGGGGTGCCCTACGTACAGGGGGCAACGTAGGCCGCTATTTTTTTCGGAGCGTTATCGTGTCTTTTGTTGCGTTTCCGCCACGGAAATCGCGCTCATAAAACGTGATGACGGTTTTTTTCTCGTCTTCAATGGTGCTCAGCGCCGCCAAATCACGTACGGGCACATCCATGGCCCCGGCCATAGCCGCCCGGTCTTGCGGGTATCGCAATGTGAAGCAGCGAATGTACGTGCAGCCGCCCAAAAATTGCTTGTCCACCTGAGCAGGCCGCTGGCTTGCCGCAATGATCGAGAGGCCTCTATGCCGTCCCTGCGTTGTCACGCGCCGCCATTCAAGTGGCGCATAACTTGGACCTGTCACATCGGCCAATTCTTCTACCAAAAATGTAGCTTTGCCCGCCGCGAAAATTGCACGACAAAGCAACGCAAAACGCGCCGGGTATTGCTTCACATCGCCGCCCGGAACGTAGGCAACTTTGAACCCGCCCGACGCGCTCATGGCCCGGATCGCATCGCCCAAATTGTGCATGGGCTTTGCGAATTTTGCGTACTCACAAAGGGGGTCCCAAATCAGTAGCCGCGACGGGTTTTTGGCTTTTAGGTGCTCACGGATTGAAACGCCTTTTCCGCTGCCAGTTGCGCCGATGTAGGCTCGGATATCAGGCCTGTTGCTGTTGTCCATCTGGCACCGTTTTTTGTGGCTGTGGTTCGGGTTCTTTCATGATGCGAACAGTCGCCAGCACAGGGGGCGCAAGGCTCGCGGCCAGTGCGATATATGGCGCGTATTTTCCCATGACGTCACCCATGCTGAGGCCGTGCAAATCCATGACCGCCGCGCCCGCCGCGCTCGCCTGCTTGATGACTGCATCCGTCCAAACTCGGGCCAGCTTTTCGGCTTTTTCCTCTGGCAACAGTGGAAGCGCCATTGCTCTTACGATCATCGCCGCTTGCTCCAACTCTGCAGCGTTGTTTTTGATGGCCTGCTGTTGCGCGACCTGTGCCGCCTGTTGCGCGACCTGTGCCGCCTGTGCTTGCGCTTCAATCGGGTTGTCGATTGTTTGCGCTTCGCTCGCCAATGCTTCTAGGCTTTCGACCTGTGCCGCGCCTTGTGGCTGTTCGCCTTCTGTCTTGGTTTTTTTGGTGACTGTGACCATGATTTTCTATCCCAACATGAACGGGTTTTTGTAGGGTTTTGGCTCTGGCGGCCAAACGGTTCCCGGTGGCGGGTTTTTCGGTGGCACAGGTGCTGGCGCATGGCTTGCCGCCTGCATGATTAGCTCTGCATCATCACCCGTTCGGCCAATGCGCTGCCGTAGCCTTTCGTCCGAGTTTCCCGAACGTGCGAAGCCTTGGAAATTGCATGCGTTGCAGGTCACGTAGGCAAGGCCTTTTGTGCTGAGTTTAAAAACCGCCTTTGGGCTGTTGCAGCATGGGCATAAGCCCACGCCCAAAGCGGCATTTTCTGCCGCCCCCATTACGCGCCCTGCCCCGGTGCCGGTGCTGGTGCCGCGACCTTGCCCGCTTGGTCACGAAGCAATTGAAGCGCCTTCACGGTGTCAGCAATAATTTGCTGATGCGTGTAGTAGTAGGCGCTGTTCTCGGTCATTTGCGCTAGGTGTTGATCGAATTCGTCCATCGTTTTCTCCTGAAAATTCCCCGCCGCCTAAGATTTCGTCCGTACAGTTATTGACACGAGCCCAAGGCGCTACGGCTTCGCCTTCGCGCTCGATTTTTTGAATGAGCCGCAACACTTCGCCCGCGCCGGGGTTGCGAATCTCAGCCGCATGCGTGCGCATTGCAAATGCGATGTGCTCAGCGCTGCCCGCTGGCACGATTGACCACTGAATGATGCGCGTGATTAGGTGCTCTACCTGCTCGCGCTGCACGCCTACAACCCGCGAAACGTCCTCGCCATACTTGCCGACCGAATCAACGCAATACAGGGGCCGTAGGTACTGACTGCGGGGTGTTTCATGCCCACCTTGCAGCATCCAGAAAGCCGACCACTTGCCCTCTTCTGCGACGGTCTTGCAGTCCCTGAATAGCTCCAACTGTTCGGGAAACTCGCCTTTGTAGCTGCGAAGCTGCCGCCATACGGTGACCGATGGCCCGCCGATCTGTTGGAACTGCCGGATACCCCACACGCTCGCCCATGTGCGCACACGCTTGGATGCGTCATCCGTCCACATGCCGGAATCGTGGTCAAGGCCCCAGCGCTCGCCCGCTGAATCATGGCCGTCTAGGTTTTTGGAAATGTACTTGGCGATGTAGCCCGTGGCGCTTGTCACGCCGCTTTCGATCTTGAACCCTGTCGATGCATCTCGCACGTCCCCGCCGTCGATTATCTTGGCTTCAAATCGCGCCTTAATCGCGCCCGGTTCGCCTGCATCCTCTTCGAGTGCGTAGCGCCCTGCAATGCCCACCAAGCCCGCACCGCTATCTTCGCGGTCTGCCACGAACCGCGAAGCGTTGAACCATCCCACCTGATCCGCTGGCACAAAAAGCAGAATGTGCCAATGTGGGCACCCATCGTGATGCGGCTCTGCGACCCTGAAACCGTATGGCGCTATGCTCTTCCGCTTCCACTCTGCGCGAATTTTGGCCCACGTTGCGCAAAGGTATTTTTGCGCGTCCTTTGGCGTGGCCCCTGTCCAATTTTTATTGGGCAGGCCTAGTCGGTTGAAGCGGTGATACTTGCTCGGGCAAGTGATCGTCAGGAAAACCGCTGCATGGCCCATGAACTTGGCCACATCCTCAAAACCCCGGCATCGCGTCATTAGTTCCGTTCGCCTGTGCTTGGGGTTGCTCACGCTCGCGTCAACGCAATCAAGCAGGCCCACCGCCTGCCCTTCGCTGCTGACCGCTGCTAGGTGCTCCAACACTTCCCGGTTGCGTGCCTCTCGCGCCTTTGTGCGCTTCACTGCATGGTCTGTTACGTAGCATTGGCCGCGCTTTTTGATCTTGCCCTCCGCGAAGGCTTGCGCCTCATGCTCGCGCAGTAGCTCGCGCCGGATGTTGTTCGCCCACCAATGCGCATTCACCATGCGGGCCACTCGCCCTTTTAGCGGCACATGCTTTGCCACTGGCTTGGCTTGAAGGCTTCGGGCTAAAAGATTCAGCTTCAGGCCTTGCATCTCCGGGTTATCGTTGATCCATGAGGCCAAGCGCGTGCGTGCCACGAGTGGCAGGCTTCGCGCATGCTCTGCAATCTCGGATTCTGTCGCGGTGTTTTTCAGCACACCCAAAACCCTTGAAACGGATTGTGCGCATTGGCCGAAAAATAGCTCTCAATCTCTGCCCGCACGTTATCGCATCGGTACGTGTCAATCAGCGCCATGTGCCCGGTCTGCTTGTCCATGACTAACTGATAGTCCCCGCTTACCAAATCCGGCATTTCAGACAAAAAGAATAATGACCCCGGCAAATAACTTAGAACAACCATTTCGGCCAAATTCGGCCCTTGCTTTCGCTGGTCTCTAGGCCGCACATACTTGTCGTGCATGTGCAAAAAACGCCGCTGACTGCGCATGATCTGCGTGACGCTCGCGCAGCTTTCGACGTGTGGGCATCGTGGAGGATCGTTCAGCCTGCAATCGCCGCTGCATGCGTTGATGTCGTTCATAGAACCGCCCCCAGCACGAGAAAGCCCACAGTCAAGGCCAGCGCCTGAACCCACACGAGGGCCACGGGTGCCCATGCCTGAATCAATCGCTTTGTGTGCAGCTTCATTGCGCCACCTCATGCACGCTCACAATGGGCAGGGGTTTCCCGTTCGCTTTCAGCACGGTTTCAACGCTCAGGCCAGCGAGTGACGCGCCTGCATTGCGAGGCCAGCGCCGCGCCTTCGATTCGTCATGCGTGAGAGAAAACCCGCCGTCATGCTTCATCTGTTTCACGTACGTGACGTGAGGCCGCGCCCGGTCGATGTAGGTGATTTTGACAACGTGGGCGCTCATGCTGGCACCTGCCCGCGCTGACGCGCCGTTTCAATCTCTTCTAGGACTTGCTCCAATGAGAAAATCAGCGCCGCCGTCTGCTCTTTTGTGACATACGACCAAATTGTTTCCGATTCACCTTTTGCAGTTATCAGCAAGACATGAGACCCCACTTTTTGCGTGACAAACTTCCCGTCCTTCAGCTTCGTTGTGAATACCGCCATGAATACCCCTATTCACTCCCCCCGCCCGTACGTACATGAAACAAAGGTCACGGAGGGAGGCCAACTTAGGCAAGGGGGAGGGTAAAAATTGACCCCGCCCCCGTGACGGTTTGAACTGTAAACCAAGGCCTTGGTCTAGTCAAATTGGCTTGGATAGTTGCACGGGCTTGGACATCCAAATATTATGGACATCCACGGGTAATTGACTGGAGCTTGCTATGTTTTCTGTAGCACACTTGCTAGATTCTGCCAAGGCTAAGGCCGGTATTGAAACCGACTATCGGCTAGGCAAGTTGATAGAAAAAAATCATCGCAACATCAACAATTGGAGGGCAGGGCGTAGCCTCCCGGATGAAGATTCGATTGAACGCCTTTGCGCCCTGTCCGGTGATGATCCCGAGCTAATCGCGGCCCAAATCCAAAGCCGCCGCGCTGCCAGCGAAGAGGCTCGCCAGCTTTGGGCACGAGTGGCCCAGCGCCTACAGCACGCGCCCCGCGCCATGGCAGGGCATGCGCAAACTATCTTTTTGTTAGCGGTGTTTGCTATCGGTTTGATAGCATCCGGTGCAGCATTTGCGAGGGCTAGCTCCGACAATGGGCCGCAAATCTCGAACTTTACGCGCTATACATCGTATCAATTCCGGTTGCTGTGCAAGGTTGTCCAATGGTGCCGCATGCTTGGCGGTCTTTGCTCATGGAGTTTGTCATGCTTGCGCCGCGCCATTTGCCCGACATTGGCTTGATCTTGGAGGACTTGCGCCGCCCCGGTGCCCCGGCCATCGCTCGCCATCTTGGAGTGACAGAAAACACGGTGTACAGGTGGCAAAGGGGCGAACCTTTGCCTAGGCCTGCTCATCTTGCGCTATTTTGGGAAACGACCTATGGGCGAAGTGTGCAGCACTGCGAAGCGGTCAACCGCGCCGCCGCGCTGCATGGCCTGTGCGAGTGCCTTAAACGCGAAAATGCGGGCCTACGTACCCGCATTGCTTATCTTGAGCGCATAGGCCGCTTTGATGCGGCCAATGGGCCTATTTTTTCCGGGGTTTGCGCTTAAATGTTCCGTCCCGGTTGCGCGCTGGTGCGTGCTTGATCGCTTTGCATTTTTTGCAGGGTGATTCGCCCCCGGCTTTGGTGCCCTTGCGGGCTTTGCGCTTTGCTTTCGTGGCCATGCTTATGCCCATTGTTTTTTAATCCAAGCCTTGACGCTTGGCAATTGTCCGATGATGAAGGCCGCGAGGATCGCGCCGCCAATCACAATGACCGCTTCGCGTGTGACCTCTGGCACGCTTGGAACGATGCTCTTCATCTGCGTTGCTCCAAAGCCTGTACGCGGCTTTCGATCTTTTGCATGTCTGCCCGTAGCCAATCCAGTTTCGTGGACATGATTCCCCACGTAACAGCCGCGTTCAGAACTGCGGTGAAAACCGCCGCCTTGATGGTGTCACTCATGATCGATGATCGTTCTCGTCCATCGGTTGCGAGGGCTTTTCGCTCAGGATCACCGCAGCGCCCGCCGCTGCCACTGGCAAAGCAGCCGCAACCCAATCCAACCCAATGCCCAGCACGGGCACGAGCATGGAGGGCACTCCAAAGGCCTGCAGCAACACTGCAAAGCCCGCCCACGTTGATGGCTCGCGCAGTCGCGCCACAAACCACTTGATCGATTTATTCATGATTTACTCTCCTAGGGGTACAGTTGAAAATTTGACCAATCGGGCACGCTCAGCACGTCTGTATCAAGCTGGCCGCGCCGGGATTCTCTGAGCAGCTCCGCTTCCGCTTCGCGCCGCTTTTTGTCGGCTTGCGCTTTGTCTGCCGCCGCCAATTCGTCTCCGTTGAACACGTCATAAAGCCACGTCCCCAGCGTCCAATTTTTATTGCCCGTGACCGCCGCGCCCGCCGCGCTGACGCCTTGATTCACGATGTTGTCAGGGTTCGCCGGGTTGACCGCCGCGCCGACTTTTTCGGCGACCTGGGCGGCTACGCCGCCTGTGCGCTTTAGCAGCACGTACGCAATCACGATCAAGCCCGCGCCGATCCCGATTTTTACGAGCAAGTCACCGCTTACCGCCGTGGCTTTCATGCGAACGTGCCCCCGGCTTGCGCGTAGGTGTTTTGGGCCGTCTGCATGCTGATGACGGGCTGACCATATGGCGACCCCGGCATGCTTGCCCACTCGCGCCCGATCTTGCGAATGGCCGCATCAAATCGGCCCGCAATCACATCTTCCAGCGCTCTGCGATACACCAAACGACCCACCGCCGCCCGGTCTTGGTTTGCTGGCGAAAAATCGCTCAGTTTCATGATGCGCCGGGTTTCGTCCCATGTTGACGCCAGAAACTGATACGCGCCTGCCGCCGTGCTGGTGTAGCCGCTGGCCGTGACCCTGATTCGCGGATGATCCGCGAAGCTGGTGAAAAGCTGGCCACCGAAGATGCGCCGATACCCGGCATCGTCTGCCGTGCCCTCGCCGCGTCTGATCACGCGCAGCATGGCCCGCACATTGGGGTGATTGACTTGTGCGTCTGTGACGTTCGCCATTCTGCTGATACTCATGCCTGTTGCTCCGTCAATTTGTTCCGCGACCGCTTCCACTGGGGTTTCGAGCAATCCCTGCAATTCTGCGAGGCCGTCGCCCCATCCGTTTTCATCTGCCAATTGTTGCGCCTGCTCTGTTTTTGAGAGCAGGTAGAGCAGGGAGAGGCCCACAGCGATTGCGATGGCCGTTTGCATTACAAAACCTCAACGATTGAATAATCCACGGTGTTGGCCGATCCGCTGTATTGGGCAATCTTGAGGACGTTGGCTTCTACTGTCCACGCAGTCCCGCCGCCCGCGCCAATGCCGTTTCCTGTCGCTCTGACGATGGCCGTTACAAGGCACTTCCCGGCCACGGTGCCCGCTGGCAAGGTAATGGCCGTCATGGTGGCATTGGGCATCGAAACGACCTCCCCCGACCATGCCCGCTTGATGCTTGATCCGCTGAGCATGCTTAGCCCTCGATCTCGATCACGTTGCTGGCGACCGTGGCAATCGCGGTAATGTCACCCGCTGGCAAAAAGTCCACGAGGGAAAAGAATTGCCCCGGCTGTATGGCGATGCCATTGGCGACGGTACATGCCGCGCCGGACAGGTTGATATAAACCGTGTTCGCTGACGTGTTGTGAATCGCAAAATACTTGCGGTTTGCATTGGCCGCGCTGATGATCGCCGACGCCACGCCGATGGCCTGCACGACCTGTGTCATGGCCCCGGTTTTCGCCGGGAAAATCAGGCTTTGAATGTCATACTGCGCGATTGCACCGCGCCTCATGACGAACTGCACGTTCTGTGCGCTCGCGCTTCGGATCATGACCGCATCGAATGGCTGTTCCCAGCGCTCGGCATAGCCCGGACTGACGCCCTCTGCCACGTCCAATAGCGCGCCATTGCGGATGAACGTCACGTCAACTGGCCCGCCCGCCGAAAGGATGCGGAAAAAATCCGCGCTTTCCTTAAATTCCTTGGTTTCGCCTGCCGCGAATGCTTGGGTTTTTAACATGGTGTCACCGCTTCAGGATCAGCAGGGCCGCGACTGCGACGCCCAGAATCATGATTGTTTTGTTGTCCAGGGTGCCCGACTTGTTCGCCGTGGCTTCGCTGTATGCAGACTTGAGGTCTGCTCTGAAATTGGCCGTCTCGCTGCTGGCCGCCGCTGTGTTTGCTTTGGCCGCCTGGAGCAATTGGTCAAACGCGCCATAAGCCCGCGTAATCCCCGTGTCAATCGTGGACAGCGCACGATTGCCCATGTCGGTAGAGAACTTGAACGCGCCGCCGATTGCGCCGCCGTCCAGCGTGTTGGTGGTCACGGTGCTGACGCTTTGGTCACTTCGGTTTGAATAGTCCCAAGCGCCAATGCTTTGATCGCGGCTATCGGTGTTCGTCACACTGCGATTGCTTGAATCGAGCGCGTACAGGCTTTGATCCCGGCTATCGGTGTTGGTCACACTGCGATTGCTTGAATCCAGCGCGTACAGGCTTTGATCTCGGCTATCGGTGTTGGTCACACTGCGATTGCTTGAATCCAGCGCGTACAGGCTTTGATCCCGGCTATCGGTGTTTATCGTGCTGGTGTTTGTTGTCAGGTTTGCGGAACGGTCTGACGCATCGACTGACGCGTCAAACGCAAACGAGGACATATCACGGGAATCTGTGTATGCGTTGCTCTGGGTGTAGCTGCCCACCGCATCCGCGAATACAAGGCCCTCGTCATTAACGACGCTTCGGTCTGTGTTGGTGCTGTTTTGAGCCGTACTGCTCGCCGATCTGCCGCCCATATCAAAGGTCTTTCAATAAAACAGTTTCCGCGACTTGCCACCCAGCTTCACACGCTTTTTTGACGAGGCCCGCGCGCGCCGTGTGCAATCGCGCCTTGGCGCATCCGCTCTTGCGAAATTGGTTTTCGATGTAGGGCAACACCGCCTCGCGCAAGTTGAACGCATCGCTGGCGCCCGCCGCCGCGACAATCACGCCCTCCAAGTGTGTGGCCGTGCGCTCGGTGCGCAGCATGTAGGCCCCGACCAACTCGCCGCCCTCGTACACCCCAAACACAACAGCGCCATTCATGGCCGCGATTTTCAAATCGTCCAGGGTGGCCGATCCAGTGGCCGCGCTGAGGATTTTTTCGACCTCTGGCGACCAATGAACGCAACGGATTTTTAGCGTCGCAACAGCATCCATACCACGGCCCCCGCTGCAAGGATCAAAAGCAAATTCAAAGGCACGCCGCCGCCCGCTGTTTGTGGGCTTTGGGTGCCTTTGACATCTTGCGTCCCGGCAAAGTTTATTGAACGCCCCGACGCGTTGAAAACGCCGTTCGGAGATTCAGACAGGCCCGCCGAACTAGGCCCCGCCGCGCCGCCTAGTGTGAGAGGCGGTATTGGTGGCAATTGCATGGCTTCACTTTCGCAACGCCAGATAGCCGACCAACACCGCGCCCACGATCAGCCACGTGGAGCTAATCGCAAGCCCGCCCGCGCCGATGGTCACGCCCGTGGGCACGCGCCGACCCTCGGTGTACACCTGTCCGCTGGGACTGACTGCAGGCACGCCGCCCGCGCCGGAAATGGTGCGGTACTTGTACATATCGAGAGCGCCAGTAATGACGCTTCCCGCCGTGTTTCGCGCCCACGATCCCCAATCAGACAGCGTGCCCGCCGCCTTCTGGTCGTCATAGGCGTTTGACAGATCGTCTATTGCGCTCATGGTCAGAGATTGCCCAGAGGGTCAACGTATTCAACCACGATGGTTCCCGTGTCTGCTGCGCTGAATTCTGGAATCCATTCCAGAGAGCGCACGTCGCGGGTGTCCAACGATTTTTGCACAGCGCCGTCCAACGTGAAGTCTTGGCAATACACGTTGGTTTGTGGCGTGTAGCCCGCTGCCAGTTGGTCATACTCGTTTTCCAGGCGCACATGCTCTGCAATCGTGATGCCGTCCTGTTTTACAGTCAGGCCTGACATGTTGCCGCCGTGGAAAAAGTGTGCGCGCTTGATAATCGAGCCTTGCGCCGCGAACGGGAAGGGAATCGCCAGCTTACCGCCTGCGGAAATGTTGTAGGGGTAACGCAGCATCTTGGTCATGAGGCCTGCGAACGGTGCCACTTCCCCGGACATGGTTTTTTGCGCTGCCGATTCCACCAGAATCATCATCAAAGTGGGCGCAGTTGCCGCACCGATGGTGACTTCTACGGAGATGTTCGCGACGCCAATGCTGGTATCCCATGCACCGATATGGCGGTCAAACTCATTATTGAGTTTGAAATCGGCCAAATCCAAGTCCAAGTAATTGGCGCTCGCGGCTTTGCCCTTGTACGTGTTGATTTTGTCGAGCTGATCGCCCGAGACTTCAATCACGGTCTTTGCGTTCACCTTGACGCGAATCAGCGTCATCATGGCTTTGGTGAAGCTGGTGCCGCCTAGCTTGAAACGGATCGTTTCGAGCGTGCGACCCGGCGTGATGATCGCCGTGGCCGTGTTGTT